>Ga0194127_10006743_pt1 | contig 12929 bp, 8 predicted proteins | sample TA2KigC100mmetaG_FD_148624 | JGI IMG/M metagenome (GOLD analysis project Ga0194127, IMG submission 148624) | Freshwater microbial communities from Lake Tanganyika, Tanzania - TA2015036 Kigoma Deep Cast 100m | ecosystem: Environmental > Aquatic > Freshwater > Lake | place: Tanzania: Lake...
CCGCGACTACCCGATCGAGGAGATGCGCCCGATGCTCGAGCAGTGGTTCCGCACCGAGCACACGCAGAAGCGGCGTGCCGTGTGGATGCAGGAGCTGCGGGAGCGGTACAAGATCGAGGTGCTGGCCGAGGAGTTCGCCGAAGCCCTGGCCGAACCGGCGAAGGCGCCCGGCGCGGTCAAGAAGGGCTGACGCCTCGCTGCCGCGTGCGGCGTGCGGCGACACCCGAGGTCACGCCGCAGCGGCGCCCGTTGGCGTGTTTCGCCCGCGGCGTGTCGCCGCGTTGCGGCGTGCGGCGACTCAGAAGCGCTTGAGGAACTTGTAGGGCGCGTAGGTCGGGTAGCGAGCCAGCAGGGTCACCAGCGCCTTCTGGAACGGTTCCGACTGCCAGAGGTCCCAGACGCCGTGCGCGTGCGCGACGTCGTAGACCTTGCCCGCTTCGTGCAGGTCGCGCGTCCAGCGTGCCTGCCGCTGCCGGCCCGCGTCGTCGGGCGCCGGCGGCAGGTAGTCGAGCAGCTGTTCGCGGTAGTTCCCCAGCTCGACGACGTTCTTGCCCATCAGGTCGAACACGCCCATCGACAGCGGCGCCGAGAACTCGAGCAGCAGGTTGTCGTCGGTGTTGACGGGACCCTCGCCCGCGTAGCGCGCGACGCCGGCGTCGCCGAGCACGAAGTAGGCGAGCAGGTTGCGCGGGGTCTTCATGCCGATGCGGTCGAGGTCCTCGGCGACGGGCGCGTGCTCCATGCGCGGACCGAGTCGCTGCTCGTCGAGATCGAGCGGCTGGTCGCTGGCCACCAGCACCGCGTCGTACCAGGACACGAACACGGCGACGTGCTCGAACTGCTCGTCGAACGTGCGCGCGACCATCTTGACGTCGTCGATCGACAGTTCGTAGAGCGGCAGCCACTGGCTGACGACCCCGCCCGGCTTCAGCCTCGCGCGCATGCTGCGGAAGTACTCGCGCGTGTAGAGGTAGGCAGCGCCGCCCGACCAGGGATGGATCGGGTCGGCGGTGATCACGTCGAAGCGTTCCTCGGTCGTCGCGAGGTGGTTGCGCCCGTCGTTGAAGACCACGTGGACCTTCGGGTCGTCGAGCACGCGGTGGTTCCACTCGCCGAACAGGCGCGTCGCCGGCAGCACGAAGGGCTCGATCTCGGCCAGCACGATGCGGCGGATGCTCGGGTGCACCGACACGGCGCCGAGCGTCATGCCGGCCCCCGTGCCGAGCACGAAGGCCGTCTCGGGCTGCCGGTGCAGCAGTGCCGGCAGGTGGCCGAGCGCGTACTGCACCTGCATGTCGCCGAGGCCCGTCGAGGCCTCGGGGCGGCCGTTGACGACGAAGGTCTGCAGCCCGTCGTTGCGCTTCAGCACGCTGATCGACTCGTTGGCGCCTTCGTGGAAGTAGAGGACCTCGAAGTTCGCCTGCGTCGCGCGGGCCACCTCCGCGTCCGCGAACGCCCAGCGCGTGTTGTTCATGTAGGTCGCGAAGTCGCGCGGGTCCCAGAGCCGCATCGCGCCGGGCGCGAGGCAGGTCGCGATCGGCAACGCGAGCGCGGCGGCGGCGGCCGCGATGCGCACCGCCGGGCGCGGGCGCAGGCAGCCGAGGATCAGCACGCCGGCCCCGACGTTGACCGCGGTCAGCAGGTGCAGGGAGCGCTCGTAGCCGAGCCCGGGCGCGAACAGGAAGCCCGTGAGCGCGGCGCCGAGCACCGCGCCGACGGTGTTCCAGAGCAGCACGCTGCCCACGGCGCTGCCCGTGCCGCGCGCGCGTTCCTGGTGCCGGCCGACGAGCACGCCGGCCATCGGGAACGCGGCGCCGAGCAACGTGGCGGGCAGAGTCATGTAGGCGAGCGCCACCAGCAGGCTCGCCCACTGGCGCGCGGCGAACTCGGAGCTGCCGCCCGCGAACCACCCCTGCAGGTTCGGCGCGACCTGCGTCAGGTTGCGCATGCCGAACGTGACCGCGAGCGCGGCGAGGCCGATCGCGACCTGGAGGGCGCCCAGCGCGATCCAGGCGCGCGCGCCGCGCCAGTGCCAGCGCCGGTTCGTGAGCCCGTAGAGGCCGCTGCCGAGCGCGATGCCGACCAGGAAGGCCACCAGGATGATCGTGAAGCCGTAGACCGAAGTGCCCACGACCATCGCCAGCATGCGCGTCCACAGCACCTCGTAGCCGAGCGCGCAGAAGCCGGCCGCAAAGGCGCTCGACAGGGCGAGGCGCACCGGCGCGGAGGGCTCGCTGTCGGCGACCGCTGCCGTGGCCGCGGGCTGGCGGTCCGCCGCCGGGCTGCGTTCGCCGCCCTGGAACGAACGCTGCGGCATCGCGAGCGCGACCAGGCCGACGGCGACGTTGGTGCCGATGGCGAGGACCTGCGTGGCGAACGCACCGAGGTGCTGCAGCAGGAGGAAGCCGGCCATCGCCGTGCCCACCACGGCGCCGAGCGTGTTGATCGCGTAGAGGCGCGACAGGAAGCGGCCCAGACGATCGGGCTCCTGCGTCAGGAAGCGGACCAGCACCGGCAGCGTGCCGCCCATCAAGGTCGTCGGCCCGATCATCGCCAGGGTCGCCAGCGCGACGCGCACCAGCGTGAGCCACGCCGGGTTCTCCTCGGCGATCCGGGCGAGCGGCCCGTAGATGGTCGGGAACCAGGTCGTGAGGCCGAGGAAGAGCAGTGCGAAGCCGGCGATGCCGAGTTCGAGCAGGCCGTAGAGGCGCAGCGGCCGCGCCGCCCGGTCGGCGCGGCGGCCGAGCAAGAAGCCGCCGAGCGCGAGCCCACCCATGAAGACCGCGAGCACGGTCGTGACCGCGAGGTGCGAGCCACCGAACACGAGCGTCAGCGAGCGCACCCAGGCCACCTGGTAGACGAGGGCCGTTGCGCCGGAGACGAAGAACAGCAGGTGCAGCAGCAGCGGCATGGAGTGGGGGAGGTCGGGTGCGCGACCGAACGCCCCCGCGATGGGGGTCATTTCGATCCTCGGCGACATTTCGGGTCGGTTTCGGCGGCCCGGGGCCACGGCGAGTGGTCGGGATTCTTGCTTCCAGATCGCGGCGCGCCAAGGGCGTGAGGTCGGAGACCGAGCCGAGATCTCGGCATGCGCGCCGGGCTTTCGGCGGCACACCGGTTTCGCCAGCCCGCACTTCCCGCCGCGGGGCCTGCTCGGAATCGGGCCGGAGTCCGTATTCCGAGGAGCCGGGTGGTGCGACGGAAGGGATTTCGGAGGGAGCCCGCGGGCGTGGCAAGGTCGTTGCACGGGCGCGGCGGCCCGCGCACCATCCGTGCGCGAGCTTGTGTCCCCCTCGGCTCGCAGATCGCGATCCACCAAGGAGCATCTTCCCCATGAGTTCAGCCCCCGCCATCCTGGCTGCCGCGATGTTGGCTGCGGTCGCCGTTGGCCAGACGTACACCTCCACGCTGGCCGGTACCCCCCACGACTGGAGGAATCGCAGCTCGGCCACCAACCGCCGCGGCGAGTTCTGCGCGGTGTGCCACATCCCGCACGTCGAAGGCCGCCCGTTGGACCGCACCAACGAGAAGCTCCTCTGGAGCCGCCAGATGAGCACGCTCAACTACACGATGTACTCGAGCCCGTCGCTCAACGGCCTGACGAGCGGCACCGGCAACGCGCAGGTCGACGGCTCCTCGCGCCTGTGCCTCAGCTGCCACGACGGCACGCTGACGAGCCAGCTGTTCCACACCAACACGAACCCCGGCACGCGCGCGCCGATGTCGGGCTCGATCCGCATCGGCCTGCCGTCGACCGGCACCCCGACGGGTGACCTGACCTCGGACCACCCCTTCTCGATCACCTACAACTGGGGCACCGGCGCTGGCCAGGATCCCTACCTGAAGGACCCGAACACGCTGTTCGGCGGCATCGTCGCCGGCCAGCGGATCGCCGACGTCCTCGAGCCCAGCTCGATCGGACCGAAGGTCCAGTGCGCGACCTGCCACGACATCCACAACAACGAGGTGCCGCCGCAGGCGGAATACCTGCTGCGCATCTGGAACAACGACCCAGCCAACCCGAGCGCCCTGTGCACGGCGTGCCACGACAAGTAACCAACACCCACGGAGCGCAACCATGAAACTCGTTTCCCTCACGATCTCGATCCTCGGCCTCGCGGCGTTGGCCTCGGCCCAGGTGACCCTCACCCCGGGTGCTGGCATCGAGTTCTCCCGTCACAACTTCGCGAACGCAGCCTGGAACGTCAGCAAGCCTGGCGAGACCTGCGGCGTCTGCCACATCCCGCACGTCGAGGCCCGCGCCACCGCGCGCGTGCACAACACGCTGCTGTGGGGCCGTGAACTCAGCGCGGCGAACTACACGCCGTACACGAGCCCGACGATGCAGGCGGTGATGGGGCAGCCGAGCGGCAGCTCGCGTCTGTGCCTGGGCTGCCACGACGGCTCGGTGGCCCTCGAGATGTTCGGCAGCGTGACCGCGACCACGACGACGTTCGTCACCGGCGCCATGAAGGTGCCCGGCAAGGACAACTTCGACTTCGGCGCCGACCACCCGATCTCGATCCCCTACCTGGCCACGGATCCGGGCCTGCGCGACAAGGACACGTCGAGGTTCGGCCCGACGGCCACGCGGTTCATCAAGGACTACCTCGAAGGCGGGACCATCGTGCAGTGCTCGACCTGCCACGACGTCCACAACAAGGACATCGTGCCGGGCACGAACGTGCTGAACACGCCGCCGAACCCGATGAACTACCTGCTGCGCATGTCGATCAACAACCCGGGTGCGGAGAGCGAGCTCTGCCTCGCCTGCCACATCAAGTGAGCGATCGGCGCATCGGCTAGCCAGATCGACGGGCTCCGCGACGTGGTCGCGGGGCCCGTTGTGCTTCTCGGGGCGCACTTCCGGCAGGAGACCCAGCCGGAGGCGGTAGGACCAGGTCCGGCCTTCCGAGGAAACGCCGCAGCGGCGCCGAGGGCGTGTTTCGCCCTGGACGTGTCGCCGCGTTGCGGCGTTCGGGGGCTCGGACCGAAGCCCGGGAGCGGCTACTCGGTCCTGGACCGGTTGAGCCGGCTCTGCAGCGTCGTGCGCGGGACGCCGAGCAGTTCGGCCGCGCGCTTCTGCTGCCCGCCGGCCTTCTCGAGCGCCCAGCGGATCACGGCATCCTCGAAGCGCTCGAGCAGCTGGTTCAGCGGCACCACCTCGGAGCCCTCGAGCTGCAGCGTGAACAGCTCCCCGCCGGCCTTCGACCGCTGCCTGGGCGCGGTCTGCGACAGGTGCTCCGGACGGATCTCGGTGCCGCCCGCCAGGATGTCGGCCGATTCCATGACGCGGCGCAGTTCGCGCACGTTGCCGGGCCACGACGCGCCGCGCAGCACGTTGGCGGCCTCGACGGACAGGTGGGCCTCCGGTCGCTTCTCGAGCAGGGCCATCGTCTTCAGGAAGTGCTGGGCCAGCAGCAGCACGTCGTCGCCGCGGTCGGCGAGCCGCGGCAGGTCGATCTCGAGGCCGCGCAGGCGGTAGTAGAGGTCCTCGCGGAACTCGCCCTCGGCGACGCGGTCGCCGAGCGACTTCTTGCTGGTCGCGACGACGCGCACGTCGACCGCGATCTCCCGGTCGCCGCCGACGCGCGTGATCGTGCCTTCCTGCAGCACGCGCAGCAGCTTGACCTGGATGTTCAGCGGCAGGTCGTCGACGTCGTCGAGCAGCACGGTGCCGCCGTCGGCGCGCTCGAAGCTGCCCAGGCGCTGGTGCGCGGCGCCCGTGAACGAGCCCTTCTCGTGGCCGAACAGCTCGCTCTCGGCCAGCTCCAGGGGGATGGTGCCGCAGGCGATCGGCACGAACGGCTTGCCGGCGCGGTCGCTGTTCTGGTGCAGGGCCCGGGCGACGAGTTCCTTGCCGGTTCCCGTGAGCCCCGTGACCAGCACGGGCGCCCGGTGGTTGGCGAAGATCCGGATCCGCCGGAAGACCTCCGCCATCAGCGGCGACCGGCCGATCATGCCGCAGACCTCGTCGCGGTCGCCGAGCAGCCCGCGCAGTGCGGCGACCTCGCGGCGCGCCTCGCGCAGTTCGCGCAGCCGCTCGAGCCGCACCTGCAGCTGGTCGATCTGGAACGGTTTGACCAGGTAGTCCGCGGCCCCGCTCTGCATGGCCTGGACCGCCGTCTCGATCGTCGCGAAGGCGGTCATCAGGATCACCTCGGTCTGCGGCCACCGCAGGCCGACCAGGCGCAGCAGTTCGATCCCGTCGACGTTCGGCATGCGCAGGTCGGCGAGCACCACGTCCCAGCGCGACCGTTCGAGCAGGTGCAGCGCCGCCTGGCCGTCTTCGGCCGAGTCGGACTCGAAGCCGCGTTTGGTGAGCTGCTGGCTCGTCGTGAGCCGGCTCAGGCGGTCGTCGTCGACTACGAGTACCCGGAATGGCGTGGTCATGGAGCGGCCCCACCGAGCGGCGCCCTGGCGTCGCTCGGGATCAGGATTCGCACGTTCGTGCCCGAGTTGCGTTGGCTCGCGAATTGGACGATCCCGCCGTGGGCCTCGACGACTTCCTTGGCAATAGCAAGTCCCAGGCCAGTCCCTTCGCCGACCGGCTTGGTCGAGAAGAACGGGTCGAAGACGTGGGGCAGGGCCGCCGCGTAGACGCCGATGCCTGAGTCGCGGACCTCGATGCAGAAGCCGCGGAACGGCGCGTCGATCGCCGACGTGCGCACTTCGACCCGCTTCTCGCCCCAGTCCGGCGGCAACTCGGCCACGGCGGCGCGCGCATTGTCCAGGATGTTGAACAGAGCCTCGTGCAGCCGGGTGGGGTCGGCACGGGCGTCGCGCAGGCCGCCCAGCTGCACGCGCAGTTCGATGCCCTCCTGCGCGAAACGCACCTCGAGCAGCCGCAGCGTGTCGACGACGAGCTGGTCGAGGTCGACGGCCTGGGGCGCGATGGGGGTTTCGCGGCTCAGGGACAGCAGGCGCGAGGTCACCTGTTCGATGCGCGAGAGGCCCTCCTGCATCAGCGCCAGCGTCTGTTCGGCCTCCTGCTTGCTGCCGCTGTCGCGCACGAGGTCGAGGCAGTTCAGCACGCCGTGCAGCGGGTTGCGCACGCTGTGCGCGACGCCCGCGGCGATCATGCCGACGCGGGCCATGCGCTCGCGCGACAGCGCGATGCGCTCGTGGTTGCGGCGGCGTTCCTCCGCCTGCTCGTGGCGGTTCACCACCGTGCGCAGCAGGTAGACGATGCCGAACAGCGTCGCCGACACGGCCCCGATCAGGGCGACGAAGTAGGCCGGGTGCTCGAGCAGGTCGCCGCGGCGGCCGAGCGCCTGCTCGAACGGCCGCGGCGAGGCGGACACGATGTCGCAGACGACCATCGCCGCGAACAGCAGGAACGTCGTCGTGCCGACCAGCAGGGCCGCGCGCGTGCCGAGCAGGATCGCGCCCGTCGCGGCCGGGAACGCGAACAGCGTCACGAACGGATTCACCACGCCGCCGGTCCAGTGCAGCACCAGCGAGAGCGCGGCGAGGTCGAGGTGCAGGTGCAGCACGATCTGCCGCTGCAGCGCCGCTGGATCTTCGGCAGTTGCGGCGTGGCGGTAGCGGTGCCAGACCAGGAAGTTGCTCGCCGCGAGCGCCGCGGCGGTCAGCGCCGGGGCGGCCAACGGGGCGGTCCACTGGATGGCGTAGGCGACCACGAGGCCGATCGCGATGCCGGCGATGGCGATCCAGCGCAGGCCGACCATCCACCGGATGTTGTCGAGCAGGTACTGGGCCTGGTCGTGCAGCCGCACGGTTTCCAGGCCGCCCGGGGCCGGCTGGCCCACGCCTGGGGGCACCGCGGCGGATGTGGCCATCACTTCGCGGGGTTGCCGGCGCCGGGCGCCTGCGCGGGCTGCTCGGGCGCCGGTGGTGCCGGCTTCGACGGCCGCTCGGGCAGCGGCGGATCCTCGTAGCGGAACTTCTTCGACTTGCCGAGCGCGTAGAAGTTGATCTTCGGGCCCCAGGTGTTGGTGACCACGATGATGCGTTCCGGCACGAAGTCGGGCGCCACCGCGAACTGTTCCTCGAACAGGTCGATGCCCGCGGCGCCGACCCACACCTTGCGCGGCTGCGACATGCAGCCCGGCGTCTCGCCCAACCCGCCGAAGTAGATCAACGCGTTGCCGTCGAGATCGAGGATCTGGCAGTTGTCGAACGCCGAGTCGAGGATCCACAGCTTGCGGTCGTCGATGGCCAGGCCCTTCGGGCGGGCGAGGTGGCCCGGCGCGTCGCCGGCCTTGCCGATGTGGCGCACGAAGTTGCCGTCCCGGTCCCAGACGCAGATGCGCTGGTAGATCGTGTCGACCGCGTAGAGGTAGCCGTTGCCGTCGAGCGCGAGGCTCACCGGCCCGCGCATGAACTCGTCCTCGGTCTCCTTGTTGCCGAGGACCAGCAACTCCTTCTCGGTCTGCAGATCGAACACGCGGACGCACGCCGCCCCGGTGTCGACCACGTAGAGGCGGTCCTGCCAGACCGCGACGTCGGTCGGCGCCGACTTCGGCTCCCAGGGGCCGAGTTCCTTCACCCACTGGAACTTCTGGTCGAGCACGACGACCTGTTTGCGCGCGCGGTCGGCGACATAGAGTGTGCCGTCCGGGGCGAAGCACATGCCGGTCGGGGAGTTCAGCTGCGCGCGCCCCTTGAGCTCGACCTGGTCGGCCTTCTTGCTGGCGAAGTCGAGCCGGTAGATGCAGCCGACCTGCGTGTCGGTCACGTAGAAACAGCCGTCGCGGAAGCCGATCGCGCAGGGTTTCGGCATCGGCTTCTGGTCCTCGGTATCCGCGCCGACGACGACCTCGGCGAGCCACGACGTCTCCTTCGGCTGCACGTCCTCGCCGCTCGACACCGAGCGCAGGAACAGGATGCGCGGCGGGTCCGGCGGCGGCGGGAACAGCACCGCTTCGGGCGCCGCCGCCGGCTCCGTCGCGGCGCAGGCGGCGAGCAGGAAGAGGAGGAGGCCGGCGTGGTTGCGGGGGTTCATGCTCGGTGGGGCCGGTGTGCGGCCGGTCGGAGATGGCAGCGGGTATCGGGAGGGGGGTCGTGCCGCGCGCCGTCAGGGTGCCTCGGCGCCCTCGGCGTCCTTCGGCCAGTCCGGCTCGGCAGCGGCCTGCGCGGCCGCCGCCTCGGCGCCGAAGAAGCGCAGCAGCTGGCCGGCGGCGCCGACCAGCAGGATGACGAACTGGATGCCGTAGAACGTGAACACCGCGGTCTTCAGGCCGGCCGAGAAGCCGTAGCTGTGCAGGCCGACGCCGAGCAGGTTCACGTGGAACCACGAGAAGGCGACCACCATGCCGGTGACGCCCGCGAACAGGCAGAACAGGAAGTCGCCGAACCATCTGCACCTGCGCCCGTGCAGCAGCGCGACCTGCGCGAGGCAGATCAAGAGCGCCCCGTTCTCCTTCGGGTCCCAGCCCCAGAAGCGGCCCCACGAGTCGTTGGCCCAGACGCCGCCGAGGATCGTGCCGACGACGTTGAACAGGAGGCCGAAGCAGGTGACGCCGTAGACCATGCGCACGATGGTCTGCAGGAAGCGCGGATTGCCGTCGCCGATGCGCAGGGCGCGCAGCACGAGCCAGATGTCGGCGATCACCATCGCCACCATGCCGGCGGCGTAGCCCATGTTGATCGTCGTGACGTGCGTCGCGAGCCAGTAGTTGCTGTCGAGCACGGCCTGCAGTTCGCGCATCGTGTCGCTGCCGTCGCTGACCTCGAACATGCGCGCGAGCATGATCAGCACGGCGCCGAAGAACGGCGCCACGGTCAGCGCCACGCGCAGCCGCGTGACCACCTCCGCGACCAGCGCGGCGAGCACGCCGATCGCGCAGATGAACAGGAAGGTGTCGTAGAGGTTCTTGATCGGCGGCCGGCCCGTGACCAGGCAGCGCACGACGATGTCGCCGGTCAGGTAGGCGAGGCCGATCGCCGTGAAGGCGAACGCGGTCCAGCTCGCGAGGCGCGCGAGCAGCGGCGAGAACGCGCTGAGCACCCACGCGCCGGCGACGGCCAGGAAGGCCGGCAGGAACCAGTGCAGCGCCTTGTAGTGCCAGTTGTTCGCGTAGTAGCGCGCCTCGAGCTCGACCTTGTCGTACTCGCCGCGGTTCGTGGCTGCCGCCACCGTGAGTTCGCGGTACTTCGCGATCGCCTGTTCGCGCACCGGCACGCTGTCGGCGACCACGGCGCGCTCGAGCGCGTCGAACTGCGCGAGCTGGGCCTGCGGCAGCTGGTTGGCGAGCGCCAGCCGCGCGAGGTCGCCGAGGTGCAGCCACTTCTCGTGCTGCTCCCGGCTGCCGGGCGGCGCGAACAGGGCCGGCCCGTCGCCCTCGTCCTGCGCCAGCTGCGCGAGTTCGTCGGCGATCATCACCGCCGTGCCGCGTTCGGCCGCGGGGGCGCTGCGCAGGTCGTTGGCCAGCGCGGCGACGGCCGGCGCCTTGCCGAGCATCTCCGCGTAGTGCGCGCGCTCGCGGCCGTCGAACAGCGCCGCGAGGCGTTCGCCCTTGAGGAGGTAGGGCAGGTGCAGCGAATCGCAGGTCCGCAGCAGCGTGTGGTAGGTGAAGAACTGGCGGTGCAGGTGCACCAGCGCCTGCTCGTCGGGCGCCATGTTCTTCTCGTCCTTCGCGCGCCGCAGGTTGCCCACCTGCTCCATGAGCCGCTGGATCGGCGCCGTCTTGTCGGCCTCGTGGTCGACCAGCGCCGCGTAGCTCAGGTAGACGAAGTCCTGCTGCTGCGCGTGGGACTGGTCCGGGAACAGGGCATCGAGCACCCGCGTGTTCTCGATGCGGAACAGCGGGTAGTGGTTCGCCTGCCCGGGGAAGCACCAGACGTCGAGCAGCCACTCGGTCGGCGTCAGCACGACCTTGTCCTGCTGGCTGCCGTAGGTGAACTGCATGTCGCGGCGGCCGTGCACCGAGTAGAGCGTGAACGACGCGAGCGTGTCGAGCGGCTTGACGCGGCCCTCGTGCTGCAGCGGGATCGACCGGGCGATCTCGACGGTCGCCGGCGACCACGGCGCGGGACGCTGCTTCGTCGCGGGGTCGACGCGGGGGACGTCGCGGCCGCAGGCGGCGAGCAGCGCGAGCAACGGGAGGAGGAAGCGGAGGGACTTCATGCGGGCACCTCGGCGCGGCGGCGGTTCTCGGCGGCGACGAATCGCCACAGCTTCATGGTGAAGTGGATCAGCATGCCGACGGCGATCACGTAGCAGGCCCACTTCGGCCACTGGTCGGACGGGTTGTTGGCGACCTCGAACGTCGAGTAGAAGCTGCCGGCCCGGGCCGGGTCGGTACCGAAGCTCGTCTGGTAGAACACGAAGCCGTCCTTGCGCAGCGGCTCGTTCATGTAGATGTGCGCGGGGCGCGTGGTGCCGTCGAGTTCCTTGACCGTGACGAAGCTGCTGAAGTCGCGCGCCATCGACGTGCCGGGGTGCTCGGACTTCTTGAACCTGTCGAGCTGCACGTCGAACGGCAGGTTCCACAGCCGGTGGCGCAGTTCGAGCCCGTAGGTGGTCCCGCCGTGCCGGAACACCCACGGCCGGTGCGGCGCGCCGACGTTGACCGGCAGCATGTCCGTGGCCCACAGGATGCCCATCTGGTCGCCGCCGCCATCGCCGCCGGCGACGGAGACGTAGCAGCCGGCCATGCGCTGCTCGCGTTCCTTCGGCATCGACGCGCGGTCGGTCGGATCGCCGTAGAGGAAGTTGCCGCCGACGACCGGCGTCGCCGACTGGACCTTCGGCCCCTTCTGCACCGGCGCGCAGTGCTCGAAGAAGTGGCTGACCTCGATGGTGAACGGCAGGCCGTCGCCGGTGAGCTTCACCGTGTTGCCGCCGGCGGCGCGCTCGAGCGTCGCGCCGGGCACCACGCGCTCCATCACCCGCTCGCCGTCCTGCCACAAGAGCGCGAGTTCCCACTCGTGCATGCTGCGGATCGAGTTGCCGGTCCTGCCTTCCTGCAGCGACAGGTGGCCCGCGTAGGAGGCGTAGAGCTTGATCCCGCCGGCGATCAGCAGGAGCCCGATGCCGAGGTGCGTGATCAGCACGCCGACGTTGCCCGGCACCACCCGCATGCGCAGCACGCCGCCGATCACGAGGTTGACGACCAGCAGCGCCAGCACCGGCACGGCGCCCGGCAGCGGCATCGGGAACAGGCCGAAGTCGGGCCAGACGATCCAGGACTCGAAGTAGTCCTTCTGCACGTAGTAGATGCCGTACTCGACCTGCGCGAGCGTGCCGAGCAAGGTCAGCAGCGCGAGCAGGGCCACGAGCACGACCGTCAGCTGCATCGAGCCGAGCAGGCCGACGAGTTGCTGCAGCGGGCCGCGCGGGGCGGCTGCGCCCTGCGGCGTCGCGGGGGGGGCGGCGGGAGTGGCGGTGCTCACGGGTCTCTCCGGATCGAGCTGCAGAAGGCGGCGAAGGCTTCGACCTGGGCGGCCACGTCGCCGGCCGGGCCGAACAACTTCACGAACACGATCGAAGCGTCGACCTGCCGGGCCGCCACCAGCATGCGGGCGCCCGGGATCCTGCGTCCGCCCATGCCCGCGTAGTCGCCGGCGACGTCCATCAGCACGCCGTCGGCGCCGAGCAGCGGCAGCTTCGGCAGCGCCGCGAACTGCTCGGCCGTCAACGGCTCCAGCTGCAGCTCGTGGCGCCAGATGTCGAGGTTCTGCTGCAGCTCGCCGCCGAGCGCCGAGACGTAGACTTCGCCGTCGGCGCCGAACGTGTGGTGCAGCTGGCGGCTCGAGCCGGCCTTCGGCGTCCAGCCCGCCGGGATCGTGCCGGTGAACGCGCCGGTGCCGGCCGGTGCGCCGTGGCCCGACGGCGCTGCCGGTGCGGGGCCCTTCGGCGCGTCCACCGCCTGGCCAGCGCCCGGCGCGGTGACGACACCGTCGCCCTTGCGCACGGTCGCCGCGAGCTGCAGGAAGCGCGGCTTCTCGGCGGCGGCGCCCCC
>Ga0194127_10006748_pt1 | contig 12924 bp, 10 predicted proteins | sample TA2KigC100mmetaG_FD_148624 | JGI IMG/M metagenome (GOLD analysis project Ga0194127, IMG submission 148624) | Freshwater microbial communities from Lake Tanganyika, Tanzania - TA2015036 Kigoma Deep Cast 100m | ecosystem: Environmental > Aquatic > Freshwater > Lake | place: Tanzania: Lake...
CCCCATCGTCGCAGGCGAGTGGATAGAGAAAACATACGGCGCCGAACTTGTCGATGCAATGAAAATGATCAAGCAAACAGTCGATCCCCACAATTTGCTGAATCCGGGCAAAATGTTCGCAGCTCCTCCCATGGATACTCATTTGCGGTTCGGTGAATCGTATCAAGTCAAGGCCTGGCCGGCCACTTTGAAATTTGATCACGAAGGCGGTCTGGCCGGCGCGATAGAACAATGCAACGGGCAAGGCGTGTGCCGTAAACGGACGGGGGTGATGTGCCCTTCCTTCCAGGCGACGCGGGATGAGGCGTTCAGCACCCGAGGACGCGCCAACCTTTTGAGGGCGCTGATCAGCTCACCGATGGTGGATGGTTTCCGATCCAGGAATGGGATGGAATGGAAGCGATCAAAATTCTTGAAAGCCGTCTATGCTTCCCTGGATCTCTGCCTGGCTTGCAAAGGATGTTCCGCTGAATGCCCGAGCGGTGTGGACATGCCGCGGTTGAAGTACGAATTCCTGAATGAATATTACAAACACCATGCTCGCCCTCTGCGGGATTATTTTTTCGGGTATTTCCACATCGTTTCGCGATGGATACAACCGATCGCGCCCTTGATAAATGTATTGACTGGGGTTTCCTGGATTCGCAAGTCGCTCGCTCGATTATTAGGGCTTTCACCTGAACGACCCTTTCCCAAGTTTTCCCATACCACGGCAAAGGTGCCCGGGATGAAAAAAGGTGCCAAAACGGTGCTGCTTCTTGTAGATGTCTTTTCACGTTACATCGATGCGGAAGTGGAGCAGGCTGCGTTGGATATATTGCACTGGAGCGGGCATGAGGTCAGAGTCCTGCCTGTGATTGGAGCAGGGGCTTCCCTACTCTCCAGGGGATTTATCGAGGGAGCCCGGTCTCACGCCAATCAGATCCTTGCCGCGATTGAAACATTGGGTGGGGGTGCCGAGTTCGATATTGTCGGATGTGAACCACCCGAAGTGTATTGCCTGAAACACGAATACCTGTCCTTGCTTCCAGACCGTTCGCGGGACATCGAGAGATTTCGGCATCGCGTCTGGCTGCTGGATGAATTCCTTCTGCGATCCGAAGCCTTCGGTCGGTTCCTTTCAAAGATTGAATCCTCCAATGGTCGAATCGTTCAAGATCGAATACCGATCACCTTTCATCCGCATTGTCATCAACGCGCCGAAGGATTGGCGGAGGATGATTTCCCTTTGGGGGTTTCTGCGTCGGTCACCCTGCTCAGGCGGTTCGGATTCGAGGTGGCGGTCATGGATGCCGGTTGCTGTGGCATGGCAGGGACGTTCGGATATGAAGCGGAGCACCATCAACTTTCCATGCAAGTCGGTGAATTGGGAGTATTGCCCGCAGCGAGGATGGCAGATAGACTGGTTTCGACCGGTTCGGTCTGCCGAATGCAGATTCGGCATGGCGCCGGGAAGGATGTTTCCCATCCGCTCGTCTTGGTTCGCGATCGCGTACGGGATTTTATGGATCCTGCGCGTTCACGAGTTGATTGAGTTCGCGTTCTGAATATGGCTCGTGAGTAGAAATGCCGCAATTCCAAATGCCACTGCAACGTTGATGGAATGTTTCCTTCCCTTCAATGGAATGCAATAGACTGCCTTGCACAGGTGGAGCAGGGCCGGATCGATTCCCGCGATCTCGTTGCCTACAGTCAATACTATTCCCGCTTCTCCTACGGGAGGCACCGATGTTGTGATATGGGATATTGGCGTCGCCATTTCTTCGGTTTCCAACGCGAGAATTTCCCACCCTTCTCTTTTCAATTTCATCGCCAGTTCCACGGAATTATTATGATGTTACCATTGGATTTGGGCGCTTGCTCCCGGGTCGGCTTTTTGAACGGCTCGGTCCTCCGGTTTGGGAGTGATACCGCAGAGATAGGCATGGTCGATGCCAAATCCTTCCGCAGATCGAAGGATTGACCCTACATTCAAGCCGGAACGGATGTTATCGAGAAGAATTCGGATATTCGAAGGCCTGTAGTCGATCTGCTTTATTTCCTGATCTCGTTTCAATGAATGGCTGCAGTCAAGAATAGTATCACCCAGACAACCCGGGCAGCGGGTTCCCGTTTCCCCATCATTGATTAGGGGGTATCTTAATCCGCAGTTCGTGCATATTCGTATTTCGCAAGTTCGAAATGCCATGGTTTCCATTATACTGGGCTGATCGTCGCCTTAATGAAACCAATGAAAGTAAGGAGCGGCTTATGTTGTGGGCTTTCATTCGATGGAACCACAGAGCACGCTGCACCCTTTCGGGTGTGGTTCGCGAAGAACGCGGAGATTCCGTATTCATTTCTCGGCGAACTCAGTGCTCCCTGTGGGAAGGAAAATCGAGACCTATCTTTTTAGCCGCTCGCTGGGAGTATTCGTAAACACATTTCTTGGTTATTACGGTTCCTTTACAGTACTTTCGCAGTTATGTGAGATTAGCAGAATGAAGAAATCGAAATGGATTTCCAGACTTTCGTTGTTGGTGCTGTGTCTTTTATCCGCAACGACCATGGGTTCATGGACGCAGTTTCCACGAAACTTTCAGGCTGCGGACGATTTGGTCAGGGAGGTGAATTCCCTGCGCGCCTCTCTTGGTTTATCCGCGTATAGGGTAAATTCCATTCTAATGATGACTGCCCAGCAGCATGCAGATTATCTGGCATCTATCGAATCCACGACGTACTACGGGGAGGATGGATCGCGCCCCTACCAGCGCGCGCTTGCGGCCGGTTACCCAGTTTCGGGCGATCTAACCTTTGGAGGTACATTTTCCGAGAGCATTTACGCCGGATCCAATCTATCACCGGCACAGGTTGTTGGGATTTGGCAGGGGATCGCTCGCGATTTGAATACTTTGACTTCTCCGGCTTTCGAGGATATGGGTGTGGGCATTGCCGAGAATGGAGGAGTCGCGTATTTCGTTTTGGATGTTGGCACCGCTACTTCTGATCTCAGCACAATTGGAAACCTTGACGCGCCTCTGGAAAAAGAGACAATGCCGGCCGGCACGGGGACACCCGAGGTCGTGGTTCTCTCGTCGACTCCCCTGGAGGATGGCACAGTGTATCACTTAGTTCGAGCTGGCGAGGCGTTGTGGAGCATCGCCTCTGCCTACGATATGACTGTGGAGGAATTGCGAAAGAAAAATCGTCTGACTTCTGACGATATTTTCGAAGGGCAAAAATTACTTATACATCAACCGCCCGCGGAAACGCCGAGTGCGATTCCGACCATTACCGTGACACTCGGTATTCCGACGTCCACTTCGACCCGACCGATGCCCCCTTCGCCAACACTTACGTTTACTCCTCAACCCATTGCGCCCGATTCAACCGGCAGTGGCTTTTTGATCGTTCTTGGAATCGTTTTCGTCGCCATTACAGCGGCAGGGATGGGAACGTGGTTAAGTCGGAAAACCCAACTTTAATTCGGTTCAATTCTCGTTTCCCTTTGGAGTATAATCTTGTTGTGAATTAATTCACAAATAATGGGAGATTGCCGATGACAGAATTCCGATTTGATGCTTTATTGCCGGCAGAAATGGCAACCCGGGCAGAATACCTGGGGGTAAAAAAGGCGGAGATGCCTTTCCTGAAAATGTTCATGCTGGCCACCCTGGCTGGCGCGTTCATATCCCTCGGGGCGATTTTTTCAACAACCGTGAGCTCCGGAAGTGTTGGTATTTCATCTCCGGATGGAAACCTGGCGTATTCCGCCACGCTGCCGTATGGATTCAACCGACTGCTGGCCGGTTTCGTTTTCAGCCTCGGCCTGATCCTGGTGATCGTCGGCGGAGCAGAATTGTTCACGGGCAACAATCTGATCGTGATGGCCTGGGCCAGCGGAAAAGTGCGATTTTCGGATATGATCCGGAATTGGGGAATCGTCTATGCGGGGAATTTTGTCGGATCCTTCGGAACGGCATTGCTCATGTATACCACCCGTCAATATACTTTCGGCGGAGGGGCGGTGGGAGTGGCGGCCTTGAGTACGGGGGTCTTCAAATGCAGTTTCGATTTCGTCCAGGCGCTGGCGCTGGGGATTATGTGCAACACACTTGTGTGCCTGGCCGTCTGGATGTCGTTCAGCGCCCGTTCGACGATCGATCGTATTGCCACAATCCTCTTTCCGATTTCCGCCTTCGTCGCGGCGGGATTCGAACATAGTGTGGCGAACATGTACTTCATCCCTTACGCCTTGTTGATCAAATACGGCGATCAGGGATTCATGGAAACTGTTTCGCAGAAGGTCCCAAATCTGGAGCGATTGACACCCGCTGATTTCCTGATCAATAATCTGATTCCGGTCACCGTTGGCAACGTCATTGGGGGTGCCGTCCTTGTTGCAGCTGTGTACTGGGCGATATTTCTTCGAAAGCAAACCAAGGCATGACCAAAAGGAGATGTCCATGAAGGCGTATGTGCTCATCAAAATTCGCGCTGGCGAGGTCAAGGATGTTGTGAACAATTTGAAAAGGGTGAAGGGGGTCAAGGAGGCGCACATGACTTTCGGTCCGTACGATGCGGTAGCCGAAGTGGAAACACCGGATGTCGCGAGCCTGGGGATGGTCACCGCCACCGAAATCCAACCCATCCCAGGAGTGGAGCAGACTCTCACATGCCTTGCCGTGGATGTGTGAGCGGGAAAGGAAATTCGGGATCGACCCAAGCGGAAGCCGGTAAAGATACCGGCTTCCGCTTTTCTAGTAGAATAATGCCCATCTTCTTGCAGAGGCTGACTTGAAACGGATCGACCAGCTAACCGTTACCCGGTTTCTTTCCATACTTTTGGTATTCTTCTATCATGCTGGTGGCGGGATCTATACTCAATGGATCAATTTCCCACCTTATTCCTATCTATTTGCGGCCGGACCCACTGCCGTAGCCTTCTTGTATGTTCTCTCGGGCTTCGTCATGTCGATCGTCTACCACCACCCTGAAACGAAATTCGACGTGCCGGGATATTGGAGAACCCGGTTCATCCGCTTCTACCCGCTGTACCTGATTTCCTTCCTCCTTGTGTGCCTCTATTATTTTGAATTCATGGCGCGCATCAAGCCGTGGAAAGTCCTCGTGAACATCTTCATTTTACAAGCCTGGTGGCCTCCCTACGCCCAGTCCTTCAATTACGCCTCGTGGTCGATGACTGTGGAAATATTCTTTTATGCTGTTTTCCCCTTTTTCACGATGTGGGCGTATCGGCAATCGACCCCAAAGCTGATCCGTCTTACCCTGCTCTTTTGGGGATTTACACAACTGGTCTATTTCATACTTTGGAAAGGATACTTCCCCGCCTGGGAATTGTTGCTGGTGTACAATCCGATTTTTCATCTGAACACCTTTCTGATGGGCGTCGTTGCCGGTATTTGGTACTTGCGGGAATCACCCAAGCAGCCTGTCCCGACCTGGGTCAACCTTTCACTGTTCACTCTCTCGCTTGTCCTCCTCATTGGATATACCATTGTTAGCAATATATACCGGGAATTGCCGCATAAATTGCAACCCATCGCGGGCTTGCTTGCACCTGTGCACGCGTTATTGATCGTGACCCTATCGCTGGACAAGACGCGCCTGGCTGCGATCATGCGCCATCCCTGGCTGGTCACCCTGGGGGAGACCGCGTATGCGTTGTATATCCTGCATGTACCCGTCATTTGGATATATGAGCGCGCTCTGCTCTCCGCCGGCGTTGAAAATCTGGAATTCATTCTCGACGTCACCTATATCCCGCTCATGATCCTGGTTGGATTGGTCAGCTACCTATACATCGATCCGCCGCTTCGCAGGTTGTTGAAGCGTGCGATGGATAGAATCCATGTGCCGCTGGTCCTGGTGGACCTGGTCATTCTCACCCTCTCGGTCTATTTTTCTTTTCGTCTTCGGTTTGCGGAGGACCGCGCGTTCGATTCCTACCGTCAAGCGATGTTGCTGATGTTCTGGTCCGCTTTTATCCTGCGAACGGTCGTGTCCGTGGTCATGAATTCCGCCGGTTCGTTCGTGATCCAAGAGAGCCTCCCGCAGTATGTCCGTCGTACCGCCCTCTCAGTGACCTTAGGATCGCTCCTGGTGGCCGGCGCAGTATACGCCGGTTACATTGCCAATTGGATAGAGAATTACCCGAGGAGCATCTTTCTATTGGATTGGGTGATTGTCTTAGGTTTATCCCTTTTCGTTAGAGGAATCTACCGCCGCAAATGGGTCAATCCTTCAAAAGCCGTTTCGAGTTGATCGGGCGGCGACACCATTCCCACCTGCAATTCTCGACCTCGTGGGTTAATACGAATATGCCTGAACTGAGCCAGGTATTGCAGCAGCTCAGGAAAGTGATCCTGCTTTTCTTCGTTTGCCTTCTGGGTTGTTCGCCCGGACCGACTTCACACGATCCCGCTCTTCCCCCCGCGATTGTAACCATAATACCGGCTACCTCCACGCCCACACCCACGCCGATGCCAACAGCAACCCGGACAATGGAACAGGCTTTGCAGCCCTATACGATCGACGGATTGCGGCAGCGTCGTTACACCGAAGGAAGGATTCGTATTCGCGAGACCCTGCTGGAATCCGATCATTTCACGCGCTATTTGATCGAATATCCAAGCGATGACCTGCTGATCACCGGCGTTCTTCAAATTCCCACCAGGGGCACCTCTCCTTACCCGGTCATCGTCATGAATCATGGATTCTTTTCCCGGGGGATATATTCCTCCGGCGACGGCACCGACCGTGCGGCGGAGTTCTTGAATCGGCGCGGCTATATCACCATCTCCTCGGATTACCGCAGCTGGGGCGATTCGGAGGTGGGCATCAGTTTGTTCTATTCAGGATTGGCAATCGATGTGATCAACATGATCAATGCGCTGCCTTCGATCCCACAGGCCGATCCGGATAGGCTGGGCATATGGGGACATAGCATGGGCGGGGGAATCACCTTGAAAGTGCTTACGATTGATCCACGCTTGAAAGCCGCAGTGTTGTATTCCACGGTCAGCGGTGACTTTGCAGATCTTATCGGGCGGTGGGGACCCGGGTGCCTGGGCGATGTATACGTTGGCGAATCCACCTTTGGTTGTAATTCTTCCGATATCCTTCCCGCGGATTCCCCGCAGGATTTAATTGACGCCTATTTTGCAGGGACGGTTGACCCAGCAGTCCTTCGGTCCGTTTCCCCGATCCACCACCTGGATCTGGTCCAGGCTCCGGTCCAAATAACCTATGGAAGCGAGGATGGCGAGACCTCCGCTGGGACTCCGCCGGAGTGGTCAAAAAAACTCTATCAGGCTTTCATCGAAGCGGGAAAAGAAGCCCGTCTTTACGGGCACGCGGGTGAAGGACATTCCCTTCTGGCGGACGAATGGTTCAACTTCATGGAACGGTCCGCACAATTCTTTGACAGGAACGTCCGCTAATGTCGCACTGGAACTTTTCGAGAAGGAGGGAGCAGGTGAAGTGAATAATGTCCGCCCTCGATTGAGCTTATTGACTGAGGATCAGAGGCACGAGGTTCACAAATCGGCGCTGCAGCTCTTGGAGACCGTCGGTGTGCGAGTGGATTCCGTTCCAGCGTTGGAAATGATGACCCGAAAAGTTGGACCATCCCTGGTCGATGGCAGACGCGTTCGCCTCCCGCCCGAAATTGTCGAGTGGGCTATTCAATCCGCCCCTCGGCGTATTCACATCTATGATCGGCTCGGTCGCCCGGGTTTTTCCATCGGCGGGCAGGACGATCGAATTCGATTTGGGGTAGGCGTCACCGCCTTGTATTACCAGGAACCCGCGACGGATGAACCTGTGCTTTTCGGGCGCAGGCACATGCGGGACATGGTTCGTCTGGGCAACGCGCTTGAACACTACGATGTAGTTTCCACGATTGGGATCGTGCGCGATGTGCCGGAAGCGTTGACCGATCTATTTGGAAGCCTGGACCATTTTTCCAGCGGCACCAAGCCAATGGTTCTTTTGTGCTCCGATGAACATCGCTTCAACGATGTCCTGTCTATGCTGGAATTTCTTCACGGTAATTTGGCGGAGAAACCATTCCTCATTCCCTATTTCAATCCAGTTTCACCTCTGGTGATGAATGCCGGCACGGTCGATAAGATGATGAAGGCCATTGACAGGGGGCTCCCGGTGATCTTGTCGAGTTACAGCATGAGCGGGGCAACCACCCCGATCACGCCAGCCGGCACGATCGCTGTGTTGCTGGCTGAATTGCTGGCCGGGCTGGTGATCGGTCAAACGTACAGGCAAGGGACACCGATGCTGCTCGGAATGCTGCCGGTGTATTTCGACATGAAAACGCTGGTGAATTTCTACGATCCGCAGAGTATTCTGATGAATTTGGCCTGCGCGGAGATGATGGAATTCTACGGGATTCCGCACTGCGGGACCTCGGGCAGTGGAACCGGTTGGGGGATGGATTTGCTGGCGGCCGAGACCTATTGGATGAACACCCTGTCATTCAGCCTGATCAAGGGTGGACTGGCCCCTTTTGTGGGGGATACTCTGGGCTCAAAGGCGATTTCCCCCTTGACCTTTGTGTATTGTCACGAGCTTATCGACCAGGCATTGCGGTTTTCGGCCGGATTTCAATTCGAGGCGAACGATTTTGGTCTGGACGAAATTCAAAAAGTGGGACCAGGAGGGAGCTTTATCTCGGCGCCTACCACACTCAACAAATTTCGTACCGGGTATTATGTGAATCCGGTCTTTCCCCGATGGAGCATGGAGAAGTGGGAGGAGGCAGGGCGCCCGACTGCCCAAGCGAAATTACGCGAATATACGATCGACATGCTGAACCGTCTGCCCCTTCCCGATGATTTTGACGAACTCATTGCACGAGGCGAGGATTATATTCACAACTTGTAATGTTGGTGCGTGTTATACTGGTTTTTACCTCGTAGCGTATGAAACAAAACCTGCTGGTTCCGTTTGCAGCTGCCGGCCTGCTGGCAATCGTCCAGATTTCTTGCGGGGCACTTTCCAACACGCCTGAACCGCGTGAGACCCAACCCGTTGTATCCCTTGAAACGATCATCGTGGAAACCGCTCGTGCTGCACAGACACGGACTGCAACCGTCATTTTCGGATTCACATCCACAACGACCTTAACTCCCACGCCGCCAGTGGATCAGACCTCGACTGCAACTCGCACCTCGATCCCGGTATATTTTTCCCCGACATTGGTGCCAACTGCCACCTCTACGGAAACTCCACTGCCTATACCGACCGAAGCGCTACAATCCGCTTATGCAAGTGAACCAAGTTCGGCATCTGCCTCCACACCCGATAGGGGAAAAGAAGAAGAGGTCGCGCCCAAATTCACGAAAACCCCCAAGGAATGGGATTGCCTGATCACGGCGAAGAGCCCCCCGAAAGGGTCGACCATCAAGCCTCGAACAGATTTCGTCGTATCATGGACTGTGACGAATCGAGGCACAAAAACCTGGACCAACAACGGCGTTGATTTTGTTTACGATGGCGGCTATCGACATGAGGGAAGGCCACTTCAGGACCTGCCCGTTACGGTGTACCCGGGGGGATCCATCACCCTCAAGGTAACCATGACTTCTCCAAAACAAGAGGGAGTGTATGATGTGATCTGGACGTTAAAGGTGGGTCGGACGACTTTTTGTCACCTGAAGCATACATTCGAGGTGAAGTGATTTAACTTGTACGTGTGTTCATTTGCCCCACATTCCGTAACCTGACCTTCGTCTGGATTCCCTCCGTTCGTGCTGTTCGTGAATTTGTTCGACATGATCTGCTTTTTCCTCGATCGCCGCCTCCAGCCACTGGCGACCCTTTTCGGCTGATCCCTGACTGCCGGCGCCGTACGCTCCTGTTTTCGTATCGTCATACCATGGAGGGTTGGCAATCAGAGCTCCGCCTTCGATCCAATCCATGTAGTAATCCGGAGTGGCGATGAAGTCGGTTTCATCCACTACTCGATCCATGCGGCAGAGATCCGGGCGCAGGTGCAGCATGAAAGAAGTTTCAAGCTCACACGCATGTCCCATGCCTCCGATCTTGGATGTGCGGTATTTTTCGACGGCTTTTGCGCCGGATCTTCCGGATGTGTGCAGAAAGGCCGTAGCGCAGAAGATTCTGGGATGCCGTTCCCCTGAGTATTTGACGATGTTGACCAGGAAGGACATGTTCCCGCCGTGACCGCTGATGAAGTAGAACCGGACGAATCCTCTCGCAACCAGTATATCGATCACACTGATCCAGAAATCCTCGAAGGCACGTCCACCGGCGTTCATGGTGGCGGCAAATGAGGCGCGATGTGTGCTGACTCCGTAGGGCATTACTGGCATCGCGAAGCTTCGTGTAGGCATGTGCTCGACTGTTCCCCTGCATATTGCTTCGACAATGATCGTATCCACCGAGAGGGGTAGGTGATATCCATGCTGCTCGGTATGCCCGATCGGAATGAGAATTACTTTCCCACGGGCTTCGTCCGGTGGAATGGGATTTTCTAGCCAGTTTCCCGTCTTGCCAGCTGTCTGCAGGAGAGCCGAGGAATTCGATCCAAGGTAGCCTGTCTGGGGATCGATACCGGATGGCGCCAGGCAGAACACGGAAGTGAATCCATCATCTCGGAGGCTATCAAGCAGGTTATTGACGTAGGGGAAGAATATTGTTTCCGGCACTGGGATGCCACTTCCACGCCATCCGAAAGGAAAAGCTGGGAGAATACCGAATTTCACGGGATTTCCCAATTGGTCGGCGAGCTGTGTCAGGTCAACTTGGCCAAACGGCAGGACGAGAGGAGTTGTTCGCGGCAACTCAGCCACCTGATCCCAGGACAGATCGGAATATTGAAAAATGATTGAATTGCGTGTAGCCAATATATTACCTAAATATTATTTACATCAAACCGGCAACAAATACCAATCCAGAAACCTCTCCATACGCGCATACACATCCAATATATTCCTCCTGCGCAAAAAACCATGAGGCTCATCGACATACGTCTTGTATTCAAATGTCTTTCCCTCCCTTTTCAATATTTCAACCAATTCCTCCGAAGCTTGCGGCGGTACGATAGTGTCGAGAAGTCCATGCAAAATTAAGAGCGGATTGCGGATCTGACCAATTTCCAAAATGGGGGAGCCCTTCAAATAGCTTTTGCGATTACTCGCTGGATGACCAAGAAAGATCTCACTATATAAACGAAGGCGCTTTTCACATTGCGCCCAGGAGCTGATAAGATTCGCATCACCGTATTTCGAGATTCCGCATGCAAATAGATATGTCGGATCCCGGGTAAGTGCGCAGACGGTCAAATAACCGCCATAACTCCCGCCGGCAATTGCGATCCGCTCAGAGTCAATCTGCGGCAGTGCCTGGATGAACTTCCCACCAAACAGACAATCGTGTGCATCGCCGAATCCCCAATCGTCATAATTCGCCCGCTCATATGCACGTCCATACCCCGTTGATCCACGGTAGTTGGGTGCAAGATAGTAATACCCCTTGGCGGTAAAGTATTGTGCCAGGTCATCCCATTGATACACATACTGGTCTTTCGGTCCACCGTGAGGATAGAGGATCCCTGCCTTATTGGGTTTCCTCGGCCGATAAAGTAACGCAGGGATTTCCAATCCATCAAAACTCGAATAGGTCACTTTCTCAGGTGCTATAAACGGATATGCCTGCAGGGCAGGGGGGGTTGAGAATGTCAACTGGGTGACCTTCCCGGTTCCCACATCCATTCGATACAGATCCGGCGGGAGGGACGGACTTTCAAATTCATACGTGATGAAACTCCCATCCATTGACCATTGTGGATTTGAATGCAGGCCCAAACCGGAGGATAAGACCGAGGTCGTACCCGTGTCGACTTCGATCAAATCCAGGTTGAAAGCGCCCTCCCGATTGACCACGGCAAGGATTCGCGATCCATCCGGCGACCATTCATATTGCAAGACGTCGTGAGAAAAATGAGTCAACGGATGCAATCCCTCACCGTCCGGACGAATCAACCAAAGTTCCTCCCAGCCGGTTTCCTGAGCAGCAAAGGCAATCCAATCTCCGGAGGGCGACCACTTGGGAAGGATCGCCCGAGTGGATGGCTTCCCATACAATGTCATCTCGCGGCCGCCGGCCAGGTCGAGCATGACCACATCCAACCGATTGAGATCATCGAATCTGCGCAGGGTGAAGAGGATCTTCCTGCCGTCAGGAGAAGGACGGGCATCCCAATGATCTCCCACCCTGTCCGTGGTCAGTGCCTGCGGCCATTTTCCGTCTCGATCGGTAAGCAGCAGTTGATCTACCTCATCTCGTTCGATCGTGACGACCAACCCATTCGAATCCGGCATCCAGCGGGGTCCACTGGCTGCGGTTGTAAAATCTGTGATCTTCTTCGGATATCCTCCGCGGCGTGGGAGTACATGGACATGTCCCTTCATGGAGAAGGCCAGCCATTCCCCATCCGGAGACCATTGCGGAATTTCATCGTCCCAATAGGGGACGGGAGTACGATCCATGGTTATTCGTCCCGGCCAGCCGCCGCCGTCAGGCAGCATGTACACATCGGAGTTGTTCTCGCCATCCTTGATGTAAGCAATAGTCCCCACGGATGACAGGGAATGGGAGCGGATCCGCTCCAGCGATGTCAGCAAATCCAGGCTCAAGCCTGGAGGCGGTTTGAGATCCGGCCGCGGCAACGATGGCCAGCCATTGCGTTCATACTTTTCCTTGATTTCAATTGGGATGGACATTTTGGTTCCGAAGGATTCTTATTCTACCAACAATCGCAACTTTCGACTCTGTAACATAAGCGGTGGGTTTTGAGAAAAGGCGAACTTCTTGTAAGATGGTGATTGAGAGATCGCCACAGACAAGGAGTTCGCCATGCCAATTGTTGTCCTCAAGCTGCCG
>Ga0194127_10006749_pt1 | contig 12923 bp, 10 predicted proteins | sample TA2KigC100mmetaG_FD_148624 | JGI IMG/M metagenome (GOLD analysis project Ga0194127, IMG submission 148624) | Freshwater microbial communities from Lake Tanganyika, Tanzania - TA2015036 Kigoma Deep Cast 100m | ecosystem: Environmental > Aquatic > Freshwater > Lake | place: Tanzania: Lake...
TGTTGAATAGAACGGCGGGGTTTTCCACGGACTGGCCGGTATCGTTATGCAGCAGGGCAAAACACCACATACCGGAATCGGCGGTCCGATGGCAGATCGTTTGGGTGATCGGAATGGGTGCCGGCGTTGGCGTATCTGCACCGGCCGCAGCGGAAGAACTTCCCGGAATCTGGATCGTTTCCCCGATGGCCAGTGCATTTGGGTCGAGGTTTGGGTTGGCAGCCAGCAGGTCGTCCTGCGATACGTTGAAGGTCTCGGCCAGTTCGCTGAGCGTATCCCCCTGACGGATCACATGGGTAAAGGATGTGGCGGTTGGGATTGGCGTATCTGCGAGTTTGATGTACGGGGTCATCGTGCCGGCTGGTGTCAGGGTTGTATAAGCGGAAAGAGTGGCCTGGGGCAAGGTTTCCTCGGCTGGATTAACGCACGCGGCGAGGAAAAGCAGCAACAAAAACCTGCGTGTTCGCATGAGAAGATTATAATGGATCGAAAAATGCTCCTTTACGCGAACTGGGGGCCAGGTTGATGTTTGTTGTAAACCGCCTCGAATGGATGCGAATATAGTTTCATCAACTGAGCAATTCTGAATCATCATTTGTTGGAGGGTACATGGAGTATCGACGTCTTGGAAGGACCGGGATCAAAGTCAGCGAGTTGTCGTTCGGTTCGTGGGTTACATTCCACCATCAGGTGGATGTGAAGGCCGCGATGGAGATGATGGCTGCGGCGTACGATTTCGGCGTGAATTTCTTCGATAACGCCGAGGTGTACGCCGGCGGGAAGTCCGAGCAGGTGATGGGGGAGGCGCTTAAACAGCTGATGTGGCGGCGAGGAAGTTACCTGATATCCACCAAGCTCTTCTGGGGACTGGAGGACTCGGTCAATGAACGCAATACCCTTCCTCGAAAACGATTGATCGATGGCCTCAACGGTTCATTGGGACGCCTGCAGCTCGATTATGTGGACCTGCTCTACTGTCACCGGCCGGATCCCTCCACGCCGATCGAGGAAACGGTGTGGGCCATGCACAATATCATTGAGTGGGGCAAGGCAATGTACTGGGGCACCTCGGAATGGTCTGCGGCGGAGATCGTCGAAGCCATTCAGATCGCCGAGCGCCATCACCTGCATAAACCGGTCGTCGAACAGCCGGTGTACAACCTGTTCGAGCGCCACCGCTTCGAGGGGGACTATGTGCGGTTCTACAAGGAATATGGTTATGGATCTACCACATGGAGCCCCCTGGCTTCCGGCCTGCTTTCCGGAAAATATCAACAGGGAATTCCGAAGGACAGCCGCGGAGCGCTCAAGGGGTATGAATGGCTCAACGACCATCTTACGGACAGGGACAAGCTGGCAAAAGTGGCGGCGTTGAAGCCGATCGCGGACGAGCTGGGCTGCACGCTCTCCCAATTCGCCCTGGCCTGGTGTTTGAAGAATCCGTTTGTCAGCTCGGTCATTACGGGTGCGACACGCGTGGAGCAGGTGCAGGAGAACATTCTGGCGGTCACGGTCGTGCCCAAGATCACCCGGCAAATCCTGGCTCGGGTGGATGAAATCTTTAGTGTGAGGAAGCGGGACGAGGAGGATTAAGGAAAGAGGGTGGGGAGCCACTCTCCCTGCGCGACTACACCCGGGTGAAGTATTCGTGCTCCACTTCGGCCCAGGTCTCTTCCTTTAATTTCATGTATTTGGTCAGCAGGGGATGCACCCGCGCAATCTCTTCATACACCTTTTGGGCTACTCTTCGAATGGAAAAGTGCGCATTGGCTGCGCTGCGCAACTGGCAGAAGGCGAAAGCCTCCCTTAGATTAAATTGCGCCAGTACACGGCGGTTGAAGGCATTGGGGACGATGTATTGCGCCACATCCGGATTGAACCCGTACAGCTTCTCATACATTACACTCGCGGTATCCATCGCCGCCTCATACCTGGACCCGAAGCCCGCCTCGGTGATCAGTCGCGGGGTGGCGTACCCAAGCCGCGTGGTCAGGCGCTGGGGCGTCTGACTCATCATGCGGTGGCGTTTGAACTCGGCGTACGCGCCCTGGTCCATGACCAACTCGAATGTGTAGGTTGAGTATTCCAATTCCCGCAATGGGACATCGTAGCGCCCCAGCCGCTTGAGCAGGGACTGGGCGATCTCCGCGCGGTTTTCCTCATTAAATTGTCTGATGCAATTGATAGCCGAGGCGTAGGGCATTTCCCCGAAACGGTAAAGCACCGCTGCCAGGATCTTGTCCTCCCCATCCCGGTCATAATCGATCAATGTACACCAGTCTGTTTCGATGTTTTCGACCGGCGGATTCGGTGTGTTGAGTTCCGCCATGGTTTCGATCAGGTAGGGGACCGCTTCCGCATATTTGACCAGGGTGGGGACTTCGGAACGTGCGGCTTCCTTCACCCGTTCTCCGATTTGCCTGACCTCGGCGAGCGGGTGGGAAAGCATCTTACGGATAGCGCCTTCCAGCACGCGCGCATTGGCGGTCATGCCCACGTTGGCGTTGGCTGCCGCAGGGAGGATGAAGCGGCAGGTATCGACATATTGCGAGCGAACGCGGCGATCATACGCCTCATTGCCCTCGTTTTCACGCTTTGGGGATCGTTTCTGAATAAGATCCTTGACAGGTTCGAGCGAGTCGGCATAGCTCTCGAACAACATGCGGACGGTGCTGGTGAACTGCTCGCGCAGAGGGTGGTTCTCCAGCTCCGGGGGGAGCGTAAAGTCCTGCGGTCCCCACTTTTGATAGCGTGTGGATTTTTCCGTGTAGGAGGCAAGTCGGTTGCTTTCGATGCATTCGATGGCGAGGCGCGAGACGTTTTCGAAGGCGATGTGCAGCACAGCGTGTTCCGCCACGGACGCATGACCGTATCCCACCACCCATTTCTCGTGAAATTGAGCGGATTTCTCGTCACTCAATTCCTGGGCGATCTCGCGAAAGGACTCGGGCGAGCGCGAGGTCTTCGCAAAAGCCACTGCGATGGTTTCCGGGCTGAGCGAACGAGGGGACAACAGATAAATATCACGTTCGGGCATGCTCACTCCTTTATGACAATAATCAAAAAGCGACCAGCAGCCATGCTGATCGCTCCGGGGTTTAACCCATCGGGTGTTTCATGGGTGCACCGCCGAGCAGGTGCAGGTGAATATGAAAGACGGTCTGGCCCGCCTGCGGACCGGTGTTCACGATCAGGCGATATCCTCCCTCGGCGATGGCTTCGCGCGAGGCAAGTTGTTTGGCCACGAGGAAGAGATGACCGATCAGCGGTTCATCGTCCCTGGTCATCACGTTGACCGAATCGATGTGCCGGTTCGGAACGATCAGGATGTGCGTGGGCGCGGCCGGGTGAATATCGCGAAAGGCCGTCACCTGATCATCGTGATACACATTCGTGCTGGGGATCTCGCCTTTGATGATCTTGCAGAAAAGACAATCGTCCATACGATCTCCTTTTTTGTGCGGTCTTCAGGGTTCGGGTATGGGTCCGTGAGTGGGGACGCAAACGATGTCGTAGTATTCCAGTTCGATTTCCTTGTTTGCTTGAGCCCACTCAGCCGCCTCATTCCCCATGATGCGGACCTTGTCGATGGATTGCAGCACCTGGGAAGGCCAGTAGCGCGGCAGGGTCATGAGCGGATCGCCAATGGCGGCCTCCGGCGCATATGCCGGGCGTTCCGGGTCCAGGGCATCTGCCTGGGGAACCCAGTTGTACATCACCGGGCCGCGTGAATTGGTGGTGAACCCGAGCTGGTACCCCAGTTCCCGCGCGGCCTGCACCGGCCGCAGGCCAAACCCTCCGCCCGGCCAGATGATCGCAATGGGATTCTTATGGAAGTATTGCGCAAAGGCATCCTTGGGTCCCTGCAGTTCGCGGGTGAGGATCGCCTTGGAGGTGTCGTCGTTCATGGAACCGCCGATCATCACGCCCTGCGCTTGATGATCCACCCAGCCTTCGTTCTCCAATTGGGCGTTTTCCAGCCACAAGGACTCGGGCGTGTCCGGCTGGCTGGGGAATCCATTGACGACCGGCCAGCCCCAGTTCTCCCAAAATCCACGAAAATGTTTGTTGAAGTTGTCCGCCTGGCGGCGGCTGTCCTGGATGATCAACACCGACCGCTGGGGAATGTAGACGTTGCGCTCCATGAACGCCAGCAATTGCTTGGTGTTGATCGCCACAAAGCTTTGCCGCTTGAGCTCATCCATGAAGATGTTCAAATCGCCCACGAAGATGCCGCCCGTTTCCTCCACGGGGCCTTTGTAGATCGACTGAAGCATGATGATCATGACCACGGTCCCCGGCTGCGCGCTGAACGGATTCCATTTGTTGCGCAGGTATTGGCATGTATCCTGGATGTAGGTGCGGGGAACGTCCAGCGGATGCAGCAGCGTGGATTGATACATCCCCGGCAGCGCAGGAGGGATTCGCGCAATGGTGGGGGCCGGTTCCGGGGTGGGAGGGAGAGAAGTACCCGCCGGAGCTGCGAGTGTTGTGGATCTTTCTGTGACTGTATCGGTGACAGCCGGCGCAGGGCTGCAGGCGATCAACAGGAACACGACCATTCCGCTGGTCATGATCTTTTGGAAGTGGAGGAGAATCCCATTTCGATCGCGCATAAAACTATTGTAAACGATATTGAGTGGAGGGGGACGCGGCGATGTCTGTCAGGCACAGCGTGAATGCGATGGTTTAGGGTATGCCGGGAATGGGACCCATCAACGGTGCGCAAACGATGTCGTAATAATCCAGTTCGATGGACTTGTTCTGCTCCGCGTACAGCGCCGCTCCTTCGCTGATCTGGCGAACGGTGTCCAGTTCGCCTCGGGAATTGATGTCCATGTACCGGGGAAGGGTCAGCAGAGGATTGCGGGCCGGACCCTCCGGGATCGCGATCGGATTGGATGGATTGACCGCGTCTGCTTGCGGGACCCAGTTGTACATCACCGGGCCGCGCGGGTTGACGGTAAAGCCGAGTTTGTATCCCAATTGCGGGGCGAGTTCCACGGCGCGCGCGGAAAATCCTCCACCCGGCCAGATGTAGGCGATCGGCGTCTTGTTCATGTATTTCTGAAGCGAGGTGATGGCTCCGCCCATCTCGCTCAGAATGAATTCGTCCGTGGATGAATTGGTGATGTTGATGTTGTGGATGTAACCGTGCGCCTGGTAATCCACCCAACCCTCGGCGGAGAGGGCGGCATTTTCCGCCCACAGGTCGGGGCGCTCATCCAGACCGATATAAGCGTTCACCACCGGCCAGCCCCATTGTTCATAGTAGGTTCGGAAATGATCGTTGAATTTGGCAGAGTAGGCGCGGTCGTCCACGATCAACAGTACGGACAGGCGGGGAACGTTAGAGTTGCTGTACAGGAAATCCGCCATCTGCTGCATATTGATGGCTTGAAAGCCAAGCTCATGAAGATCCTTCATCAACAGCCGGAAGTCCTTGCCGGAGATCTTGAGCAGTTGGGAGGTTGCGGCATCCTGATCGATGGCATGGAACATGATGGGCATCACGACCGTGCCCGGCGCGGCGTTGTTTGGATTCCATTTGTTTTGCAGATACTGGCAGGTATCCGCCACATACGTGTGCGGCAGTGAATCCGGCTTTAACAATGAAGTCTGGAATGCCGCGGGCAGGGCAGGGGGCGTGCGCGGGATCGTGGCTGTCGGGACCGGAGTCTCGGTCGGCGCGAGGGTCTGGCTTGGGCTCCCGATCTGCGCCAGGGCGGTCTCAAAAGCTGCGGTCAATGCCAGATTTGTGTCCGGCGCCGGAGGTTGGGATTGACACCCGGCCAGAATCGCGACTGCCAGCCCGAATGCCAGGAGGATTCGATGGGGATTGATCATTCGGCGGATTGTACCAAACCCGGGTCGTAACACTCCTGGTCCCGGCGTTCCTTCCCTTTACTCATCGCTCTTTCCGGAGATGAAGTCTTCCACTTTCTGGCGGCAGACCTCATCGCGATAAAACTTTGGCGGCGTTTTGAAGAAGTAGGAGGAGGGGCCGGCGATCGGGCCGGCCAGTTCACGGTCCAGCGCCAGCTTGGCGCAGCGGACCGCGTCGATCATCACACCGGCGGAGTTCGGACTGTCCCAAACTTCGAGCTTCAGCTCCAAATTGATGGGCACCTCGCCGAAGGTCGTCCCCTCCAGGCGGATGTAGCACCACTTGCGGTCGGGGGAAGGACCGACGTGCACGTTTTGTGGGTCGATATTGTAGGGGATCATGCTTGTCACCGCGTTGGTCTTGGAGATCTTCTTGCTCTCGAGCCGTTCGCGCTCGAGCATGTTCAGGAAGTCGGTATTGCCTCCGAAGTTCAACTGATAGGTGCGGTCGATCTTGATGCCGCGGTCAACGAACAGGCTGGTAATGACGCGGTGAAGGATGGTCGCGCCGAGTTGGGATTTGATGTCATCGCCAAGGATCGGCAGGCCGGCGTCGGCGAACCTTTTGCCCCAGTATTCGGAGGAGGCGATGAACACGGGAATTCCATTCACAAAGGCGCAGCCGGCCTCGATGCATTGTTCCACATACCATTTGGTAGCCATTTCTGAACCCACCGGCAGGAAATTGATCACCACATCCGTCTTGGTCTCGCGCAGGATGCGGACGATATCCGCCGTCGGGCCGGGTGCTTTTTCGATGATCTCGCTCAGGTACTTTCCAAGCCCGTCATGGGTCATGCCGCGCACGACCGGAGCGTTGAGCTTCGGTACATCGGAAAATTTGTAAGTGTTGTTGGGTTCGGCGAAGATCGCTTCGCTCAGGTCCCTGCCCACCTTGGTGGAGTTCACGTCGATGCCGATGGTGAATTCGATGTCCCGTACATGATACCCTCCAATGCGTGTATGCATGATACCGGGGATGACTTGATCCTCCCTGGCGTTCTTGTAATACTGTACACCCTGGACCAGCGAGGAGGCGCAGTTCCCCACGCCGATGATCGCGACCCGTACTTTTTTTGTTGCCATGCTCATTCTCCTGATTGATCTCCGCTTTGCGCGACCCTCCAAGGGCTTCGCTTTCAGATATAACGGTGAAGTATAATCTTACCGAAGGTTTCCGATGCCCATCGATCGCTTAAAACTTCTCGAACGACTCCTGGACTTGACTCGCACCCTCAGCCTGTCGGTGGATCTTGAGGCCTACCTGCAAACCGTCCTTTCCGCGGCTTCGGAATTGACCGACAGCGAAACCGCCTCGATCATGGAATATGATCGAAACACCAAGGAATTCTACTTTAAATTCATCCCCTGGTTTCATCGCGAGGCGCTGTCCGGGGCGCGCGTTCCACTGAGCGGGAGCGTGGCCGGCTGGATTTTTTCCAACGTCAAGCCGGCGATCGTGAATGACACTTCGAAGGATGAACGCCACTATGAAAAGATCGACCACCTGGCGAATTTCACCACCCGCTCGCTGGCGGGAGCGCCGTTGATCCTGCGCGGCAAACCGATCGGCGTGTTCGAAGTGTTCAACAAGGCGAACGGGGCGCACTACACCGAGGAGGACGTCCTGGTCCTGGAGACGCTGGCCTCGCTTTCCTCCACGGCCATCCAGAATTACCAGCTTGAAAACACGGTTCAAACCGCTCGGGAGGAAGCCCGCGAGCTCAACCGGATGAAGAACGATTTCATCGCCATCACCTCGCATGAACTTCGTACTCCCCTGGGATTGATCCTCGGCCATGCAACCTTTTTGCGCGAACTCGTGGGCAGCGAATATCACGAGCAAGTGGACGCCATCATCCGCAACGCCTCCCGACTGAAGGAGATCATCGAAAGCCTTTCCAACGTGGATAATTATCAGACCGGCGCCGCCAGCCTGCGCCAGCGCAGGGCGTCCATGGTGCGCATCGGCGAAGACGTGATCGCCTCCTTCCGCGAGATGGCCGCGCAAAAGGGGATCACGCTGAAGGGGGAGTTCCCCGAAAATGACGGCCTGTTCGCCGATGTGGACGCGGCCAAGATCGTCATCGTGTTGAGCAACCTGGTCAAGAATGCGGTCACCTTTACGCCCGAGGGCGGGCATGTGACCGTGCGCGGCAGCCGCGACGCCGCGGACATACGCGTGGAAGTTCAGGATGACGGGATGGGAATCCCGGCCAAGGATCTGGAAATGATCTTCGAACGTTTTTACCAGGTGGAGTCCCATCTGACGCGCAAGCATGGGGGAATGGGATTGGGGCTTTCAGTAGCGAGAGGAATGATCGAAATGCACGGCGGCCGCATCTGGGTGGAAAGCGAAGAGGGAAAAGGCAGTGTGTTTACCTTCCTGCTCCCGCTCGAAGCGGAGCGATCGTCGTCCATTCCCGGCCGGCCCGCCGCCTGAGTTTGTCTGTCCATCGCAATCCGTTCACCCCCCAAGGGAAGTCGTGAATTGAAAAAGATCCAGCCGCCTGTCTTTGCCATCGCCGGACGGTTGAACCGAGAGTACATCCTGCCTCCTGAAGGGCAGCCCGTCATGGATTGGCCGGGAGGCAGCCTGTTGTACACCGCGGGCGGTTTGTGTGTCTGGGAATCGAACGCGGGATTGCTGGCGCGCGTCGGGGAGGATTATCCCCGGCAATGGCTGGGGGAGTTCGAGCGCCGGGGCCTGGACGTGCGCGGCATCCGCATCCTGCCCGAGAGCGTGGACCTGCGCTCCTTCATTGCCTACACCGATACAAATGAACGCAGCCGGTCGAGCGCGGTCTCGCACTTCGCGCGGCGGCAGATGACCTTCCCCAAATCCCTGCTGGGATACCAGGTGGTGGACGAGTCAACCCGCGATCCCCGCCAGCCGGATCCGGTCGCTCCGCTGGCTCTGGACGTACCGAAGGACTATCGGGATATCATGCAGGTTCATATCTGCCCGCTGGATTTCACCAGTCAGAGTCAACTGGTGAATCTGTTCAAGGGCGGCGCGGACCACATCGTCAGTTTGGACCCCGCTTCGAATTACATGAATCCGACATTCTGGCGCGACCTGCGAATCGTGCTTCAGGGAGTGACCGTCTTTCAGCCCTCCGAGGAGGAATTGCGCGCCCTGTTCTGGGGCATGACGAATGACCTGTGGGAAATGGCTTCCGAAATTTGCACTTTCGGGCCGCGCATCGTGGTGATCAAGCGCGGTGGGCACGGCCAGTACCTGTATGATTCCCAGGGCAGTCATCGTTACGAGATTCCGGCCTACCCGGCGCGGCTGGCAGATCCCACTGGTGCAGGGGATGCCTTTTGCGGCGGCTTCCTTGCCGGATTTCACCGAACCCAGGATCCCTTGATGGCTGCGGTATATGGAGGTGTATCCGCCTCCTTAAAATTGGAGGGAAGCGGACCGTTCTACCCGTTGGACGTCCTGCCCGGCCTGGCCGAAGCCCGCTTGCATACCCTGCAGCAAATGACGCGGCAGCTTTAAGGTTCCTTCCTTTCCCGATATACTTGTACCCGTGACGCCGCTTTCCAGCCGGGTATTGACCCTGGCCATGCGCATTCAACAGATTCCAGCGCCGACCTTTCACGAGCAGGCGCGCGGCAAGTTCGTGCGCGATCTTTTCATTGCGGAGAGGCTCAAGGATGTCTCTGTCGACGGCCTTGGGAATGTCTATGCCCGCCTGGCCGCAAAAAATCACAAGGCTGCTCCTCTGGTGGTCTCCGCCCATTTGGATACGGTCTATCCGCCGGACTTCAATCTGAAATCAAGCAGGGAGGCGGATCGGGTCATCGCGCCGGGCATTGGGGATAATTCCCTGGGCGTGGCGGCGCTCTTCGGAATCCTTTGGAGTCTTCGGGAATGTAAGATTGAGCTGGAGCGTGATCTTTGGTTTGTGGCGAATGTGGGGGAGGAGGGCCTGGGCGATCTCAAGGGCATGCGGGAGGTCGTGGAACGATTCGGATCAGCGGTGATCGGGTACCTGATTCTCGAAGGACTGGCGCTGGGTCAGATTTATCACCGGGCGGTCGGCGTCCGGCGTTATCGCATCGGCGTGCGCACGGCCGGCGGTCATTCGTGGTCGGATTATGGGAGGCCTTCGGCGGTGCACGAACTGGCGCTGCTGATAAACTGGATCCTTGCCATTCGCCTCCCGCACGCGCCGCGCACAACGATGAACGTGGGAACCATGCATGGGGGAACCGGCGTCAACGTGCTGGCCGCTCAGGCGGATTGTGAAGTGGATTTGAGATCGGAGGATCCCGAAGTGCTGCGCCAGATCGCCGGGCAGGTGGAGGAACACGCTGCGCGGGCGGTCCGCAAAGGAGTGAGGGTCGAGGTCGAGGTAATTGGCGAGCGGCCGGCGGGGGAGATCCCGCCGCATCATCCTTTCATCGCGCTTGCGCAGAAATGTGCCCGAGAGGCGGGCCTGGAGGCGGTCCTGACCGCCGGTTCGACCGACGCCAATATCCCGATCAGCCGCGGAATTCCCGCGGTGGTCATGGGCGTCACCAGCGGCGGCAACGCGCATTCGGCGGACGAATACATTCAGATCGAACCGATTGCGAAGGGATTGGATCAGTTGGTCAGGTTCGTGAGTTCGGTGGAGGGAGCAGGTGGATAACGCGACTACCACCTCGGATTACTTCAATCCACTCACCTCGTACACCCCCACCGGCTGCGTCTTGCCTTTCATCGCGATCTCTGCGTGCGGTTTCGCCTCCACCTGCTTTTGGATTCGCTCATAGACCGCCTGGCTGATCAGAATCTGGTTCTTCGCGGAATTTTCCTGAATCCGCTTGGCTGTGTTCACACTGTCGCTGATGGCGGTGTATTCCAGTCTTTTCTCGGTGCCGATCAATCCCAGCACGGCCTCGCCGTAATGAATGCCCACGCCGAACGCCAGTTGGGAATCGGCCGGCAGTTCCTGATAAAGCCTTTCCACGGAACTGCGAATGGCCAGGGCGGTCTTCACCGCGCGTAACGTGTGATCCGGCTGGGGGACGGGTGCGTTGAACCAGGCCATGATGGCGTCGCCCATGAATTTATCGATCGTGCCCTCGTGTTCCAGGACTGCCTCGGCCATGGCTGCCAGATAGCGGTTGAGGATGCTCACCAGTTTTTCCGGTGGAAGTTTTTCGCTGTAGCTGGTGAAGCCGCGAATGTCGGCAAACAACACGGTGATGTCCACACGCTTGCCGCCGAGCTGAAGACTGTTGGGGTCGAGCTGCGCGATCACCGCCGGCGAGACCATGCGCTCGAACAGCCGGCGCTGGGCTTCCAGCTTCTTTCGTTCGGTCAGGTCATCCAGCACGATGGCCACGCCCTGGGTTTTCTTGCCGGCGTCCTTGAGCGGGGAGAGGTTCAGGCGCCAGTCCACTGCACCGCGCGAGGGCAGGGTGTGGCTGATCTCGAGATCCACGATGGGCTTGTCGGTCTGGCGGACCTCCTGCAGGTGAGGCCGGATCTGCCCGGAGACAGGCGCAAGCACGTCGTCCAGGTTGTGACCGAGCAACTCCGCCGCGGCGTGGCCGAGGATGTTCTGCGCGGCGCGATTGGCCAGGGTGACCTGATCCTGAATATCGGCGGTGATCACCCCGCTGGCGATGGAGGCGAAGACGTTGTCCATCAGGTTCTTGAGCGCGGTCACCTCCTCGAGCGTGTGTTTGAGGGAGGAGTACAGGCGTGCATTTTCGATCGCAACCGCGGCCTGGTTCGCGAAAGCCAGCAACAGGTCGCGCTCGGATTCGGCGAAGATTCCCGTGCGGATGCGGTTGTCGGCGTAGATCACACCGATGAGTTCGTTCTTGACCTTGAGCGGGACGCACAGGATCGAGCGCAGGTTGAACGCCACGATGCTTTCCTGACCGATGAAGCGCTGATCCTCCTGCGCATTGGTGGTGATGATGGGCTCGCCGCTGGTGATCACCCGGCTGACGACGGAACGGCTGACCGTCAGTTCGGAGGTGTTGATCGATTCCATCTCCCAGTTGCGGGCGATGCGGATGACCATCTCGCCCTTTTCGTCGCGCAGCATCAGGAAACCGCGCTCGGCCTTGGTCAGCCGCACGATGTTGTCCATCACGATTCGCAGCACCTCGTCCAGCTCGAGCGAGGAGTTGATCGCCTGGCCGACATCCGCAAGCGCAAGCATGTTGTTGTGCTCGCGCTGCAGTGCCTCGATCTTCTCCCCGACCTGCGCCAGAGTGGTCTCCAGACTTCGCAAGTCCCCAAGTGTGGACCTGGGGAGCTTGAGTTTTCCGGACTCCAGTTCGGAATGTATTTTGCCCGCCTGCTGGCCCAGCGCGAGGATCTGGTCGTGCACCGTTGTGGGGCGGGTTTTATTGTTCATGAGGAGCTGCCCTCAATTGTAACGCCCTTTTCCTGCTTCTCGCACAAATCTCAAAACGGGATTAGACAGAAACAAGGTAGGATATCGTAACCACAATTTAGATGTTAACGCAGCACTCTGGAAATGATCCCACGATTGGTCAGCCGCGCGCGCCAGGTCGCCAGCAGGATCCTGAGGGCCGCACGCCGGGCGCGGGACAGGTCCGCCGGGCGCGAGGTGAAGAGGGCGCGCTCATGCTCACCTTCGAGGATCTCGATCGCCTCCCGCGCTGCGGGCAGCAATTCCTTGAGCGACGAAGCGCGTGCAGCAGGCGTCGAATGAAAGGCCGGCCTTTCTCCAAGCGTTCGCAGGCTGTGGTTGATCACATAAAAGTATCGCTCCACAGGCGATAAGGCGGACCACTTTGCCCATCTCGTCAACCAGGGAGGCGGTCTATCGCCACCCTGTTCATAGCGCCGGACGAGATAAACCGGAAGTCGTGTGGAAAGGGAGTAACGTCTTTCCAGCACCAGGCCGGCGATCACCAGCATCAGGAACAGACCGGCAATGGAATATCGCCACCATGGATTAGTCCACACGGTCCTGGCTGGCGTATCGCCCCCGAGCGCGCGGGATTCCATATCCAGGAGCAGCTCCAATTCTTCATCCAGCTGATCGACCCCA
>Ga0194127_10006750_pt1 | contig 12921 bp, 12 predicted proteins | sample TA2KigC100mmetaG_FD_148624 | JGI IMG/M metagenome (GOLD analysis project Ga0194127, IMG submission 148624) | Freshwater microbial communities from Lake Tanganyika, Tanzania - TA2015036 Kigoma Deep Cast 100m | ecosystem: Environmental > Aquatic > Freshwater > Lake | place: Tanzania: Lake...
GGCCCGCCCCCCCCAGCGGCCGCCACTCCACGGCCCGGGTGCGCTCGCTCAGGCGCTCGTAGCCCGAGAAGCGCGAGGGAGGCGGCGCCGGCAGCAGGGGGAGGTAGCGTCCCTCTTCGGTGCCGGGATCGGGCCCGCTGAAGGCGCTCGCCGCCTGGGATTTCTCGCGGTCGGCGGCCAAGGCCGCGCGATAGCCCGCCTCGTCGACGGCGAGCCCCTCCTCGGCGGCCATCTCGCGGGTCATCTCCCAGGGGATGCCATAGGTGCTGTAGAGGCGGAAGACCTCCTCCCCGGGCAGCGCAGCGCCGCCCGTGGCCTTGAGCTCCTCGACCAGCTCGCGGTAGCGGCCCATGCCCTGCTCGAGGGTGCGCAGGAAGCGCTCCTCCTCGGCCTTCACGGCGAGCGCGCTGCGCTCGGCGCGCTCGCGCAGCTCGGGGTGCGCGCCGCCGAGTTGCTCGGCGACGAGGCCGATCACGCGGTAGAGCAGCGGCTCGTGCACGTCCAGCGTGCGCAGGGCCATCATCGCCCGGCGCAGGAGGCGGCGCAGCACGTAGCCGCGCCCTACGTTCGAAGGGACGAGGCCCTCGCCGAGCGTGAAGGCGAGGGCGCGCGCGTGGTCGGCGACGCGGCGCAGCGCGACGAGCGCCTCGCCCGTCTCCGGCCCGTCGTAGCCGGCGAGTTCGCGCACGCCGTCCATCAGCGGACGGAAGAGGTCGGTCTCGAAGACGTTCGTCTTGCCCTGGAGCATCAGGCTCATGCGCTCCAGGCCGGCGCCCATGTCGATGCCGCGGTTGGGCAGGGGCGGCCGGCTGCCGTCCTCCTGCTGGTCGAACTGCGGGAAGACGGCGTTCCACACCTCGATGTAGCGGTCGTCGCGGCCGGGGCCGCCGCCGATCTCGCCGCCCGCCATCTGCGGGCCGAGATCCCAGTAGATCTCGCTGCTCGGGCCGCAGGCGCCCGTCGTGCCCGCGGGACCCCAGAAGTTGTCCTTGCCGCCCAGGCGCACGATGCGCCCCTGGGGGAAGCCCACCTTGCGCCAGCACTCGGCGGCCTCCGCGTCCTCCTCGAAGACCGAGACCCAGAGGCGCTCGATGTCCACGGCCAGCGTGCGGCCGAAGAACTCCCAGGCGTAGCGAATCGCCTCCGCCTTGAAGTAGTCGCCGAAGCTGAAGTGGCCGAGCATCTCGAAGAAGGTGAGGTGGCGCGGGCTGCGGCCGACGTTCTCGAGGTCGCTGTCCTTGCCCCCGGCGCGCAGGCACTTCTGGATCGAGATCGCGCGGCGGTAGGGCAGCTCGCCCGTCGTCGAGTAGAGAGACTTGAACTGGACCATCCCCGCGGTGGTGAAGAGCAGGCTGGGATCGTCGCGGGGCACGAGGCTCGCGCTGGGCACGAGGACGTGGTCGCGGGCGAGGAAGAACTCCAGGAAGGCCCGGCGCAGTTCGCTGTGGCTCGTCGTCGTCATGCTTCTCCGCCGTCCAGGCTCGCCGCCTGCTCCAGAGGCCAGTCGCCATCCGCTTCCCCGTCGGCGCCCGCGCCCGCCGGCCAGCGGCGCGCGCAGAGGGCGCGGCGCACTCCCGCGCTGAAGCCGCGGCGCGCGAGGAAGTCGTGCAGGCGCCGGCGGCCCTGCGCGGGCGGCAGCGCCGCCAGGGCCGCGCCGCGCCGCGCCAGCAGGCGCTCGGCCAGCGCCAGCTGCACGGCCTCCGGCGCCCTCGCCGCGATCGCCGCCTCGCCGTCCGCGGCCGCGATCCCCCGCCGCGCCAGGCGCTCGCGCAAGCGCAGCGGGCCGAGAGGGTCGTGGCGATCGTGCCAGTCGCAGATGCGTTCGGCCAGCCGGCCGTCGTCGACGAGACCGCGCTCGCGCAGGGTCGCCAGCAGGGCGGCGCCTTCGGCGTCCGCGAGCCCCCAGCGGGCAAGGCGCTCGCGGATCTCGCGCTCGCTGCGATCCCGGGCGGCGAGCCAGTCGAGCGCCCGCGCGAGCGGACTGGCCGCGGCCGGCCCGCCCGGCATCAGGACTTGCCCGCGCCTCGGCCGGCGACGGCGAGTCTCGGCTCGCCCTTCTTGGCCTCGCCGGCCTCGGTCTTCGCCGCGCCCTTTGCCTCGGGCTTGCCGCCCTCGGCGGCCTCCGTCTTGCCATCGCCGCGCGCCTTCTCGCGGCCCGGCGCCGGCTCGGGCGCGGGCGGCAGCATGCCGAAGTGCCGGCGCAGCTTGAGGTCCAGCTCGGCGCGCAGCGGCGGGTTGTCCTTGAGGAACTGGCGCGCGTTGTCCTTGCCCTGGCCCAGGCGCAACTCGCCGTAGCTGAACCAGGTGCCGCTCTTCTGGACGATGTCCGCCTTGATGCCCAGCTCGATCATGTCGCCCTCGTAGCTGAAGCCCTCGCCGAAGTAGAGCTCGGTCTCGGCCACCTTGAAGGGCGGGGCGACCTTGTTCTTGACCACCTTGATCTTGGTCGAACTGCCGATCACGTCCTCGCCCTTCTTGATCGCCTGGGTGCGGCGGATGTCCATGCGCACCGAGCTGTAGAACTTCAGCGCGTTGCCGCCGGTGGTGGTCTCCGGGTTGCCGAACATGACGCCGATCTTCATGCGGATCTGGTTGAGGAAGATCAGGCTCGTGTTGCTCTTGGAGACGATGGCCGTCAGCTTGCGCAGCGCCTGGCTCATCAGGCGGGCCTGCAGGCCCATGTGGGCGTCGCCCATCTCGCCCTCGATCTCGGCGGCGGGCACCAGGGCGGCAACGGAGTCCACCACCACCACGTCCAGCGCGCCCGAGCGCACGAGCACCTCGACGATCTCCAGGGCCTGCTCGCCGGTGTCCGGCTGGCTGACGAGCAGCTTGTCGACGTCGACGCCGATCTTGCGCGCGTAGAGGGGGTCGAGGGCGTGCTCGGCGTCCACGAAGGCCGCCGTGCCGCCGTTGCGCTGGGCGTTGGCGACGACACTGAGGGCGAGCGTGGTCTTGCCCGAGCCCTCCGGGCCGTAGATCTCGGTGACGCGCCCGCGCGGCACGCCCCCGATGCCCAGGGCGTGGTCCAGCAGCAGGCTGCCCGTCGAGATCGTCGCGATCTCGGGCAGCGCGGCGCCGTCGCCCAGGCGCATGATGGCGCCCTTGCCGAACTGCTTCTCGATCTGGCTGAAGGCCAGTTCCAGGGCCTTGTCCTTGCCGGTCTGATCTTCGATGCGCGACATGCTCTTCTCTTCCGTTATGGGGTGCAACTCGCCCCCGACCAGACGGCCCATCTTCCGGCGCGAAGGTAGCACCGGCATCCGGGGTCGTCAAACAGGCTTTCGCCCGGCGGCCGCCGGGCCCGGGGGTCGCTGCAGGAGGAGTGCCGCCGCCCGTGGGCAGCGGCGAGGGCTGGTGCGCCGAGGGATGAGGGTGGCCCGGCGCGGCGGCGCGGCGCGGCGGCGACAACCGCCGTTGCCGGCCGGCCGCGCGGGCGACAGCGGCGGCGTCGGCCGGCGGCGCTTCAGCGCCCGGCCGGCGCCTTGCAGTTCGGCTTGCGCCCGGCGGCGCGGGCTTGCGCCTGGAGCGCCTGGGCGCTGGCCAGGCGCGCCTCGAGATCGCCGATACGCGTCGCGTGCGAAGGGTGGGTGGAGAGGAACTCCGGCGGCTGGCCGCTGCCGGCCGCGTCCATGTTGCGCCACAGCTCCACGGCCGCGCGCGGATCGAAGCCCGCCTGGGCCAGGGCGTCCAGACCCATCAGGTCGGCCTCGCTCTCGTGACCCCGGCTGAAGGGCAGCAGGATGCCCACCTGGGTGCCCAGGCCGAGCAGGCCCATCATCTGCTGGTGCTCCTTGCTCTGGGGATCGCCGACCATGACGTCGATCACGCCGAGGCCGAGCTCCGCGACCATCCCCTGCGAGACCCGCTCGTTGCCGTGACGGGCAATCACGTGCGCGATCTCGTGGCCGATCACCGCCGCGAGCTGATCGGGCGTCTTCGCCACCTTCAGCAGGCCCGTGTGGACGCCGATGCGTCCGCCGGGCAGCGCGAAGGCGTTGGCCGTGTCGTCCTTGAAGACGACGACCTCCCAGTCGGAGACGCCGGTCTGGTCGGCGGTGACGGCGAGCACGGCCTCGGCCACGCAGCGCACGTAGGCGTTGATCGCCGGGTCCTTCTCGACGGGCACTTCGGTCTTCATCTGCTCGAAGGCGGAGAGCCCCATCGCATTCATCTGAGTGTCGGGGACCAGCGTGAGCTGCTTGCGCCCCAGCGGCGAGGTCGAGCAGGCGAGGGCGAGCAGCAGGGCGAGCAGGGCGGGCGCGTGGCGCGGGCGCATCGGGTCTCCTCTCAGTCGGGGGCGGCGGCGCCGCCCGTTGGGCCGGCGGCCTCGCGGCCGCCGAGGGGGAAGCTGGCGCGGATCCGGTAGCGCGGCCCGCGGGGACTCAGTTCGCTCTCCATCAGCAGCGCGGTCTCGGCGCGCCAGGCCGGCGCCGCCGCGGCCGCGAGCGCCGCGCCGGGCAGCGCGAGTCCGGGCGGCAGGGTCTCGCCCTGGCGGCTGCGCGCCAGAGTGAGGTGGGGCCGGAATGGCCGCGTCTCGGGCGCGTAGCCGAGGCGGCGGCTCTCGTCTTCCAGCGCAGCGGCCAGGCGGGCGAGCGGCGCGCCCCCCTCGGCCAGCGCGAGGGCGAGGACGCGGGCGTTCCGCCCGCGTGGCAGCGTGTCGAGGGCGCCCAGGCGCAGGGCGAAGGGCGCGCTCGCCCCCACAGCCGGCCCGAAGGCGGCGACGATCGCGGGCAGACGCGCCGGCTCCGTGTCGCCGAGAAAGCGCAACGTGAGATGGTAGAGCGCCGGCTCCACCCACCTCAGGCGGGGCGCGCGGGCGCGCAGGGGGGCCGCCGCGGCGGCTGCCGCCGCCCGCGCCTCCTCGCTCAGGGGCAGGGCGAGGAAAAGCCGCAAAACGCCTTCGTTCATTCGGGATCGCCATCCGGCTGCAGTGCGCCCCAGAGCAGGTCCAGGGCCTGCTGGACCGCGAAGCGCCGGTTCTCCTCGCGCGTCCAGCCGGCCCGGCGGTGCCGGTGCCGCGTGCCTGCGGGCCCGGCCAGCGCGCAGTGCAGGGTGCCCACCGGCTTGCCCGGGCGCTCGCCGCCAGGCCCGGCGATCCCCGTGATTGCCAGCGCCCAGTCGCTCGCCAGGCGCGCGCGCACGCCCACCGCCATTGCGCGGGCGACGGCCTCGCTCACGGCACCCTCGGCCGCGAGCAGCGCGCTCGGCACTCCGAGCAGCTCGACCTTCACGCGGTCGGCGTAGCTGAGCACGCCGCCGAGGAAGACCGCGCTGGCACCGGGCACCCTCGTCAGCCGCTCGCCGAGCAGACCGCCCGTGCAGCTCTCGGCGACGGCGAGGGTCTGACCCGCCGCGGCGAGGCGGGCGATCAGCACGGCTTCCAGGCTCTCATTCGTCCGTGAAACCAGGTGCGACCCCAGGCGTGCGGCGAGTGCCGCCGGCTCGGGTCCGGCCGCCGCCGGCAAGTGCAGGCGCAGGCCCTCGAGCGATGGATAGAAGCCGATCGCCGCCGCACCCGGCAGATCGGCGAGCAGGCTGCTGAGCTGGTCCTCGCCCAGGCCGGTCAGGCGCCAGCTCTCCCCCGCTGCCGCGGTGGGCGGCGGCAGCAGCGTCTCGAGGATGCCGCGGTACTCGTGGGGGACGCCGGGCAGCAGGGCGAGGAAACCCCGCTCGCTCGGGTGCGCGCGCCAGAAGCCGGGGGCCGTGCCGACGGGGTTGGCGAGCGGCGCCATCCCGATGGGCAATAGCGCCTGCCGGTGCGTGAAGGCCGAGAAGCGACGCTGCAAGTGCTCTTCGCGGGCGCGGATCTGCGCGGCGGCCGCGGCGTGTTCCGCGAGCGCGACCCCGAGCCCGGCGGCCACCTCCTCGCGGCTGCGGTCGTCCGGCGTCGGGCCGAGCCCGCCACTGGCGATGAGCGTGCCGCCTTCGGCGAGCCACTGTCGCACCGCCCCCGCCAGCGCCCCCGCGCGATCGCCGAGCACCGCCAGCGAGTCCGGCGCCCAGCCGAGCGCCGCGAGGCGGCCGGACAGCCAGTGGCTGTTCGTGTCGAGCACCTCGCCGCGAAGCAGCTCGTCCCCCACCGCGAGCAGGCGCAGGGGCCGCGCAAGCTGCGCGGCGAGCTCCAGACCTAGCTCAGCCACGGCGCGATCAACCGCAGGACGAGGAGACTGTAGAGGCCGGCCATGACGTCGTCGGCGACGATGCCCCAGCCCGCGGGCCAGCGCTCGAGCCGCCGGCCCGGCCAGACCTTGAGGATGTCGAAGCCGCGAAAGAGCAGGAAGGCCGCGCCGACCAGGCGCCAGGCGCCGGGCGCGGCGAGCGCCGTGCCCTGCAGGGCGATCAGGAAGCCCACGAGCTCGTCGATGGTGCAGGGCTTGGGGTCGTGGCCGAGCAGGCGCTCCATGCGGGTCGCGACCGGCACCGCGGCCAGCAGCGCCGCCGCCAACAGCAGCGCCAGGGCCAGCGGACCGGGCGCCCAGAGCAGGAGGAGGGCGGCGAGGACCGCGGTCGTGAAGGTGGCCGGTGCGACGGGGAAGAAACCCGTGCCCAGCACACTGCCCGCAAGGAGGACGACCCGGCGCATCAGGAGAGCTCCACGCGCCCCTCGAAGGCGCGCTGTAGCGTGGCCTCGTCCGTGTACTCGAGGCTGACGCCGACCGGCAGGCCGCGGGCGAGACGGGTGAGGCGCAGGGGCAGCCCCCGCAGGCGCTCGACGAGGTAGAGCGCCGTCGTCTCGCCCTCGACACCGCCGGAGAGGGCGAGCACCAGCTCGCGGATCTCCTCCCGCGCGATGCGCTCGACGAGGGCTTCCACGCTGAGGTCCTCCGGGTGCACACCGTCCAGGGGACTGATCACGCCACCCAGCACGTGGTAGCGGCCGCGGTAGACGCCGGCCCGCTCGAGGCTCATCACCTCCACCGGCTGCTCGACGACGCAGAGCACGCCCGCACGCCGCCCCGGATCGGCGCAGATCCGGCAGAGCGGACCCTCGGCGTAGTAGCCACAGCGGCCGCAGAAGCCGACGCGCGCGCGGGTCTCGCTGAGCAGACCGGCCAGCTCCTCGCTGTCCGCGGCCGGCGCGTGCAGCAGGTGCAGGGCGATGCGTTGCGCGCTGCGCTCGCCGATGCCGGGCAGGCGAGTCAAGCGGCCGATCAGGCGATCCAGGAGGGGGCTGCCCGTGTCCATGCTTGGCCTAGAGCCCCGGCAGGCCCAGGCCGCCCGTGAGCCCGCCCAGCTTCTCCTCGCTGGCCCGCCGCGCCTCCGCCTGGGCCGCGCGGAAGGCCGCGGTGATCAGGTCCTCGAGCAGCTCCGCGTCGCCGTCGGTCAGGGCGGCCGGTGCGATCTTGACGGCGAGCAGCTCCTGGGCGCCGCTCAGGGTCACCTGGACGACGCCGCCGGCCTCGCCGGTGAAGGGGGTCTCGGCCAGCTCGCGCTGCAGCTCGGCCATGCGCGTTTGCATCTGCTGCGCCTGCTTCATGAGCTGATTGAGGTTCTTCATGCGCTCACCTCGCCTGCGGCCGCGGGGGCCGCGCTCAGTCCTCGAGCAGCTCGCCGTCGAAGCGCTGGAGGAGGTCCTGGATCAGGGGATCCCCGGCGTGGTCGCTCAGCGCCTGCTCGCGCCGCGCCTCCGCCGCCCGCCCGGCGCTGATGCGCTCGGGGGCCTGGGCCCCGGCGGCCGCCAGCTCGAGGCGGATCTGCCGCGAGCGCCCCGTGAGCTTGCCCAGCGTCTCGCCCATCAGGCGCAGATGCTCCGGGGTATCGAGCATCGCCAGCTGAAAGGGGGTCTGCACGACGACGCTGTAGTGCTTCTCGCCGAGTACGCCCGGGCGCGCCTGCTCGAGGAAGGAGCCGAGGGACTTCATGCTCCGGCTCACCTCCCCGACGAACTCGCCCCAGAGCTGCGCCGGGTCGGCAGCCTCGCTCAGGATCGGCGCTCGCGCCGGCACGGGGCGCGCGCCGGCACGGGGCGCGGGTCGCGCCGCAGCCGCAGGGGCGCCGCCGCGCAGGCCGTCCGGCTCCGGGCCGGCCCCCTCACCCGCCGTCTCGCGCCCGGCGCCACCCGCTGCGCGGCCGCCGCCGGCCTCGCCCTCCGGCCGCCCGACCTTGAGGCGGCTGAGCAGTTCGCTCAGCAGCACGCGGCGCTCGAAGCGGGCGATCTCGACGACGAGGGTGTCGAGCAGGAGCCGCGGTTGGCTGGCGTAACGGATCTGGTCGCCGCGCTCGCCGACGAGGCGCAGCAGGGCGAGCAGGTCCTCGACTTGCCAATGCTGCGCGAGCGCGGTGCAGCGCTGCCGGTCCGCCTCGCCGATCTCACCCGCGAGCAGCGCGGGGTCCACGCGCAGGAGCAGGAGGTCGCGCAGGTGGGCGGCCAGGCCGAGCGCGAACTCGCGGGGACTGAGGCCGCCGGCGAGGGCGGCGTCGAGGGCGCGCAGGGCGGCGCCGGCGTCCTGGGCCTGCCAGGCGGCATCCAGCGCGAAGAAGTGATCGTGGCGAGTGAGTCCGAGCACGGCGGTCACGGCGTCCAGCGCGAGTTGGCCACCCCCCGAGGCGAGGGCCTGATCGAGCAGGGTCAGGCCGTCCCGCAAGCTGCCGTCGGCACGCCGGGCGATGGCCGCGAGCGTCTCCGCCGGCGCGGCGATGCCCTCGCGGGCGCAGATGTCGGCGAGACGGCCGGCGATCTCGGCCTGAGCGAGCAGGCGGAAGCCGAAGCGCTGGCAGCGGGAGTGGATGGTCGGCAGTATCTTCTGCGGCTCGGTGGTGGCCAGCACGAAGATCGTTCCCGGCGGCGGCTCCTCGAGCGTCTTCAGGAGCGCGTTGGCGCCGGCCGCGGTGATCTGGTGCGCCTCATCGAGGATGTAGATCTTGTAGCGGCCACCGATGCTGCCCAGCGCCGCTTCCTCCCGGATGTTGCGGATGTCCTCGACGCCGCCCGTGCTGGCGGCGTCGATCTCGATGACGGCCAGGCTGCTGCCCGCCACGACGGCGCGGCAGGCCGCGCACTCGCCGCAGGGCGTCGGCGTCGGCCCCCGCTCGCAATTGAGCGCCATCGCCAGGATGCGGGCAGTGGTCGTCTTGCCGCAGCCGCGCGGGCCCGAGAAGAGGTAGGCCTGGCCGAGACGGCCCTGGGCGATGGCGCCGGCGAGCACGCTGGTCACCGCGTCCTGGCCGACGACCTCCTCGAAGCGCGTCGGTCGATACTTGAGCGCCAGCACGCGGTAGTCCACGCGGACTCGTCCTCCTGCTCACCGGCGGTGGTCAAAACGGGCCAGGCGGCTCCACGGCACATCCGAGGGCTTTCGTACCGCTGCTATCTTCCGATCCTGACGGGGTTGGAAAATTCGGATTGCGTGGGACCTGGCCCAAGAAACGTGCCGCCACCGACTCGGCGGAGAGGCAGGGATTCGAACCCTGGGAGCCCAAAGGACTCAACGGTTTTCGAGACCGTCCCGTTCAACCGCTCCGGCACCTCTCCCGACGGCGGAGAGTCTGGGATTCGAACCCAGGGTACCTTTCGGTACACACGATTTCCAGTCGTGCCGATTCGACCGCTCTCGCAACTCTCCCCGCACTCAGTCCCGGAGCTTCCGAAAGAAGCTGCGCATCAGCTTGCCGGCCTCGTCGTCGAGGATGCCGCCTTGCACCTCGACCGTGTGGTTCCAGCTCGACACCGCCGGGACGTCGATGATGGAACCGCAGGCGCCGAACTTGGGATCCTTGGCCCCGAAGACCACTCGCTGGATGCGAGCCAGATGGATGGCCCCGATGCACATCGTGCAGGGTTCCAAGCTAACATAGAGGGTGCACTCGTTCAAGCGCCAGCTTTTGAGGGTGCCGGCAGCGGCCGTGATCGCCAGCAGCTCGGCATGAGCCGTCGGATCCTGCAGGGTCTCGACCGAGTTGTGGCCGCGACCGATGACGATGCCCTGGTGCACGACGACGGCGCCGACGGGAACCTCCTCCTTGCCGAAGGCGGCCTGCGCCTCGTCGAGCGCCATCCACATGAAGTAGGTGTCGGTCTCGATGCGATCCATCTTCACTCCCGGCCGACCCCTCAGCCGGCCGGCAACGCGCGGTGGATTAGACCCCAAGCGTTCCGGGCGGGCAAGGCAATTTCCCCCGGGCGAACCGCCGCTGCCGTGCAAGAAAGAGGCCCCGCGCAGGCGGGGCCTTGGCTGCCGAAGGGTTGGGGGATTCAGCGCGCGGCGAGCTGGCGGCCGAAGCTGCGCAGGCTGCGCAGCGGAATCTGCAGGCGCAGGGACTCCTCCGGCGACTCCACGCGCACGAGCAGGTGGCGGCGGTTCTTGCTCACGATCACCCGCTCGTCGGCCGACTCGACGCGCACGAACTCGCCGGCCGGGCACTCGGCGAGGGCCGCACAGAGCGCGCCGACCAGAGGCCGCCAGTCCGTGTCGCCCTGGCATCCGCTTGCCTGTGCCGCGCGGGCGACCGCCACCTGCGGCAGGCAGTAGAGCCCGGCCTGGACCAGCGCCCCCGGCACCGCGATGCGCAGCGGGGGCTCACCAGCGCTCGCGAACTCCAGGCTGAGCGTCCCCGCACTGAGGAGCCAGCCGAGCGTCAGCCCCGCCACGAGGATCATCGCGGCGATGCCGCCGCTCAGGCAGAGCAGAGAGGTCCGGCGTGACATGGTCGCCTCCTCGGGCTAGATGCCCTCCATGCTGGCATCCACCCAGACGCGGACGGTGGAGTCGCCGTCATCGATCGTGACGAGGGCCCCGTCGTGCTGGCCCAGCGCGTCGAGGGCCGCCTTGATGTTGAGCGCTTCGCCCTCTCCGTCGAGCATCGCGCGCACGACGGCGATCGGGATCGACACGCGCACCTGCGTATCCTCGGCGCGCTCGTCGATGTCGACGAGGAGCATCGCCTTCTGCTTGCGCACGCTGATCTGTGCCCCGTCTGCCGCCTCGACGCGTACGAACTCGCCATCCCCCGATTCGACGGCGGCCTGGAGGATGGCCCGGACCAGCTCGCGGTCGAACTCCTGGTCCTCGACGATGAGTCGGCCCCGATGGAAGTTGTCGCTCTCGGCCGTTTCGATCACCGTTGCCACCAGTTCGACGGGCAGGTTCACGGAGACCTTCTCTTCCCCGTCCAGGACGCGGACGTGGAGCCAGTGTTCCGTCTCCGCGCCGGCGAGGGTGGCGCCGCCACTCAGCAGAGCGAGGCTGAGGGCGCCGAGGACGAGTCCGCGCATCGTTCACCTCCGGCTGCGCCGGCCCACGGCGGGCCGACCGCGCCCCTACGGGGCCGCCCGGCGAGGGTTACGCGCTGGTCCAAGGGAACGGCCCCTGCCCGCAGCGCGGGCAGGGGTCGCTGGGTTCCGCTCGTAGCGGCGAGAGCCTAGAGCTCCTCGGCCTTCAGCTCCTGGACGTCGGTCAGGCCGAGCTCGGCGAGCTGCGGCAGCACCGCCGAGCGGTCGCCGACGATCACGATCTGCATCCGATCGGGATCGAGCTGCTCCCGGGCGCTGCGATTGGCCGTCTCGCGGTCGACGGCCTGGACGCGCGCCATGTAGTCGCTCCAGTGGCTGAGGGGCAGCTCGTTGACCAGGAGCTCCGAGAGCTGGCCGGCCATCCCCTCGAGAGTCTCGAAACGGGCCGGATAGCCCTGGACGAGTCGGCCCTGGCACTCGCGGAACTCCTCGTCCCCGATCGGCCGCGGGCCGCGGATGTCCCCGATCTCGCGCAGCAGCTCCTTGAGCGCGGCGCCGGTGAACTGCGTGTGGACCGGCGCGGCGCAGGCGAAGGCGCCGGCGCCCTTGAGGCCGTTCACGAAGCTGTAGCTGCCGTAGGTGTAGCCCTTGTCCTCGCGCAGGTTCATGTTGATGCGGGCGATGAAGCCGCCGCCGAGGGCGGCGTTCATGACCTCGAAGGGCAGGTAGGCGGGGTCCGCGCGGCGCGGCCCGAGCTGGCCGAGCAGGATCATGCTCTGCTGGGCGCCGGGCCGGTCGACGAGGCAGACGCGGGGACCCCCAGCGGGGCGAGGCGCCGGGATGCTCGCCGCCGGCACGGGCGCCGCCTCCCACTTGCGGAAGGCCTTCTCGAGCGCGGCGATCGCGTCCGCCAGCGTGAGGTCCCCCACGACGACCACGGCGGCGTTGTTGGGCCGGTAGTGCGCGGCGTGGAAGGCAACCAGATCCTCGCGGCGCAGCCGCTGGATCGACGCCGCCGTACCCGTGCCGGTCATCGGCTGGGCGTAGGGATGGCCCTCCCCGTAGAGCCGCTTCTGCATGAGCTTCATCGCGATCAGCCGGGGCTGCGCATTCTCCTGCTGGACCTGGCCGAGCAGGCGCTGGCGCTGGCGCTCCAGCTCCTCCGGCGGGAAGCTGGCCCCGAGGACGAGGTCGCTCATCAAGGCCAGACCCGGGCCCAGCTCGCGCCGCAGGACGTTGAGCGAGACGCGTGAGGCGTCGAAGCCGCTCTCCGTGCTCAGGCGGGCGCCGAGCCGGCGCGCCGCCTCGGAGATCGCCAGCGCGTCGCGGCGGGCCGTCCCCTCGTCGAGCAACTCCGCCGTGAGCGCGGCCGTGCCGGGGCGATCCGCGGGATCCGCCGCCCAGCCGCTGCGGATGTTCAGGGTCACCTGCACGAGAGGCAGCTCCCGCTTCTCGACGAGGTAGAGCTCCAGACCGTTCGCCAGTGCGGCGCGCTGGATGGCCGGCGGGCTGAAGCGAATCGCCGGACCGGGCGCCGGCAGCCCAGCCGGCTCCCCGCTCGTCGCGGCCGCCAGCGGCTCGGCGGCCGGCACGACGCTGAGCACGGCCCGCAGGTCGCGCTGCAGGTACTCGACCGCGTAGCGCTGCACGGCGGCCGGGCTCACAGCGAGATGGCGATCGAGGTCCCACTGGAGTCGACCGGGATCGCCGAGGAAGGTGTTGTAGTTGTTCAGCAGATCGGCCTTTTT
>Ga0194127_10006752_pt1 | contig 12917 bp, 9 predicted proteins | sample TA2KigC100mmetaG_FD_148624 | JGI IMG/M metagenome (GOLD analysis project Ga0194127, IMG submission 148624) | Freshwater microbial communities from Lake Tanganyika, Tanzania - TA2015036 Kigoma Deep Cast 100m | ecosystem: Environmental > Aquatic > Freshwater > Lake | place: Tanzania: Lake...
ATTTCGAGCGACGCCGGCACGCACCGGACGACCGTGGATGCCGCGACCAACGCCATCACGAGCGCCACGACCCTCCGCGGCTTCGTGATCTACGGCCCGGCCAACCCGGCCGTCGGCGGCAACTCCTACGCCGTCCGCGTGTCCGGCTCGAACGCCGGCTTCCAGATCCTGGACAACGTGATCTGGGGGGGTACCGCCGGCCCGGGCCAGGACCGCACCCCGGCGGGCAACGGCCTCGCCGGCGTGGACGGCACCGGCCGCACCGCCGGGAACGCCGCGCAGTACGACGCGTTCGAGACCACCTCCCACCCGTGCGCGACCTCCAACAACCGCCAGTACGCCAACGGCGGCGTCCGCACCTGCGGCACGACCGACAACGTCAACGGCGGCAACGGCGGCTGGAACACCTGCCCGCCCGCCACCTCGGGCGAGCAGTCCGGCCACGACGGCGTGAACGGCCAGCCCGGCGACGGCGCGGGCGGCGGCGCGGCCGGTGCGGGCGGCGACGCCGGCGACGACGGCTACATGAGCGGCGGCCTCTGCTACCTGCCGCCGAGCCCGCAGACCGGCGCGCCCGGCACGAACGGCGCGGCCGGCGGGAACGGGACGGCCGGCGGCGCGTGCACCTCCACCTCTGGCTCCGTGGCCTCCGGCCACTGGCAGGGCACCGCGGGCGCCAACGCGGGCGGGGGCCTGAGCGGCGGCGGCGGCGGCGGCGGCGGCGCGGGCGGCGGCGGGAACTGCCAGGCCAACTGCTCGAACCGCGACCGCCTCGGCGGCCACGGCGGCGGCGGCGGCTCCGGCGGGTGCGGCGGCTCCGGCGGCCTCGGCGGCGGCGGAGGCGGCGGCTCCTTCGGCATCTTCGTGGTCGGCGGCGCGTGGCCCACCGTCCAGAACACGGTCGTCTACCTCGGCATCGGCGGCGACGGCGGATCCGGCGGCAACGGCGGCGTCGGCGGGACCGGCGGCCACGGCGGCGACGGCGGGCTGTGCCCCGGCTCCTGCTGGTGCTTCCAGAACGCCGGCAAGGGCGGCGAGGGCGGCGCGGGCGGCCACGGCGGCGGCGGAGGCGGCGGCTGCGGCGGCGCCGCGTACGGCATCTACACGTCCGGCACCTCCGGCACCCCCGGCGCGGCCAACTGCACCGCCCAGGGCCGCTCCTTCTCCGGCGGCGCGGGAGGCTTCGGAGGATCGGGCGGCGTCTCCCTCGGCACCTCCGGAGGCAACGGCTCGACCGGCACCGTCGCGAACTGCTCGTTCAACTGAGGCGGGAAGGTTGCCTCGGGCGGGCGCGAACGGCGAGAGGGTCAGCGCTTCCCCTGCTTCTCCTGCATCCTGCGGAGCGCGATCGCGAACGCGGTCTCCCCCCCGCCCTTCTGCGACGCGGCGGCCTGAGTGGAGCCCCTCTGCGGGGCCATGAACCGCGCCTTGGTGTCGGGGTCGGGCTCGTCCGCCGCGACCTCCAGCACCTTCATGGACAGCGAGATCCGCCGCGCCGCGGTATCGACCGCGGTGACGGACACGGTCAGCTCGTCGCCCTGGCGCGCGACCTCGCCCGGGGTCCGCACGTGCCTCGTCGCGGACATCTCGGACACGTGCAGCAGGCCCTCGATCCCCGGCGACAGCTCGACGAACGCGCCGAACTGCGCGAGCCGCGTCACGCGCCCCTTCGCGGTCGTCCCGACCGGGAAGCGCTCCGGCACCAGCGCCCACGGGTCGTCCCCCGCCTCGCGGATGCTGACGGTCACGCGAGGTTTCTCCCCCCCGCGCTCGACCCGGATGACCTTGACCGTGACCTGGTCGCCCGCCTGGATCCCGGACCGCGCCTCGTCCGACCGGCCCCACGACACCTCGGACCGCGGCACGAGCGCGTGCAGCCCGGCGCCCACGTCCACGAACAGCCCGAAGGCCTCGACCTTGACGACGGCCACGCGCAGGACCTGGCCTTCCTCCAGCTTCGCGAGCACCTCGGCGCGCTGCGCGGCCTGCTCCTCCCTCAGGAGCGCGGCGCGCGAGAGGACCGCGTCCCGGCCGCGCACCTCCAGCACGCGGAACCGGTACGTCTTGCCGATGTGCTCGGACGGCGGCGGCCGGAGCCCGGCGTCCATCTGCGAGAACGGCACGAACCCGCGCAGGCCGGGCAGGTCGACCTGGAAGCCGCCCTTGTTCTCGCCGCTCACCTTGCCCTCGACGGGCACGCCGGTCCGCGCGGCCTCGATCAGGACGTCGAGGTCCAGGCTCCGCATCCCCATGGCCCGCGCGAGCCGCGGCGCGCCGCCGGCGCGGACCACGTACGCCTCCAGCGTGTCTCCGGGCCGCAGCCGCTCCAGCTCCTCGGCCTTGAACTCCTCCTTCGGGATCCAGCCCTCGGACCGCTGGCCCACGTCGACCAGCACGGTCTTGCCTTCGAGCGACACGACCCGCCCGCTGATCTTCTCCCCGGGCTCCAGGCGGACGAAGCCCTTCGCAAAGCCGCCCTCCTCGAGCAGCTTCCCGAAGTCCTCCGCCGGCTCGGCCGCGCGCGCCCTCTCTCGCTCCGAGAGCATCGCGTCCAGCCGCTCGCGCGCGCCCGCCGCCACCTTCCCGGCCGGGTCGCCCGGCAGCCGCACGGCCTGCCACGCCTGCTCGTCCGGCGCGTCGCGCCGCCTGTCGTCCCTGCGCCCCCGGCCCCGGTTCCTGTCGTCCATCGCGCCTTCGTCCCCTCGAAACAAGCGGGCCGGATGATACACCCTTGACTGCGGACCGCGCATCTCCGGCCCGCAGGGAGCGCGCCGCGCCGAGGCGCGGCGCGCTCCGCGACCGCAAGGCGGGAGCGCAAGGGGGATGGCCCGCGCCCCGCAACGCGGGGCGGCGGGCAGGGGGGCGAGCCGCGCCCCCCTCCGATCGATGCCCCCGGGGCCTGCCGGGTCGGGGACGTGGGGTACGTGTCTCGACGGGTGTCGTTCGGGACCGCCCACCGTGCGGGCCGGGCGACAGCGCGGAGTGCCCGCAGGGAGCGCGCCGCGCCGCGCCGAGGCGCGGCGCGCTCCGCGACCGCAACGCGGGAGCGCAAGGGGGATGGCCCGCCCGGGGCCACCCCACCGGCTACCGGCTGAACTGCTTCGTGGCGGCCTGGGTGCGGACCGCGCCGATCATCGCGGCGTCGAGGGTCCGCTCGCCGCCGGCGGCGGCCTCGGCCTGCTTCGCGGTCACGAACGCCTCGCGCTCGGCGTTCAGCTTGCGGATCCGCGCCTGGATGTCCGCGCGCTTGCGCTGCTGGTCGCGCACGTACTCGTCGCGCTTCGCCGCGTCCATGCCCTTCATCTCCGCGGGCAGGTCCTCCTCCGCGACCGCGCCGGCCGTGGCCCTGCCGGTCGCCACCGCGTCCACGAGGTCCCAGTCGCCCGCGCCGTACGCGCCGGACGCCTTGAACGCGGTCCGCGACAGCGCCGCCGCCGGGGCCGCGGCCTCCGCGTTCCTGTCCTGCGCCTCCTGGCGCGCCTTCTTCTCCTTGCCGGCCTTCCCGAACGCCACGTAGGTGCCGCTCAGCTCGGCGCCGAGCCTGGCGATCTCCGCGTCCTGCGGCGCGGCCACGTGCGCCACCCGCGCGTTCTGGTCGATGTGCGCGTACTGCCCGCCCGCGAGCCGCGCGCCCTCGCCCCAGCCCGTGCGCTCGCCCTCGTCGTACGACCCGCAGTGGATCGTATTGACCACGATCCCCTTCGCGGCCGCGCGCCCGACCGCGGCGCGGAAATCGACGGGCCCCTGCGTGAACGGCTCGTTCCCGGCGATGAAGACCATGCGCAGATCGGCGGGGTCGGCGCTCCACGTCAGCCGCCCCACGGTCGCGTCGATCACCTGCCCGCAGAACTCGTCGCCGCCGTTCGTGCCGAGCCCGAACAGCCCCTCGGAAACCTTGTCGAGGTCCGCGGTCAGCGGCACGACCATGCGCAGGAATCCTTCCGCCGCGGGCAGCGACGACTTCCCGTACTCGAACAGCGCGACCTGGATGTCCGGCTGCACGCCGCCCTTCTTCCACCCCGCGATCTCGTTGACGATCCGCCAGAGCTGCGACTTCGCCTGGCTGATCAGCCCGTCCATGCTGTTCGACGTGTCGAGCAGGATCGCGACCTGCACGAGCGGCCGCTTCGCCGTCTCGATCGGTCCCGCCTTCGCCGCCTCGTCCGCGCACGCGGCCCCCGCCCACGCGGCCACGACCGCCAGCCCCGCCAGGAACACGCACGCCGTCTTCATCGACCACATCGGGCACCTCCTCGGTTGTTTTCTCCCGTCCACGGAACGGACAGACGGAGGCGCCGCGCTTTCGATCTGGCGGGGGTGGAATCGAGGGTGCCGCGCGCGCCTCGCCGACCGCGATCGTCCTGCTCGCCGCGTGCGCCGGAACGCCCGATGACGCCTCCCTCCTTGCACCCATCCCCCGCCTGCCGCAGATCACCTCCGTGAGCCCCCGCCGACCGCCGGCCGACCCGCTCGCGCCGTTCGCGCCCGCCACCCGCGCGTGGTTCGCGTCGCGCTTCGCGGGCGACCCGACCCGCGTCCAGCGGGATTGCTGGCCCGCGATCGCGTGATCGTCGTGCCCGCGCCGAGCGAGCCCGGACGCATGCCCTTCTGGCACGGCGAGCGCCCCGGCCGCCCCCTCCCGCTCGGCCGCGCGGTCGGCGCGTTCCTGCGCGAAGTCACGAGCCGCGACCCGGCGCGCTCCGCCGCGTGGCTCCGCCGCGAGTACCCGCTCGACGACCTCGCCGCGAGGAACCTGGTGGTCCCCGCCCGAATTGAGGGTACTTATCGTTCCTTGGGGCGCAGCGCACCCAATCGTGCCCCGCCGGCGCCCGTTCATGCGGGTAGCCCTGCGCCCGGGCGGAGGTGCGAGTCGGCAACGGGTGCAGCGCGCAGGGCTGGGCCCCCATTGCGGCCCTGGTCCGCAAGGGGGATGCGGCTCGGGACGACGGCGGGGCACGTGGGGCTTGGAGTCGGGCCGGGTGCGCTGCGCCTGCGTTGCGTGCCTGTATTCGTGGCGGGGACCACTAGGCTTCGACGTGCACGCCCCGTGGACTGACGACGGGATCGCGGTTCGCTTCGCCGATCCCGACGCCCCTCCCGACCCGGACCTGCTGGTCCCGGACCCCGATCGCATCGCGGACCGCGTGCTGGACCAGCTCGGCCACTCGTCCCTGTTCGCGTCGCGGTTCCGCGAGAACGCAGCCCGCGCGCTCCTGCTGCCGCAACGCCGCATCCGCGGCCGCTCCCCGCTCTGGATGCAGCGCCTGCGAGCCGCGAACCTGCTCGGGAAGGTGCGGGCGGACCCGGCCTTCCCGGTCGTGGTCAAGCCGTATCGCGAATGCCTCGAGGACGTGCTCGACGTTTCCGCGCTGACGGAGGTGCTCCAGGCGGTCCGCAGCGGCGAAATCGAGGTTCGCGAGGTCACCCGCGAGGCCCCCTCCCCGTTCGCCCGATCGCTCGCAGTCGCGTACGTCGCCGCCTACCTGAACAAGGCGACGCCCCGCCCGCTGAGCGGCGCGCACGTGCGCGATCGCGGGGGCGCTCCTCGCGGCCGGGTTCAAGCCCGACGAGGACCGGATGGTGATCCAGGCCACGTGAGCCGCGGGGACGCCGGGACCGGCGAAAGCGCGGAAGCCGGCGAGGGACGAGGGGCGAGCCGCCTCCCGCACCAGGCGCAGCGAACGGGACATCACCCGCCGGGTGTGCTCCGCCGCTGGCGTCCGCGACGCCGCGTCAGCCGTCGTCGTGCATGCACGTGGAGGCGCCGCCGCCCATCATGCCACCAGCCACCATGCCCTGGAACCCCTGGCCGGCTTCGTCCACGCCCTTCTGCATCATCTCGATGCCCTTCTGCATGCCCTGAAACCCCTGATCGTCGTTCGCCGGATCCGCGTCGCCCATCATCGCGAGGGCCTGCTGCATGTCCGGCATGCCCTCGTCCATGTGGCCCATGCCGGACATCGCCTCGTCCATGCACGAGCCCCCCGGCATCCCCGCCCCGTGCATCTCGGTCATGCCCGACGACATGCCGCCCATCGCGGCGGCCATGGCGTCCATCCCCTGCCGCATCCGATCGAGGCCGCCGCCCTTCTCGCCGCCCTGCCACGCCGCGAGGCCCGCCTTCACCTCGTCCAACCCGCGCCGCGCGTCCACCAGCGACGCTTCGTACTGGCCGGTCCCGGCCATGCCGGCCATCCCGTCCATGCCGTCGCCGCAGCCCGGCGACGCGAGCGCTGCGGCCGCCAAGGCCGCCGTCGCCTGCCTGATCACGCGAGAACTCCACGCCTTCGATTGCATCGTGAACCTCCATGTCATCGCCCGGACCCGATCCGGGCGTTCGCGAACCCCGCACTCCTCACTGGGTGTGGCCGCCGGCCCGACCATGGTGGTCGTGACCGTGCTCGTGCGCGCCCCCGTGCGTCCCGTCGTCAACCGCGCCGAGTACGCCGCCCGCGTCGGCCTTCTCCGCGTACTTCTCCGGGTCGGCGTCGAACTCCGGCTTGCAGCCCAGGCAGCAGAAGAAACGCGTCCTGCCCTTGTACTCGCTCTTCGGCGCCGTCGCCGGGTCGGCCACGACGTTCCCCATGACCGGGCAGCGGACTTCTTTCGCGGCCGTGGCTGGCGGCGTGTCCGCCCGCGCCGCCGGGAGTGCCGCCGTCCACGCCGTGATGGCCGCCGCAAGTGCCGCCACTTCCGTACGCATCTCGGACCTCCGCTCGTCACGGCCGGGCACGATGCCCTGCTGTCGTCTGCCGCTGCAGGACGGATGCCAACCCAGGAGACCCCGCGCCGGCAGCGGACCGGGCGCCCGCCCGCCCTCCTGCGGCGTCCTGCGGCTGCGGAATAGTCGCCAACGGGTGGAGACAACCCGGCAGAGGGCCTTCCTGCGCGAGCACGGGTGCGGCGAGGCGCAAGGGTACCTGATGGCCGTCTCGTCGAGATTGCGGCCTTGCGGAAGCTCACCGGGTCCGGGGCGGCGCCCGGCGTCGGGATTGCGAGGGGCGCGAGGGTGCCGGGGTGGCGGTGAGACCCCGCACGCGCGGTGCCGCGGCCGAACGCCCCGCAGGCACCGCTCCGACGAGGGGCGGCTCCTGCGCTACAATCCCCCGGGAGTCACGATGGCCGATCGCACCACCGCCGCCACGCCGCGCACCAACGCCGGCATGCCGCACACAACGGGCGCCGCGCCGCGCACCACGGGCGCGACCCCGCTCGAGACGCTCGACGGCCCGACCCTGCTGGCCGCCCTGCTCGAGCCCGGCGAGCCCCGGAAGAAGGCCGCGTACCAGGCCTTCGCGAAGCACGTCGCGGACCTCGCGGCGGGCACTGCCCCCCCGGACGCGCCCGGCGACCTGCTGCTCGGCCTCCTCCGTGCCAGGCGATCGCTCACCGGCGGGTCGAACGAGGTCCTGCTGCGCGCGCTCCGCGGGCTCGGCCCCCCGCTGGCGGCGGCGCTGGCCCGCATGATCCCGGCGCGCGAGCGCGCGGACCTTCACGCCCTCCTCGACCTCGCGCACGGCGTTCCCTCCCCTGACCTGCTGCCGGTGCTGAAGCCGGTGGCCGCCGGCGAGGACCGGTGGGCCGCCGCGCTGGCGCTCCAGGCGATCGCGGCCGTACGGCACCCGGACGCGGTGCAGGCGCTCGTCCAGGCCCTCCCGGTCGACGACGTGCGTTGGACCGCGGTCTCGCTGCTCGCCGAAGTCGCGCCCGCCGTTGCGCTCCCGGCGCTCGTCCGGCTGCTCGGCGATCCCTCCCCCGAGGTCCGCCTCGAGGTGCTCCGCGCGATCCGGGCGGCGGCCGACCCGCGCGCGATCCCGGCGCTCCGGAAGGTCCTCGCTGTTGACCCGGAGCAGCGGGTGCGCGAGGCGGCGCTCGCAATCCTGAGGCTGCTCGCGGAGATGGCCGGGGCCGGCATCGGCGACGACGAGGTCCGCGCCGCCATGGCGGGCATCGCCCGGTCCGAGAAGGCGGTCGACAAGCTGCTCCGCGAGGCCCGGATCGCGGGCGCGTCCGACCTGCACATCGTCCCGGGCTCGCCACCGGCGTTCCGCGTCCACGGCGAGCTGGTCCCGGCCTGCGACGAGCCGCTGACCCCTGAGGCGGCGGCCGCGCTGGTCCGCGAGATGCTCCCGGAAGGCCGCGCCGCCGGGCTGGCCGAGGGCCTCCAGGCCGACTTCCCGTACGTGCTCCCGGGCGCGGGCCGCCACCGCGTCAACGTGTTCAGCGAGCGGCGCGGCCTCGCGTCGGTCGTCCGCCTGATCGCGGGTGATCCCCCCCCGATCGAGGCGCTCGGGCTCCCGGTGAAGGTCGGGGACGTGGTCTCGATGCAGCAGGGGCTCGTGCTCGTGACGGGCCGCACCGGGGCCGGGAAGACGACGACGATGGCCGCGCTCGTCGGCCTGATCGCGGCGGCGAAGCCGGTCCACGTGATCACGCTGGAAGACCCGATCGAGTACCTCCACGATCACGCGCGCGGGCTGGTGAACCAGCGTGAGATCGGCAAGCATTCCCAGTCGTTCCCCGCGGCGCTGAGGTCGGCGCTGCGCGAGGACCCGGACGTGATCGTGGTCGGCGAGATGCGCGACGTCGTCACGATGCGGCTCGCGGTCGAGGCCGCGGAGACCGGGCACCTGGTGCTCGCAACGCTCCACACGCCGACCGCGATCGGGGCGGTCCAGCGGCTGATCGAGTCGTTCCCGGCGGTCGAGCAGCAGCAGGTCCGCCTGATGCTGTCGGACTCGTTGCGGATGGTGATCTCCCAGATGCTCCTGCGGCGGGTGGACGCGCTCGGGCGGATCGCCTGCTTCGAGCTGCTCGTCGCGACGCACGCGATCGCCAGCCTGGTCCGCGAGAACAAGCTGATGCAGGTCCCCGGCCTGATGCAGATCGGCAAGGGGGAGGGCCAGCAGACCTTCGACGGGGCGCTGCTGGAGCTGCTCCAGGCCGGCCGGATCGGCGCCGAGGACGCGTTCATGCGGGCCGTGAACAAGGAGCCGTTCCGGCCGTTCCTGAAGGGGGGGCCGAATGTCCGCGCCTGACGCACCGCCCGCCCGCCGCCTCGACGACCTCCTGGACCTTGCCGTGGAGATGGGAGCGTCCGACCTGCACCTCGTGTCCGGCGAGTCCCCGATCGTCCGGGTCATGGGCGCGCTGGCGCGCCTCCGGGTCGCCCCGGTGACGGCCGCGGAGTTCGAGGCGATGATCCGGGCGGTCGCGCCCCGGACCGTCTGGGAGCAGTTCTCGCGGACCGGCGACCTCGACTGGTCGTACGCGAACGACCTCGGCCGGTTCCGCGTGAACCTCTTCAGGCAGGAGCGCGGCCCGGCCGCGGTGTTCCGGCAGGTGCCGTCGTCCTCGCTGTCGTTCGACGCCCTCGGCCTGCCACAGCAGGTTCGGCACCTGACCGACTACGGCAGCGGGCTCGTGCTCGTCACGGGACCGACCGGGTCCGGGAAGAGCACAACGCTCGCCGCGCTCATCGACGACCTCAACCGCCGGAAACGGCTGCACATCCTGACCATCGAGGACCCGATCGAGTTCGTGCACTCGAACCGGCTTTCGCGGGTCACGCAGCGCGAGATCGGCGCGAACGCGCGCACGTTCTCCGAGGCGCTGCGCGTCGCGATGCGCGAGGACCCCGACGTGATCCTGGTCGGCGAGCTGCGGGACCTCGAGACCATCTCCATGGCCCTGCAGGCGGGCGAGACGGGCATCCTCGTGCTGGCGACCATGCACACGAACAGCGCCTCGCGGACCGTGGACCGGCTGGTCAACGTGTTCCCGGCGCACGAGCAGGACGCGGTGCGCGGCATGGCCGCGGGCGTGCTGCGGGCCATCCTCGCGCAGCAGCTCCTGCCCTGCCGGACCGGCGGTCGCGCGCCCGCGTGCGAGCTGCTGTTCTGGTCGACCGGGCTCCCGAACATGATCCGCGAGGGCAAGCCCCACCTGATCGACAACCTGATCCGGACCGGCCGCCGGCAGGGCATGATCGCGATGGACGAATCCCTCCTCGACCTGGCGCGTCGCCGCGCCGTCGAGTCCCGCGAGGCCTACGACCGCGCCATTGACAAGGGCGCTTTCCGGAAGGGGGCGAGGCGGGGCTGGACGTGGCCGGGTGCGGCGCTCCCGCGGCATGACGGCCCCCCCCCGTGTTGACATCCCTCCACTGCCGAACGCCGACCAGCGGACTCCGCCAGGCGCTCCTCTTCTCCCGGTACTCGACTCCCGGCGGTCCCTCGAAATGGCGGTCCTGCGTCCACAAGACGGCGTCGTGGGAGCGGGCCGTTGCGAGAACGAAGGAATCGGCGAGCGGGAGTCGATGGGCGATGGACAACCTGGCCGCCTCGAGCGCGATGGTCGCGGAAAAATCAATGACTCGACCCTGCATCATGAGCGCAGTCGCCTCCAGCCCGGCCGCCTCGCCGCGGAGAAGGACGGTCTTCCTGAACACCTCGAAGATGGCGATGGCCGGCACGACGAGGTCCTTGGAGTTCTCGATCGCTTTCGCGAACTCGGACGCGCTCGGACCGTCGCCGAATCGTATTTCAAGGGACGGAAGCGGAGGCCCGACGGTTCGGGTCGGGCCCCGCCCCTTCCACAGCGGTCCAGGCGGCGGTATCATGACCTCATCGAAACGCTCGAAGGAGGTGGCCGATGCCGACGTACGTCCTGATGACCAAGCTCACGCCGACCGTCATGAACCAGCCCGGGAAGCGGAAGGAGTACGGCCGCGAGTGGAAGGAGACGGTCGATCGCCTCTGCCCGGGAGTGCGCTGGGTCGCGCACTACGCGCTGCTGGGACCCTACGACTTCATGGACATCTACGAGGCGCCGGACGCGGAGACGGCGGCCAGGGTGTCGCTGATCACGCACGCGACAGGTGCGCAGAAGGCCGAGTCGTGGCCCGCGGTGCCGTACGGAAGGTTCGTGGAGATCGCGCAGGAGGTCGGGAAGGCCCTGTAGGGGCCGCGCCGACCTCGAGTGGCCGCGGCGTCCCCGCCGCGGGGGGCCTACGCAGCCGGGCACGCGTGGGGGGGGGATGCTACGCCGCAACCCGAGGCGCCACCAGCCAGTGCGCCAGCGCCGCCCGGTCCCGCGGGAAGAGGTGCTTGAAGTGGAGGATGACGCGCGTGGCGCCCTCGCCGGCGATGCAGGCGATCACCTCGCCGAGCGCCTTGACCCTGTGCCCGGAGCCGGGGATGTGGAACTCGAGCCACGCGAACCGCGTCGCGGGCACGGCCTCCGTCCGGATCTCCATGCCGTCCGCGCCGATCCGGGTCGCCGTGCACTCGCGCGACCGCGTGCGGCCGTCGGACTCGGTCACCGGGAACGCGGCATCGATCATCTCCGCCGGCGCGATCGCCATGGCCTCCATCGTCAACACCTCCCTCAAAGACCGCTCCCGGATTCGGGAATCGGTCACGCAACGAAAATCGTAAGGGGAGCCTTGCGCGGGCGCCAAGACGACGCACAACCATGCGACCCGGCGGCATGATCCCGCCAGGGCGAGCGCGGTCGCGCACGGCGTGATAGCATTGCCGGCTGTTTGGAGGTCCGAGACCGGAGGCCCGATGGAGACCAAGGATCCCCGGTTCCGTTGCTACAAGTGCGGCGAAGAGCTGGTCTTCGACGTGAAGATCGGCCGCCGGGACATGTGCCCGAACTGCTACGCGTACCTGCACTGCTGCTACAACTGCCGCTTCTGGAACCCGGACGTGCACAACCAGTGCACCGAGAACCAGGGCGAGTTCATCCGCGACCGCACCGAGGGCAACTTCTGCCTGTACTTCACGTTCAAGGCGATGGACGAGGGCGGCGCGGAGGACGAGGCGTCGAAGGCCAAGGACCGGCTGTCGAAGATGTTCGGCGGCGGGAAGCCGCAGCTCAGCCCCCGCAGCTCGGACGAGGCCAGGGAACGGCTGGACGCCCTGTTCGGCAAGAGGAAGTAGTTTGCAGGGCGGGCCAACCCTGGCCCGCCTGCCGGCCCCGGGGTCCCCCATGGTCATCCTGGTGGACGAGCGCATCCCCGGCGCGGTCGAGGCGTTCGCCGCGCTCGGCGAGGTGCGCCCATTCCGCGACCTGCCGGCCTCCCTCGGCGACGCAGGGGTCCTGGTCGTCCGGAGCGCGACTCGCATCGACGCGCCGCTCCTCGAACGCTGCCCGCGCCTCGGTGCGATCGCGACGCCCGTGATCGGGACCGACCACGTGGACCGCGCGGCGCTCGAGGCGTACCGCCGCCGGACCGGCCGCCCGATCCCGCTGTTCAACGCGCCCGGCTCGACGGCGGGGGGGGTCGCCGACTTCGCGCTCGCCGCGCTCTCGCACCTCGCCCGGGCCGAGGGCCGCGCCCTCGCGGACCTCCGGGTCGGCATCTGGGGATTCGGCAACTGCGGCGGCGCGCTCGGGATGCGGCTCGATCGCCTCGGCGTGCGGCACGCGGACCACGACCCGCCCCTTGCGGCGCGCTCCGGGGGGGAGTTCCGGTCGGCGTCGCTCGAGGAGCTGCTCGCGTGCGACGCCGTCTCGCTGCACGTCCCGCTGACGCGACCGGGCGACGACCCGTGGCCCACCCACCGCATGGTGTCGGCCGGCGTGCTCGCGCGCGGCCCTCGCATCCTCGTGAACACCGCCCGCGGCGCGGTCGTGGACAACGCGGCGCTCGCCCGCGCGATCGACTCGGGCCGCGTCGCCGCCGCCGTGGACGTATGGGAAGGCGAGCCCACGCCCGACCCCGCGCTGGTGGAGCGCTGCGCGCTCGCGACCCCGCACGCCGCCGGGTCCGTGATCGAGGGCCGCCTGCGCGCGACCGCGATGGTGGTCGAGGCGGTTCGCGAGTTCCTGGCCCTCCCCCCGCGCGTGGCTCCCCCCCCCCGCGCACCCTCGGACGGCGCCGTTGATGCCGGCGCCGCCCGCCCCCC
>Ga0194127_10006758_pt1 | contig 12909 bp, 12 predicted proteins | sample TA2KigC100mmetaG_FD_148624 | JGI IMG/M metagenome (GOLD analysis project Ga0194127, IMG submission 148624) | Freshwater microbial communities from Lake Tanganyika, Tanzania - TA2015036 Kigoma Deep Cast 100m | ecosystem: Environmental > Aquatic > Freshwater > Lake | place: Tanzania: Lake...
TGGGGGTTGTGCAAACGCGTTGTCGGGATTATCACTGCCTTCACGCTAGGCATTTATCTGAATGCACTGCTGGGGCGCAACCTGTTAGCGGTCAAAGAACTGTTCGCCTAATTTCGCATAATCGGTTGAGGAGTATTTCCTCCGGCCTGCTAACGATCTCCGGCGGCGAAATCGTCGTGCCGACAGTGGGCAATAGCCACGGGACATACGCCAACTTCAATATGCACCCGAGCGGAAAATTGACGATGAGTGGAGGCACTGTCACGATCCAACAGGCGAATGGCGGTGCGGGCGGCGACATCAAGATTGACAGTGGAGCAGGCAGCAAGAGTATCACAGGCGGCACTTTCCGAGTCGGCAATGCCTCGACACCTGCCAGCCAGACGATGCTGGTGAACTCGGAGATTGCGATCAACAACCTGACGGTCAACAGCGCCAACGCCACGGCCAGACTCGCTGCGGTGCTTACACTGAATGGCAGCGTCAATATCAGCGCAGGCGCGCTCGATGCCAACAACCTGAATATGTCTGTGGCTGGCAACTGGTCCAACAGCGGCACGTTCACGGCGGGCACCGGCAAGGTTACCTTTGGCGGAGGTAGCACATCCACCTACGGCGGTTCCAGCACTACCACTTTTTACGATCTCCAAATCAACAGCGGCACGATTCTGAATGTGGGTACCAGCACGCTCTTCAACGCCAGCAACTCGTTGCGGAATCAGGGCAAATTGAAACAGACCCAGACCATCGGCACGGACAATGTGGCTTTCCTGAATGTGACCTCCGGCAAATACTACGGAGTGGAGATCGATCCGGCCGGCAGCGCCAGCATGGGCAGCACTGCCGTTACCGTCTCGGGCGAGCAGACCTGTCCTTCGCCGCCCAGTCTGGGCGTCACGCCGGTCAAACGCTGCTTTGACATCGCGCCCACGACGCCCACGACAGCCACCGTCAAGTTTTGGTACGACGATGCGAACGAGTTGAATGGCAATGTCGCTGGCTCCGTCAAGGTCTATCATCAAGAGAGTGGTCTGTGGTATACGGAGAATGGCGCGTATACCCGTGGCGCCACGGGCGGGTTTGATTGGGTGCAGGTCACCGGCGTGGACGGCTATTCGCCCTTTGCCCTGACCAGCAACACACCTTCCTCTCCCACGCTCATCACTCTGGCTTTCTTCACGGCAACGCGCGAGCGCGATCACATCATCGTATCGTGGGAAACCGGCAGCGAGGTGGACAACGCCGGCTTTAATCTCTGGCGCGCGACCACCGCCGTCGGATCGTACACTCGGATCAATTCCACACTCATCCCGGCGCAAGGCACTCCCACACAGGGCGCGCGCTATACCTACGCTGACCGGACGGCGCTTCCTGGGATCGTCTACTGGTATCAACTGGAAGACGTTGACATTTACGGTCGCCACACTTTTCACACGGTGTTGCCGCGCGCGTCCTTGCTCGTAAATCCGCTCTACTTGCCATTGATTCAAAGGTAACATTCGAAAGTTGAAACCGCGCCGCCACCCTAACGTCCTGACCACCCAGGCTGGCAACGATGTCGTGCTTAACGACCCGCGCACGCGGATGGTGCATTTGCTCAACGTGACGGCGGCGGCGGTTTGGAATTTATGCGATGGTCGGCATACGCCGGATGAAATCGCGCAGAGCATCAAAATGCAGTTCTTGATTCCGGCTGCCCAAGACGTAGATGCCGACGTCCGCGATTTGCTCGCTCGATTGAATCAGTCGGGTTTGCTGGAAGGAGTAGATGGATGAACGAATCGCAGAGTGAACAAGCCCTCTCGACGGTTCCACCGATCTACGAGCCGCCCCAAGTTCTCTCCTATCGCGAGGAGGAGATCCTGGCGATGCTGGGTCCGGCTCAAGCGTGCTCTTTCGGACATTCGGTGATCGAATGTGGTTCGAGTCCTTCCCGCGCGCCGTACTATCCCTACTCCAACGATAGCATACCGCCCCGGCGTTGATTGGCGATTCACAAGCCAATGCTTGTGACTTTGGAACGCGCAACTTGAATCTGATCCCCGATCTCATTCACCGCGCCCGTGGTTCGCGGCACCTGTATCTCCATCCGCACAAACCGCGTTGGACGGTGGTGAACGCGATGGGATACCAGGTGATCGAGTCGCTCCGCCGCGGACGTTCCCTCCAGGAGATCGTCGCGGAGATCGCCGCGCGCTATCACCAACCGGCAACTGCGGTCTCCGACGATGTGGTGGCGTTTGGTGAACAATTGAATCGCGCCGGACTGCTGGACGAGGCAAGCCAACCCATTGCGCCTGAGCATCGTCCGCGCGTGCGTCGCTTGACTTGCTACCTGACCCACCGCTGTAACCTGCAGTGCCGGCACTGTGCTGTAATTTCCGCTCCGCAGCGGGAAAACCATTTGTCGCTTTCCCAGGTTCAGCAGTTGATCGATCAGTTGGTCGCCAGCGGCGGCGAAGCGGTGATTATCAGCGGCGGCGAGCCGCTCCTGCATCCCGATTGTCTGGCGATTTTGCGATACGCCGCGACTCGGATCAAAACGCTCTTGGCGACCAACGGCGCGCTGATTGACGATCCGATGGCTGCCGCGCTGGTTGATTGGGGGATCGCAGTGCAGGTGAGTCTGGACGGCGCCACCGCGTCTACGCACGATTACATTCGGAGCGATGGAACTTTCGCCCAAACCTGGGACGGGATCGAGCGGCTTCAGCATCGCGGCATCGGTAATCGCCTCGCGCTATCGGTGACGATGATGCGCGCCAATTTAGACGAGTGCCGCGCCGTGATTGATCTGGCAGAGGCGCGCGGAGTGCCGGCAGTACGATTCTTCCCCGTGCAGCGGATGGGACGCGCGGCGATTGACTGGGATGAACTGCAAGCGGAGAGCGATCGCCGGGTTCAACTCTACGAAGAATTGTACTTGCGTCTGCCACAAGCCAGCCGCGCGGTTGTTGTAGATGCCGGCCTGCCTGGTTTTGTGTTCGACACAGCCGACGCGGAAACTTGGTGTGGACTGGGGCAAACTCTGGCGGTGGATGCCGACGGGGATGCTTATCCGTGCAGCCTGTTGATGGAACCGTCCTTTCGGTTGGGCAACGTTGCGGAAATGGAACTGCGCCAACTCCTGGTTTCGCCGCGCGTGCAACAGATCGCCGCCGAATGTGCCGCGCGCCAGACCCAGATCGCCGCGTGCCGCGCGTGCGACTGGCGTAATTTTTGCCAGAGCGGATGCCCCGCCAGTGTGTGGCATCAGCGCGGGACCTGGTGGGCTACCGACGACCTGTGCTCGGTGCGCCAGCGTTTGTACGAGGAAATGATTTTCAGCACCGCCGCGAGACCTGCCATCTGAAACGTGGAACTTGCTACCTCCTATCGTTTCTTCGATCTCCACGTCCTGCTGCGTTCTGACTCTCCTGCCATCTTGGAACATTTTCGGCAGGTCTACGAACGCTTTCAAGTAGACGGCGCATCCGAACCGGCGATTCTTCGACTTCCCCTTCAACTTCGTTCAGGGCATGGCGCAGGACAAGTCGTTTGCCAAATATTTACGGAACGTGAGGAGAGTCCGCCGAACCTGATTCTCGATGGACAGGTTCACGTCATCAACCAGCGGCATCTCCTGCTGGACTATGCCCACACTGTTTTGCTCAACGCCGTCTTCGCGCGCGTGGACGATCATTTTTTGATCCACGGCGCATCGTTGAGTTGGTCAGCCGGAGACCGAGCGCGAGGGTTGATCCTGGCAGGCGGCGCGGGCTTGGGCAAGACGACGCTGGCTCTCGCGCTCACTCAGCGCGGCTTGCGCTTTCTCTCCGACGATGTGGTCGCGCTGAATTGTGCCGATGGCTTGCTCCATCCCTTCCCGCGTCGGCTGGGTCTTCGCCCGGAGACCTGGCAATTGTGCGATTTGGGATCGACGCCGCCAACGCGGCAGTGGGTAGACGCCACGACTCTCTGCGGCGATTGTCTGGGCGCGCCTTGCGCGCCCAGCGTGTTGATTTTGCTCGACGACGGACAGCGTCGAACCGAACGACCGTGTGATGTACGACTTGCTCTGACATTGGATCGTCTGCCCGCCGGGTTGGAGCGCGACCTGGGTCGGTTGGGAAAAATTGACGCGGTGACGCGCGCTTCACCGTCTGGTTACGCGACCTTGTTGTTCCAACCTTCGGTGGGAAACCGCGTGAGCGAGGAGGACATCCAGCGCATCTGCGCGAGCCACGCGACCTTGCTGTTGGATGTGGACAAGGCGTCGCCTTTGGTTCCTCCCGATTTTACCGCATCGCCGCAATTGGTTTCCATCTCTCCCAGCATTGCCGCGCTGACGATCCTCGCGCGCTTGCGCGGTGGTGAACGATCGGCTTTGTTGCAACGAACTTTTGGCGGCAGTCCGGCGCGACTCTACACCGCGCTGGCAGCGATGATCGGAGGAATGAAATGTTATCGGTTGACGGTGGGGCGGCTGGAGAAAATGATTGATCTGATCGAGTCCGTCACTCGTTTCCGATGAAGACTGGCAAGCGGGTTCTGCTCGTTCTGTGCATCGCCTTGATCGTGAGCGCAACTTCAATGGCGCTTGCCGCCGCGCCCAGTGACGGCTTGCGCGTGATCCGCGCCGATGAATGGGGACTCACGGTGGAGTGGACGGCAAGCGGGTGGCAGACTTTAACACTTCGGCAGAACGGGCAAGCGTACCATCGCACCACGGCGCCAGGACTGTTTCCCATCGCGCCGCCGGGTTGTCCGGACTTGGCGGGGCGCGGTCTGCTCTTGGCGATTCCGCGCGATGGTTCGGTGACGCTGGAAATTCTGACGGACGATTACACCGATCAGCCGGGCTATCGTCCAGCACGCGTTCCCAGGTATACAACTGTTGTCGGCGATATTTTATCCGGCGATCAAGTCAAGATGCAAGAGATCGCCGCATCGTCGCCGAGCATCTGCGCGGGCAATGTCTTCTATCCATCGCAACCGGCGCGGGTGGAAGTGTTGGGTGTGTTGCGCGGGCAGCGCGTTGCGCGCTTGACGCTTCAACCGATGCAATATCATCCGGGCAACAGAACGCTGCGTCTTCATCGCCGCTTGTTGGTGCGGGTACGCTTTAGCCAGCCCCTGACCTCTGCCGACCCAAAATCGGATCCGCTTTATGAACCTGCGCGGCAACGTATTCTCATCAACCACGCCGGTCTGCCAACTGCGCCGCGCGCGCCATCCAATTCGCGCTCTCCGGTGATCCGCCGCGCGTCACTCGTCACGCCTACGCTCAAGATTTTTGTAGAGGAAGACGGATTGTATGGCGTCACGTACGACGACTTGCGCGGCGCGGGTTTCGATCCGACCGGTTTGGATCCAAACACCTTGCGCCTGACTAACCAAGGTCAGGAGATTCCGCTTTACATTCAGGACGATACGCTCCTTTTCTACGGTCAAGCCATCAGCAGTACTTTTACGAACCGCAACGTCTACTGGCTCGCGGTGGGTAATCCTGATGGGTTGCGGATGGCAGAGCGCAATGTCAATGCCAGCGCCGCTTTGCCGTCGCCGGTGGTATTCACCAACACGCTTTATCTCGAAGAGAACCACACGTACTGGCAGAATCCGCCCGGCGGGCAGTCCTGGGATCACTGGTACTGGCGCAAACTGATCGCCCCGGCGACGATCACTGTGACTTTTACTTTGAGTCACACCGCGCGTGTCTCTCAAGATGCGCGTCTCCAAGTGGCGTTGCGCGGCAAGACGGCGGACGCGCGCAATCCCGATCATCATACTCGCCTCTCGCTCAATGGGACGCTGTTAGACGATGCTTGGTGGGATGGGCAAATCGCTTATCAGCCGATTCTTTCTTTGCCTCAGTCGCTCTTGCAGGATGGAGTGAATTCCTTGACCGTCGCATCGTTGGGCGATACTGGGGCGGCGGCGGATCAAATCTATCTGAACTGGCTGCGCCTGAATTATGCCGATACCTACGCGGCGGAAAATGATCGACTGGCTTTCCGTTCGCCTTTGAGCGAGACGGCGCGCCTTGAATTATCCGGCTTCACTCGTCCTGAAGTTCAAGTCTACGATGTGACCTTGCCTACTGCCCCAGTGCGTCTCTCCGGTCTCGCCGTTCAGCCCGATGGCATCGGCTATCGCGGCATCTTTACCGATGCGACCACCACCGATCGTCGCTATCTCGCCTTGACTGCTGATCGACGTTGGCAACCGACCGGCTTGGCGCTGGATGCGCCTTCCAATTTGCGTTCGCCTGACAATGCCGCTGACTATCTCATCATCACGCATCGCGATTTGTACACGGCGGTCTTGCCGTTGGCAGCGCATTACCAGACACAAGGTTTGCGCGTGAGCGTCGTAGATGTGACCGACATCTACGACGAGTTTAGCGACGGCATATTTTCGCCAGCCGCCCTCCACGATTTCCTGGATTATGCGTACCACCATTGGGCATCGCCGTCTCCGCTCTACGTTCTCTTGGTGGGCGATGCTAACCTGGATTGGAAGGATTATTACGGCACGGGTCCGATCAACTACGTGCCGGCGCACATCTTCGATAGCGAGATCGGCGAGACGCCGGGCGACAACTGGTTTGTGACGGTGGATGGTAACGATGTTTTGCCCGATATGTTCATCGGGCGTCTGCCGGTGCGGACTCTCGATGAGACGGCGCGTGCCGTTCAAAAGATTTTGAACTATGCCACAGCATCGTCGCCGGGAAATTGGCGCAACCAAGTTCTGTTCATCGCCGATGATGATCGCGCAGAGTTTGCCGCGCTCAATCGGTCGTTGCGGAATCTCTTGCCATCAGGGACTGCCTCCTGGCTGCTGGAGGCGCAAACTTATCCGCCGGGCAATCTCACGCAGGATGTCGTGGGGTATGTCAATGCAGGTGTTTTGCTCTTGCACTACACCGGACACAGTGCGGTTGACCATTGGGGCACTTGGTCAGGCGGTTATATTTTGAGCAACGCTAATGTCGCCGGTCTGACCAACGCGAGTCAACTGCCCTTCGCTACTTCCGCCGATTGTATCAGTGGTTTCTTCGCGCTGCCCGGTCAGGCGCAATCGCTTGCCGAAACGCTCCTGTCTCGTCAGGGTGGCGGCGCCGTCGCAGTCTGGAGTCCCACTGGCTTGAGTTATACCGCCGGACACCAGGTTTTGTTTCCCGCGCTCTATCAGTCACTCTTTGCGGGAACGCCGGTTTCAGTGGGCGCCGCCACGACTGCCGCCAAGCTCGCGGCGTACGCGCAGAGTGAGGTCTGGGGTGATCTGGTGGAGAGCTACACGCTCTTCGGTGATCCTGCGTTGCGGTTGAATTATCACCCAACGTCTGCCCCGCTATACCTGCCTATGATTTTCAGGTAGGAACTGTTTGCAGATATTTCGTTTGCTCCGAATCTCGACACGGTTGAACGTGATCAAACACGCCCCAAAAGAAAACCGCCGCGCAATGGCGACGGTTCGAGTATTGGATGATGTGAGAGACGGCTATCGCAGTGGCAAGTAAAGCAGCTTATCCGCGTATTCGCTTTCGGTGGATGCTACCCATATCAGCAACAGTTCTTCCAGAGTCTCATTGACGCTCATTTTGTCGTTCAGAACAAGAATCCCAGGGATGTGTCGTCCTTGAGCCAAGTGGTCTGTCAAATGCGGCGGCATTGAGGCGCGGTTGTTCGTTACCAAGATGAACGCATGCTTCTCGCACCAATCCAGAATGGCAGGGTCAGGTGTTCCTCTTGGCGGCACACCCACCATGCCCACGCGCCAGACAACCATTGTCCGCTCTCGCTTCAGCAACTCGGTGCGATAAAGCGGGTGAACATTTTCGTCCAGCAGAAAGCAAAGCGTACTCACTGCGCTTGTGCCATTGCCGTTTTGGCGCGTTCGGCTTTCAGCGCGCGCAAACGCATAACAACAGGTGGGGGATTGCGGTCTTGTTCTGCCCGCATCTGGTCGCCCCACTCTAGCCAAGCGGTAATATACGCTTCCACTTGTTCGCGATTGTGGAGATAGTAAAGAATAGTGGCTTGAATCTCCTCAAGCGTCAAGGTCGGGAAATGTTGTTGAATTTCTTGAGGCGTTTGCTCGCGATAGATATAGTCGTACAAAACTGATTCGATGCCGACGCGCGAACCCTTGATCCGAATATCATTGGGCGCGAGAAAGTCGAAATAGTCTTCGAGTTGCATAGTGCTCACCTCCAAGGCAGATTATACCACAAACCGATAGATGCTGCCAAACACGCGCGCTCGGATAACGGCGGCGGTGACGCGCAATTGGTCGGCGTTTCCGGCCCAAGTCAAAAAATGTTACATTTATCCGTCCTATCTTCCGTGCTACAAACCTGGTCTGCTCAAGGCAAACTGACGCGTGTGCCGGTGCAAGGCGATAGTATGACGCCGCTACTCCAACCCGGCGACACGCTCGTCGTTCAGTGCGGTGCGCCCCGCGTGCGATTCGGCGATCTGGTTTTACGTTGGGCGGCGTCAAACGACGCGCCGGAACACCGAGTCTTGTTGGCGCATCGCGTCGTCAAGCTGGGGCGCGATGATGATGGCTTATGGTACGTCACCAAAGGCGATCGTTGCGCGCGTTTTGATCCGCCCGCCCGATCGAGCGATCTGGTCGGGAAGGTCGTGGCGATAGAAACTGGCAAAACCGCCGCGAATCTCGTCCGCCGATGCTGGATCAAGTTGGGATGGCTCTGGGCGCTGCGTTCGATGAGATCGGCGCGATGATTTTATGAACATCCTCTTCCTCGTCCCCTACACCCCCACCCTCATCCGCACGCGCCCATACAATTTGGTGCGCGGGCTCGCGCGACGCGGCAACCACGTCACACTCGCGACGCTTTGGGAAAACGAGCAAGAGCGCGCCGCGCTCGCGCAGTTGGAGGCGGAGGGCATCTGCGTTCTCTCCGCGCGTCTGACCAAACCGCGCGCGTTCTGGAATATGCTGCGCTTGCTTCCCAGCCACACGCCGTTGCAAGCCGCCTATTGCTGGCAACCGGAGCTCGCGCAACTGCTCAATTCGCAATTCGCAATTCGCAATTCGCAATTCGATGTTATTCACGTCGAACACTTGCGCGGCGCGCGCTACGGCTTGCAATTGCAATCTGCAATTCGCAATTCGCAATTTGCAATTCCCGTCGTCTGGGACAGCGTAGACTGCATCTCCTACCTCTTCGAGCAAGCGGCGCGGCACAGCCGCAGCCCGTTCGGGCGCATCGTCACGCGCTTGGAACTGCCGCGCACGCGCCGCTATGAAGCATGGCTCGTATCCCAATTCGACCGTGTGCTGGTGACTTCGCGCGTGGACAAGGCGGCGCTGGAGAATTTGGTTTCAAGTTTCAAGTTTCAAGTTTCAAGTGCCTCTCAACCTGTAACCTGCAACCTGAAACCTGAAACTATATCTGTTCTTCCCAACGGCGTTGACCTCGACTACTTTGCTCCTTCCAATGAGCCGCGCGATCCGGAAACCATCGTCTTCACTGGCAAGATGAGCTATCACGCCAACGTCACCGCCGCGCTGCACCTGATCAACGATATTATGCCGCACGTGTGGCGCGAGCGTCCCGATGTCCGCGTCAATATCGTTGGACAAAACCCGCCGCGCGCACTGTCCACTGTCCACTGCCCACTGATCACTATTTTCGGCGCTGTTCCCGACCTTCGTCCCTATCTTCATCACGCGACTCTCGCCGTCGCGCCGATGCCGTATGGCGCGGGAATCCAGAACAAAGTTCTGGAAGCGATGGCGTGCGCGACGCCGGTCGTCGCATCGCCGCAAGCGGTCTCCGCGCTGGACATCGCGGACGGCGAGCAACTTTTGGTGGGGCAAGACCCGGAGGCATTCGCGCGCCAGATTCTGCGTTTGGTATCAGACCGGGAATTGCAAACGCGTCTGGGGTTGGCGGGGCGACGCTATGTGGAACGACAGCACGACTGGAATAAGATCGTCGAACGGTTGGAGGCAATTTATCAAGAAGCGATTCAGTCAGCCGCTTGAGCGGTTGACTGATCGGTTGTGTGCTCTGGGAGGTTGAGAATGAGCAGTGTAGACCTGGCGCGTTCGCGGACTCGTCCCCTCGGTATGCCCTCGCGCAAGACGCAACGCCGCATCCTGATCGCCGCGCTCCGGCTCGGTGATGTGATCGCCCTTGTGCTGGCATCGCTAATCGCCTACGTGTTCCGCTTTTTGTTCGAGATCGAGATCTTCGAAGCCGTTACGCCGTCTCCCGATTTTTATGTGCACGTGACGGTGCTGCTGATTCCCCTGTGGCTCTTGCTCTTCCACTTGTTTCATCTGTACGACTGGCATTACCTCCTCGGCGGCACGAGTGAGTACGGCAGCATCGTCAATGCCTGCACGCTCGGCGTAATGTTCTTGAGCATCGCGCTCATCATCACGCGCGTGATCATCGCGCGCGGCTGGCTGGTCTTGTTCTGGCTCTTTACGATCGCCTTCGTCGGAGTCGTGCGCTTTGCGATGCGGCGGGTGGCGTATGCCGCGCGGCGGCGCGGCTATTTGCGAACGCCGGTGCTCGTCGTCGGCGCAGATGCGGAGGGCTGCGCGATCGCGGAGCAGTTGCGCGAAGCGCAAACCTCCGGCGCGGACGTGCTCGGTTTCGTGGATGATCGAGTGTCGCCGGGCGAAAAGGTGTGCGATCTGCCGGTTCTCGGTTCGGTGGCTCACTTGCCGCGCATCGTCACCCAGAACGATGTCGAAGAAATTATCTTGTCCACCGCCGCGCTGACGCGCGAGCAGGTGCTGCAGATTTACGATACGTTCGGACCCTCCTCCACAGTCGAGTTGCGGTTGTCGCCCGGCTTGTTCGAAATCTTGACGACGGGCGCGCGCGTCAAAGAATGGGGCTATGTGCCGCTCGTCAGCGTCAACAAGGTGCGTCTGGATGAATTCGAAACCGCGCTCAAGACGATTTTGGATTATGGCTTGACTCTGGCGGGTTTGGTGGTCATCGCGCCGATTTTACTTATTATCGCAATCGCGGTAAAATTGGATTCGCCCGGACCGGCGATTTATCGCAGGCGCGTGTTGGGACGCGGCGGCGGCGAGTTCGACGCGTTCAAGTTTCGCACGATGCATGTCAATGGCGATGAGATTCTCGCGCGTCATCCCGAGTTGCAGGCGGAACTCAAGACCAACGGCAAACTCAAGGACGATCCGCGCGTCACGCGCTTGGGCAAGGTCTTGCGGAAATTCAGTCTGGACGAGTTTCCGCAATTGTTCAACATTTTGCTGGGTCAGATGAGTCTGGTCGGTCCGCGAATGATCTGTCCCGCCGAAGGCGCGTTCTACGGCAAATGGAAAATGAATCTGCTGACGGTCAAACCCGGCATTACTGGAATGTGGCAGATCAGCGGGCGCAGCGACGTGACGTACGAAGAACGCATCCGGCTCGATATGCACTATATTCGCAACTATACGATTTGGACGGACTTGATGATTCTCTTTCGCACGATTCCCGCTGTGCTCGGCGGGCGCGGCGCGTACTGAATTTGGAGACTGGAGATTAGAGATTGGAACTACGTCATTATTGGTCAATGCTTTGGCGCTGGATGTGGTTGATCGTGTTATCCACCGGCATCGCCGCGATTTCCAGCTACCTGGTTGTTTCACAACAACCCAAAATCTACCAAAGCTCGACGATCTTGTTGGTGGGGCAAAGCGTTCAGTCGCTCAACCCAAGCGCCGCCGATATTTACACCAGCCAGCAACTCGCGCAGACGTACATCCAAATTCTCAAGACGGAAGTGGCGTTACAGGGCATCGTGGACGCGCTCGGCTTGCGAACTTCATCCGCCGCGTTGCGCGAGATGATCAACGCCAGTATCATTCAGGGCACGCAATTGATCGAAGTGCGCGTGATTGACACCGATCCGTTGCGCGCCCAAGCGATTGCCAACGAAGCCGGACGCCAACTGATCCTCCAAGGTCCGGCGGCGAAAGAACAGGAACTCACGAGCCGGACCGAATTCATCCGGCTCCAAGTCGAGGAACTCCAGAAGAAAATTGACGACGGACAAAAACGGATCAACGAACTGCAAAGCTCGATTCAGGTCACGTCGAGCGCGCGCGAGATTGCGGACAAGCAGCAGCAGATCGGGACGCTGCAACAGCAGATCAATCAGTGGCAGCAGACGTATGCCAGTCTGCTCGGTTTCACGTCCGCGCGTTCGCCCAACTATATTTCGGTGATCGAACCGGCGCGCCTGCCGGTGACGCCGATCGCGCCGAACGTTTCCCAAACGGTGATGCTCGCCGCGGCGATTGGCGCGCTCCTCGCCGTCGGCGGCGCGTTCCTCATCGAATACATTGACGATACGATCAAGACGCCGGACGATATCGCGGCATCGCTCAAACTCGCCGTCCTGGCGATCATCGCGCGCATCAGCGGCGACAGCGAAGAAAAACTAGTCGCCGCGCAGCACCCGCGTTCGTCGCAAGCCGAAGCGTATCGCCTGCTTCGCACGAATATTCAAGTCGCCGATGTGGACAAGCCGATCCAAACGCTCTTGGTCACCAGCCCTGATGTCAGGACACATTTGTAATTTACGTAAAATTGTCTTGTTGTGGCATAATCGATGGATGACCACACCAGACGATACCATAGCCGTTCAAGAATATATCCAAGCGATGTTGCCCTGGGCTCACGGGCATCAAATTAAAGGGCTGACCGACTACGTGTTGGCGATCCTGGACCGCCCAACGGGCAATCAAGCCGCCTTGGTTCGCGGCATGGGCAACCAGGAGGCCGCTCTCAAACGTCTGACGCGATTGAACCACAACGAGCGGTTAGCACCACGGAAATTAGCCGACAGTGTGTTGGCGCAAGCCATCACCCAGTTGCCGTCCCAGGGCAAGGTGCGGTTGGCCATGGATTGGACG
>Ga0194127_10006760_pt1 | contig 12906 bp, 8 predicted proteins | sample TA2KigC100mmetaG_FD_148624 | JGI IMG/M metagenome (GOLD analysis project Ga0194127, IMG submission 148624) | Freshwater microbial communities from Lake Tanganyika, Tanzania - TA2015036 Kigoma Deep Cast 100m | ecosystem: Environmental > Aquatic > Freshwater > Lake | place: Tanzania: Lake...
GCGGCCCTGATCGGGCTCTGGTTCACGACCTCGTTCTGGCCGTTCTTCGCGCTGATGCTCGTGCACTCGTTGGTCTACGTGCCGACGATCTCGATCACGAACTCGCTCGCGTTCGCGAACCTGAAGGACGCGCAGAAGGAGTTCGGCCTCGTGCGCATGGGCGGCACCGTCGGCTGGATCCTCGCCGCCTGGCCGCTCTACTTCATTCTCGGCGGCCTGCCGAAGGAAGAGCTGCTCGCTGGGCAGCGTTCGGTGTTCCTCGTCGCGGGCGTCGTCTCGTTGCTGCTGTCGGCGTTCAGCCTGACGCTGCCGCACACGCCGCCGAAACCCGCCGCGACGGCCGAGGACAAACTCGCGTGGGTCAAGGCCGCGAAGCTGCTGCGGCTGCCGTTCGTGCTCGTGCTGTTCGTCGTGACCTTCGTCGACGCGACGATCCACAACGGCTACTTCGTGATGACCTACCCGTTCCTGGAGAACATCGGCTTCGACCCGGGCCACGTGATGCCGGTGATGAGCATCGGCCAGGTCGCCGAGGTGCTGACGATGGCCGTGCTCGGCCTCGCGCTGAAACGGCTGGGCTGGCGCACGACGATGGTGATCGGCGTGCTCGGCCACGCGGCGCGCTTCGCGGTGTTCGCGTTCTACCGCGACCACAACGTGATCATGCTCGTGCAGGTGCTGCACGGCATCTGCTACGCGTTCTTCTTCGCGACGGTCTACATCTTCATCGACGCCTACTTCCCGAAGGACGTGCGCACCAGCGCGCAGGGCCTGTTCAACCTGCTGATCCTCGGCCTCGGCGACCTCGCCGCGAAGTGGCTGTTCGTGCCGCTGCAGGCGAACTACACGGCGGTCGTGGCGAAGGAGGGCGTGGCCGAGGGCGTCAAGGTCGTCGACTACCAGTCGCTGTTCCTGTGGCCGACCGGCATGGCGTTGGTCGCCGCGGTGCTGCTCGCGGTCGCGTTCCGCCCGCCGCAAGCCGCCAGCGGCAACGCCGCGACGGCGTGAACCCGCGTCGGGCCGACCCGGCCCCGTTGCGCGGGGCCGTACCGGGGGCGGGCCCGCCAGGGCATGGGAATCCCGGCCGGAGGCACGCGCCGGGGCCTCTGCCCGGAACCTGCGCGCGGTAGGATTCCGCCGCCACCCCAGGAGGCCACATGCCGCACCACAGACTGTTCTCCCCGCTGCCGTTCGTGCTCCTCTCCGCCGCGCTCGCGGCCCAGGCCGGCTGGTCGGTGCCGGTGCTCGAGCCCGCGCTCAACAGCACCGCTTCCGACGCTGGCCCGCACCTGTCGATCGACGGGCTCACGCTCCACTTCGCGTCCTACCGCCGCGGCAACTGGGAAAACTACTCCAGCACGCGCGCGGCCATCGGCGGGCCGTGGTCGACGCCCGTGCAGGAGACCGCGCTCGGCGGCAGCACCGTCGAGGACCAGCCGTTCCTGTCGGCCGACGGCCTCGAGATCCTGTTCAGCTCGACGAACCGCGCCGGCGGCACCGGCAGCAGCGACGTTCTGCGCGCGACGCGCGCCAGCGTGTCGAGCCCGTGGGATCCGCCGACGTTCGTCACCGAGGTCAACAGCACCGTCGCCGAGAGCGCGCCGAGCATGACCGCCGACGGCCTCGAGCTGTTCTTCCTGAGCAGCGGCTGGGGCAATCCGTCCGGCAACAACAACTCGATCTTCGTCGCGACGCGCGCCGCCGTGGGCCAACCGTTCGGCACGCCGGCGCTGGTCACGGAGTTCAGCAACCCCAACACGCACCGCGACGTCGAGGTGTCCGCCGACGGCCTGACGATCACCTACACCGAGTACCTCCCGGCGCCCGTGTCGCGCATCAAGGTCTTCTACTCCGAACGCGTCTCGCGCACGTCGCCGTGGAACCCGCCGTCCGTCTGGACCGAGTTCGACACCGTCGGCACCTTGCAGGGCGTCTACTCGTTCACGCGCAGCTACAGCGGCAACGAGGCGTTCCTCGCCGCCGGCTTCGCGACCGCCGCGGGCAGCCAGGAGATCATGAGCACGTCGTTCACCGGGCTCACGCACCAGGGCGTCGCGGGCCTCGGCGCGACGATGACGCTGTCGTTGCGCGACCCGCAGCGCCCGTCCCACTGGTACTCGATCGGCGCGGCGCTCGGCAACACGGGCTTCCCGATCGGCGCGCGCACGGTGCCGCTCGATCCCGACTGGCTCCTGTTCGCGACGCTCGGCGCGTCGGTGCCGGGTTACACGGGCGGCTTTGGCGGCCAGCTCGACGCGGACGGGCGCGCGGCGGCGACGTTGGCCAACAGCAACCCGGCGTTCGTCGGCCTGCAGTTCTGGGTCGGCGCGCTGACCTGGGACTCGAGCCAGCCGTTCGGCGTCGGCCTGATCTCGAACGCGTTCCTCGTGCGGTTCCAGTGACCGCGCCGGGCGGCCCCGCCGCCGGCGCGCCGGTTCCGGCTGCAGCCCGCTCGCGCGGCGCTCGCCGTGCCGCTACCCTGCGCGGAATGGGCAGGCCAAGGCTGGGGGCCCTGGCGGCGCGACTCGACGCCACGGGGGCCACGGTGCGGTGGGTCCTGTGCCTCGTGCTGCTCGCGCTGGTCGCCGCAGCCGAGTACTGGACCGCCGCCGAAGTCTCGTTCACGCTCGCCTACCTGCTGCCGGTGGCGCTCGGCGCGTGGTTCCTCGGCGTACGCGGCGGTATCGGGCTCGCCGTTGCGACCACCGCGATCGCCGCGGCCGTCGATGCGCTGATCCGCCCCAGGCCGCCCTTCGTGCTGCAGGCCGTCAACGCGGCCGTGCAACTGTCGGTATTCGTGTTCTTCGCGCTGCTGCTCGCGCATCTGCGCCGGCTCATGGACCGCGCGCAGGCGCTCGCGCGCACGGACGACCTGACGCGGCTCGGCAACCGGCGCGCCTTCCTCGACGTCGCGGCGCGCGAGGTCGAACGCCTGCGCCGCTTCGGCCGGCCGTTCTCGATCGCCTACCTCGACGTCGACGACTTCAAGGCGGCCAACGACCGGTTCGGGCACCGCGCCGGCGACGCGGCGCTCGCCGCGAGCGTTCGCGCCGCGGACTTCGTCGCGCGCATCGGCGGCGACGAGTTCGCCCTGCTGCTGCCGGGCGCCGACGGCGACGGCGTGGCGCGCGTGCTGCACCGGCTCGGTGTGGACCTCGCGCAGGCGGCGTGGAACCGCGAACTCGGCCTCCGCTTCAGCGCCGGCTGTCTGACCGTGCGCGATCCGGCCGCCAGCGTCGATGCGGTGCTCGCGCGCGCCGACGCGCTGATGTACGCGGTCAAGACGAGCGGCAAGGGTGCCTTCCGGCACGAGGATCTCGTGCCAGGCGGGAAGTGAGCCCGCCGTGGCGGAGTGCTCGGCCCGGCTTCCTGCCGACGACGATGCTGATCCACGCCTCGTCCATGTCGCCCTTCTCCTTGCGCCGGAACACGCCGTTGCCGCGGCCGGTCTTGCGGTCGGTGCCTTCCCACAGCACGTGCACGTCCCGGAAACCCGCCGCCGCGAACAGCTCGCGCAGCTCGGCGAGCGTCCAGAGCCGCCAGTCGTAGACGAACGCGTCGCGCAGGCGGCTGCCGTCGGGGAAGGCGAAGTGGATCGCGCAGGTGATCTCGTGGCTGATCGGGTCGTAGCGGCGCTGCTCCCACTCGTAGGCGAAGCCGCGCAGCCGGGTCACGTCGGTCGCCCGCCGCTGCACGTCGGGGCCGCCCCACGCATCGAGGAACAGGATGCCGCCCGGCGCGAGCGCGCGGTAGCAGTTGCGCAGGTAGGCAGCGAGCTGCCGCCGCGTCTTGAACACCGAGTAGCTGAAGTTGACCGCGACGATCGCGTCGGCCCGCGGCGAGCGCACGTCGAGCACGTCCTTCTGCAGCAGCAAGAGCCGCCGTTGCTGCGCCGGGTCGAGCAGCTTCCTGACGTTGTGGATGCGGCCCCAGGCGAGCGTCGGCCAGTGCAGGTCGACGCCGATCGCGCGGTTGTCGCGGTGCAGCTTCACGTGGTGGCAGGCGAGCACCGCGGTGCCGCAGAAGTCCTCGCGCAGCAGGCGCAGCGGCCGGCCCGTGTACTTGCGGAACCAGCGCGAGTAGAACGCCGCGTCGGTCTCGGGCGCCTGCACGGCGCGCTGGTAGAGCAGATGGCGGTCGGCGGTGCGCGCCGTCAGCACCTCGCCGCGGCGCCGTGGCGGCGCGGGGGGCTCGGGCGGCGGGGGGCGGCGGCTCGGCGTGGCGCATGGCTTAGCGGCTCCTGCCGCGCGACTCCACGGTGCAGTGCCGCGGCGGGGTCGTCGGCGCGGACGTTCCGCTGCGCGCTTGCGGGCGCCGCGCCGCGCGAGTCCACTGTGCCCCGTCGCGACCGCGCCCGACCCGCGCCCACCGACCCTCCCCGATGAACGCCGTCGCCGCAGGTCCGCAGAGCCCGCCCGCCCTGTCCGCCCCACGCGGGCACCTCGCCGGCATCGAGTGGATGAAGCTCGTCGGCAGCGGCGGCATGATCCTCGTGCACTGCGAAACGCCGTGGAAGCCCTACGGCGTCGGCTGCGTGCCGCTGTTCATGGTCTACACGGTCGCGCTGTCGGTGCGCTCGGCGCGCGGCGCCGACCCGCGCTCGTTCCGCCTCGGCCGCCTGCGCCGCATGCTCGAGCCGTTCGTCGTCTGGTCGCTGTTCTACGGCGTGCTGAGGACCTGGCTCCACACGGCGAACAACCAGCCCGCGTTCTCGTGGGCGCGCCCCGCGATGCTGGTCGCCGGCACCTGGCCGCACCTGTGGTACCTGCCGCTGGCGGCCGTGGTCGCCGTGCTGCTCGGCATCTGGGCCGTGCGGCGCCCGCCGGGCACGCATCGCTGGTGGCTGCCGGCGCTCGGTTTCCTCGTGCTGCTGCCGCTCGCGAGCGGCGGCATCCTGCTCGGGCTTCCCGAACCGCTGCCGCAGTACCTGCTCGCGCTGCCGGCCGTCGCCGCGGGCGTTGCGATCGCCGGCACCGAACCCGGCCGCCGGGCCTCGCTGCCGGTCGTCGGCGCGGTCGCGCTGCTCGACGGGCTCGGCTGCTGGATCGCCTGGCAGCTCGGCTGGCAGAACCTCGTCGTGCCCTACGCGGTCGGCCTGCCGCTCGCGCTGCTGGGCTGGGTGCTGCCGTGGCGCGCCGGGCCGGTGCAGCTCGAACTCACGCGCACGTCGATGGGCGTCTACCTCGTGCACCCGGCCCTGATCCTCGTGCTGATGCACTGGGTGGTGCCGCGCATGCCCGGCGCCGGCGTCGCGACGCTGGCCGCGCTCACGTTCGTGGCTGCCTGCCTGCTGACGATGCTGCTGCGGCGCACGCCGCTGCGCGGGCTCTTCTGAAGCGCCGGCCGGGCCGCCGTCAGCGCCGCGATCGACACCCCGTCGGGCCGCACCTTCACGAGGTGGGACTGGTGCAGGCAGCCGCAGTTCGCGGCCGGGATGGCCGGGGCGGCCGGGTCCAGGACCCGGCTGCAGCGGCGGCGAGCGGGTGGCGACGACGGGAAAAGCGACGGCAGTCCCGCTAGCCTCGCCGGCAACCGTGCACGGCGACGCCGACAGGACGGGAGCGGACAACGGGCCGGACCCGCGCGCGGTTCGGCGGCAGTTCGCCATCGGCATCGCCGGCGCCGGGCGCAGCCGCAACGGCCTCGGCCCGTTCCTCGCCGCGGCGTTCGTCGCCGCGGGCCACCGTCTCGCCGGGGTCGCCGGCCGCGACCTCGGCTCGGCCGAACGGGCGGCGGCGGGGCTCGCCGGGCTCGCCGGGCCCGTGCGCGCGTTCGCCTCGGTGCACGAACTCGCCCGCGGGTGCGACGCGCTCGTCGTCGCTTCGCCCGTGCCGGCCCACCGCGAAGGGCTCGAGGCTGCGCTCGCGGCGGGCATCCCGTGCCTGTGCGAGAAGCCGCTCGTCGACGTGGCCGACGCCGGGCTGGGGCTCGCGCTGGTCGCCGCCTTCCGCGCCCGCGGCCTGCTGCTCGCCGAGAACTGCCAGTGGCCGTTCGTGCTGCCGGCGCTCTACGCGCTGCACCCGTCGCGGTGCTTCGCCGCGGTGCGCCACGTCGCGATGGGGCTCGGGCCCTCGGGCACCGGGCGGGCGATGCTCGAGGACTGCCTGCCGCACGTGCTCAGCGTCGTGCAGGCGCTCGCCGGCGTCGATCCCGAAGGCCGCGTGCGCGACGTGCGGCAGACCGACGCGTCGCCGCGCGCCGTCGCCAACGTGCTCGGGTTCACGATCGCGGCGCACCCCGCGCCGGTCGCCGTCGAACTGCACCTGCGGCACTGTCCCGCGCAGCCGCGGCCGGCCTGGCTCGCGGTCGACGGCGCGCGCATCGACCGGGCCATCGGCCCCGGCTACGCGCTGTCGTTCACCGCCGGCGGGATCGCGGTGCCGACCCCTGACCCGCTGCGCGAACTCGTGTATCGTTTCGCCGCCCTGCTCAGCGACCCCGCCCCGGCACTTGTCCACGCCCACGCCGACTCCATCGCCACCCGGATCCGATCCCAGGCCTCGGTGTTCGCCGCCCTCGACCGCTGATCCGCAGCGCGTCGAGGCGGTGCACGACTTCGCGCAGAAGCTGCAGCAGCCGTCGCTGTGGCCGCGCGTCGTCGACTACGTGCGCTGGCAGCGCGCGCGGGCCGCGGCGGCGGCCGCGGGCGCTCCGCCGCCCGACCTGCCGGACCTCGCGCCGCTGTCGATCAACCTCGACCTGACGACGGCGTGCAACTTCGCCTGCGACCACTGCATCGACTGGGAGATCCTGAACGACAAGGCGCGCCACGACGACGCCGACCTGCGGCGCCAGCTCGAGCGCATGGCCGAGCGCGGTCTGCGCAGCGTGATCCTGATCGGCGGCGGCGAACCGACGCTGTATCCCGGCTTCGCCGACTTCGTCGGCTTCCTGAAGCGCCTCGGCCTGCAGGTCGCCGTGGTCAGCAACGGCAGCCGGAACCAGCGCGTGCTGCAGGCGGCGCCGCACTTCACGGCGGGCGACTGGGTGCGGCTGTCGCTCGACGCGGGCGGCAACGACGTGTGGCGGCGCATGCACCATCCGTCGAACCAGTCGCTGACCCTCGAGGAGATCTGCGGCTGGATCCCGAAGATCAAGGCCATCAACCCGGCCGTGCGCGTCGGCTACTCGTTCGTGATCACGTGGCGCGGCGCCAGCCGCGGCGACGTCCGGGTCGTCGAGAACGTGCACGAGATGGCGCTGGCGGCGGCGCGCGCGCAGGACGCCGGTTTCGACTACATCTCGTTCAAACCGTTCCTCGAACGGCAGCCCGACGGCTCGGAGGTCATGGACCCCGCCAAGGCGCAGCAGCTGCAGGCGGTCGTCGCCCGCATCCGGCAGGCGCTCGCGCAGGCCCGCGAACACGCGCGCGCGCGGCCCGGCTTCCAGGTGCTCGAGAGCACGAACCTGCGCGTGCTGACGGCCGGCACCTGGCGCGACACCACGCGCCAGCCGCGCACCTGCCACATGCAGATGCTGCGCCAGGTCGTGAGCCCGCTCGGCACCTACAACTGCCCGGCGCACCGCGGCGTCGACCGGGCGCGCGTGGGCGACAAGGACGTTTGGGCGGTGCCGCCCGCGGCGCAGCACGCGACGGCGCGCATGCTCGCGACGTTCGACGCGAGCGTCGAGTGCCGCGAGGTGACCTGCCTCTACCACGGCACGAACTGGTGGCTCGAGGAACTGATCGCGGCGCCGGCCGAACTGCCCGACGCGCCGCCGGCCCCCGAGCGCAACGACTGGTTCCTGTGAACGACCGGTTCCCGTGAACGACCGGTTCCCGTGAACGACCGGATCCCGTGACGGAACGGGCGCGCCGCGGCGCCGGGTTTTTCCAGGCGGCGAGCCGCGCCGCGGGGTATGGGGGGCAAGGTGCCAACGTCCCACCCCCAGGTCGTCCGCGTCTACAGCACCTACCAGGATCCCGACTACGAGTCGCCGTGGCAGAGCGTGGCGCCGCGCGGCAGCACCGGCTCGGGCGTGATCGTCGGCCGCAACGAGGTGTTGACCGGCGCGCACGTGGTCGCCAACGCGACGTTCGTGCAGGTGCAGAAGCAGGACGACCCGGGCAAGGCCACCGCGCGCGTGGTCGCGATCAGCCACGACAGCGACCTGGCACTGCTGCGCGTCGAACCGGCCGGGTTCGCGCGCGGCATCCGGCCGGCGGTGATCGGCGACCTGCCCGCGCTGCGCGACGCGGTGCAGGTGGTCGGCTACCCGATCGGCGGCGAGGAGGTGTCGATCACCGAGGGCGTCGTGTCGCGCATCGAGGTGCAGCGCTACGAACACAGCCAGCGCCACCTGCTCGCGGTCACCGTCGACGCGGCGATCAACGAGGGCAACAGCGGCGGCCCGGTGTTCGCGCGCGGCAAGGTGGTCGGCATCGCGTTCCAGGCGCTGCAGGACGCCGAGAACATCGGCGAGATGGTGCCGGCACCGATCATCCGGCGCTTCCTCGACGGCGTGCGGCGCGACGACGACCCGCACGTGCCCGGCATCGGCATCACCACGCAGCCGCTCGAGAACCCCGCCCTGCGGCGGCACCTCGGCATGGCGGGCCGCGACACCGGCGTGCTCGTGACGACGGTGCAGTACGGCTCGTCGGCGTGGGGCGTGCTGCAGCCCGGCGACGTGCTGATGCGGCTCGACGGCCTGCGCATCGCCGACAACGGCACCGTGCTCTACCGCGGCCGCTGCCGCTGCCAGTTCGACGCGGTGGTCGGCGACCACCACGTCGGCGACACGGTGCAGGCGCACCTGCTGCGGCAGGGCCGGCGCCAGCAGGTCGCCATGCGGATGGCGCGCATGGTCTGGCTCGTGCCGCGCATCGAGTTCGACCGCATGCCGTCGTGGTTCCTGTTCGGCGGCCTCGTGTTCCAGCGGCTGACCGCCGAGTACCTGCGCATCTGGGGCGAGCACTGGTGGGACAAGGCGCCGAAGGAACTGCTGCACCTGTTCTACTCGGGGGAACGGCGCCCCGAGCGGCAGGAGGTGGTGGTGCTCGCGCAGGTGCTCGCCGACGCGGTCAACGTCGGCTACGAGCCGTTCACCAACGACGTCGTCTTCGAGGTCGGCGGCCGCGCGCCGGTCGACCTGGACGATTTCGTGCGCGCCGTCGACGCGATCTCGGGCGAGGTCGTGATCAAGCTGTCGAGCGGCGCCAAGGTCCTGTTCGACGCGCGGCAGGCCCGCGCCGCGCACGCGCGCATCCTGTCGCGCTACCGCGTGCCGGGCGACCGTTCGCCCGACCTGCCGGAACCGCCGCGGACCCGGGACGGGGCGCCCGCGCGCCGGGCCCGCACGCGCGGCGCGGACGCGGCGCCGCGCTGAGCCGGGCCGCGGGGCGCCCGCGGGGGCGTGCGGTCTGGCCGCCGGTGCCACCGCCGCACGGGTGCACGGCCCCGCTCGCGGAACGTCGGACCGTAACCGCGCGGTGGAAACCAGCGGCGGGAGGAGTTGCGCCGGCCGTTCCCCCCGCCTAGCCTGCTCGACCTCGCCTCGCTCGAATCGCCCCGGTCCGCGGATCCTCCACCGCAGGCTCGCCGAGCCTTCCGGTGTGGTTCGGTAGAGTGCGCGCCGCTTCCCGGGCCCTCGCCTCCAGCACCCAGGTCCAGCTCCCAGCATGGTTCGATCGATCCGGATTCCGGTCCTCGCGGCCGCCTGCCTGTTGCCCGCTGGGCTCGCCTCGCCGTTGCTGGCCCAGGTCGCTGCGCCGCGGCCCGCCCCCGTGCGCAACCCGGGCCAGGACAGCGACCTGTTGAGCCGCCTGTTCCCGAGCCGCGTGCACACCGCGGTCAAGGCGAGCTACGACCCGGACGACCGGATCTCGGCGCCGAGCCAGGGCAACGACGACGGCTTCACGGGGCAGAACCACTGCGAGGCCTACCGCACCGACGACCGCGGCACGCCGGTCGGCGTGCTCGCGCACTTCGAGGGACGCGCCGGCGTGCTCGGCCTGTTCTTCCGCAACTTCTGGAGCGACTCGGGCGGCATCCCGATGATGCAGGGGGAGAACAACCGCACGCGCATCTGGCTCGACGGGCAGGTCCGCTACGACCAACCGCTCGCGAACTTCTTCCGCAACACCGACGACCCGCGCGGCCAGATTGCGCCGTTCGCGGGCCCGTTCACGGGCCACCGCTCGGGCGGACACCTGACGCACGCGCAGCTGCGCTGGAACCAGAGTTTCAAGCTCGGCCTCGACGACGATCCGTTCGCCAACGCGGCGCGGTTCCACCGCGTCGCGGCGACCCTCGCCTCGCCCGAGGGCGAACTGCCGGTGCCCGATCTCGCCGGCTGGGAGTGGATCGCGCAGCGCCCGGGCCTGTGGCCGCACCACGCGGTCCGCACCGCGCAGACGGCGACCCTGCAGCTCGCGGCTTCCGGCGGCACGGGCGCCGTCCAGCTGACGGGCCCGCAGACCCTGCTCGAGGTCACCGCCGAGGTCCAGAACCACGCCGACTGGGCAGGCCTCGCCGCCCGGTTCACGTGGGACGGCGCTTCGCGCCCGCAGGTCGAGATGCCGCTGCGCCTGCTCGGTGCGATGGTGGGGCCGCCCTACCGCTTCCCGATCGCGAGCCTGCTGTTGAACAACGACGGCGACCGCCGCGCGACCTGCTGGTTCCCGATGCACTTCGCACAGCGGGCGCGCCTCGAGATCGTGAACGGCAACGCCTGGCCGGTCACCGTCGCGCTGACCACGGCGACCAAGGCCGGCGCGCACCCGGCACCCTGGGGCTACTTCACCGCGGTGCACCGCGCCGAGACGACCGGCACCGGCGAACCGTTCCAGGGGCCGCGCCTCACCGACTGCCGCGGCCTCCTGCGCTTCGTGATGCTCGAGGAGAACGCCGACACCAGCGGCCGCATCCCCGGCATGCACATGTCGCACCTCGAGGGCGACCTGTGCGTGCGCATCAACGGCAATCGCGGCTGCGACCACAGCTTCGACGCCTCCGAGACCAGCATCGGCCGCTGGGGCTGGTACCTGACGCCGGCCGACCGGCCGTTCGTGTCCGACTCGTCGTTCAACTCCGCGATCATGCTGCGCGGGCTGCCTTCGGGCCACGTCGAGGGGCGCCGCGTGATGGGCTCGACGTTCGTGTTCGACCCGGTGCACTTCGTCGACGGCATCGACATGGTGCTCGAGCACGGCCTGCAGAACATGTCGAACGCGGACTATTCGTTCGTCGCGTTCTTCTACGTCGAGCCGGGCCGCGCGCGCACCAAGGTGGCCGAGATCGACATCGGCAACACGTCGCCGGCGGACCCGCAGGGCGAGCCCGCGCACCAGGTGCAGTTCACCGCCTGGAACACCTACTTCCGGCAGGGGAACTTCCTGCGCGACCAGTTCTTCAACACGCCGCCGGTCGGCGACAGCGTGCGCCACGTGCGCGACTTCCTGCGCTTCCAGGTGCGGCGCTCGGCCGACGACGCGGTCCTGCGCCCGGTCTCGATCGGCCTGCGCCTGGATCGGCTCGGCGGCCCGTCGCTCACCGTCTGCCAGGCCGACGTGCTGGTCGACGGCCAGCCCGCGGGCCTCTTGCACGTCTACCGGCACAATGACGTGTTCGTGTGGATGGAAGGCGGCGAGTGCGAGGTCGAGCTGCCGCGCGCGCTGACGAACGGCAAGTCGGCGATGACGGTCGAGCTGCGGCCGCGCGCGGGCAGCGACCCGCTGAAGGTCGCGCGCGTGTTCGTCTACGAGTACACGAAGTGATGCGCGCGGCGGGCGCCCCGGCCGGCCGCCGCCCGGCTACCGTAGCGGCATGTTCGCCCTGACTGCCGCGCTCGCGTTGCTGCCGCAGAACGACCCGGCGGCGCTGCACGCCGAACTCGCGCGCCTCGTCGACCTGCCGGCCGCCGCGGCGCGCGAGCGCGCGGCCGAGGAGCTGGCGCAGCGGGGCCTCGCGTCCGTCGCGTCCTGGACCGCGGCCTGCCGCACGTTCGGCACGTTCGCGCCGATGGAGCCGGGGCCCGCGCGGCACAAGGTGGGGCTTGCCGTGCTCGACGCCGTCGAGCCGACCGAGCTGTTCCTGTTCGTGCCGAAGAACTACGACCCGGCGCGGCCGCACCCGCTGCTGCTCTGGGGCCACGGTGCGGGCGGCACGGGCGCGCCCGAGTACCGGCGCTGGGAGGAGGTGGCCGACCGCATCGGGCTCCTGGTGCTGGCGCCGAGCGAATACGGCACGCAGCCGGGCTACGGGTTCACGCGCCGCGAACGGCAGGCGCAGCTCGCGGCGCTGCGCTGGGCGCGCCGGCTGGTCAACGTCGACGAGAACGCGGTCTTCGTCGGCGGCTGCTCGCGCGGCGGGCACCTGGCGTGGGACCTGGCGCTGCGGTTCCCGGACCTGTTCGCGGGGGCGCTGCCCTGCATCGGCGGGCCGCGCATGCAGCTCGGCGAGCAGAACAACCTGCGCTACCTCGAGAACGTGGTGCACCTGCCGATCCGCGACCTGCAGGGCGCGCACGACGATCCGCTGCTGCTCGTGAACCTGCGGCTCGCGTTCGCGCGGCTGCAGAAGCTCGGCGCGAAGGACGCGGTGTTGCACGAGTTTCCGGACCTGGGCCACGACTTCGATCTGGCGGCGGTGGACTGGGCGGAGTTCTTCCAGCGCCGGCGCGATCCTGCGCGGGAGCGCGTCGTGCGGGTCGCGGCGGACCCGGCGGAGGCGAGTGCCTTCTGGGTGGCGATCACGGGTTTCGACGGCAAGGTCGCGGTCGACGTGGCGCCGCAGGTGAACCCGGCGACCTGGGACAGGCTCGACGAGGCGGGGCGGCGCGCGGTGCTGCTCGACCGGCTCGGCGAACGCACGGCGCGGCTCTCGGTCGTGCACAGGGGGCAGGGGCGGTTCGTCGCGGAGGGCAAGGGCGTGAGGTCGTTCGTGCTGCGGTTGCCGGAAGGCA
>Ga0194127_10006765_pt1 | contig 12901 bp, 10 predicted proteins | sample TA2KigC100mmetaG_FD_148624 | JGI IMG/M metagenome (GOLD analysis project Ga0194127, IMG submission 148624) | Freshwater microbial communities from Lake Tanganyika, Tanzania - TA2015036 Kigoma Deep Cast 100m | ecosystem: Environmental > Aquatic > Freshwater > Lake | place: Tanzania: Lake...
GGGGTCGGCGGTACGAGCGGACGAGGTGTCGTCGCTGCGGCCAGCTACGAAGTGCGAACGTTCGGCGTGCGCTCGGCGATGCCGATTCGCCGCGCACTCGCACTCTGCCCCGCGGCGGTTTGCGTTCGTCCACGGATGGCGCGGTACGCCGAGGTTTCGGCGCAGGTGTTCGCAATCTTTCGGCGCTATACGCCGCTCGTACAGGGCTTGTCTCTGGACGAAGCCTACCTCGATGTCACTGATAGTCGACTCCTCAAGGGCGACGGCGTACAGATCGCCAAAGAAATAAAGCAGGCGATCCGCGACGAACTGCAACTGACAGTCTCCGTGGGTGTGGCGACCAACAAGCTCGTCGCCAAAATCGCCTCCGATCTCGACAAGCTGGACGGACTCACGGTGGTAACGACGGAGCGGATTCAGCCGATACTCGACCCTTTGCCCGTCAAGCGTCTGCCGGGTCTCGGTCGCAAGAAGGGCGAGGAAGTCGCCGCGGCGGGTCTGCGCACGCTCGGTGAATTGCGGCTGGCCGACGAACAGCGACTGAGGCTTCTGTTCGGCAAGCACTGGCTGGAGTGGCGCGAACGCGCAGCGGGTATCGATGATCGCGAGGTTGTTCCGGAGCACGACGACAAGTCGGTCAGCAATGAACGAACCTTCGACGAGGATCTGCGCGATCCTGCGCTGATGCACGCCGAACTCGCGGCGCTCGCCGACAAAGTGGCCGCACGGCTGCGCGCCAAAAATCTGCGTGCAGGCTGTATCGGCATCAAGGTACGAACATCGGACTTTCGCACCTTGACGCGGCAACTCACCGTTTCCACACCCACCGATGAGAGTCGGGTGATCGCCGAACGCGCACGCCATCTGCTGGAGGCCTGGCTGGCCGGGATCGATCGGCCTCGCGTGCGACTGCTCGGTGTTTCGACGAGTCAGTTTCACGAGAGCGCACAACAGGATCTCTTTGCCGAGCCCGAACGAGTACGCAACGAAAAACTCGACGAGACGCTGGACAAGATCCGCGGCAAGTTCGGTGGCGCCGCACTTGCACCAGCGAGTCTGCTCAAGCGGCGGCGGTGAGTCGACGCAGCATGAGTCCAGTCAACATTCCGGCGAGAACTCCGTAGAGATGCACATCGGTCACGACGAGGTTCGCCGAGGGCGTGAGGGGCAACGCGCCGACCGTGTTTTCCCAGCCGATCTTGGCAAGACCGAATACGGCGATAGCCCAGGCGAGCGGGTCCTGACGATCGACGATCGAACGAACGACTGCGGCGGCAGCAAAGGCATGCAAGACGCCGGACGAGCCGACATACCAGTCGATATCACTCAGCCACCAGAGGCCTACGTCGATGATCGCCACGGCGACAGAGACGATCAGCAGTGTTTGCCATACTCGGAATATCTTGCCGAATACCGCCGCCAGCAAGATCGCGGCTAAAATATTGAGCGCTGCATGATAAAGGTCGAGGTGCACGAGGTGGCCGCTGACCCACCGCCACACCTCACCGGCCGCAAGCGCTTCGCGATCCCAGCGCAGCAGCGACTGCACCACATCGCCGAGCAATGCGAGCCCGAGTACCATCGCACCGAGCAGCCAAAGAAAAATTCTCAAGGATGCAGCCAACGCAGATGGGGCACGGGAAAATCCCCTTCACCCAGCAACGCCCAGGCGGCAAAGCCCGGGACGGGCAAGCTCACGGATGCAACCCGCGCATTCATCTTGGCAGCGCCGGGCAAGGACAGGCTGAGCGGCTCCATCGACGTGGATACTTCAATATCCGCCGCAGGCGAGGCAAAGCCACTGCCCGTTGCCTTGAGTACGGCCTCCTTGCGCGTCCAGCAACGCAGAAAATACGCATCGCGCTCATCGACGGTGAGCTCATTCGCCGCGAGCAGAGCCGCGCGCTCTGCTGCCGTAAATACTCGCGTCGCGAGACGCAGCGCGTTATCGACCCGACGCGGTCGCTCGATATCGACGCCGATCGCCGCCGCGCGCGAGATACCGAGCAACCATGCACCGCGGCAATGACTGAGGTTGAAGTGCGGTAACGCGATCGTCGAAGCATCACCGCCGAGCAGAGCAGGCTTGCCATGCTCACCCAGGACGAACTTCAGTCGCTCGTCCGTGGGCGTCGTCCCAGAATGAACGTCCTCCGTCCCGACCCGGTGGGCGCCGAGCACGCGACGCAGCAAAAGACGCGACAGCAAAAAATGCTCGCGTACTTCGGGGGAGGACATGGCGGCGGCGCGTTGCCGTTCGTCTATGGAGAGCAGCGCTATATCCGCGTCACGCGTCAGCCAGGGCGTGAAGTCGGCGAGGTCCGCGAACCAGAGTTCGAGCGCCGCAGCACCCTCGGGCGAGCTCACGGCCGGATCCACGGACGACAGCTCACCGAGCCCCTCACGCCGCCAAGCTTGCCCTGCGTCATTCACGGTGCCGCGGACTATGCCCGTCCGGCTCCCGACCGTGCAATACTGCGAAAAATTCATGGGGGACCCTGCCGACCAAGGCGGTGGGCGTGGCATGTCGTTCATTCTCGATGCGCTGAGAAAATCGGAGAACTCGCGGCTTCGCCAGGATCATCCGGCGATCTTCACGACACCCATCTCGGGGCAGCGGAGGCGTCTGCCGCGGTGGGTGCCCGTGCTCGTGGCGTTGCTTCTGATCAACCTGCTAATCGTCGGTTACGCGCTATGGCGTGACCGACCTGCCGCCGAACTCGACGCACCGCTCTCCGCGCCGGCGTCGACGGTTCTGCAGCCCACGGCTCTGCAGCCCATGGCTCCGCAGCCCGTGCCCCCGCAGCCCGCAGCTGCGCAGGCGACGACTCCACCATCCGCGACGGCTCAGGCACCGCAGTCCGCCGCCCCGCCCCAGGTCGTCGCCGCTCCAGTGGCGTCCGTGCCGCCGACGCGAGCGACGCCGACATCGATCGCGCCACCGACGGTGACACGCGATGATCTGTTGGCGCGTGGCAGCTCGATTCCACCCGCCGAACTCAATATGCATGTTTATGACCCGAATCCGAACGTACGCTTCGTGCTGCTCAACGGGCAAAGGTTGCGTGAGGGGGAGGCCTCGCGCGAAGGCTTGACGATCGAGCGCATCACGCCCGAGGGTGTGGTACTGCGCTTCGGTAGCTCGTCATTTGCGGTCACCCTGCAGTAGAGCACACCGATCGTGGCCAACTCTCTGCAAAGCACCTTGCCATCCACCGCAGAACTCGATGGGCTGCTGCTCGCCGACGCATTGCGTGCCGGTATTTATCGTCTCTTCGAACAGACCGATCACATCAACAAGATCAATGTATTCCCGGTGCCGGATGGCGACACCGGCACCAACATGTCGCTGACCTTGTCGGCTGTGCTCGCTGCACTCGACCGCGCGCCGGAGCCGCATGCCGGCAGCATGCTGGTGCGCGCCGCCGATGCGGCACTCGACGGGGCGCGGGGCAATTCTGGCGCGATCCTCGCGCAATTTCTGCTCGGCGTTGGTGATGCGGCGGGTCATCTGGCGCGGCTCAGTCCCGGCGAGTTCGTCACTGCGCTGCGCAAGGGCGCGGGTTATGCGCGCGATGCGCTCGCACAACCGCGCGAGGGCACGCTGCTCACGGTGCTGCGCGAGTTCGCCGTCGCGGCCGAGGCTCAACTGCCACATAGCGCCGATTTTTGCAGTCTTTTCGAGAGCGCCATGGTGCGAGTACGTCTCGTGCTCGATGCGACACGTGGTCAACTCGAGGAATGCCGTGCGGCGAATGTCGTCGATGCGGGTGCGCTCGGCTTTGTCGAAGTGCTCGAGGGTATGCGGCATTTTCTCGGCACCGGCGAACTCGGCAAAGTCACCGCGCCGCTGCATGCGGGCGATGAAGCGATGGCGGGGCTTGCGCCGCCAGCAGCCGACCAGGACTTCCGTTTCTGTACCGAGTGTCTGGTCGCAGCCCCCGCAACGGGCGAAATCGACTTGCGACTTTTGCGCGAATCGCTTTCAGCCGTCGGTGCCAGCCTCGTAGTGAGCGGCAGCAAACGCAAGGCAAAGATTCATGTTCATGTCGATGACCCGGAGGTCGTGTTTCGACTCGCCGAAAAATTCGGCGAAGTCTCCGCACAAAAAGCCGATGACATGCGCATGCAACGGACCGCGGCGCATCATCGTCGCACGCAACGCGTGGCCGTGGTCACCGATTCCGGTGCCGATATCCCCGAAGAGTTCATCGAGCGTCTGGGGATTCACGTCGTGCCAGTGCGCATCCATTTCGCCAACCACTCCTATCTGGACAAGGTCAGCATGACGCCGTCCGAGTTCTACCGCGAACTCGTCGTCAACCCGGCGCATCCGAAGACCTCGCAGCCGCCGCCTGGCGACTTTCGGCGCATGTTCGAATTTTTGGCCTCGCACTTCGATGCAGTCGTTTCGGTCAACCTCACCTCCCGCCACAGCGGCACTTGGGACGCGTCCAACCAGGCGGCGCTGCGCGTGGCTGGCGAAGGCAAGCCGGTGGCGGCAATCGACAGTCGCAATGCCTCGACCGGCCAGGGCCTGGTGGCGCTTGCCGCAGCCGAGTGCGCAGCCAGCGGTGGCGATATCCGGCAGATCATCACTGCTGCCGAAACTGCCCGCGACAATACTTTCACTTTCGCTTTGCTCGGCAGCATCGATTTCGCCGTTCGCGGCGGTCGGGTGCCGGCGATCGTCGGCAGGATCGCCCGACTGCTCGGTCTGCAGGTCATTCTGCGCACCTCGTTGGACGGGCGCATCAGCGCGGGGGGCGGGCTCTTCGGTGCGGGCGATTTACTGCCACGCTTCGCGCGCTTCATCGTGCGTCGCACCGCTCTCAAAGAAAACGCGATGTTGCGGATTTTTGTTGCGCACGGGGATCGACCCGAGCAAGGCGAGCGGCTGATGGCGCAGCTGCGTCTGCGACTGCCGCTAGAACGCGTCGAATTCATTGCGCTCACCGACCTCGGGCCGGCCATCGGTGTGCACGGCGGACCGGGGACACTGGTGGTCGCGATTCATCAGGCGACCCGCAACGCTTCTTAGCGCTCAGCCGAGTGCGGCAATCACCGCGGGCGGCGCCTGAACGAGCTCGATCAGTACGCCCTCGCCCGCAATCGGGAACTCGTCGTTCGCCTTGGGGTGCAGGAAGCAGATGTCGTAACCCGCTGCACCCTTGCGCACACCCCCCGGCGCAAAGCGCACGCCGCGCGCCGTCAGCCACTCGACCGCTTTGGGCAGATCATCGATCCATAGACCTACGTGATTGAGCGGCGTCGCGTGAACCGCGGGTTTTTTCTCGGGGTCTAGAGGCTGCATCAGATCGACCTCGACCCGCATCGCGCCCTGTCCGATCGCGCAGATATCTTCATCGACGTTTTCGCGTTCGCTGACGAAGTTGCCCGTGACCTCGAGACCGAGCATCTCCACCCAGAGCTGGCGCAGCCGCTGCTTATCGGGGCCACCGATGGCAATCTGCTGGATACCGAGTACCCGGAAGGGCCTCTTGGCATGGCCAGGGTCTGCTGAACTTTGACTCATGACACGGGCGCTCACTGGAACTTGATGATGACCTGATCGACGGCAAGGCTGTCGCCCTTCTTGGCCAAGACCTCGCTGACCACGCAGTCCTGACTGGCGAAGAGGATGTTCTCCATTTTCATTGCTTCAATGGCTGCAAGACGTTCGCCGGCGCGCACGGTCTGACCGGGTTGCACGGAGACATCGACCAGCAGCCCTGGCATCGGCGAGAGTAGAACCTTCGAAAGGTCCGGCGGCGCCTTGAACGGCATCAGTGCCTCGAGCTCGGCATGACGCGGCGAGAACACCTTCGCGAACAGACTCGAACCGTTATGGGTGATCCGATAGCCGAGCCCGACCCGCTCGATCTGCGCGCAAAAAGCCTTGCCGTCGAAATGTCCGTGCACGGCGATGTCGCGCAAGTTGTCCTCGAACGACACCTCGTGATTCCGACCGGCGATGCCGACCTGGAACATCGAACCAATCGGTCGCACCGTCACCGCAATCTCGTCACGACGTCCCGTCTCGTCACGCAGGACAACCACGAAGTCCTCGCGGATGCGCACTTCGCGGTGACGGCGCTGGCCGGTCAGCCGCGCGGCACGCTCGCGGGTACGCCGATGGGATACAGCCGCGAGGGACAACAAGAAGCCCGGCTCTTCATGCGAGACAGCACTCGATGAAAACCCCTTCGGATACTGCTCGGCAATAAAGCCGGTATTGAAATCACCCGCCACGAAACGCGGATGCGCAAGCAGTGCGGCCTGAAACGGAATATTGCTCGAGATACCACGAATCACGAAGCCGTTGAGCGCCTCGCGCATGCGCGCGATCGCCTCGTTGCGATCGGCGCCATAAGTGATGAGCTTGGCGATCATCGAGTCGTAGTACATCGGGATCTCGCCGCCCTCGTACACGCCGGTGTCCACGCGCACACCGCCCTCGGGCGGCACCGGCTGCGCCGACTCCATGGTCTGCACGGGCGGCCGGTACTTCACGAGGCGTCCCGTGGACGGCAAGAAATTACGGAAGGGATCTTCGGCGTTGATGCGACACTCGATGGCCCAGCCCTGCCGACGGATCTCCTTCTGCGTGAAGGTGAGTTTTTCGCCAGCCGCAACACGAATCATCTGCTCGACGAGATCGAGTCCGGTGATGCACTCGGTCACCGGGTGCTCGACCTGCAGACGGGTGTTCATCTCGAGAAAATAGAAGCTGCGGTCCTTGCCGACCACGAACTCCACGGTACCCGCACTCTGGTAATCGACCGCCTTGGCGAGCGCCACGGCCTGCTCACCCATCGCCTTGCGCGTCTTGTCGTCGAGGAAGGGGCTCGGCGCCTCTTCGATGACTTTCTGGTGACGGCGCTGGATCGAACACTCGCGCTCCCAAAGATAGACGCAGTTGCCATGACCATCGCCAAGCACCTGAATCTCGATATGGCGCGGCTCCTCGACAAATTTTTCGATGAATACGCGATCATCGCCGAAGCTGTTGCGGGCTTCATTACGACAGGAATTGAAGCCGTCGAAGGTGTCCTTGTCGTTGTAGGCGACGCGCAAACCCTTGCCACCGCCACCGGCGCTAGCCTTGATCATCACCGGGTAGCCGATATCTTTGGCGATCTCGACTGCACGTTCGGCGGATTCGATCGGCTGGTTCCAGCCGGGAATCGTGTTGACCTTCGCTTTGGCGGCGAGCTCCTTCGAGGCGATCTTGTCGCCCATGGCCGCGATCGACTTGTGCTTGGGTCCGATGAAAACGATGCCCTCTTCCTCGACCCGCCGCGAGAATTCCGCGTTCTCCGAGAGGAATCCGTAGCCCGGATGCACCGCCTCGGCGCCCGTCTGCTTGCAGGCGGCGATGATATTGTCGGCCACGAGATAAGACTCGCGCGAAGGCGCAGGGCCTAGCAGCACGGCTTCATCGGCGAGCTCGACATGACGTGCGTCCTTGTCGGCCTCCGAATAGACGGCGACCGTCTTGATGCCCATGCGACGCGCAGTCTTGATGACGCGGCAAGCAATTTCGCCACGATTGGCGATGAGTATTTTCTTGAACATATTCGGTGTTGCTCCGTCGCGCGCCATCAAAGGGGAATGTTGCCGTGCTTGCGCCACGGTTCTTCGATTTTCTTGTCGCGCAGCACGGTCAAGGCGCGGCAAACGCGACGACGCGTGCCATGCGGCATGATCACATCGTCGATATAGCCGCGCGCTCCGGCGATGAACGGATTGGCGAATTTCTCGCGGTACTCGGCCTCGCGGGCAGCGAGCTTGGCAGGGTCGGACTTCTCTTCGCGGAAGATGATCTCCACCGCGCCCTTGGCGCCCATCACCGCGATTTCAGCATTGGGCCAAGCGAAGTTGACGTCGCCCCGCAGGTGCTTCGAGGCCATGACGTCATACGCACCGCCATAGGCCTTGCGCGTGATCACAGTGATTTTCGGTACTGTGCATTCGGCGTAAGCATAGAGCAGCTTGGCGCCGTGCTTGATGATGCCGCCGTACTCCTGCGAGGTGCCGGGCATGAAACCCGGCACGTCGACGAAAGTGACGACCGGGATGCTGAAGGCATCGCAAAAGCGCACGAAGCGCGCGGCCTTGATACTACTCTTGATGTCGAGGCAGCCCGCGAGCACGAGCGGCTGGTTGGCCACGAGCCCCACGACCTGACCATCCATGCGAGCAAAACCGATGATGATGTTCTTCGCGTACTCAGGTTGCAGTTCGAAGAATTCGCCGTCGTCGACCACCTTGGTGATCAACTCCTTCATGTCATAGGGCTTGTTCGGATTGTCGGGGATCAGGGTGTCGAGCGAATAGTCGTCGCGATCGGGTGGATCACCCGCCTCGCGCATTGGCGCCCGCTCACGATTGTTTGCCGGCAGATAGTTGAAAAACCGACGCAGCATGAGGATGGCCTCGACATCATTGTCGAACGCGAGATCGGCGACGCCGCTGCGCGTGGTGTGCGTGATCGCGCCGCCCAGATCTTCGGCGGTCACTTCTTCGTGAGTGACCGTCTTCACCACGTCTGGGCCGGTGACGAACATGTATGAGCTGTCCTTCACCATGAAGATGAAATCGGTCAGCGCCGGACTGTAGACCGCACCGCCTGCCGACGGGCCCATGATCAGACTGATCTGCGGGACCACGCCCGAAGCTGTGACATTGCGCTGGAACACCTCGGCATAGCCGCCGAGCGAAGCCACGCCTTCCTGAATGCGCGCGCCGCCCGAATCATTGATGCCGATCACCGGTGCGCCGACCTTCATGGCCGCATCGAGCACCTTGCAGATCTTCTGGGCATGCGCCTCGGAGAGCGAGCCGCCGAACACCGTGAAGTCCTGACTGAACACGAACACCAGACGGCCGTTGATGAAACCATTACCGGTGACGACACCGTCGCCGGGAATTTTTTGATCCTGCATGCCGAAGTCGCTGCAGCGATGTTCGACGAACATGTCCCATTCCTCGAACGTACCCTCATCGACGAGCAGCTCGATACGCTCGCGGGCGGTGAGCTTGCCCCTCGCATGCTGCGCAGCCACGCGCTTTGGCCCGCCGCCCTGTCGCGCTTGAGCACGTTTGTTTTCGAGTTGCTGAATGATGTCGTGCATTGAACGTCCCTACCCTGAAAAATAGGCCTGAAAAATAGGCCTGAGAAATGTGTCAGTGTCCTTCGAAGAAATCGAGCAGTCGGCGCGCCGCCGAGGAAGGCGCGACGCGGCCTTGCGTGACCGCCTCCAGCATCTGCGGCAACGCGGCGCGCACTGCCGCACTGTCACGAAAATCGGCGAGCAAGCGCGCATGCACCTGATCCCACATCCAGGTCAGCGCCTGCTGGCGACGTCGCTCGGCGAACTCGCCGCTGCGCTCACGCAGCGCGCGGAATTCCGTGACGTTGTTCCAGAACGACTCGAGACCGTCGCCCTTGAGCGCGCTGCCGCGCATCACACGGGTCTGCCAACGCTGCTCGTCATGCGTACCGGGCGCCCCCGTAAAACGCAGCACGCGCAGCGCCGAGACGATCTGCGCCTCGGCACGCGTCGCCGCATCCGGATCAAGATCAGCCTTGTTAATGACGATGAGATCGGCGAGTTCCATGATGCCTTTCTTCATCGCCTGCAGATCATCGCCCGCGTTCGGCAACTGCAGCAGCACGAACAGGTCGGTCATGCCGGCAACCGTGGTTTCGGACTGACCGACACCGACCGTCTCGACGATCACGACGTCGTAACCCGCCGCCTCGCAGGCAAGCATGGCCTCACGGGTTTTCTCGGCAACGCCACCGAGCGTGCCCGAGGACGGACTCGGGCGAATGTAGGCCTGGTCCTGCACCGAGAGACGCTCCATGCGCGTCTTGTCACCAAGAATGGAGCCTCCCGATACGCCGGAGGACGGATCGACCGCGAGCACGGCGAGTTTGTGGCCGCGCTCCAGCAGGAACATGCCAAGCGACTCGATGAGCGTCGACTTGCCGACGCCGGGCACGCCGGAGATACCGAGACGCAGCGCCTTGCCCGCATGCGGCAGCAACGCATCGAGCACGGCATCGGCACGCAGGCGATGCTCGGGCCGTGTCGACTCGAGCAAAGTAATGACCTTGGCGAGCGCCCGCCGGTCGCCGCCGCGGACGCCATCGATCAGGCGAAGATCTTCGGACTCAAGCGTCGGCACAGGCACGCTTGATGTGATTGAGCACGTCGCGCGCACTCTCCGGAATGGGTGTGCCGGGACCATAGATTCCCTTCACACCCGAGGAGTAGAGGAATTCATAGTCTTGTTGCGGCACAACGCCGCCGACGAACACGATGATTTCGGGTGAGCCCTGCTCGCGCAGCGCGCGGATGATCTCGGGCACCAGCGTCTTGTGTCCGGCAGCCAGCGTACTGACGCCGACCGCGTGTACATCGTTCTCGATGGCCTGCCGTGCGCATTCTTCGGGAGTCTGAAACAGCGGCCCAACGTCGACGTCGTAACCCAGATCCGCAAACGCGCTAGCGACCACCTTGGCACCGCGGTCGTGTCCATCCTGGCCGAGCTTGGCGATCATCACGCGAGGACGGCGACCATGTTGCTCGGCAAACGCCGCAATGTCGCCCTGCAGCGCCGACCAGTCTTCCTTCGAATCGTAGGCACCTGCGTACACGCCGCTGACCTCCTGCGAGTTCGCCCGATGGCGGCCCCACACCTGTTCGAGCGCATCGCTCACCTCGCCGACCGTCGCGCGCAGACGCATGGCATCGATCGCAAGGCCGAGACCCCAGATTGCCGTTACCCGACTTGGCGGCGGCCGTCAGCGCGGCCAGCGCAGCGGTCACCTTCGCGCCATCGCGAGTCGCGCGCAACGTGGTCAGGCGGGTGATCTGGTTATCGCGCACCGCCACATTGTCGATCTCGAGAATCTCGACGGGATCTTCCTTCTCGAGCTTGAATTTGTTGACGCCGACGATGACATCGCGACCGGAGTCGATGCGCGCCTGCTTCTCGGCGGCACTCGCCTCGATGCGCAGTTTCGCCCAGCCGCTCTCGACGGCGCGCGTCATGCCGCCCAGGGCGTCGACTTCTTCAATGATCGCCCAGGCCTTGTCGGCCATGTCCTGCGTCAGCTTTTCCATCATGTAGCTGCCAGCCCAGGGATCGACCACCTTGGTGATCTGCGATTCTTCCTGTAGGATGAGTTGTGTGTTGCGCGCGATGCGCGCACTGAATTCGGTCGGCAGGGCAATCGCTTCGTCAAAAGAGTTGGTGTGCAGGCTCTGCGTGCCGCCGAACACCGCGGCCATCGCCTCGATGGTGGTGCGCACGATGTTGTTGTAGGGATCCTGCTCGGTCAGGCTCCAGCCAGAGGTCTGACAATGCGTACGCAGCATCAGGCTCTTCGGATTCTTTGCCCCGAAGCCGGACATGATCTTCCACCACAGGAGACGCGCTGCACGCATCTTGGCGATCTCGAGATAGAAGTTCATGCCGATCGCCCAGAAGAAACTCAAGCGTCCGGCGAACTCATCGACATCGAGACCCTTGGCGATCGCGGTCTTCACGTATTCTTTGCCATCGGCCAGCGTGAAGGCAAGTTCGAGCGCCTGGTTCGCACCCGCCTCTTGCATGTGATAACCGGAGATCGAGATTGAGTTGAACTTCGGCATCTGCCGGGCGGTGTACTCGATGATGTCGCCCACAATCCGCATCGATGGCTCGGGCGGATAGATGTAGGTGTTGCGCACCATGAATTCTTTGAAAATGTCGTTCTGGATGGTGCCAGAGAGCTGATCCTGGCGAACACCCTGCTCCTCGGCAGCCACCACATACGCCGCAAGCACCGGCAGCACCGCACCGTTCATGGTCATCGACACCGAGACCTTGTCGAGCGGGATTTGGTCGAACAGGATCTTCATGTCCTCGACCGAATCGATTGCCACCCCCGCTTTGCCGACGTCGCCGCGTACGCGCGGGTGATCGCTGTCGTAGCCGCGGTGGGTCGCAAGGTCGAAGGCCACCGAGACACCCTGACCGCCCGCTGCCAGCGACTTGCGGTAGAAGGCGTTCGAGGCTTCGGCGGTCGAGAAGCCGGCGTACTGACGGATGGTCCACGGACGAACCGCATACATCGTCGCCTGCGGACCACGCAAGAAGGGGGCGAAGCCCGGCAGCGTGTCGGTGTGCGGCAGTCCGGCGAGGTCCGCCGCGGTGTAGAGCGGCTTGACCTCCAAGCCTTCCGGAGTCTTCCAGGTCAGCTTGGAAAGGTCGCCGCCCGGAGCGGATTTGGCCGCCGCTTTCTCCCAGTGGGGGAGCGCCTTGGAGTCGAGGATATCGTCGTTCGCCATGCGAGTTCCCAGGCCAGCGGTATGCCGCCGGACGGACCCGGGCCTCCCTGCCAAAAACGCCAGTCTAGCAAGGGGTTACCCCCCAGTGGGGGGCCGCAGCGGCCCCGCGACCGCTGGAAGGCGGTCAGGGGCTGTTGACGGGCTCGGCCAGCTTCGCCCAGCCGGGGTAGTCGCCCTCAAGATGCTTGAGATTGGTGTAGCCCGCGCTGCGCAGCGCTGCGATGGCTGCGGAGGCGCGACGGCCTGTGCCGCAGTAGAGAATGATCTCGGCGTCCTTGGCCGCGGTCACCGAGCTGGCCGGGTTCGCGAGGATGTCGGTGTGCGCGACATTGACCGCCCCCTCCACATGCCCGGCGGCAAACTCATCCGCCCGGCGTACATCGAGTACCACTGGTTTGGGACCGGCACCCTGCAAGCGACCCTGGAGCTCCGCGGGCACCACCGCCGGGACCGGGCGCTGCGGGACCTTCACGAGCTTGGTCATGTCGTAGCCCATGTCGGCGACTTTCTTGACGAGCTCGGCGTACCGCGCGTCATCGATGGTCGGCGTGCGC
>Ga0194127_10006766_pt1 | contig 12900 bp, 11 predicted proteins | sample TA2KigC100mmetaG_FD_148624 | JGI IMG/M metagenome (GOLD analysis project Ga0194127, IMG submission 148624) | Freshwater microbial communities from Lake Tanganyika, Tanzania - TA2015036 Kigoma Deep Cast 100m | ecosystem: Environmental > Aquatic > Freshwater > Lake | place: Tanzania: Lake...
ATGGTCACCCTCAAGCTGCGCTGCCTGGCGAGCTGCCCCTGGACGCTCAAGCACCGCACGCGCCTGCGCTTCCACTTCGGCACGCAGGAGATCATCGGCCGGCTCGTGTTGCTCGACCGCGAGTCGCTGCGCGCGGGCGAGGAGTGCCTCGGCCAGGCGCGGCTCGAATCGCCGGCGGTCTGCGCGCCGGGGGACCGCGTGATCGTGCGCTTCTACTCGCCGATGCGCACGGTGGCCGGCGGTGAGGTGATCGAGGCCACGGCGCCCAAGCGCCGCCACGGCCGCGAGCGCGACCTCGAGGCCGTGAAGCTCAAGGAGGGCGGCGACGCGGCGGTGATCCTCGAGCGCGCCGTGCTCGATGCAAGCGCCGCCGGGCTCGCGGACAGGGACGCCGCGCTCCTCGTGGAGAAGTACCCGGGCGAGGATCCGCTGCCCGCGCTGCTCGCCGCCGGGCGCCTGCTCGCGCTCGGCAAGCGGCTGTTCCATGCCGACGCCGTCGCGCAACTCGCCCGCGGCATCGCGGAGCGCGCCGAGCGCTTCCAGGCCGAGCACCCGCTCGCCTGGGGTCCCGCGCGCCAGAGCCTGCGCGCGGCGCTCGCGCCCGAGGTGCCGCAGGCTTCCTTCCAGCTCCTGCTCGAGCAGCTCGAGCGCGCGGGGAGCCTGCGTCTGCGCGGCGAGGGCGTCCGCGTGGGGGAGGGCGAGCCGGCGCCCACGGGCGCCGCCGCGGCCTGGGTCGAGAAGGTCGAGGCCGCCTGGCTGGCCGCCGGCCTCGCCTCGCCGCCGCTGGCGACCTTTGCGGAGCTGGGCGTGCCCTCGGAGCAGGTGCCCGACCTCGTCGACTACCTGACGGCGAACGGTCGCCTCCTGCGCGTGAACGCGGAGACGCTCGTCCACGCCGAGCCCTTCGCGCGCCTGGTGGAGGGCCTGCGCGCGCTCTTCGCCGAAAGGGAAGTGATCACGGTGGGCGACGTGGGCGCGCGCCTCGAGGTGAGCCGCAAGTACTCGGTGCCGCTGCTCGAACTCTGCGACAAGCTCGGCTACACCGAGCGCCGCGAGTCCGAGCGCCGGCGGGGGCCGCGGCTCTGAGCCCGGCCGCGCATTCGGATGTCGCGGTGCGCTTGTCTACTTCAAGCGCCGCTGCGTGATTCTGCATCGGCACCCGCAGGGGGCTCTTCGTCGCCGACGGCGGCAAGGGCCGGCGCCGTTTCGCGCTACGCGGGCCCTTCGGCGAGGGCGTCGCCGCCTACTCGTGCGACGCCACCGCCGCCTTCAGGGGCTTGCTCAGCGTCCAGATCGCCAGGCCCGCCGCGAGGCCCAGGATGCAGAGCATCCCGAAGAAGGCCTCGCGCGGCATCTTCTCCCAGAAGGTGCCGAGGAAGCCCGACAGGTAGTTGCCGAAGAAGCTCGACAGGAACCAGACGCCCATCATCATCGAGACGATGCGCGCCGGCGCCACCTTGGTCACCAGCGAGAGCCCGATCGGTGACAGGTACAGCTCGCCGATCGTGAGCACGAAGGTGGTGCTCAGCAGCCACATCACGTTCTTCCGGTCCTCCGGCCCCATGCCCTGCACGCCGGCGATCATGATCAGGAAGGACGCGCCGAGGATGAAGCAACCGATCGCCATCTTGATCACGCTGCCCGGCTCGCGATTCCGCTTCGCCTGCCAGGCCCAGAAGGTGTTCAGCAGCGGCGCGAAGATGAAGATGATCATCGGATTGAAGGCCTGGTACCAGGTCGAGGGCACCTGGAAGCCCAGGAAGTTCCAGTTCGTGTTGCGGTCGGCCCAGAGCTGCATGGTGTTGCCCTGCTGCTCGTAGACGCCCCAGAAGACGATGTTCAGCGCGCACAGGGTGACCAGCGCCCAGATGCGGCGCCACTCGTCCTTCGTGAGCGGCTGCCGCTCGGCCGCTCGCTTCTCCTTGGTCGCCGCGAGGGTCTCCGGCGCGAGGAAGCGCCGGCCCCAGAGGTAGACGACCAGGCCCAGCACCATGCCGACGCCGGCGGCGCCGAAGCCGTAGTGCCAGCCGAGCGTCTGGCCCAGCGTGCCGCAGACCAGGGGCGAGAAGAAGGCGCCCAGGTTGATGCCCATGTAGAAGATCGTGAAGGCGCGGTCGCGGCGCGGATCGCCGGGCGGGTAGAGGTCGCCCACCTGGGTCGAGATGTTCGGCTTGAAAGCGCCGTTGCCGAGGATCAGAAAGAGCAGCGCCAGGAAGAAGAGGTTCTCGACGGCCATCAGGAAGTGGCCGATCGCCATCAGCACGGCGCCGAGCACCACCGTCTTGCGCCGGCCGAGCACGCGGTCGGCCAGCATGCCGCCGAAGAGCGGCGTCAGGTAGACGAAGGCCGTGTAGAGCCCGTAGATCTGCGAGGAAAGCGGCTGGTTCGCCAGCGGCCCGAAGATCGCCTCCAGCGTGCCCTTGATCGCGTTGAAGCCGAGCACTTCCTGGCCCACGTCCGGGCGCAGGAAGAGGTGGTCGACCATGAACAGCACGAGCAGCGAGCGCATGCCGTAGTAGGAGAAGCGCTCCCACATCTCCGTGAAGAAGAGGACGAAGAGGCCGGGCGGGTGGCCCAGGATCGTGCGCTGTGTGCTCATGCGTGACTGCCTTTCACTCGGGTCCAGGGTCCTCGGAATCGCTGGGGTTTCAGTAGCGCGCCTTGAGCGCGCCCAGGCTGGTGGTTGCGGCGGGCGTGGGAATGAACTCGCGGCTGCCGTTGGGCTGCCAGGCCCAATCGAAGGCGACGAGCGAGTCGCCGAGCGCGGTGATCGCCAGCTTCACCGCCGTCGTCTCGGGCTCGGCGCCGCGCTGCACCTGGAGCAGCGCGTAGGCGTGCCCGGCCGCCGCGGCCGCGAAGCTGGCGAGGGGCAGGGGATCGCCCGCGTCGTCGAGCATGTCGGCGACCGCCGCGAGCGGCAGCACGCCGAGGTCGACGAGCAGCGGCTGGTCGTTCTGGTAAACCGGGTCCTCGGGCGCGCGCAGCCAGTGCGCGCTCTCGCCCGGCACCAGTTCGACGAAGAGCAGATCGGCGACGCCGCCCAGGACGAGCGCGAGATAGCTCGCGAGCGAGTCGACGGCGCCCGTCGCAAAGTCGATGGCCTGCACGCGCCCCCCCGACTGGATGCTGTCCTGCGTGGCCAGGCGCAGCGAGGCCGAGCCCGAGGGCAAGCCCCAGGGATCGACGTAGTCGGCCCGCGCGGACGCGGCGACCGCCAGCGCTGCGAGCAGGGGCAGGGCGGGGGCGAGGGCGCGCATCAGTCTTCCTCCACGGGCAGGCCGGGCTCGCTCGCGCAGTCGCCGAAGGCGCCGATCGGCCCGCAGGCGGCCGTGAGCGCCGGGCTCGCGGCGTCCACGCGCCAGTCGTCGGCCGCGGGATCGCAGAAGAGCGGATCGGTGGCGAGGTCGCTCGCGCCGGGCGCGAGGCCACCGTAGCCGCCGGCTGCGTTGTCCCAGACGAGATTGCAGTCCAGGAGCGGCGCCGCCCCGGACTGCACGAAGAGCCCCCAGTTCCCGCCGGCGAAGAGGCAGCGCTCGAGGCTGACGGCACCCGCTTCGGCGAAGAAGGCGCCGGCCACCGCCGAGCGCACGATCGTCGCGCCCGCAAGGCGTCCTGCAGCGCCGCCGCGCAGCCAGAGGCCGTACCAGGCGCTGTCCGCGACGAGCAGCGCCTCCGCGTCCAGCGCGCCGCCCGCCAGCGAGACACCCTCGGCGCAGCGCGCGATCACGCAGCGCCTGAGCGCCAGGGTATCGCCCGCCGCGCCGCGCAGGTAAACGCCCGCGCCGCCGCAGTCCGCAATCCGCGTGTCGGCGAGTCGCGCACTCGAGCGATCGAGCACGACCCCCGCTTCGGCCGCGCCCGTCACGACGAGGCCCTCGAGCCGCGTCGCGCCGCTGCGCCCCGCCAGGTAGATGCCGTAGTCGTTGTCGCCCTGTGCGGCGTTCAGGACGATGGGCCCGTGGCCCGGGAAGGGCGCGAGCAGGAGATCGGCGGCGTCGATGCGCAGCGCCGCACTGCCGCCGGCCGCCAGCTCCTGGTGTGCGAGCGCAGTGTTCGGCCGCCACAGGAGCAGGCTGTCCAGCCCGGCGCCCGCGCAGTAGTCCACCGCGCTCTGCAGCTCGGTGAGCAGGGTGCCCTCGTGCACGCCCGGCAGGACGAGCAGGCTCTTCGGCGCCACGGTCAGCGTGAGCGCGTTCTCGACGTCCGGGTGGATGAAGAGCGTGTCCGGGTAGCCGGCGAAGGGGGGACTGGCCGTCGCGCCCTGGTAGGCGGCCGTCGCGAAGCTGAAGACCACCTTCTCGCCCCAGCTCAGCGCCGGGATGAAGTGCTCGCTGGCCGGCGTCTCCAGGGTGTCGACGCCGAGGATGCCGATGGGCACGGCGGCCGGCGCGCCCGCGAGATCCACGATGCGCACGCGCAGCGCCCCGCTGCGCTCGACGACCGGCACCGCCAGCTGGCGCGTCACCGGGTTGTCGTCATCGAGGTCGCGCACCTGCACGCTGAACTTCAGCGTGTCGATGGCGGCGAAGCTGGCCGGCGCCACCCAGATCACCGTGGCCGCATTGGTGACGTTGTCCACCCAGCTGCCCTGGTTGCCTGCGCCCCAGGCGTAGCGCAACAGATCGTCGTCCGGGTCGGTGGCCTCGACGCTGAGCGTGAAGCTGTCCAGCGGCGCCAGCGCGGACGGCGGCGGGTCCATCGCGATCTCGCCGACCTGAGGCGGGCGGTTCTCCGCGAGGCCGTCCATCTCGAGGCTGCAGGCGAGGACGCCGAGCAGGACCGGCAGGGTCCAGGGAGCGAGCCGCCGCTGCGCGCGGTCTCTCGGCATCGAGGTGGGGGCCATTCGCATCCTTCCCGTGAGGCAGGGGAATGATAGACTATCGCCACCGGCAACCGGAACCGGAAGATCCTCGCGGAGCCCGCCATGCCCAGCGATCCCGCCGCCCTCCTCGCGCGCCTCGACGGCCCCGAGGGCGACGCCCTGCGCGCAGCGCTCGCGGCGCTGCCGGCGGCGGAGTGGCAGGCGCCGCGGCGGGTGGCCGCCCTGCGCCGCCTCGCGGATGTGGAGCTCGTCGCCCTGGCCCTGCGCCTCGCGGCCGCCCGCGAGCGGCAGGCGCTCAAGTTCCTCCCCGGGGAGCCCCTGCGCTTCACGCCCGAGCTGCTCGAGCAGGCGAGCAGCCACCCGCTGGCCGCCCACCGGGCTGCGCGCCTGGCGCCCCTCGCTCCCGTGCTGGATCTCGGCTGCGGCGCCGGCGGCGACCTCACGCGCCTGGCCGCCGCGGGTGCCCGGCCGACCGGCCTCGAGGCCGATCCGCTGGCGGCGGCCCTGGCCCGCGCGAACCTGGCCGCACTCGGCCTGCCCGGCGAGGTCCTCACCGGCCGCTACCCGGAGACGCCCCTGCCCGCGCACCGCGCGCTCTACCTGGACCCGGCCCGTCGCGCGGGCGGCCGGCGCCACCGGGAGCCGGCGGCCTTCTCGCCGCCGCCCGGCGCAATCGCCGCGCTGCTCGCGCGGGCGGAGGCCTGGTGCCTGAAGTGGGGACCGGCGCTGCCCCTGGACCGCGAGGCCCTGTCCGGCCCGGCCGGCCCACTGGCGGGCTTCGCCGCCGGAGACTGGGAGCTCGAGACGGTCTCCTGGCGCGGCGAGCTGCGCGAGGCCGTTCTCTGGGGCGGGGCCGCCCGGCGCGGTTGCCCTCGCCAGGCGACCTTGCTGGCCGGCGGTCTGGCCGATTGGCAGCCATTGAGCTTCGCCGCCGAGCCGGAGCCGGATCCGGCGCCGCTGGCCCCCTGCCCCGAGGCCGCGCGCGGGCTCTTCATCCACGAGCCGGACCCGGCGCTCATTCGCGCCGGCCTCGTTGGTCCCTTCGCCCGCCGGCACGGCCTTGCGCCCGTGGCGCCGGGCATCGCCTACCTGGCTGGGCCCTCCGTCGCGAGTCCCTTCCTGCGCCGCTGGCAGCCGCTCGAATGGCTACCCCTGAGCCTGCCTGGACTGCAGTCTGCCCTCGATCGCCTGGAGGCCGGACCGCTCGTCCTCAAGAAGCGGGGCTTCCCGCTCGATCCGGAGACCCTGCGCGAGCGGCTGCGTGCTCAGGGCGATCGCCCGGTGACGGTGCTGATCTACCGAGACCGGCGGGCGCCGCGCCGCGCCGAACACTGGGTCTGCGTCTGCGGTGCGGAGCAGAGTTAGTCACAAGAAGGTGACTATTGCAGAAAATGCAGTGCAAGTTCCCAGGGTTGCTGCTATATGTTAAGAGCCATCGGCGCACGACAGCTTGCGATACTCGTCCGCTGAGGAAGCCATGACCCTCGTCAGTCCGAGCGTACTGCTCCTCGATCCCAACGGCCTGCTGATCCTGCGCTGGGCCGAGGCCCTGGCCGCTGACTACCAGATCGAGACTTCCCGCAGCATCGAAGACACGATCGCGCAGCTCGGCGAGTGGCTGCCCGACTTCCTGCTCATCCACGTGGAGCTGCGCAGCGCCGTGCCACTGCTCGACGGCCTCGAGCCGCTCCTGCTGACCCGGCCCGAGCTACCGGTGATCGCCCTGGTCGGCGAAGGCCTACCCGCCGATCAGCGGCTGCGCGCGCTGCGCCAGCCGATCTTCGCGCACCTGGAGGCGGACTGTCCGGTCGAGGAACTGCGCATCGTGCTGGACCGAGCGGCCGAACACGAGCGCCGGCGCCAGGAGCGGCTCTACCTGCGCCAGCAGCAGCTCGAACTGGATGTCTACGAGATGGGCGGCGGCCTCGGCAGCCTGCACGAGGCGATCCAGAAGGCGGCGAACACGGAACAGGGCGTGCTCATCTATGGCCCGACGGGCAGCGGCCGGCGCGAGGTGGCGAAGAAGATCCATCTCCTCAGCCGGCGGGCGCGCGAGCCCTTCGTGAGCTTCAATCCGAGCGGACTCTCCGTCGAGGACTGCCGCGTGCGCCTCTTCGGCCGCGAGGGTCGCGATGGCCTGCGGCGCCGCGGTCTGCTCGAGGTTGCCGGCGGCGGCACTCTGCTCCTGGAATCCGTGGGTCTGCTACCGCGCAGCGTGCAGGTCGAGCTGTATCGGTCGCTCCGCGAAGGGCGCTGCACTCGGGTGGGCGGCATCCACGCCTGGGCGGTGGACGTGCGGCTGATCGCGACGGCCTCGCCGGACTTGAAGGAGCGGATGCGGGAGGGAGACTTCCACGGCGAGCTCTTCAACCTGCTGCACAGTTTCCCGCTCGGCGTGCCCGCTCTGGACGAGCGGCGGGAGGACATTCCCGCGCTGGTGCGCGGCTACCTGCGGCGTTTCGGCCGGCGCCACGGGCGCCCCGATCTCGAGCTCGAACCGGAGGTCGAGTCCCTGCTCCTGCGCCGCGGCTGGAAGGGCAGCCTGCTCGAGCTGCGGCGCAGCGTGGAGCTTGCCGTCCTGCGCGCAGAAGGGCGCACGCTCAGCCTGGGCGACTTCGGCGTCAACGGGCTGGACGTGGAGCTGCTGCCGCTCGAGTACCATCAGGCCAAGCCCATGGTGGAACTGGACTTCAAGCGCCGCTTCTTCACCCGGCTGCTCCGCTTGGCCGACGGCAAGGTGACGGCCGCCGCGGAGATGATGAAGGTGCCGCGCCCGAGCCTCTCGACGATGTTGAAGGAGGTGGGCCTCTCGCCGGCCCCCTTCAAGAAGCCGAAGCGGGCCAGCCAGAAGGCGGCGGCGCGCTAGATCAAGCAGCGTCACAGCAATGTGGCGGACTCCCGCCGGGGGCGCCTGCGGCCCCCGGTTCTTGTCTCGGCGACGGCGCTGGCCGATACTGCGGAGCATGCGAGTGCGCGCCCGGCGTCGGCTCATCCCTTGGCTCGTCCTTGGCCTGGCGGCGGCGGCGCTGCTTGCGAGCACCGCCCTGCGCCCGCCGCGGGATTCGCAGGCGCGCGCCGTGGCGGCGCTCGAACGGGAGTTCCTGCCGACGCTCGCGGCTCGCCTCGCGCCGCACGGCGGCGCGGGGGGACGCGCCCTGGTCATCGATCTGAGCGGTCCCGGGCGCGTCGCCTTCCGGCCGCAGCTGGAAGCGCGGCTGGCGGCCCTGGCCGCCGCCGCGCCGGCCGGCGAGCAGATGCCCTTGCACCTCTCGCTGGCCTGGAACGTCGAGGACGGAGCGCTGCGCGTGCGCGGCAGCATCCGCACGCTGCGCCTGGAGACCTTCGTCGAGGAGCGCTACCCGCTCGGCCCCTAGCCGGCGGCGCGGCCGAGTGCCACCGGGAGTGCAGTGAGGAAGCCAGCGAGCGCCTCGCGTGGCACCGTCAGGCTGGGGTCGACGCGCAGCACCTTGAGTCCCGGCCGCTGCGCGACGAGATAGCCCGCCTCGAGCAGCGCGCGCTGGAGGGCCGCCGTGAAGGGGGCGCCGGGTGCGTCCTCCAGCTCGAGCGCGAGCATCAGGCCGCGGCCGCGCACCGCCGCGAGACGCGGTTCGCGCTCGGCGATGGCGAGGAGTTCGGCCAGGAACCACTCGCCGAGTTCCCGGCTCCGCTCGCTGAGTCCTTCTTCGGCGAGCGCGCGGATCACGGCCCGCAGCACCGCGGCGCCGAGCGGGTCGTTCTGATGCGACTGCGCGTACCTGGGCAGGCGATCGCCGAGGCGCTGCGCCACGCGGGGCGCCAGGGCCGTCGCGCTCACCGGATAGCCGTTGCCCAGGCCCTTGCCGAGGGCGACGATGTCCGGCGCGAGGTCGTAGTGCTGGAAACCGAACCAGCGGCCGGTGCGCCCCAGCCCCGTGGTCACCTCGTTGACGAGCAGCAGCCCGCCCTCGCCCTGGATGCGCGCCGCGAGCCGGCGCACCAGGGCCCGCGGTGGAAAGCGCACCAGCCCCGATGAGCTGCCCGGCTCCAGCAGCAGGCCGCCGATCCGCTCGAAGGGCAGCGCCGCCCAGTGCGCGCAGCGGGCCAGGCAGTCCTCGCCGTGCCCGCAATCGCCGCGGGCGAGCCAATCGTAGACGACCCACTCGTCGGGCTGGCGCCGGCTCGCGGAGCCGTAGGCGCCGAAGTAGGAGTCGCTCATCGTCAGGAGCAGCGGCCGCTCGGCGAGGAGCTGCGCCGTGCGCACACCGTACTCGACGGCCTCGCTGCCCGAGGCGAGCAGCACGCAGCGGCCGCCGGCCAGGCCGAGGCGCGCGAGCAGGTCGTCAGCGGCAGCGGCGACGACCGGGTGCGAGTAGGCGTAGCCCGCGTGGGCGATCAGCGCGGCCTGCTCGCTGAGCGCCTGGAGCACGCGCGGGTGGCCATGGCCGAGGCAGAGGCACCAGACACCGGCCTCGAGGTCGACGATGCGCCGGCCGTCCGCCGCATGCAGGGTGCAGTTCTCCGCGCGGACGATGTCCGGCAGCAGGGTCGCGTGACCGGGGTAGCCGAGGATTGCCTCCATGACCGCCTAGGGCTCGTGGGTGTCGGGGATTGCGCCGAGGATGGCCGCCGCCACCTGCGGCTGCGCGTCCAGGTAGAGTCGGCGTTTCACTTCACCACCCTCCTGAATCCTCGTCGCCCGGTGCCCCCCGGCTACTCCTTGACGGGCAGCACGTGGATCGCCTTCACGACGAGCGTCACCCTGTCGCCAGGCTGGAGCTTCAGCTCCTCGACGGACTCGGTCGTGAGCACCGAGGCCATCGCGCAGGGCAGCTCGACGCTGAACTTCACCAGGCTCATCACGTCGCCGCGCTTCACCGAGCTGACCGTGGCATGGACCTTGTTGCGCGCACCGTACTCCATGGCGGGCTCCTTACAGCTCTCGACCGGCGACGGGCCGGACATGCTATACTCTAGCCCAATCCCGACCCGGAGCGTAACCATGAAGTCCCTACTCGCCGCCTTCGCCTGCCTGCTCGCCGCCCTGCCCGCCCTCGCTCAGGAGACGCCCGTCGTCTTCACGAGCGGGCTCTACGCCTTCAACTACCAGCAGTGGCCCTTCGGCAGCTACCACGGCAGCTTCAGCGCCGAGGGCGCGAGCCTGGACAGCCTGATCTGGGGCGGGGGGCAACTCGAGGCGGCGGGCGGCAGCCTCCAGGTGGTGCAGGACAGCACGATCGCCTGGGCCTACGGCGCCGTCTACCAGGAGGACCAGACCGTGGACCTCGGCCTGCTCATCCTGCGCCGGCCGGGTCTGCTGACGCCGGGCGATTACCCCATCGACGTCACGGGCTTCACCTCGCAGTTCGTCTTCTTCGACGGGCTCTCCGGGCTGACGATCCCCGAGGACCCCACCGACATCCAGGCCTGGCTGAACGGGCTCGCCGCCGAGCATCGCTTCTTCGGGGCGACGGGCAGCATCACGGTGAGCGAGGTGAGCGACTCGAGCTTCGTCGGCAGCTTCAGCGGGCGCATGCTGGACCCGACGGCGCTGATGATCATCTCGATCAGCAGCGGCGTCTTCGACATGGTGGGCCTGCCGGTCCTGCCGACGGCGGCGCCCGCGGCGCCCGCCGCCCTCGCGCACGGGAGCTGGCCCAACCCCTTCAATCCGCAGACGCGTCTCTACTTCACGCTGCCCGCCGCCGGCGCCGCCCGCCTGAGCGTGCACGACGCCGCCGGGCGCCGCCTGGCGACGCTCTGGGACGGCCCGGCGCCCGCCGGCCGCAGCGAGGTCGACTGGACTGCGCGCGACGCGGCGGGCCGCCCGCTGCCCGCGGGGCTCTACTTCTATCGCCTGCGAACCGCGGCCGGGGTAGCTGGCGGCAAGTTGATGCTAGTTCAGTAGCTAAGGCCTTGGCAGCTAGGTTGGGAAGAGGCAAGGCGCCTCGCGGTTCAGCCTGCGCTCGAGAGCCTTGGCATCTTCCTTCGAGGCACAGGCGCAGGTTCGGTACTCGATCAAGGGCAAGTTGGCAAGGACGTAAGCTCGCTTGGCTTCGTTGTTTCTCGTTCCCGTCCCAAGTGGCCTTGGCAACAGGCTCGACATCCGGGAGGCGCAGTTGCCGCCTTGCCCTCTCAGGACTGGCTCTTTGGTGTCCGCACGGCGCAACTCGTAGATGCCGGGTCCGAAGGGAGCGCGGATGAGACCAAGGCGTCGCGGATCGGGAAAGGGAACCCATTCAGTCCACTCAGGCACGGTCGGCTCCTTGGACTTCTGGTGGGCTATACTTCATCTGCGCTGACCACGACCGCGAAGGGGACATCCAATGCCTCGAAGTGCCGTTGCCCGCAACGGACCTTGTCTGCTTCCGCAGTGCGGAGCTTGAGGAAGTCACGGGTTCCCTTCGTTTCGCGGACGAGATAGAGCGCACTGCCGTCATGCTTCAGGATGGCCCAATCGGGGTTGTACTTGCCGACGGGCGTATCGATCTCAAACCAGTGCGGGAGCTTGACGAACAGCTTGATGTCCTCTCGCTGGTCGAGTCGCTGTGCGAATTCCCGCTCCACTTCCGACTCGTACACGATGTAGTCGTAGACGGACTTCTGAACCTGCAGTGCATTCAGGTAACTCACGAGTTCCTCGTTCTTGAAGAGCACCATCTCCCAGGCCGCGTCCGCCCCGTCCATGGGAAGGCGCTCGTACTTGATACCGTCAACAAGCAAGCGATGCAGCTCGTACTTCAAGATCGCTGCAACTTGGTCCAGGAAGCGCTGGGGGTTCACGAAGACATCTGCAAGACGGCCTGACTCCGCAAGGATGCGCACGAGGGTGGATCGCGTCAACTCCGTCTCGTTCTGCAGATAGGCGAGGAGATCCGGCAGCCCCTGAACGGTGTAGGCCGGCCGCTCCTCAGCGATGCTCGCTGCTTCAGTGCTCACTCCGCCCTTTGACACGAGGACGCGACCGGTAGCGATCTGGATTCTAGGTGCTTCGATGGGTTCCATACGGCGGATCGCGTCCACTGCACGTTGCACGAGCGCATTGGTATCGAATTCCAAGCGGTACGTTGTCTTGGGCTTGATCCTGTCCCACAGCGCTACGAACTCCGGGCTGAGCGAAACCTCCTTGCGCAGACGGCTCGTCACCTCGTCGCGCTCTCTTCGGACATGTCGCTCGATCTGGTAGGCAGCCAAGAGATCCACTACCACCGGCGCAAGATCACGCAGCGCCCCCGGCAGCGTGAGTTTGAAGTCACTGCGCTTGGGATCGAACGCAGGCTGTAGCCGCCCGTTCGCATCGAGCATCCCCTGCTGAATCAGCGCGGCGCGAATCGCCTCGGCGGCCTCACAATCGATGGACCGCTCTGCGCCGTCAACGACGCGGGTCAGTTTCAACAGGGCAGTGAACGGAACCTTGCCGAAGGTAACCCCGCACTCCTCTTCGTACTCGGTCTGGAGCGCGCGAGCGAAGTCTTCGTAGCTTTCGTTGGCCATCACGTAGAGCTTGTTCACCGACTCATCGAAGACCCGGATTCCACTCTGGTCAACCGGGAGGCGCAGGCCGCGACCGATCTCTTGCCGCTTCTTGACCGCGCTCCGCGTTTCATTGAGCGTGCAGATTTGGAACACGTTCGGGTTGTCCCAACCTTCCCGCAGGGCTGAGTGGCTGAAGATGAAGCGCAAGGGCTCCTCGAGTGAAAGCAAGCGCTCCTTGTCCTTCATGATGAGGTTGTAGACCTCATCGTCGGCCTGCGTGTCGCCGCGGCTATCCTTGGCAATGCCTTTCCGATCTTGCGCGAAGTAGCCGTTGTGCAGTCCATCGAGAGGCTGGCGAAGCCATTCAAGATCCGCGTAGCGCGACTCTTGGGCGAACGCCCGAAGCTCGGATTCGAGAGCCTCCGCGAACTTGCCGGGCAGCGGCTTGCCATCGTTGCCATAGTTCCGATAGTTGGCCACGCGGTCGATGAAGAAGAGCGAGAGCACAGAGATGGTCCCAGGAAACCGGACAGCGTGCTAAGGTGGCTCCACGACTCTGAACGGAGGACATGGAGCAATGGCAAACCGACGCAAGTTCTCGGCTGAATTCAAGGCCAAGGTCGCCC
>Ga0194127_10006769_pt1 | contig 12894 bp, 10 predicted proteins | sample TA2KigC100mmetaG_FD_148624 | JGI IMG/M metagenome (GOLD analysis project Ga0194127, IMG submission 148624) | Freshwater microbial communities from Lake Tanganyika, Tanzania - TA2015036 Kigoma Deep Cast 100m | ecosystem: Environmental > Aquatic > Freshwater > Lake | place: Tanzania: Lake...
AATTGAGTAAACGGTAATATTTTTATAGTATTTTTATGCAGAATTTGTGCCGCCGGAAAATGGGTTTGCGAAAAACAAAATATAATATTACGGCATAAATAGCACTTGGCGATGTAACTTCGCAAACTTGTTAGGGTCAATTTGTTTGCAGTCCGGATAATGAAATAACATTCCTGATGGGAAAATCTAAACTTACCGGTTTATTCGGAATTATCCTGTATTGTGCTTTTTGTTTTAAAGGCTCAGGACAAACCAATGTAATTGACAGCCTTAAAGACAGGTTGAATGTTACTGATGGAGAAGAAAAGATCAGAACCTTGGTCGGACTCTCATATAATTACCTTAGGATTTCTGCAGATACAAGCCTGATGTTTGCTAACCGGGCGCTTGAATATTCCGATGAAACCGGGAATGAGAGGGGCAGGGCCAGGGCTTTCCTAATGATCGGCAGCAGTTTCAGTACTCTCGGCGACAATACTCAGGCAATAAAAAACCACCTGACAGCTCTTGGCCTTTTCGAAAGCCTTAAAGACACTGCCGCAATTGGGATATCATACAACGAACTTGGTATTGATTATCATAATGCCGGGAAATACAGTGAAGCGATAGACCAGTATAAGAATTCCCTTATTATTGCCGAAAGGCAGGCAAATAAAGACGCTATTTATTATGCAACCAATAACATCGGAACCATTTATGAGGATTGGGGAAAGTATCAGCTTGCTCTCGAGTATTATCTTGCATGTCTTAATTTAGCGTATGAATTGGACGATCAGAGCTATATCGGCATTTCGCTTCAAAATGCAGGCGTGGCAAGTCAGAAATTAGGAAAATATACAGAAGCGCTGGATTTTCTCGAAAAATCGCTTGAAGTAAGCCAGAGAATCGGGGATCGTAAGGGAATATTCAATACATACATCAATGAAGGTGAGATTTTTTTAAAGCTCGATGAAATTCAGAAAGCCATTGAAAACTTTGAACTGGCGATGGAATCTGCGATGGAATCGGAGAATAAAGCCAATATTGCACTTGCCGACCTGAAACTGGGTGAATCATACTGCCTTGCCGGTCAGCATCAGCGGGCGGAGCCTTATCTTAGGTACGCGCTTAGCCTGGCCAAAGAAACCGGTGAAACAAATCTGATTAAAGATGCACACAAGGCACTTGCTGATTATTATGTTATAACCGGAGATTATAAAAAAGCTTATCAGAGCTTTGTTGATTATACCACCATCCGCGATACGATTTATAACCGTGAGAGCCGTAGGGAAATAACAGAAATGCAGACGTTATATGAATTGGATAAAAAAGAGAAGGAAATTGAAATCCAGGATTTGAAAATAGGCAGACAGAAAGCGCAATTTTACTACATTATCTCAGGTGTGTTCGTGCTCGTCATTCTGGCTTTGTTGCTGTTCAACAGGTATAAACTAAAGCAGAAACATTTTCGCACAGAGCTTGAAAAGAAAAATATTGATATCGAGCAACGATTACTCAGGACCCAAATGAATCCGCATTTCATTTTCAATTCACTGAACTCAATCAACGGTTATATTGCACTGAATGATCCCGACTCAGCTCAATCCTATCTCACAAAATTTGCCCGGTTGATGAGATATATCCTCGAAAATTCGAGAAAGGCATTTGTGCCTGTAGAAGATGAAGTAAACACACTGAAGCTGAATATGGAACTTGAACAACTTCGTTACGACAATCGCTTTGGATTCGAAATCAAAGTTGATGAAACTATCGATACCGAAAGTACGTTTATCCCTCCGATGCTGATCCAGCCGTTTATTGAAAATGCTATCATTCACGGACTTGCCAACAAACAGGCAGGCGGAAAACTTTTTGTAGAAATGAAGAGGGAGGGTGAACTCATCCATTGCACAATTGAAGATAACGGAATCGGAAGAGAAAAGGCAATGGCAATCAAAGAAAAATCGGGCAAGGCTAAACACAGATCGCTGGGAATGCAGGTTACGAAAGAAAGGCTGGATATTTTGAATGAAAAATCAAAAGAAAAAATAGCATTTCAAATCAGCGATCTGAAGGATGAAACCGGAAATGCAGCAGGGACAAAAGTCGATTTGAAAATCCCTTTTGAAGTTGAATAATTCTATGATATACAAAACTGTAATAGTTGATGATGAAGGCAAGGCACGCACCACCCTGAAAAACCTGCTGGAGGTGCATTGCCCGTCGAGGATTAATGTGATCGGTGAAGCCGATTGTGTTGAAAGAGGACTGGAAATAATTCAGGCCATGAATCCTGACCTTGTGTTTCTTGATGTTCAAATGCCCGACGGAACAGGCTTTGATCTGCTGGAGCAGATTCCGGAAATCAGATTCAAGGTCATTTTTGCATCTGCCTTCGATAAATTTGCAATCCAGGCATTTAAATTCAGTGCACTTGATTATCTCCTGAAGCCTGTGGAGGCCGAAAAACTTATCGAGGCTGTATCGAAGCTGGATGAAAGCGAAAGGTTCAAAGAATTGAATAAAAAGCTGGAAGTGCTTCTCAGCAATAAGAACAGCTTCGAAAAAATTGCCCTGCCCACACTTGACGGGATTATTTTTGTTAAGATCAAAGAAATCGTTCGGTGCGAATCGGATAATAATTACACGGGTATTTTCCTTAAAAGCGGGGAAAAAATTATGGTTTCCCGAACGCTGAAGGAATACGACGATATGCTTACACCCTTTAACTTTTTCAGGATCCACAAATCTCACCTGATAAATCTTGGATTTCTTGCGCGGTATAAAAAAGGTGAGGGCGGTTTTGTGATTATGGAAGATGGCGCTGAGCTTGAGGTTTCGAGAAGGAGAAAAGAAGAATTCCTGGAGGCTATTCAAAACATTTGAGCTTCATCTGTCACTTCATTTTTGCCCATAACTTCTTACTTAATTCCCTTGAGGTCTTATAAATACTTTCTTCATCGAGGGTTGTCATTTTACGATCCCGAACAATCAGTTTCCCATTGGCAATCACATGCTGAATATGCCTGGACTCCAATCCGTAAATAAAATGTCCCTGAAAATTTTCCTGGTTGAATTCAGTCGCCGCAGGATAATCAAGTACAATGAGGTTATTGTCGGCATCACCTTTAAATCCGTTTTGAGATAGGTACCGGTTGACATTCCTGAGCCGTTGAAAAATGTTTTTCGGATCAGTGCTGTCGAAATTCAATCCTGTAAAATATGCGGCTTTGGCACTGCGGATCATATCGCTGTGCATGCCGTCGGTTCCAAGCATGATGTTCTCTCCCAATCCTGCGGAATTAAAAAATCCGACTTTATTATTCAGATTACTTTCCGTGTTTTGAACGACCCATGTACCGGTTGAGGCGATAGTTCTACGTTCGGTATCGGTGAGATGAAGGCAATGCCCCAGAACAGACTTCGGATTTCGAAGCCCACCTGAATTTTGAATTCGTTCAATGACATGACAATTGTAGTTTTGCCGGCAATGTTCCTGATCAAAGACATCTTCCGCCACATGGATGTGAATACCTGTATTGAATTTATCAGCAATGGCAATTGCTTTTTTAAAAGTAGAATCACTCACCGTGAATGAAGCGTGTAACCCAACGAGTCCCTGATGGCTCTGAAGATAGCTTTCGGTTTCCTCCAGCGCACGGGAGGAACGGTCATTTCCATCACGGTCAGATATTTCGTAGCAAAGCAAATGCGAGAGGCCGGCTATTTCCAGCGATTGAGCAATTATTTCGAGACTTCCCTCAATGACTCCCGGAGAGGAATGATGATCAATGATAAAAGTGACTCCGTTTTTAGCCGACTCTATTGCGGTTTTCATCGCACTTACAGCGATCATCTCTTTATCGAGGCTTTTATCCAGGTTCCACCAGATATATTTCAGAATCTCATAAAAATTATCCGGGATTTTTACCGGTGAAGGCATTCCTGTCGCCAGTGCAGAATATATATGATGGTGCCCGTTGGCAAATGATTTCATCACAAACTTTCCGGAACAATCAATTATTTCACAGTTTTCGGGCAGGGGAGAACCTACAGGATAAAAAATAATTCCTCCCCTGTCATCTTCATCAATTTTGAGATCCGTTCTTACAAAATCAAAGTTTTCGGAATTAATAAAAGTTGCATTTTTCAGATATAGAGACATTTTTCGTCCAGGTTTTTAAAATAGATCAACTGATTTTCCTGATTAGGATCCATCAATAGTAATATGTGTTCACAATAGGTTCCCACAGCACGCGGTAGTTTTCATCGCGGCTGCCCTTGCAGGCATGTTGCAACAGGCATTTGTCATGCGAAGGAATATTTATAATCTGAAATAATGAGCAGGGATCTTTAATGCACATTTTACTGGTGCATAAAGTGGTGATATTACAGCAACTTCTCCCCAGAGGCCAGAAGAAATCATTCATTTTCAGGATGGCATGTCCCGAAGTCTCTGCAATGAGCCTGATGGATTCGATACAGCTCTCCCTCACGGGATTATCGGCAGGCATGTCTTCACGATTTTCAATCCTCGATTTGATACCGGGATCCAAAATCTCCACACACCCGTTTCTCAGCAATACCCGCTGTATATGATAATCCATAATCGGTATATAATTGTGCGGATCCTTGATCCTTATTAATCCTGCATCAGTAGCAAGTTTCAGAAAGAATGATATTTTCTTCCTGAAGGGATCGGAGAATGCGGTAAAACGGGGAAGAACTTCATACAAACCTTTTCCGTCATTTAATAGCTTACCCTCACAGCTATCAATGAGATCGGAAATACTGCGATTGTTATTCTCACGGACCGAGCAGCATATTTCGAGCAAAGTTTTGGCTCTTTCTTCAATGCGGTCAAGAGTGCAGTTTTCGGGTTTGCCGTCAGGGGAGAAGGCTGTTTTCAAATAACCTGAAATATCGCCAGCGTTGCAAATACTGACATAACCGGGATTAATGAACGGATGCCTGGTTTTATACATTTGTAAAAATGCATATTCCATATAATCCCAACCCCAAAGGTTAAGTGTGGGATGAAATAAATCGTGGGTTTGATGACATATAGCTGCCGAAATAAAATAAATGCGAAGTTTGGTTTCCCTGTCGGCTTCAAAGCTGAGGAATTCTCTTTTGTAAAACGCAGGCCTTACATCCACATTCTTAAGGACGGCTCCAATTTTTTTACACTGGTCAGTGTTGATTTCGACTTTCTTTCCTGATTCCATCTTATTTTGGGAGTTGGTGGAATGTTTTTTTTAGCCATCTGTGAAATCCATGAACTCCTTTTACCGGATCGGCAAACATCAGCACACACTGTCCGCCGATGATTCCGGGACTGCCGGATTGCACTTCCCTCAGAGTTGCCTTATCTGCCGAACCCTGCTGCAGCCATATCCACTTAATCCCTTTTAATTCGGCTTCATGAACCAGGGTTGCTGTGATTTCAGGTTTGGTGTTAATGACAATACCTGTTACCTCTTCCGGCAGAGAGGCTATACTCCGGTAGCACTTTTGTCCTTCGAACTCCTCTATATTCGGATTCACCGGATAAACGGAATGACCCTTTTTAATCAGCTCGGTGTAAATGACATTGCCGAATTTTTGCTTTTTCCTCGATACGCCTGCGACAGCAATGTGTTTCTGCTGCATAAATTCATTAATGGTTTCTAAAGTTGTCATTTTTAAGCCTTATTTATTTAAAAATTTGTTATCTGTCTTTTTTTTCCGGGTCGGCGCATCGGAAGCGTGTATCTTCTTTTTTTGTCGAACCGGCACAAAGCATTTGCAACTGCTGCGGCAGTGGGAACCATGCCGATCTCACCCCCGCCTTTGGCTCCATAAGGACCGACAGGATCAGCAACCTCTATCCCGATAACCTCAATCTCGGGCGTGTCTTTCGCCCTGATAATTCCAAGGTCGCGCATATCCGAACTCAAAAGAAATCCATCTTTCATCGGCAAATCCTCCGAAAGGGCATAACCGAGCCCCATGTGAACCGCACCTTCAATCTGACCCTCAAAAAGTGCGGGATTGATAATCTTCCCGGCATCATGAGCCGCCACAACTTTTTCTATTTCTCCGGCGTCATTCAGCACTACAAGCTGGGTCGCGTATCCATAAGCAAAATGAGTCACTGTCTTTTCAGTGTCAGCGTTTGGTTTGGTTGTCCAGTCGCAGAGATATCTTCCGGAATACTCTTTACCCGATAATTCTCTCAACTTTTTGGTTTTAAGGTCGGCGTTCAGCTTTTCGCAGCCATTGATGACCGCATTTCCAACCAGAACGGTAGCCCGTGATGAAGTAGTCATGCCAGTAAGCAATCCGGCATGGGTTTCAACTTTAACATTGACCATTGCAGGATCAATCCCGGTTTCTTCAAAGAAAGTCTGTCTGACAATGGTATCCACACCCTGGCCCATTTCTGTCCAGCCATGATGAATCTCAATTTCGTTTTCCGATAGGATGATGATCTTAATATCACTGAAATCCGGCATACCGTTTCCCACTCCCACATTTTTGATCCCGCATGCGAGGCCGGCAAACCGGGCATTATAGAAATCTTTCTTCACAGCATCAAGGGTCGCTCTGATGCCGACACCGGTTTCAAGAATTTGTCCGGTTGCAGTGGCAAGTCCATTCACCAGGGCATTGTCGTACCTGAATTGCCATCTGTCGAAGCCTCCTTTTTCGCAGATTTCGTCAATGCAGTTTTCAAGTGCAAAAGTTACCTGGGGTACGCCAAATCCACGCATTGCGCCTGAAGGAATGTTATTTGTATAGACAGTAACCGCAGTAAGATCCACTGTTGGAATGAAGTAACCGCCCGAGGCGTGTCCTGCAACGCGTTCCATCACCTTGGTTCCTACAGAAGCATACGCACCAGTGTCGCCGACGGCAAACAATTTTATGGCAGTAAGTTTTCCTGATTTATCAGCCGCCACAGTCATTTCCATTTGAACCGGATGCCTTTTCGGATGCATACGGATGGACTCCTCACGTGTAAGAACCAGCTTTACCGGCATTTTCAAATGCCATGCAAAAAGCGCTGCATGACCCTGCACTGTCATATCCTCTTTTCCGCCAAATCCGCCGCCTGTCGGGACGAGCTTAATGCTGATTGCTTTTTCATTTATACCAAGTAGTTCTGCAATTTGCCGCCGGTCAATATATATTCCCTGGCTGTTGACGAGCATCCCGAGAGCAGCGCTGCCCTCAGGCCAGGCTACAGCTCCTTCAGTTTCAAGAAATGCATGTTCAACTCGCTGGGTACTGAAAGTTCCGCTCGCGGTAAATTCAGACCGTGAAATGACTTCTGATGCATCACCCCCTCTGCGAACAATACATTTTTCCAAAATGTTGGATTTCCCGGGATGAACCTGGTCGGAGTCATCCTTCATAGCCTCCAATACATCAGTTATCGGTTTCAACAGCTCATACCGGATATCAATCAATCCAGCCGCTTTTTGCGCAATTTCCCTGGTTTCTGCAACTACTCCGGCAATCACATCTCCAATGTAGCTTGTGGTTTGGTTCAGGCCGATCATCAGTGGCCAGTCTTTGAAAATCAATCCCGAATTGGATTCGCCCGGAATATCACCGGCAGTGAATATTCTTACCACACCTTTCAGTTTAGCTGCTTCCGTAATATCAATGTGCCTGACAATTGACCTGGGATAATCCGAAAACCTGAGGGCGGCATGCAACATTCCTTCGATTTTATAGTCGTTGATAAATAGTCTCTCTCCCAGTGCAGTTTTAATTGCATCTGATTTAGGATAGGATGAACCGATGGATGCATGGGTATCGTGACATGAAATTGAGATATTCTTGTTCATAGCATCTGCAGCAAGCTCAATAGCTTCGATGATCTTTTTATAGCCGGTACACCTGCAAAGGTTCAGGCTTAATGCCTTCCTGATTTCATCCTTTGAAGGTTCCGGGTTCTTGCCGAAAAGAATCTTTGTCCGCATAAGCATCCCCGGAGTGCAAAATCCGCATTGAACAGCCCCTTTTTTAACAAAAGCATGGGCAAGTATATTCCTGATATTTTCCGGCACTCCTTCCAGTGTGGTTACTTTGGAGTCGAAAAGGTCTTTCATCTTTGTCCGGCATGATAGCTTTGCTTTTCCGTCAATCTCCACCAGGCAGGCACCACAAGCGCCCTGACCTGAACAACCGTCTTTAACGGATGTCAGGGATTTGACATTTCTCAGGTAATCGAGCAGTGATTTTTCAGGATCTCCCGGATATTGAATAACCTCTTTGTTTAATTTGAAAGCAATCATCCTGTGGATGCAATTTATTCAGCAAGTAAAAATAGAGAAAAAGAATTTCAATGGTTCATCTTTTCTCTCGCCAAAGAAATTTTCAAAAATAATCTGATCATTTCATACCACCGGAAACAGGTTTGTCCCATCGGGATTCTTTTGGAGCAAAAAACAAATTGAAAAATAAAGTGGTATAACTGTAACAAACAACTCCAGCCTTTGGCGGGACCTGTCAGGTTTCAGTATATTTATTCCAGATTTCCCATGATTTCTCCGCCTGAAGATGTAGCATTTCAAGTCCGTTTTTAATTACTGTGCCCATCTTTCTCCCTTTTTTAAGAAACAAGGATTCATCGGGATTATAAACAAGGTCAAACAATAGGTGACCAGGCGTTAAATATTTATAGGGAATATCCGGGCACTGGTCAATATACGGGAAGGTTCCGACCGGGGTTGTATTGATAATAAGTGTTGATTTACGAACAAGATTCTGATCCAGATCATGGTAGCCCTTCTGGCGAATACCTGCAGGTTTTCTCGAAACAAAGACAAAATCAACGTTGAGCTGTATTAAAACCAGAGCTACGGAATTCGCCGCACCGCCGGTTCCAAGGATAATGGCATTTTTATGTTTTGTATTTAGCAGGGATTCCAGAGATTTTTTAAAAGCGGGCACATCCGTGTTAAATCCCTTTAGCCGGTATTTTCCGGCATTCCGTTCAATCTTAATACAATTAACCGAACCGCATCCACTGATGTATTCATCTGCTTCATCCAGAAATCGAGTTGCTTTTTGCTTAAATGGTATGGTAACATTTAATCCAAGGAGATCGGGTTGATTGGAAATAAGTCCGGGAAGTTCATTCTCGTTTTGAAGAGGAAAAAGATCATACCGGCAATCCGGAATTTTTTCCCGTTCAAATTTTTCATTGAAATACCGGGCGGAAAAGGAATGAGTCAATGGATTTCCGATTAAACCGTAGAGTTTCATGACAAGTCCGAATTTTTTAAAAGCAAATTCACCGGGCCAGTGAGATATATCTTATACAGGGTTAGTACAATAATGTAAAGGATTATGCTTGAGTTTCAAAGGTTGTAAAAGAAAAACAATTATTTAACAAATCACGAATTTCTGTAAAGGTCGATCAGTTTTAACAATCCCTCATCTTTTAAAAGATCGGCGTCATAATCGAAAATCTCATTATGGATTTTGAAATTCATCATCAGTGCAGCCTCAAGAATAATGTATGCTTCCTTGTGCTGCATATTTTTAAGCAGGTAAACAAACTTACGGTAGAGGAACTCAGCATTATCAGGTTGCTCGGTGATACCGGTTTCAAGACATTCGAGTGCCCCCTGAAAATCGAAATCCAGAGCAAATACATGGGAGTAATCAAGCCAGATATCCGGATTCTGTGGGTCTAGAGTTGCAACCTCTTTGTATGATTTTTTAGCATCTTCCAGCAGGTCTGCTTTGTACTGAACATCTCCGAGCATATACCAGTATTCGGGGTTTGCGGGTTCAATGGCAACCGCTTTTTTAAGGTGATTGATGGCGACGGTCAGCTTATTCATTTCCTCATAGATCACTCCGATGCCGATCCAGGCATCGGCCAGCAAGGGATCAAGCTCAACGGCTTTCCTGTAATTTTCGAGCGCTCTTTCATAATTCTGAAGTTTTTCATAACATTCACCGATGTAGTAATAGCTCATTGCCTCTGGTTCCTCGAAACGGAAAGTCTCTTCATACAAACCAATTGCCTTCTCATACAACTCCAGATTGGCGAACGAATTAGCCTTGTTGAAATAAGCAGAGGCAAAAGTTTCGTCAATTGCAATGGCAAAATCGTATGAGAAGGCAGCTTTGTCATATTCTTCGGTGTTGTTGTATGCAATTCCGAGATTGAACCAGGCAGCTTTGGAATATGGATTCTTATTCAGGAAATCATTGAAGAAAGTAATTCCATCTTCCGAGCGGTTCGAAATCTCAAAGCAAAAGGAAAGCTCATACACTACGGCTTCATTTTCAGGTTCTATTTCCAGTGCTTTGATCAGATATTCAATTGACTTGTCATATTTTCCAAGATTTTCATATTCAAAAGCGATGTTGGTATAAACTTCCGCCAAATCTTCCGATTCTTTAATGGCTTTGTTGTATTCCTCAATGGCCTTCTCATATCGCTTGAGCTGGCTGTAAATTCCGGCTTTGGTCAGAAAAATCTCAGGGTTTTCGGGCTCCATATTTTCCACTTCGGATCAAAGTTCAAGGGCTTTGTTGATATGATTTGACGAGACCAGCATCTGTGCCTTTTTCAGCATAAAGGATGAAATCCTCGGATGCTGTTCCATTGCATATTTTATCGCGAGATTGGTCTTGTCCAACTGGTTATCGATCAGGTAATGATCGATGATCATCTCGAATTCATCCACATCAAAAAAATATCGTTCACCTTTCTGAACCATCCGGTCAAACCTGTCCACCAACGATTTCAGTTGTTCATCCTCCTGTTCATCAAAATATTCCATCCCGGAGAAGTTTTCAAATTTTTTACAAAGCTATAAAAGTTCATGTAATGTTCTTTGATAAAAGCATAAATTTGCCACCCATTTTATAAACAGACTTTAATGACATTAATTAAATCTATTTCAGGCATCAGAGGAACAATTGGCGGTGCGCCGGGTGAGGGTTTAAGCCCTGTTGACATTGTGAAGTTCACCTCGGCGTTCGCAACTTTTATCATCAAAAATAAACACTCGAAAAAAATAAAATTTGTAGTTGGCCGCGATGCGAGAATCTCCGGTGAGATGGTGAACCACCTTGTTACCGGAAGTTTGCTCGGAATGGGGATTGACGTTATTGATGCAGGTCTTTCAACTACACCCACGATTGAAATGGCTGTAGTTGAAACCGGTGCTGATGCGGGAATTATTTTAACGGCAAGCCATAATCCGGAGCAATGGAATGCTCTGAAACTCGTCAACAACAAAGGTGAATTCATTTCGGAAGCCGAAGGCAAGCAGGTGCTCGAAATTGCCGAAAAAGATGGTTTTTCGTATGCTTCGGTGAAAAAGCTTGGCAGGCTGACTTTTGATGATACATTTATTCATAAGCATATTGAAAAAATAACGAAGCTTGAACTGGTAGATAAAAAAGCCATTAAAGATGCCGGATTCAGGATTGCCGTGGATTGTGTTAATTCAACCGGAGGAATCGCAGTACCTCAGCTTCTCAAAGCATTGGGTGTGACCAAAGTGGATGAACTGTATTGCGAGCCAAACGGGATATTCCCGCACAATCCTGAGCCATTGCCAGAAAATTTGGGTGAAATATCGGAGGTCGTAAAAAAGAATAAAGCGGATATCGGCTTCGTGGTTGACCCGGATGTTGACCGGCTGGCTATCATCACCCCAAACGGCGATATTTTCGGTGAGGAATACACCCTTGTAGCAGTGGCCGATTATGTTTTGAAAAATGCCGGCGGGAATACAGTTTCAAATTTATCTTCAACGCGTGCATTGCGGGATATAACCGAGAAACACGGCGGCAAATACTTTGCTTCAGCCGTGGGGGAAGTGAATGTTGTTGAAATGATGAAGGAGGTAGATGCCATTATCGGGGGCGAAGGAAACGGGGGCGTTATTTATCCGGAACTTCATTACGGCCGTGACGCACTGGTTGGAATTGCCCTGATCCTTTCGTATATGGCAAAGTCGAAAATGAAGTGTTCAAACCTGAGGAGCTCTTTTCCCAGTTATTTTATTTCGAAAAACAAAATCGAACTTTCACCAGAGATAAAAGTTGATGACATTTTCAAGAAAATTCAGGACAAGTACAAAAAGAATCCGGTTAATACCATTGACGGCGTCAGGATAGAATTTGATAAGGACTGGGTCCATCTGCGCAAGTCAAATACCGAACCGATTATCCGCATTTATTCGGAAAGCGATACGATTGCGACAGCAGATCATCTTGCAAAAAAGATCATCGAAGATATAAAAGAGGCAATCAGAAGTTGATGTTGGCATAATGCCTGTAGGGTTCTGTACGACCAGCATTCCGTGTTTGAACTTATAGTATTTCAAAAAATCACATTTTCATATCTCATATCTCATTTCTCAGGTCTCGTTTCTCAAGTTTCCATTCTCAACTAAATGATTTATCCGCATTTGAAAAGAATCATCGGATCGTGGATCCAAATCAGAACACTGCTGGCTATTTATATTCTTCTTGCAGTGATTGCGGCATTTCAATCCTATTACCTGCCTAAGAAGCATTCAACAGATGGGAAACAGACTTTTACTCACTACAATAATTATATAATTTTCAAACAATCCTGCTTTCATTTGCTGGAAGGAAAAGACCTTTACAAAGAATACCCTGATGAACACTGGGATTTCTATAAATACAGCCCGGTGTTTGCACTGATGTTTGGAGTTTTTGCATGGCTTCCCGACCTTGCGGGACTTATACTTTGGAACCTTGTAAATGTCCTGATCCTTTTTCTTGGAATTTACCGCCTCCCACTACCTGCTAATAAAAAGAAAGTATTTATCCTTCTGATCCTTCTTATCGAATTGATGACATCGCTACAAAACGGGCAGAGCAACGGAATGATTGCCGGACTGATCATTTTTTCCTTTGACT
>Ga0194127_10006773_pt1 | contig 12889 bp, 6 predicted proteins | sample TA2KigC100mmetaG_FD_148624 | JGI IMG/M metagenome (GOLD analysis project Ga0194127, IMG submission 148624) | Freshwater microbial communities from Lake Tanganyika, Tanzania - TA2015036 Kigoma Deep Cast 100m | ecosystem: Environmental > Aquatic > Freshwater > Lake | place: Tanzania: Lake...
TTCTCCTGCACCGAGGGCGGATTCGCATCGCTGCGCAGCGCGAGCCGCAGCCCACGTTCGTGCACGAACTGGTGCAGCGACTTCATCGCCCCGGCAGCACCCGACTTCAGCTCGACGGGTACGACGCGCTGACCGACCTGCAGCAGGAAGTCGATCTCGCCCGCGCGCCCGTCGCTGCGCTGCCAGTAGTGCAGTTCCGGTTCCCTGCCGCTGCCCGGCGGCCGCACGCGCAGTTGCTGGCCGGCGAGCTGGGCGCAGAGCCTGCCACGCACCACGTCGGCGAGCTGCTGCCAGCGCGGGAAGCTCGAGTTCGCCGGCGTGCCCAGCAGGGCATGCGCGAGTCCGGCATCGAGCAGCAGGACCTTCTTGTTGCGCGCGTTCACGCTGCCGCCGAGCGGCAGTCCGCGAGCCGTGCTGTGCGGCACTGCGGTCAGCACGCGCGCCTGTGCCAGCAGTTCGAGGGCGCGCGCTGCCTGGTGCTGCTTCACGCCTTCGCCGACGCGCGCGTGCACGAACTTGTCGCCGAGCTGCGCGGCGACGGCCAACAGCACGCGGTCGAGGAGCGACGGGTCCATCCGGCCGACGTAGCGGGCGAAGTCGTCGCGGAAGCTCGCGAGCAGGTCGGCCTGCAGATCGCGGCAGCGGCGGGGATCGCCGTGCTCCACGTCGCTGGCCACGATCGCCGGCATGCCGCCGACCATCGCGTAGCGCTCGTACCAGGTGCCGGCGGTCTCGTGCGCGGTTGCGCCGAGCTCCTCGCCTGGCCGCCACGAGAGCAGCCGTTCGCGCAGCGAACCCTGCCCATGGGCTTGCAGGAACTCCGGGAAGCTCATCGGCTCGACGTGGCGATAGGTGATGCGACCCACCGGCATGCGCAGTGCCTCGTCGGTGAGCGCGAACTCGAGCAGGGGGCCCGCGGCGATGACCGGCAGGTCCGGCATCTCCTCGCCGAACCACCGCAGGGACCCGAGGGCTGCGGGAACGGCCTGGACCTCGTCGAGGAACAGCAGGCTGCGTTCCCTGGCGATGGAACGGCCGAGTGCGAGCCCGAGATCGGCGAGCATCCGCCGCGGATCGCCGCCGGTGAAGACGCGCGCGAGCCGTGGGTCGCGTTCGAGGTTGGCTTCGAGGAGGTCGCGGTCGCTGCGTGCCGCGAGGTCGCGCACGAGCCAGGTCTTCCCGACCTGCCGCGCTCCCCGGAGCACGAGCGGGCGCCGGGCCGGATCGGCCAGCCAGGCGGCCAGGTTCTCGCCAAGGTTGCGGAACATGCAGGCAGAGTATCGGAACAACGCGTTGTTTTCATGGGCTGAACTACAAAACAACGCGTTGTTTCGATGGCTGGCCATGGCCGGACAGGTCGGCGGGGACGGTGCCAGGGCGAGAGCGGGCCGGCGACAGCGAACGGACCGCCCGGCTCGCACGCCGCGCGCCGCGCACCCCGCACGCTGCCCCCGGGCCCCGGCCCCGCGTAGCTTCCGGGCATGCGCGGTCTCCCCCTCGCTCTCCCGCTCGTCCTCCTGCTGCTCGCCCCCGCGGTCCTCGCCCAGGCGCCCGTCGCTCCCCTCGAAGCCGCCGACCTGCGCTGCGAGTACTCCCGCGACCCCGTCGGCATCGACGTCCCGCACCCGCGCCTCTCCTGGACCGTCGTCGCTGCCGATCCGGCCACCCGCGGACGCCGGCAGTCCGCCTGGCACGTGCGCGCCGCGAGCCGCCGCGAGGCGCTCCCCACCGCGCCCGACTGCTGGGACAGCGGCTGGGTGGACGGCGACCGCACTCTGCAGGTCCCCTACGGCGGCGCGCCGCTGCGCTCGCGCCAGACCCTGTTCTGGCAGGTCCGTGTGCGCGACGAAGCGGGCCGCGAGGGTCCGTGGAGCGCGCCCGCGACGCTCACCGCGGGCGTGATCGACCCGGCGGAGTGGACCGCGCGCTGGATCGGCGCCTCGGCCGAGCGGCTGCCGCCGACCGGGCTCGGTTACCACGCCGCCGTGACGAAGGACGTGCGCGAAGAGAAGTGGGTCGGCGTCGACCTCGGCAGCGCGCGCCCGATCGATCGCCTGGTGCTGGTGCCCGTCTTCGAGCACTTCGGCCATGCCGTGTTCGGCTTCCCGGTGCGGTTCCTCGTCGAAGCCGCCGACGAACCGACGTTCCGAGCCCCGCGCGTGCTGCTCGACGCCAGCACCGCGTTCGACCTGCGCACCCTCGCCGCGCCGCGCGAACTGGCCGTGCCGGGCGGCACCGCCCCGGCGCGCTGCCTGCGCGTGCGCGCGACCACGCTGATGCACGCGCGCAACGACACGGCCTGCTTCGCCCTCGCCGAGCTCGAAGTCTGGTCCGGCGGCGCGAACGTCGCGCGCGGCGCAGAGGTGCTGTGCAGGGACTCCGTCGCACACTCGGGCTGGTCGACCCAAGCACTCGTCGACGGCGTGCGTTCGCTGCACGAAGACTGTTCGCTGTGGCTGCGCAGGGAGTTCACGCCCGCCGCCGCCGTGGCGCGCGCGGTGGTGCACGTCTGTGGCCTCGGCCAGTACGTGCTGACGATCGACGGCAAGAAGGTCGGCGACGATTGGCTCACGCCGGGCTGGACGCAGTACGGCAAGACCGCGCTCTACGACACCTTCGACGTGACGAACGCGCTCGCCGGCGCGCCCGCACCGCACTGCCTCGCGCTGCACCTCGGCGGCGGCATGTACGACATGCACGGCGACACGCGCGGCAGCCAGCAGACGAACACGCTCGGCCCGTTGAAGGCGATCCTCGAACTGCACCTCGACTACGCGGACGGCCGTCGCGAAGTGGTCGGCACCGACGCGACCTGGCAGCGGCACCGTGCCGCCGAGACCTACTGCGGCGTGTTCGGCGGCGAGGACTACGACGCGCGGCGCGAGCCCGACGGCTGGCGGCGCCCCGGCTTTCCCGCCACCGGCTGGCTGCCCGCGCTCGAAGTGCCCGGCCCCGGCGGCCGCCTGTGCGGCCTGTCGCGCGCCGCGCCACCGGTGCGCGTGCACGAGCGCCGCGAGCCGAAGGCGCGCAGCGAGCCGCGCCCGGGCGTGCTGGTGCTCGACCTCGGCCAGAACGCCTCGTGGGTGCCCGAGGTCGACCTCGACGGCCCCGCCGGTGCCCGCGTGTCACTGTGGCCCGCCGAGATCCTGCGCGCGGACGGCACGATCGACCAGGTGACGATGCGCCCGGGCAAACACGCGACGGTGACGCTGCGCGGCGGGCCGATCACGTGGCATCCGGCGTTCTGGTACTGCGGCAGCCGCTACTGGCAGGTCGAGGCGGCGGCGGCCGACGGTTCGCCGCTGCGGGCGCAGGACCTCCTGCGCTCCTTCCGCGGCCTGCTCGTGCACACGACGTCGACGCCGGTCGGCACGTTCACCTGCAGCAACGAGCTGTTCGTGCGCACCCGCGAACTGATCGAGTGGGCGCTGCGCAGCAACATGGTCAGCCTGATCAGCGACTGCCCGCACCGCGAGAAGAGCGGCTGGCTCGAGCAGATCCACCTGATGGCGCCCGGCATGGCGTTCACGTTCGACATGATGCCGCTGTTCGCCAAGACGATGTCGGACGTGCGCGACGCGCAGCTGGGCGACGGCATGGTGCCGACGACCGCGCCCGAGTACTTCGTCTACGAGGGCGGCTTCCGCCACTCGATCGAATGGGGCGGCGCCTGCTTCCTGCTGCCGCGGCTGATCCGCGACTGGTACGGCGACACCGTGTTCCTCGGCGAGTACTGGCCGGTGATGCAGCGCTACCTCGCCTTCCTGCGGACGAAGGCGCCCGACGGGTTGCTCGACGGCGGGCTCGGCGACTGGGACGGCGGCTTCAACAAGCTGACACCGATCCCGCTGACCGGCACGGCCTACTACCACCTCGGCGTTGCGACCTGCGAACGGTTCGCGCGCGACCTCGGCCGCACCGGCGACGCGGAAGCGCTGCGCGCGCTCGGCGAGCAGGTGAGGGCGAAGTTCTGCGCGACGTGGCTCGACCCGAAGACCGGGAAGGTCGCGGGCGGTTCCCAGGCGAGCCAGGCGATCGCGCTCGACCTCGACCTCGTGCCCCAAGCGGCGCGCGAGTCGGTGTTCGCGCGCCTCGTCGACGCGGTCGCCGCGAGTGGCCACGCGATCGACTGCGGCGAGATCGGCCACCCGTCGCTCTTGCGCGCGCTCGCCGACGGCGGCCGTTCGGACCTCGTGTTCGCCATCCACAGCCAGAGCGACCGGCCGGGCTACGGCTGGCACCTGCGGCACGGCGCCACGGCGCTGACCGAGACCTGGAACTGCGGCCCGATCTCGCACAATCACTTCATGCTCGGCCACGTTCTCGAGTGGTTCTACCGCGATATCGCGGGCCTGCGTCCGGACCCGGAGCACCCGGCGTTCGTGGCATTCACCGTGCGGCCGACGGTGGTCGGCGACCTCACGTGGGCGAAGGCGCGCTACGACTCGATCCGCGGCCGCATCGAGACCGGCTGGTTGCTCGACGGCGGGGTTCTGCGCGTCGACGTCGTGGTGCCGCCGAACACCGAGGCCGTGGTCGAACTGCCGGGCAACGACCCGGCGGCCGTGCGCGAAGGGACCGGGCCGGCGGCGCAGGCCCTTGGGGTCGTGGTGCTCGGTCTGCGCGGCGATCGCTGCGCGTTCCGCGTCGGCTCGGGGCGCTATGTGTTCGCGGTGGCGGCGCGCTGACCGAGGAGTCGAACGGGGCGCTGCCGCTGGCCCCGGCGCGAGCAAGGGCAGCGCCACCCGGCATGCCCCGCGCTGCCGCAATCCGGCAGAGGAGCCAGGCGCGCCTCGCCCGTTCATTGCGATGCCAGATTCGCCATCGTCGGCTCGACGATGTCCGACGGCCCGACGACCCCGCCCTCCGCAGCGAACGCCGCCGGCGCCGTCGGCCAGCAGTTCCTCGCCGCCTACCAAACGCGCAGCGGAGGCGGTCCCCGCGGGGTCTGGACGCGCCACTCAGCTCCTGCGTTTCGCGACCAGCGCGTCGAGGCGGCTTGCGACCATGGTTCGCCGGTAGGCAGCGGGAATCCTGGCGACCCAACGCCCACATTCCCGGAGGTCGAAGCGTTGCGGGAACTCGAGTTCGGGCAGGCTCGCGAACAAGCGGCTGCGGGTGGCGGTCAGGTAAAGGACGTCCAGCAGCGCCTTCTCGGGCGTCGCGATCTTTACCTGGGTCCTCGGGTCCGTGACACAGCCGCCGAAGAACTCGGGAGCGAGGCGGTGGACGGAGTAGGTGCCGATGGCGGTCTTGATCCTCCGCGTGCTCGCCAGCGAAGCCACGTAGACGACCTGCGGGATCTGCTCGATCATGCCGTGCCGGTGCAGCGCGGTTTGCATGGAGACGTAGGACGGCAGCGGAGCCGTGAGATGGTCCGGCAGCAGCAGAGGGTCGATGTCCGGATCGACGGTCCAGAGCCCATGCCGCAGTTGCACGACCAGGCCGCGGGCCGCAAGGCGTGCGAGGGTCCTCGTGGCTGCAGAGGAAGTCACGCGCATTCGCAGCGCGGCGTCGGCCGTGGTCAACACGGGTTTGCCGAACCGACGCAGATCGGCGTAGGCGTCGATCGCCCTCATCCCTGCAACTCCATCAGGCGATCGAAGACGAGCTCCTGGATCCGCTGCCAGGACTCCTGGCTGCCGTAGAGCTCCTGGTGATCCGACGCGAGGTATGGGATCACCTGCGCCTTGAACACCTGGTAGGGCATCTGCAGGACCCGGTCGATGGCGGTCGGGAGGGCCGCCGTCGTCTTCGCTGGCAGCGGTCGCGGATCGGCCTTCGTCGTGCGGAACAGATGCTCGAGGTCCCAAACGTCCCTTGCCTGGGTCTCGCGTCGTCCGGCCAGCGCGCCGAGCTTCTGGCGTAGCGCCGAGGCCGCTGTGTAGTGGTTCACGGTCGGCGCCGGGATTCCATAGGGCAGGACGACCTCCGCCAGCACTGGCTCGAGCGCGAACTCGTCCTCGCTGCCACGGCGGCTGAACTCGATCTTGGTGTGCAGCGGCAGGCCGCGCGCAGCGTGCAGTTCGAGCTTCCACCGCGGTGTCGTCTCGGTCTGCTTCGGCCTCGTGGTGTGGACGAGCGCGAGACCCAGTGTGCGCAGAAGGCTCGTCAACGCCGGTGCGCCGAGCACCGCATCGACCTTGTCGCGGAGTTCGAAGACCTCACCACGCAGCAGGTCGATGTCGAGGTCCTCGGAGTAGCGGAGGCTGCCGAACCAGGCCCGCAGGTTGACTCCGCCCTTCACGACGAACCGGGCCCGATCCAGCCGCGACTCGAGGACGCGCAGGAAGGCCAGGTGGAAGGCCTCCACCTGCCGGATCGGAATGAGGACGGCCATGGAAGATATTCATGATCGAGTCCTTCGGTGGAAGTATCAAGCAATATCAATTCCTGGCCTCGCCCGGGTTCTCGCGCCCGGCACGGCGTCGCGGGTTCCGCGCACGCCGCTTGTTTCACGGATCCCCAGACCTGCCGGAGCTCCCGGCAATTTCTGTCGGAAATTGCCGACTCTCCCGGCACCATGCCGCAGTGGACATCCCCCGCAGCACCGACGTCGCCGCCGCCACGGCGAAGCGCTCCCTGTTCCTGTTCGGCCCGCGCCAGACCGGCAAGAGCACGTTGATCCGGCAGCATCTCCCCGAGACCCGGCAGATCAACCTGCTCGAGAGCGACACCTACCTGGCCTTGCAGCGCGCACCGCAGCGGCTGCGCGAGTGGTGCACCAGGGCCGGCGAACTCGTCGTCATCGACGAGATCCAGAAGCTGCCGCAGTTGCTCGACGAGGTGCACCTGCTGATCGAACAGAAGAAGCTGCGCTTCCTGCTGACCGGCTCGAGTGCGCGCAAGCTGCGTTCGGGGGGCGTCAACCTGCTCGGCGGCCGCGCCCGCTCGCTGCACTTCCATCCGCTGTCGATCCACGAACTCGGCGAGCACTTCGAGCTGTCGCGCGCACTGCACCACGGCCTGCTGCCGGCGATCTACCTCGGCGACGAACCCGACCAGGACCTCGCTGCCTACGTCGGCACCTACCTGCGCGAGGAGATCGCGAACGAGGCGCTGACCCGCAACCTGCCATCGTTCGCGCGTTTCCTCGAGGTCGCGGCGCTGTGCAACGCCGAGCAGATCAACTGCAGCAAGGTGGCAGCGGATGCGCAGGTCGCGCGCACCACGGTGCAGGGCTACTTCCAGATCCTGCGCGACACCCTGCTCGGCTGGGACCTCCCGGTCTGGCAGAAGAGCAGGAAGCGCAAGGCGGTCGGGGCCGCGAAGTTCCAGTTCTTCGACTGGGGCGTCGTCCGCCACCTGCGCGGCACCGGCCGCGTGAAGTCGCCGTCGCCGGAGTTCGGCCACGCGTTCGAGGCGTGGATCGGGCACGAGTTGAAGACCTGGTGCGACTACCAGGGCCATGGCGCCGAACTCTGCTACTGGCGCGCGGAGAGCGGCCACGAAGTGGACTTCGTCGTCGGCGACGCGGTGGCCGTCGAGGTCAAGGCCGCGAGCAACATCACCGACCGGCACCTCGCCGGCATCGTCGCCCTGCGGCAAGAGGCGCTCTTGCGGCGCCACGTCGTCGTCTGCCAGGAGACCCGCCGCCGCACCGTCGGCGGCATCGAGATCCTGCCGTGGCGTGCCTTCATGGACGAACTGTGGGACGGACGGCTGCTGCGCGGCTGAGACATCCGCGCCTCCTGCCGGCGAGTGCACGCACGGTTTCTGCGCGACGATTCGCCGGTGCCGCGGCGGCTCGAACCGCGACTCCAGCGAACTGCGCGCGAGTCCCTCGGCTCGCCCTCCGGCCGACCCCGCTACCGCGCCGCGAACGCTTCCCGGTGGAACTGCCAGAACCGTTCCCCGAGTGCCGCCAGCAGCTGCAGCGGATCGTGCCGCACGCCGTCGAGCTCGACGTAGTCGTGCGGGATGCCGAGTTCGACGAGGTGCCCGTGCAGTTCGCGGTTCGCCGGCAGCGTCTCGTCGCGACCGCCGATCACCACGCGGATCCTGGTCCCTGCTCGCAGCGCGGTCGCATGGTCGATCGCGAGCTGCCACGGGCTCTGCCGGCGGAACACCGCGAGGTCGCCGCCGTAGACCTGGCGCAGCACCTGCTCGCGCCGTTCTTCGTTCGCGCGCGGCGTCGCGACGAACTCGCGCTGCAGCGGCCCGCCGGCCAGGCTCGACGAAGCGCCGAACAGTCCGCGGTGCACGAACCCGAGCCGCAGGGCGCCGTAGCCGCCCATGCTGAAGCCCTCGACGATCCGGCCCTCGCGCGAGGCGATGGTGGCGAACAGGCGGTCGACGCGCGGCACGATCTCGCGCACCAGCACCGTCTCGACCGGCGGGCCGGCGACCGCGTCGCACCACATGCCGTTTTGCAGGCCGTTGGGGAACACCACGAGCACGGGCGGGATCGCCGAGCGCGCGATCGCTGCGTCGAACTGCGCCGCGACGGGCGCGATGCCGGCGAAACCGCCGCCGCTGCCGTGCAGCCAGTAGACCACCGGGTAACGCTGCGCCGGGTCGTCGCCGTAGCCGGGCGGCAGGTAGACGTGGTAGCTGACTTCCGTGCCCGCCGCGGGACTCGCATAGACGTGCTGCACGAGGCCCGGGCCGCGCGCGGGCTCGGTGACCCACGGGTTCGGGCGCGGGGTCTGCTGGAAGAAGCCGGCGATGCACGCGGGCGCTGCGGCGGGGAACTGGTGCGTGCCGTCGTGGATCATCGTCGCGACGTGGGCGCCGCTCGCGGCGCGGTGCAGCACGAGACCCGGCACCGAGGCCCAGTCCTCGCCCGGGCCGGCAGCGCGCGCGGCGATCAGTGCGTCGATCGTGCGTTCCTGCTGCGCGAACGGCACGACCCGGTCGTCCCGGCCGGCGACGTGCAGCACGGGCCGCGGGGCCACCGGGCCGCCGCGCGCCGCCGCCAGCGCGCCCGCGGCCCCGGCGGCCGACGGCGCGAACGACGCGAACTGTGCACCGCGCGTGGCGAGCAGCAGGTAGGTGAAGCCGCCGCCGTTGCTGTGGCCCGTCGCGTGCACGCGGTTGCCGTCGATGCGCAGTTCGCGCTGCAGCGAGGCGAGCATCGCGTCGACGAAGTGCAGGTCGCGGTCGCCCTCCATGCCGGCGCGGTTCTGCCAGCCCGGGCGCGCGCCCTCGGGATCGCGGCTCGTCGCGGTCGGCAGGCCCTGCGGGTAGACGACGACGGCCTCGGGCCAGAGATCGTGCAGGTGGAAGCTCCGGGCGACGTTCGCCATGCGCCCACCGTGGCCGTGGAACACGAACACGAGCGGGCAGGGCTCGGTGGTGGCGTCCGGCGGCACGCGCACGAGGGCCTGCCGGTCGGTGCCGTCGACCGACCAGGTGCGCAGCTGCAGGTCCGGCGGGTCCTGCGGCGCTCGGGAGGATGGCGCGGAGACGGTTGCCGGGAACGCACCGCACGCGCACGCGAGCAGCAGGGCGAGCATGGCGGCAGGTTACGGGAGGGGCCGGCGGCGGCCCACGCGGGATCGTCTCAGCGGGCTGGTCCCTCATGGCCCAGGCCATGGTCCTTCACCACCTGCTCCATGCGCGCGACCTCGTCGTCGGTCAGTTCCGCGAACAGGCCTCGCTTCCGGTCCGACAGCCGGCCCTGGTTCCCGAGGCACAGCTGCAGGAACAGCTCGAGCCGGCGGTCGGGCATGTCGACGATCTCGCGCAGTGCCTTCCACGCGGCGTCGAACCGCGCGAGGAAGTCCAGTTCGTCGACGAGGTCGCGCTCGATGGTCCGTTCCACCACCGCGTAGAGGTACTCCGCCATCGGCGTGGCGTCGAAGTAGCGGTAGAGGCTCCGGCTCTCGCCGCGCACGCGCAGCGCGCCGCGGCCGTCGAGGTCGTAGTCGAGGCGTTCGAGCAGCGGCCGCGAGAAGCCCTCGAGGCATGCGTCGTAGGCGCGAGGCTCCGCGAGCATGACGGCCGAGACCGGCAGCACGAGGCCCGGCGGCGTGAACCCTCTGCGCGCGAGCACGTGGTGGATCAGGTAGCGATGCAGGCGGCCGTTGCCGTCGTCGAACGGGTGCAGGAACACGAACCCGAACCCGAGCACCGCGGCCTGCACGACCGGATCGATCGCGGAGGCCTGGAGCCGCGCGTGGCACGCGAGCCAGCCGGCCATGAGTTCGCCGAGGTCCTCGGGCTTCGGCGAGACGTAGTGCACGATCTCCTGGTAGCCGGTGCTCTGCCCGACGTAGTTCTGGTCGGTGCGGAAGCCGTCCTTCGCGTAGCGCGGATCGAGGATCGCCTTCTGCAGGTCGACGAGCACGCGCGTGGACAGCTCGCGCAGTTCGTGGGCTCGCCGCAGCAACTCGACGAACCGCAGCGTGCGGCGGCGATCCGGCTGCTCGCGTTCGATCTCGAAGCTCGACTTCGTCTCCTTCAGGTAGAGGAACTGGGCCGCGCGCTGCAACAGGCGCGGGTCGTAGCGGTCGACGAGGGCTCCGACGCGGCCGCGCAGGTCCTTGCCGGCGAAGGCATGCAGCCGGTCGGTGCGGCGCACGAGCGGGCAGAACGATGGGCAACCGGGGAGGTCGTCGCGCACGCGGTGCCGCGGGCTCGGGACCGGCCTGGCCGCGTGGTAGCGGTCGTCGCCCAGCGCATCCACGAAGGCCACGCGGCCCGCATCGGGGACGTCGAGCGTGCGGCCGCACAGCCACTCGTCGAGGAACCAGGCGCGGCGCGCGTACTTGCCGGTCGGCGCGCTGCGGATCCACCTCGCGAGTTCGGCGGCATCCACCTGGTCGAAGACGTTGCGCAGCACCTCGAGGTTGACGCCTTCGTAGCGCAGCGCGAACTCCAGTTGCTCGGGGACGGTGGGGCCTGGCGCGTAGCGGCTGGGGAAGTACTGGGTCGTCCGCCCTCCTTCCGTCGCTGTGTGCCGGCCGCCGCGGCTCCGGACGAAGGAGGCGATCGGCAGGGGCATCACGCGGAGCCCGAACTGCTCGACGAGAGCCTGGTAGCCGACAGGTTGAGGCTTCTGGGTGGTGCGGACGGCCATTGGCTCGCAGAACGTTTGCGGAACTGGCAGAACGTTCGCAGATCAGATCAGATCAGATCAGATCATGTCTGGGGATTCGCTTTCGGTCAACTTGGCTGCAGAACGTTTGCTGATCTCGCAGAACGTTCGCATCTCGTCCAGATCCTGGTGAAACGATCCCCGAGCGCCGGGTCAGGAACACCCGGGTCAGCCGGGGTGCCGGCCATGCGCCCGTTCCGTTCGGATCCGCCGTCAATCCCCGATCGTGATGCGCATCGTCTGGGTCGCCGTGATCGAGCCGATCGGGCTCTGCTGCGGATCGAGCACGAGGGCCTGCGCGTGGAACGTCCATCCGCGCAGGTTCGCGTCGTTCGGGATCCCCATCGGAAGCCGCACGTTGCCGCCCTGCCGCGTCACCGCGAAGAACGTCGCAGTCAGCAACCCGACCGATGAGGCGCAGCCGCCGCCGAACGTCGCGCTGCTGCCGCCGAGTCCCAGGGCGAACAGCACCGGCGCCGACGCAACCGTCGTCGCCGCCTCGAGTGCGAAGCCGGGGTTGCCTACGGTCGGTTGGCCGATCGAGTGCAACCGCGGCGTCGGGCCGATGGCACAGCCGGTGGCCACGTCGACCACGCCCGCGGGCCGATCGGTGAGATGGGCGACCGTGATGGGCGTCGCGACCGGGAACGTCGCGAGCAGGCGCGCCTGCGCGGTGTCGGTGACCAGAGTGAACTGCGAGCCCGAAGTCCAAGGCGCGGCAAGCCCGAGCCATGCCACGCCGTCCCACTCCGCCGTCGTGCCGTAGAGAGCGACGATCCGGCCGCGCCGCGGATCGAAGGCGATCGGCGCCGGGAGTTGCAGGCTGGACTGTGGGCCGCCCGCCAAGGCGAAGGCCCACGCCGCACCGTCCCATTCCCAGGTCTCGACCGACGCGGGGATCAGCCGGCACAGCAGCACCGTACGCTGCCGAAGGGGGTCCAGGGCCGCGCGGCCGTACGCGCTCGGCGGTGGCTTGACCGCGGCCGTGACCGGCGACCAGGTCGAGCCGTTCCAGTGCCAATGTTCGTTCGACACCCCGACTGCTGCGGACCCGCCGAACAGCAGCACGCCGCCGTTCGGATCCTCGGCCAGAGCCGCACCGGCGCGCGGCGACGGCGACTGCAAGGGCAGGCGCTGTACCCAGTCGATGCCGGTCCAGTTCCAGGTGTCACCGAGCAGTTGGTTCTGCGCGTTGCGTCCGCCGAACAGCAGCACGCTCTGCTCGATCCCCGACCAGCACGCCTGCGCCGAGGTCCTGGGTGCCGGCGGGTTCGCCGACGCGATGTTGCGCCAGCGCGTGTCGAACGTTTGTCCGGCGTCGGCGACGCCGAGCCCGCCGAAGTGCAGCGACCGACCGCGCACGCGGTCGCAGGCAGCGGCGCCGTCGAAGCGCGGGCGCGGCGTCACCGACCACGGCGAGGCGACTGCCGACCAGTCCGAGCCCGAGAAGCGCCACTCCGTCTCGGGATCGCCGGTGACGAGCAGCAGGCCGAACGCGTCGCGCACGAGTCGGCCGGAGCGAGGGCCGGGATCGTGCGCAGTGACGACCTGGGTCCAGCCGTTGCCTGCGAGACGCCACGTCGTCGTCGCCGAGGATCCGCCGTAGAGCACCAACGCGCCCGCTGCCGGCGAGAACGCCATCGCGGCGTGCTCGCGCGGGCCTGGCGGTGCGTTCGTCGCCAGCAGCAGCCACGTCGAGCCGTCCCAGCTCCAGCAGTCGGCGAGGGGACCGCTCCCGCCGTTGCCGCCGTAGAGCACGCAGCGTTGGCCGACGGGGTCGAAGCCGAAGGTGGCGGAGAGGCGGGGTCCGGGGCCCGCGACGGGCTGCCCGGCCCAGACGGCCCCGTC
>Ga0194127_10006777_pt1 | contig 12878 bp, 10 predicted proteins | sample TA2KigC100mmetaG_FD_148624 | JGI IMG/M metagenome (GOLD analysis project Ga0194127, IMG submission 148624) | Freshwater microbial communities from Lake Tanganyika, Tanzania - TA2015036 Kigoma Deep Cast 100m | ecosystem: Environmental > Aquatic > Freshwater > Lake | place: Tanzania: Lake...
ATGCGTTTGAAGCGCCAGTCGGGGTCGAAGTGGCTGTGGAAGCTGCACTTGGGGTTGGGGCAGTGGGGCGGGGTGAAGGTGTCATGGGTTGTGCTCATGCCCGACCCGGGCAACTGGCAGGCCGGACACATTCTCGACGGCACAACTGAAGACGTGCGGTGCCCGTGCCGGCCGAAGCGCGCGCAGACGGCAACGCTCGCGGATTGCCAGTCGCGCGAGGCGGCCACGATGCCGAACGCTTCCGTCACCGCGGCGGCGAACCGCGAGCGCGTCGGCACGCGCTCGAGCGCGGCCTCCACCAGGTCCAGGCGCGCGCTGCGCGCCCGTGGTGAACAGGTGGTGGCGGGCGACGCCCAGCGCCAGGCGCGGGCGCACCGAAGGCAGCAACCGCGTCCGCAGATGCTCCCGCCTGATCGGCATCGCCGCCTCCCGGCCCGCTCGGCAAAGCACGCGTTGGAGAATCCGCTTGACCCCTGTATGCTGTCAGGGTACTTTGTTCGGCGGTCGTACAAAGTCTCCGGCAGGGCACCCGGGGCCGGACCGCCGCGCCGGGAGAGCCGCTCGCGAACCCGAAGAGGTCCCCATGCACGCCGCCCAGCACGTCCGCACCGCGCCGGAAGACCGCATCGGCTTCGGCCAGCGCCTGGCCTACGGCACCGGGGCCTTCGTCAACAACCTCCTGGGCGCCGCCAGCGGCGGCATGATGATCGTGCTGAACCTGGGCTTCGGGATGAACCCGGCCCTGGTCGGCATGCTGGGCGCGATCCCGCGCTTCACCGACGCGCTCACCGATCCCATCATGGGCTTCATCAGCGACGGCACGCGCTCGCGCTGGGGGCGCCGGCGCCCGTGGATCTTCCTGGGCGCGCTCTTGACCGCCGTCCTGTTCGCCCTGCTCTGGCAGCTGCCGCGCGAGCAGAGCGAGATGTTCCACTTCTGGTACTTCATGGTCGGCTCGATCCTCTTCTACATCGGCTACACGATGTTCGCCACGCCGTGGGTGGCATTGGGCTACGAGCTGACGCCGGACTACCACGAGCGCACGCGCCTGATGGGCACGCAGAACTTCATCGGCCAGACGGCCTTCATGGTCTCGCCCTGGTTCCTGTGGATCATGACCTACAAGGGGTTCTTCCCCGACCAGGTCGCCGGCGCCTCCGGACTGGCGATCATCCTGGCCGTGGTCGTGGCCGGGCTGGGCATCCTGCCGGCGATCTTCCTGCGCGAGCGGATGGCGGCGGTCGCCGCGGCCGAGTCGGCGGAACACCGCGAGACGGCCGCGAAGGGCGGCGCCTTCCGGCGCAACGTCGTCGAGTTCCTGCGCGGCTTCCGCATCACCATGTCCTCCGGCCCCTTCCTCAAGCTGAGCGCCGCCACGTTCCTGCTCTTCAACGGCTTCATGCTGATCGCCTCCTTCCAGAGCTACGTGATCATCTACTACGTCTGCGGCGGCGACCAGGAGCTGGGCGCGCGCTGGGCGGGGCTCGCGGGCACGGTCGGCGGCTTCGCCAACTTCGCCGTCGTGGCGTTCGTGGCCTGGCTGGGCACGCGCATCGGCAAGCGGCACGCGTTCTTCGTCTCGACCAGCGTGGCGATGGTCGGCTACGCGCTCAAGTGGGTCTGCTACAACCCGCAGGTGCCGTGGCTGGTGGTGCTGCCGGCGCCGCTGCTGGCGTTCAGCCTGGGCGGCCTGTTCACGCTGGTGCCGTCGATGATCGCCGACGTCGTCGACGCCGACGAACTCAAGACGCACCAGCGGCGCGAGGGCATGTTCGGCTCCATCTTCTGGTTCATGGTCAAGCTGGGCATGTCCGCCGCGCTGGCCGGCGGCGGCTACATGCTGAACGCCTCCGGCTTCGACGTGGCGCTGGGCGGCGCTCAGGCGCCGGGCACGATCCTGCTGCTGCGCCTGTTCGACGCCGGCGTGCCCCTGCTCTGCTCGGCGCTGGCCATCTGGGCCGTGGCGACGTTCCCGATCACCGAGGCGCGGGCCTACGAGGTGCGTCGCGAACTGGAACAGAGGCGCGGCCGCGCCGGCCCGGTGCAGGCGTGAGGCGCGGGCGGGCCGCAGGATCGCTGGCGGCGCTCGCGTTCGGCGCCGCGCTGGCGTTGGCCTCATCGACCTTGGCCTCATCGACCTTGGCCGCCGTCACGCCCGGCGAACGGCGCCCCTTCCCGCCCGCCGGCCTGCCCACGCCCAACGCGATCTGCTACGGCCCCCACCGCGACGGCCAGCGCCCGGGCACCGTGGATCCGGACGCCGCCCAGCTGCGCGAGGACGTCCGCTTGCTGCGCGACCACTGGCCGCTGCTGCGCATCTACGGCGCCGGCGGGTTCGCGCGGACCTTGCTGGACGTGCTGCGCGAGGAGGGCGGCCGGCCGCTGGTGGTGCTGGGCGCGTGGATCGCGCCCCATGACAGCGTCGGCAACCGCGCCGAGATCGAGGCCGCCGTCGCGCTGGCCGCCGCGTACCCCGACCTGGTGGCCGCCGTCTGCGTCGGCAACGAGACGCAGGTCTCGTGGTCGGCCCACCGCTGCGACCCGGCCATCCTGCTTGACGCTCTGAAGGAAGTGCGCGCCCGCGTGGCCGTGCCGGTGACGACCGCCGACGACTACAACTTCTGGAACAAGCCCGAGAGCGCGGCCGTCGCGGCCGAGATCGATTTCATCCTGCTGCACGCCCACCCGCTGTGGAACGGCAAGCGATTGGACGAGGCCCTGCCCTGGCTGCAGGCGCAGCTGGCCGACGCGCGGACCCGCCACGCGGGCGTGCCGGTGTTCGTCGGCGAGACGGGCTGGGCCACGCGCCGCCACACCGAGGGCGAACAGGCCACCCTGATGAAGGGCGTCCTCGGCGAGCCGGAGCAGGCGCGCTTCCACGCCGACCTGCGCGCGTGGGCCGACAGCGCGGGCATGACCACGTTCTTCTTCGAGGCCTTCGACGAGAACTGGAAGGGCGGCGAGCACCCCGACGAGGTCGAGAAGCACTGGGGGCTGTGGCGGGCCAACCGGTCGCCCAAGCAGGGGGCGCCGGCCGGCGGCCGCCCCTGACGCCCTCTCCCGGAAACCCGCTGGTCCGCGCGCCGTAGAAGCCCTATTGTGCCCGAGGGGCTTTCCCGGGGTCCCGCCGATTCCAGGCCCGATCAACCGACAGGAGCCACAAGATGCGCAAGAACGTGCCGGCGCCCGCCCTCGCGGCGCTGGCCCTGGGCCTGCTCGCCGGCGCGGCCGTGGCCGCCGACGGCGGCCCCGCCACCCTCGACGAGGCGCTGACCCTGGCCCGCCAGCAGGACAAGGTCCTGATCATCGACTTCTACACCGACTGGTGACCCAGCTGCAAGGTGTTCGCCCGTGAGGCGAGCAGCAGCGACGTCATCAAGGCCGCGCTGGCCGAGGTCGTCTTCCTGAAGGTGGACTGCGAGAAGGGCGACGGCCCCGCGGTCGCGCAGAAGTACGGTGTCCGCGGCTATCCCACCTACTACGCCGTCAACGCGGACGGCGAACCCATCGAGCGCTGGATCGGCTACGACGGCCCCGAGGCTTTCGCGCGCTCGGCGGCCGCCGCGCGGCGCGACACGCGCACGCTGGCGCAGAAGCGGGAGGCCTTCGCCGCGGCGCCCACGGCCGACCTGGCCGTGTCGCTGGCCAACGACGTGGCCACCGGCTACGACTGGGCGGGCGCCGTGAAGCACTTCCGCCAGGCCCGCGACCTGGACCCCGCCCGCGCCGACGACTGCACGCGCAACATCTTCACCTACATGTTCTACGGCGCCGACGACGGCGGCTTCACCTTCGAGGAGATGAAGCTGGAGGGTGACCGCGTGCTGGCGGCGGCCGGCACCACGGACGTCGACCGCGTGGAACTGTCGGCGATGATGCTGCAGCTGGCGCGCCGCCAGGAGCGGCCCGCCGACGGCATTCCCTACCTGGAGGCCGGGCTGGCGGCGGCGGCCGCGTTGCCGGAGGATTCGCCGGCGGCGCGCACGGTGCGCGGCCTGAAGGTCGACCATGCGCTGCTGGTGGAGAAGGATGTCGAAAAGGCGATCGGGCTGCGCAAGGCGATGCTGCCGGAGAACTGGCAGCAGGAGCCGCGCCGCCTCAACCAGTTCGCCTGGTGGTGCCTGGAGAACGGCGTGAACCTCGAGGAGGCCGAGGCGCTGGCGATGCAGGCGGCGGAGCTGGCTGAGGACGCCGGCGACCGCGCAGGCTACCTCGACACCGCGGCCGAGATCTGCCTGAAGCGCGGCAACTGCGAGCAGGCGATCGCCCGCATCAAGCAGGCGATCGAGCTGGATCCGGAGCGCGACTACTACAAGGAGCAGCTGGCGAAGTTCGAGGCGGCGGCGGCGCAGAAGAAGGGCTGAACGCGCCGAAGAGCGCTTCCAGCTCCCCGGCTCCCTCGCTGACGGCCTCGCTGATGCGCCGGCTCTGGCGCAGCGACCAGGCCGTGGTTGCCAGGCGATCGGCGCTCGGCGGTCGCGCGTCACCGCGCGCGGCCGCCGCGGCCTTGTCGCCGACCAGCGCGTTGAGCAGGCGGGTGGCGCGGGTCCGGTCACCCAGGGCGACCTCGGCCGCGGACAGGAGGGGCAGCGTGCGCGTCAGACGCGCCGTCTGCCCCGCTTCCAGTTCGGCCAGGGCGCGCGCGGCCAGGCCCGCCGCCGTCCGCGCGGCAGCCGCCGCCGCCGACAACGCCGCCAGTTCGCGCGCGACCTCGCGCCACAGCGCGGCGGCGTCGGGAGCGATCGCGGCCGCGATCGCCGCGTCCAGGCGCCGGCGCGGAGCGACGGCATCCGCGCCCGGCGGCTTCGCCGCAAGCGCCGCCGCCAGAGCGTCCGGTTCGATCTCCTCCCAGCCGTGGATGCGCGCGCCGCCGCCGGTGGCATTGATCAGCGCCCGGTCGCCGGCCCAGGTGTCGGCCGCCGCCTCGAACCACAGGCGGTAGGCGTTGAACGCCGGCCGCGTCGGCACCGGCGACGCCCCGCCCCAGGCCGGGGCCAGTTCGCCCTGCCACGAGCCGCCGGCCGGCCTGTCCTGCGACGTGAAGACGAAGCGGCCGGTTTCCGCGTCATACTGCCCGCGCCGCCGGCCCTGCGTGCTGCCGTCAGCGTGCGTGCGCCCGTCCGTCAACGCCAGGTCCATGCCGGTCAGGACCAGCGGATCGCAGCCCAGGCGGTGCAGCGCCGACAGCGCCAGGCAGGCGACGCTGCCGCCGCTCGGCAACGGCCGACAGCCCCAGGCACGCTGGAGCCAGTCGCCGGCCGCGGTGTCGCGCACGGCCAGGGCCAGGTTGCGCGCGGGCGGGACCGCGAAGTGCGCCGGATGCCCTTGGGGATCGGCCAGCAGCAGCACGCGGTCCAGGTGCGGGACGTCCGCGAAATGGGCCGCGTTGTCGTTCGCCTCGATGACGACGACCAGATCCGGCACGATGCCGGCGCGCGCCAGCGGCGGCAGGGCGGTGCTTGCCGCGCAGAGCAAGGCCCGCCCCTGGAGCCGACGCAGCGCGTCCAGGCCGCGATCGAGCGAGGGCCCGGCGCCGACGACGACGCCCGGCCAGCCGGCGGCGACGCCCTCCAGGAGGTCGAACGGGAGCTGCGTCGCCAGCCGTGGCAGGTTCGTCGCCAGGTGGTGCGACCAGACGCCGGCCGAGTGCGACACCGTGACCCGCCGGATGCGCGCGGAGGCCAGCAGACGCTTGACCGCATCGACGAAGCGCGCGAACGCCTCGGGCATCTCATCCCGCAGTTCGGGAATCGCGCCGACGGCCACCTGTCGCGAGGCGAGATCGGTGATCGCGGCCGCCGCTTCGACCAACTCGCCCAGGCTCGCGAACACCTGCACCCGCGGCGGCGCCGACGACGCCGGTGCGGCGGGGCGCGGTTCCCAGACCAGGACCGTTGCCCCGCAGCGATGTCGGATCGCCTCGGCATGGGCCCCGTCGCCGTGGCCGAGGAAGAAGACCACCTCGGGCGCGCGACCGGCCAGGAAGGCATCGATGCGCCTGCCGATCGTTTCCGGTTCGCGCCGACCCCCGCTGTCCAGTTCCCGGGCGGTGGCGGCGGCGGGCGCGGCGGGCGCGGCCGCTGCGGCGCCCGCTTCGGCGGACGCTGCCGGAGCCGCCGAGATCCCTGTTAACCCACTGTCCGACAACGACATCAGACCTCCGGGCGCGGGCCCGCGCGCAGGTAGGCGCACCGGGGTCATCCCGCCGGAGCACTCCCGCGTCACCTCAGGTCGCGCGACGCGCGGAGCCGATGCAACCGGCGTACCGGCGGCGCGGCGGCGGCGGGCAGGGCCCGGGCGATCGGCGGGCCGGACACGAGATCGGCGGTTCGACTCAAGAGGCGCCGCGCCCGGTCGATCACGAACCGCCGGCCGAGGCGGGGCGCCCCTGCCCGCCTTCGGACTTCCCGCACCCAGGACCGGTCGTGATGACGCTGCTCGGAACGAACGGTGAGACGATCCTCGATACCGCCGGCCAACCGGTGCCGGCGCACGTGTCGGCCTTCGTCCGCGCGCTGGACCGCCTGCTGACGGTGAGCGCCTACTACGCCGATGGCCACGACCAGCACCTGCGCGCGATCGCGACCGCGGCCGAGGCCATGACGGCCGCGATCGGGGCCCGCCCTTGGCTGGCCCTCGAGGTGTCGGCCGCCGGGTTGATCGTGGACGGCGTCACCGTGGACCCGCGCCAACGCGGCGCGCGCCAGGTGCACGACCTGCTGGTCGCGCTCGACATCGCCAACCTCAGCTTCTCGCCCCGGATGACGGCGCCCGACCTGCGCGCCGCGCTGTCGGCGCTGCAGGCGCATCGACTGGCCCGACACCAGGCGCACAGCTTTCGCGCCCTCGCGTTGGAGGGGCTGCCGCCGACGGTCTGCGCCGCGAACCGGCGCCTGCAGGCGACCGGCCAGCTGGGGCCGGCGGCAACCGGGACCGACGAGGCGCGAACTGGCGACCAGGTGCAGGCCGGCGCCGAACTGCTGGATGTGCTGCGCCGGATCGTCAGCGGACGGGAACCGGGCGACCGGGCGCCTGACTCCGGCCAGCACCGACCGCTCGATCTGTCCGCCGAGGACCTGGAAGCCATTCGCGACGGCGTCCGGCGGCTGCTCGCGCGCGACCCGGGCGCCGGCGAGCTGTCGGCGCTGCTGGGTCTCGCCGCGCAGGCGCTGGAACTGGGAGGCGCGCCCGCGGCGATGCGTCTTGCCTTCGCGCAGTTGAGCCGCCGGGTCGCGCCGTCCGCGGCCTCGACGTCGACGCCGGCTCCCCGCCCGGACGAACACGCCCGGTCCGTGGGGGATCTGTCGCGTCTGGTCGCCGACCTGGCGGCGCGCGCGCCGGCGATCGGCGACCCGGCCGTCGAATCCCGCCGCGACCAGGTGGCGATCTGCTTCCGTCTGCTGGCCAACGGCGCGCGGGACGAGTCCTTCGCCCCGGCCCTGACGGCGCTGGAAGCGGGCTGTGCCGCAACGCGCCCGGACCCCGCCGAAGCCGCCCTGTACGCGGCCGCGTTGCGCTGGCTCGCCACTACCGCCGCGGCATCGGACATCGATCGCGCGCTGCCGCCCCTGCTGGCGGGCTTGCGCGCGGCGCAACCCGACCTCCCGGCGCGGATCTGGGCGGCCGTCGCCGAAGAGATCGAGCCTCCCGCGCTCTCGTCGTTGTGGCCGCACCTGGTCAACGACGTGGCCCTGGGTCTGGAGCCCGCTGAACCGTCGGCGATCGAGCGCTGCTGCCGGCTGGCGGGGTCGCTGGACGCCGCGGAGGCGGTGCGCCAGGCGCCGCGCTTCCTGGCCCTGCCCGGCGCCAGGCGCGCCGTCGTCCCGCGAGAGGTCTTCCTGCTGCCGCCGCAGCGGTCGTTTGGCCTGCACGCGGCGCTGCTGAAGGGAGCCGCCGCCGCCCGCCACGCGACGAACCTGCTGCGCGAGCTGCGGCGCCGTCCGCCGGACGAGCTGACCGGGATCGTCCTGGCTGCGCTCGACGGCGTGGGCGCCGTCGATGCCGGGCTGCTGCTGGAGATCCTGCGCGAGGGCGGCCGGAGCGAGGCTTCGCCGGACTTCCGGTCGTTCGCCGCCACGTTGCTGACCGATACCGTCGAGGCGCTCCCCGCCGAGCGTCGCGGCGAGGCCTGGGTCGTGAGCGCCCTCGCCTGGCTGGCGCGCAACGCGCCGAACCGGGCGGGCGAGCTGCTGAACCGCGTCGACAGCCAGCGGAACTTGCTGCTGCGCCCGGCCTGGCCCGAGGCCTGCCGCGTCGCCGCGCGGGCGACGACGCCCGTCGGAGGCAACTGAGATGGAACAGCGCCGCGGCGACTTGATCATCCGCCTGGCCAACGGCATCAGCCTGCGCCGTCTCTACTTCGACAGCCACCCGCGCGTCGTGGCCGCCAGCGTCGAGATAGCGGCGGATCTGGCCGCCGTGCTGGGCGACGGCACGCGGGAGTCGTTCGACATCGGCGTCTACGGCGGCAAGTTCGTGCACGAAGGGTGCTACCTGGTCGGACCCTCCATCGCCGGACGGGCGCTGATCGACTTCGCCGAGCGCCTGGGCTGCGGCGGGTTCGTGTTCGGCGCCTCGGTGACGTCCGCCGACCTGATCGCCTTCTTCCGCCTGGGCGCCGAGAAGTCGGAGACCCTCGCCGGGCTTGCCGAAGCCCGTGCGGTCTTCGCGCGGCACGGCCTGGCGCACATCGGGCTGTCCGCGCCCTTCTCCGAGGAGGGAACCGACCCGCTCCAGAGCGACGCCGCGCCCGGAGGCAACGACCGCGTCGCGGCCGATTTCGCGCCGCTGGTCGAGATCTACCAGTCGATGTACGCGTCGGTGTCGGCCAACGCTCTGGCCATCGGGACCGGCGCCGCGCTCGACTGCGGCGCCACGCGCGCCGCGGCCGCGAACCTGGCCGGCCTGGCTGCCGACGACGCGCTCGACGTGATGCAGTTCCTGCGCTACCCCGACTTCGACAGCTACACGATCGGCCACTCGGTCCGCGTCGCGGCGCTCTCGTCCGTCCTGGGCCGCGCCCTGGGCTGGCCGGCGCAGATCCTGGCCGAGCTGGCGACGGCCGGGCTGCTGCACGATCTGGGCAAGAGCCGCATTCCGCCCGAGATCCTCTTCAAGCCCGGACGCCTGGACGAGGACGAGCGGCGCGTCATGGACTCGCACGTTGAACTGGGGGCGCGCGTGCTGCTGGACGGCGGCGAGCGCAGCGCCCTGGTCCTCTCGGCGGCCTGGGGCCACCACCGTCGCCACGACGGCGGCGGCTATCCCGCCATGCCGGGCTGGTATCGGGTCGGCGTCGTCGCGGAGCTCATGCACGTGTGCGACGTCTTCGAGGCGCTGACGGCCCGGCGTCCCTACAAGCCGGCCCTGTCGGCCCGGCATGCCTACGAGATCATGCTGGAGGACGCGGACAGCTACCATCCGCGTCTGCTGGCTTCGCTCATCGAGACGCTGGGGATCTACCCGCCCGGCAGCGAGGTGCAGTTGAGCGATCGGCGCCGGGCCGTTGTCGTCGGGCGGGGCCAGGACCTCGATCGTCCGCGCGTTCGCCTGACCCACGCGCCGTTCGGAGCGCCCCTGCCGGCGGACGAGCGCCAGGTGCTCGATCTCGCGGTCGAGGACAGCCTGTGCATCGCCGGGCTCATCCCGACCGACGCCGATGCGGTACGTTGACCTCGCCGAGACCGGATTTCGCCTTCGCAGAAGGGCAATTGACCAGCCGCAGCCGGACCTTCGTGAATAGTCCGGGCTAGCGCACGAGCAGGAGGCGGGTCGCGGCCTCGCCCTGCGGCAGCGACAGCCGGCACAGGTAAGCCCCGCTCGGCAGCGCGCGTCCGCCGGCATCCCTCCCGTCCCAGGTGAACGCGTGCGCGCCCGCCGCCAGCGCACCCGCCTGCAGCACCCGCAGGCGCCGCCCCGCCAGGTCGAAAACGGCCAGTTCGGCGACGCTCGCCTCGGCCAGCGCGAACGTCACGCTCACGCGCGGATTGAAGGGGTTCGGCGCCGCCGTCAGCGCGGGCAGCGCGGCGGGCGCGACGTCGCCGGCTCCGGCGACGTAGGCCGGCTGCAGCCCGGCCAGATCGGCGACGAGCCCCGCCCCGGCGCGCGCGACCTGCACCGACTTCGCCGCCGTCGCCGCGATGGCCGCCCAGGTGTCGGTGGTGCGGTGGTAGTGCCCGTAGTCGTCCCAGTCGTAATCGATGGCCAGGAACGCCGGGTAGCCGGCCTGCTGGAACGGCACGTGGTCGCTGCCCCAGCTGTAGTAATCCTTCTGCCAGCCCAGATCGGTCAGGGCGTCGACATTGGCGGCCATCGCCGACATCAGCGATTCCCAGGCCGGCTGGCCCTCGATGCGGATCGCGTAGTTGGCGGCGTGGAAGGCGACCATGTCGTGGATCAACGCGCCGACGATCACGCGCCCGCCGGCCACCGCCTCGTCCACGAAACGGTCGCTGCCGATCAGCCCGCGCTCCTCGGCATCGAAGAGCACGAACTGGAGCGAACGGTCGAAGGTGCGACCGGCCGCCACTCGCGCCAGTTCCAGGACCAGCGCCGTGCCGGAGGCGTTGTCCTCGGCTCCGGGCGCCAGCGACGACGGAGTCTGCGACGTGGAGTCGTAGTGTCCGCCGACGACCACGTATTCGGCGGGCGCCACGGCGCCGAGGCGGGTCGCGACGACATTGCGGCAGACGATTTGGTTGTGGGTGAACGACTGGAACGTAACGTCGTAGCCCCACGCGGCCAGCGTGGCGGCCAGGGCGTCGGCGACGAACGCCTTGTCCGGGGCGCTGTAGTAGCGCGTGGCGATGGTGCGCGTCTGGCCCGCGTGCGTCAGGGGCAACGAACCGCTGATCCGGCGGATCGTCGTGAAGATGGAGTCGGCGGCGACGACGGCGGCGAAGGCCGTCTTGAGTGCCAGGTCCTTCGCGGCGCGCGTCGCCGGCGCCGTCGCCGCCATCCGCCCGCGCAGGCGATCCCAGCCGGGGGGCGGCGCGTCCAGGCGCAACCGCTGGCGGCCGGCCCCAAGCGCGGCGAAGGCCTCGGCCTGCGCCGGCGGGATCTCGACGACCCAGGCCCCGTCCAGTGCCAGATGCACGCGGCCGACCGCGGCCAGGTCCGACGTCGTGACCGGCCGGCCGTGGGCGCGGCCCTTCGCGCGCACCAGGAACCACTCGCCGTCGGGCCAGGACGGCACGAGCGGCCGGCCGAAACGGTGCTCCCCCGCGGGCGAGACGCGGTCGGCCACCAGCACGCCGCCGGGCAGTTCCCAGACGAGCGTGCCGAGGTCCCCGGCAGCGGCGCGCGCGGCGTCCGCCCGCGACCCGGACACGAAGGCCAGGCCGGCCGCGCCGGCGGCCGGCGGCAGCGCCAGCAGCGCCGCCAGCGTCAGCGCGGACAGGGCCGAGGGCGCGCGCGCGCGCAGGCAACGGGATGCGCACCGGGAGGCGGGATCGGCGGGCGAGGACACGGGCGGCATGCCGACCCTTCTGCAGGCCGGCGCAGGCTGGCGCCAACCCGGACTGAGGACCATCGTTGCGGGGCGAACGACAATCATAGCACGCCGCCGGCGGACGGCGCCAGCGCGCGGGGTTCCGCCCCCGCGCGCGATCCGGGCGACTGCCGGCGGGTTACGGGGCGCGGGGGCATGACATGGGCATCGCGCAATACGTCGTCATCGCTTGCGGCCTCGCGATGGACGCCACGGCGGTGTGCCTGGGCGCCGGCGCCTCGGGCCGCGCGCGCGACGGCCGCGCCGCCTTCCGACTGGTGTTCCACTTCGGGCTCTTCCAGATGCTCATGCCCCTGCTGGGGTGGCTGCTCGGTCGCGGCCTGGTGGGGATGCTGCACCACGTGGACCACTGGCTCGCGTTCGCTCTCCTGGCGTTCGTCGGCGGGCGCATGGTCCTGGCCGGCGCGCGGCCCCACGACCAGGAGCGGCCGCGCGGCGACCCGACGCGCGGATGGTCGCTGGTGGCCCTCAGCGTGGCCACGAGCATCGACGCGCTGGCGGTGGGACTGAGCCTGGCCGTGCTGGACGTCTCGATCTGGCTGCCCTGCCTGCTGATCGGGGTGATCACGGCGGCGATGTCGTGGAGCGGTCTCGCGCTCGGCGGTGTGCTGCACGCGCGCTGGGGCAGCCGCATGGAGGTGGCCGGCGGCGTGCTTCTGATCCTGATCGGTCTGCAGATCCTGGTCTCGCACCTGCGGGCGTGAACAGGTGCCGGCTGTCCGGCTAGGCGCGGCCGCTCGGCGCCGGTTCGCGGGGCGCGGGCGCGGCGGTCCCGTCCGGCTCGCCCCGGCCGCCGCCCAGGCAGGTCCCGAACGCGCGGTCGTCGCGCTGGATGTGATTCACCAGCCAGTAGCCGAGGAGTTCGTGCAGTTCGGCGGTGATGCGCCGTCCGGCGATACCGTGCTCGAACTGCAGGCGCTCGATCTTCTGCAGAAGCTGCCGGTGCTGGCTTTGATGCAGCTTCAGGTGCGGATAGCCGGCCTCGGCCATCAGACGTTCCTCGGTCGCGAAGTGCTCCTGGGTGTAGCCGGTCAGGTCATTGAGGATCTCGTTCGCCTGGCGGGAGCCCCTGCCCTTGCGCAGGGCCTCGTCGAACCGGTTGATGATCTCGACCAGGTGCCGATGCTGCTCGTCGATCAGGGCGACGCCGATCTCGTACTCGGGCTTCCATTCGATGCGCGCCATCGTTGCCGGCCCCTTCAATCCCTTGCGGCGTCACAGGTTCGAGTCCGCCGCGCGACCGATGTCCGCGGCGCGCGGCGTCCCGCGAATGATCGGCCCGACGGGCGGGTTCTTGACCGTTTTCGGGTGCCCGGCGCGCCGTCCGGACCGGGGCGGGAACATCGGGGCGGCAGCCGCGTTACGATGC
>Ga0194127_10006778_pt1 | contig 12877 bp, 10 predicted proteins | sample TA2KigC100mmetaG_FD_148624 | JGI IMG/M metagenome (GOLD analysis project Ga0194127, IMG submission 148624) | Freshwater microbial communities from Lake Tanganyika, Tanzania - TA2015036 Kigoma Deep Cast 100m | ecosystem: Environmental > Aquatic > Freshwater > Lake | place: Tanzania: Lake...
TTTTTCGCGAGGTCCTCCTCGAGCAGCTTCTGCGAATCGTCGCCGCCGCCGAAGGCGTGCAGCGTCGTGCGCTGCAGCACCGCGTCGGGCAGCCGTGCCAGGGCCTCGAGCACCGGCAGCATGCGCCGCCGCGGGAAGATCGTGCCGAAGAAGCCGAGGTGGATACCGGTGCCGAGTTCGACCGCCGGCCAGCGCGATGCGATCTCGCGAGCGAGCCCGAAGTCCGCCGCGTTGCGCATGACCTCGACCGGGCACGGCAGCTCGCCGACGGTCGCCGCGAAGACCTCGTGGGCCTGCGCCGAGTTCACGAACAGGCCGTCCGCGAGCCGCAGCAGTTCGCGTTCGTGCCGCAGCACGTTCTCGCGCACCGCAGCGTCGCCAGCGTTGGTCCACGCGTTGCCGCTCAGCAGGTCGCGGTAGTCGACCAGCACGCGGGCGCCCGGCAGCGCGCGGCGCAGCCGCGGCAGCGCCAACAGCTGGCCGTGCGGGCCGCAGGTCAGGAGCACGGCGTGCAAGTGCGCCTGCACCGCGAGCGCCGGCAGGCGGCGCCGCAGCCGCCAGACCCACTCGACGTGGCGGTCGGGGATCGGCAGGCGGTCGGACAGCTTGTAGTAGACGTTGCGCAGGACCTTGCCGAAGAACGAACGTGAGGCACCGAGCGACCACCGGGTCGGCCCACCGAGCCCGTGGCGCACGACGCCGGGCGGCACGAGCGCCGCGAGCGTCGCGTCGGCTTCGGGCAGCCGCCGGTCGTCGATCGTGACCCAGTGCACCTCGTGGCCCTGCGCCAGCAGCGCGCGGCTCAGGCGCAGCACGCGGTGCGACGCGACCGCGCCCTGCGGCGGTGCGTAGTAGCTGACGATGCCGACGCGCATGCGCTGGGTTCCTGGCGGCGGGAGTGGGTCGGGCATGGGCGCGGTTCGCGGCGCGGTTCGCGGCGCGGCAAGCCTACTGCACGCGGGACGGCGGACGCAGCAGTCCCGTTCGCCCGCACCACGATGCGTCGGGAAGCGGTCCGGGTCCGTCAACCGCGCAGGCCGAGCTTGCGCAGCAGCAGCTGCTTCTCGTCCGCCGTCGTGCCGAACAGGCCGCCGACGAGCACGGCGGGCGCCGCGACGACCAGACCCTTCAGGAAGAAGGTCGGCCAGCCGGTGACCGGCAGCCAATCGCGGACCGCGTACGCGACCGCGCCCATCACCGCGACGACGACGAGGCCGCCGCGCGTCGCGCGGACCAGGAAATCCCCGAGCGACAGGCCCAGCCGCCTGGCGAGGTATCGCGGCTGCAGCACGAGCTGCGTGCAGATGGTCGGGATCAACGTGCCGAGCGCCACGCCGAGCAGCCCGAGCGGGTAGGCGAGCGCGATGCTGAGGCCGAGGTTCGCGACCGCCTCGAGGACCGACAGGCCCGACAGGAACCGCACCTCGCGTATGCCGAACAGGATCTGCTTGCCGCACGTCATCAGCCCGCGCACCAGCGTCGCCGCCGCGAGCACCGCCATCACGGTCGCCGCGGACGTGTAGACGGCGCCCGACAGCAGCTCGGGGTGCTCGTGCAGCCACACCGCGAGGAAATCGTGGCCGAGGAAGATCAGGCCGCCGCCGATCACCGCCGCGAACAGGAAGATGTTCTTGCTGCCGAACAGGTAGAGCCGCCGCAGCGCCTCGTGGTCCCCGGCCGCGTCGCGCGACGTCGCATAGGGCGTCAGCGGCCAGGCGACCGAGTTGATCAGCATGATGTAGTAGCCGATGAAGTTGCCGCCGACGGTGTAGTAGGACACCGCCTTGGTATCGATCATCACGCCGATCACCAGCGCGTCGGTGTAGAGCACCACGCGGTCGGCGACGTTGATCAGGAAGTTGTGGAAGCCGAAGCTGCACAGTTCGCGCACCGAGGCGCGACTGCACCAGCGCCGGCCGATCCGCAACCCGGGCAGCAACCGGAACGCGATGACCACGCGCACGAGACCCGCCGCGAGCTGCGTGCCCGCTGCCACCCACGCGACGCCGGCCAGTCCCTGGTCCTCCAGCAGCACCCAGACCGACAGGCCGGCATTGACGAGCCGTTCGCCGATCGCCAGCGCGTTGGCGATGTCGAAGCGCTGCCGCGCGTAGGCGGCCGTGCCGAACACGGCGATCGGGAAAGACAGCGCGACCGCGCTGCCCATCACGAGCACCGCCGTCGTCGTCGCGCCGGCCTCGTCCGGAGCAACCTCGAACAGGGCCGGGGCCCAGAAGGCGAGGCCGACGCTGGCCAGCAACAACACGGCGGCGATCGGCAGGGTCAGCGCCACCGCCGTCGATATCGTGCGGCTGACGCCGGGCACGTCGCCGAGCTCCCAGTAGCGCGTCGCGTACTGGCCGACCGCCGAACGGATGCCGAGGTCGAGGATGCCGTAGTAGCCGGTCATGGCGACGACCAGCGACCAGATGCCGAATCCGCTCTCGCCCAGGCGATCGAGCACGAACGGGGTCAGCAGCAGCGCGACGAAGACGCCGACGAGGTAGCCGATCGTATTGCTCGCGATGTTGCGCGAGATGATCTTCAGCGCGCCCATCCGGCACCCCACCGCACGGTCGTGGTCGCCTGCGTCATGGCCGGTTCACCCTTCGCCGCCGGCCAGCGACTGCTGCCACATCGCCGCGGCGAGCAGGATCCAGCCGAGATGGTAGGGACGACATTCCGGACACAGGTGGCCGGGCGCGAGTTCGCGGCGGTCGGCCGTGCCGAACCACGCGGCGCGGCCGAGCCGGGCGAGTTCGCGGGGCCCGAGGCCCAGCAGCCCGGTGGTCCGGGGATCGTCGTGCTGCACGGCGCGCCAGACGATGCCGCCGGCGTCGTCGATCAGCTCCTCCCCGCGGCACTCGCTGCGTGTTTCGAACCAGTCGAGGCTCGCGCGCACCGCGCGGTCGTAGCGGCGGCCCTGCCCGCTCGCGAGCGCGGTCGCGAGCAGCAGCATCGGCCCCATCGCGTCCTGGTGCACCGAGTAGACGGGATGACGCAGCGCGGGCACCGCCTTCGCCGGCAGGTAGATCCACCACCACTGCCCCTGCGGTCCCTGCAGCGAGGCTACGCGGTCGGCGCAGCGTTCGGCCGCGGCGAGCCAGCGGGTCTCGCCGCCCGCCGCCGTCAGCGCCGCCAGTCCCATCGTCGGATACACCTGCGACGCGAAGCTGCCGAGCCGCGTGTCGCGCCGCGTGCGCAGGAAGTTCTTGCGGCGCACGCGCCGCGCGAACGAGAACAGTCCCGTGCCCGGGTGCTGGTTCCGCAGCAGCACCTCGGCGGTCTCGCCGGCGAACCCGGCCATGCCCGGCAGGCCCGCGGCGACGCCGGCGGCGAGCCCGCGCAGCAGGAAGCCCATCTCCATGCTCGGGAAGTCCGTGCGCGGATCGAACACCTCGGCCCGGCGCTGCAGCAGCGCCCGCGCGGTCGCCTCGGCACGCGCATCGCCGCGTTCGGTCTGCGCCCACAGCACGAGCCCGAGGTCGCCCGGCGACGGCCGTTCCCACGCGGCCAGCGCGTCGTAGAGCTGGGCCAGGTCGAGCGCGGTGGTGCCGCCGCACCCGAGCCACCGAACGGTGCCGATCAGCGCCATCGCCGTGTAGCGCTCGGAGCGCCCCTCGAGCTGGAGCCGGCCGCCGCCGGCCCGCAGCGCGCGGTGGCAGAACCAGCGCCCGCCGTCGATCAGCATGCGCGGCAGCCCGCGCGTCGCGATCTCGGCGAACCGCGCGAACCAGGCGCGCACGGCGTCGACCTCGGGCATCACGCGCGGGTTCATGCGGCACGCTCCGCGGGCTCGCGCCCGCCGAACAGCCGCAGCAGGCGGCCGCGTGCGCGGCGCAGCCAGTCGCCGACGGTCGCGAGCCACGGCCCCAGGTCGTCGAGCGCGAACACGGCGCCGCGGACCGGGGGCCGGATCGACCACAACCACGCGAGCCGGCCGAGTTCGCCGCGCGCGCGGTAGTAGGCCGCGGACTGCCGGTCCCAGGTCAGGTAGACCCAACGGCGCCAACGCCGGCGGCGCCGCACCGGCGGCGGCTCGAGGCCCGCGAGGTCGCAGTAGGCGAGCCAGGCCAGCGGCACGCCGTTGGCGTCGGCGACGCCGTTCTGCCAGTCGGGCCGGCAGACGGTGGGTTCGATCATGTAGTAGGCGCCGTCGCGAGGGTCGCGTTTGTACTCCAGCGAGCAGAGCCCGTGCATGCCGACGCGCGCGAAGAAGTCGCGCGCGATCGCGTCGAGTTCGGGCACGTCGACCGGTTCGCTCGCCGAGGTGCCGCCGCAGTGCGGCTGCCATTGCCGCAGCTTGCGCGCGCTGAACACCCCCGCCGCCTCGCCGCCGGCCCGGCAGTAGAGCAGCGTGAAGTGGATCTCGTCGTCCCCGCCGGGCACGTACTGCTGCAGCACGAGCGGCGTCGCCGCGGGCGCCACGAGGCGGAACGTGTCGAGCAGCGCCGGCCGGTCCGGCAGCACGTAGGCCTTGCGCAGCCCCGCCGCCTGCCACGTTCCCGTCTTGCTGGCCGGCTTCAGGATGCACGGGAAGACCATCTCGTCCGCGGCGCGCTCGAGCCCGGCGAGGTCGGCGACCCACCAGGTCCTGGGCAACCGCACGCCGTGCCGTTCGGCCACCGCGCGCATGCGTTCCTTGTCGAGCAGGTCGTGCACCAGAGCCGGCGCCGGCATCGCGATCCGGTAGTGTCGCCGCAGCTCGTCGAGATGGTCGGCGATCACCGCGACCGACTCGTCGGTGATCGGGATCAACACCGGCCGCTCCGGCAGCCCCGGCCCCTTCGCGCGCAGCAACGCCAGCAGGTCCGCGCCGGTCGGGCCGCAGGCCCAGCGTTCGGCGAGGAAGCGCGACCGCGCTTCGAACCCCGGCCGCTCGCCGTGGATGCCGATCACCGGCACGCCGTGGCGGCCGAGGACGCGGGCGACGCCGAGACCGTTCAGGTTCATGGCGGTCACGATGGCTGGCAGGCGTGGACGTTCCGGCATCGATCGGCCCCGCACACTACGGGCGCGGGATGAAGACTCCAGAGGGCTCGGCGTTACCTGATCGGCAGGCGCGCGCCCCTGGCCGAAGCGTGGCTCCGGCGGCGCCGCCGCCGTGGATCCGGTGTCACCGCAGCCAGGCGAAGTCGGTGTTGCCGCCGCTGAGCACGAGGCCGACGCGCTTGCCGCGCAGCTCGCCCGCGATCGCGCGCAGCGCCGCGAGCACGGTGGCCCCACTCGGTTCGACGACGATCTTCATGCGTTCGGCGAAGAACCGGCACGCGGCGACGATCGCGTCCTCGGCGACGGTCACGATGCGCACCTCGTGCCGGCGCAGCAGTTCGAAGTTCGGCGCGCCGAGCCCGGTCATCAGGCCGTCGGCCCAGCTCTTCGCCCCGTCGACGCGGCCCTGCCGGACGCCCGTCGCCATCGACCGCGCCGCGTCGTCGACCGCGAGCGGTTCGGCGCCGAGCATCACCGCGCGCGGCAGCAGCGCGCGCACCGCGACCGCGGAGCCGGCGCACAGCCCGCCGCCGCCGACCGGCGTGATCACCACGTCGAGTTCGCCTGCCTGCTCGATCAGTTCGAGCGCGGCGGTGCCCTGCCCGGCGATCACGAACGGGTTCTCGAACGGGTGCACGAGCGTTGCGCCGGTCTCCGCAGCGAGGCGGGCGCACACCGCGTCCCGCTCGGCGGCTTTGCAGAAGTGGATCCTGGCGCCGTAGCCCTGCACCGCGGCGACCTTCACCGCCGGCGCCGTGTCGGGCATCACCACCGTGCACGGGATGCCGCGCGTCTGCGCCGCGTAGGCGAGTGCGGCGCCGTGGTTGCCGCTGCTGTGCGTGATCACGCCCGCTCGCGCGCCCGGCTCGTCGAGCGCGAACACCGCGTTGCAGGCGCCGCGCGCCTTGAAGGCCCCGCACTTCTGCAGGTTCTCGCACTTGGCGAACAGCGAAGCGCCGAACTCGCGGTCGAGCGTGGCCGAGGTCAGCACCGGAGTGCGGTGCACGGCGGGCCCGATGCGCGCCGCGGCGGCCCGGATGTCGGCGAAGGTGATCACCTCGATGTCGGCTCCGAATCGATGAAGTCGGCCAGGACGACGACGTCGATCCCGCGAAATCGCCGGAGCTGACGGTCGTTCGTCACGAAGCCGTCTGCGCCGGCACGCACGGCCGTTGCGAGTTGGATGGCGTCAGGGGCCTTGAAGCCGTGTTCGGCGCGGATCCTCGCGCCGACCTCCGCCTCCTCGCGCCCGCACGGGATCAACGGCAGATCGGCACCGCCGAGGCGCTCGCGATAGCAGCGAACCAGGTCGAGTCGCCCTTCCTGGAACGGCTTCACCAGTACCTCCATGAGGGTCAGCACCGACGAGACGGCGCGAGGCCCGCCCGCGACGAACTGTCCGAACGCTGACGCGACGATGGGGACCCAGGGTTGCCGATCCTGGAGCAGGTAGACGATCGGGGCCGTGTCGAAGAACACGAGCCGCTTGCCGCGCAGGCGATCAACGATCGTCCCACTCATCACGGATCCTGCCCACGTAGTCCTGGGCATCGACGTCACGCCAGATCTCCCTGCCGAGACCTCGCAGCGCCAGGATTCCGGAGGAACCCTGCGCCACTGCTGGCTGTGCCTCGTGCGACGGAACGGCCGCCAGCAGCGACGCCACCCAGCCGACGACACGCTGGCCCATGACGTGGCGGTACGATGGCCCTTCCAGGAGTCGGCTTGTCGTCATCACGATCCGTCGGCTGGTCGAAACCGGGAACGCAGTCGGCTGGTGATGCTGCCTTCGAAGGCGCTCTCGATGCCGGCGTGTGCCTCCTCCAGCAGGGCGGCGATCGACACCGAGTCCGTTCCTTCCGGCAAGTCCATCACTGCGTAGAGGTCCAGCAGGAAACTGGACTCCGTTGCTTCGGCTGCAGGTGCGGAACCGAGAGTGAGGGTGAGCCCGAGGGCCTCCGTCATCTTCCGCTGGACCCTGACCATGAACGCACCGGCCGCATCGTTCCAGGCTGGAGGCAACCGGGGCGATACCTGGAACCACTCGTCGAGATCGACCCTGGTACCCGGCAAGGTGATCTGGTTGATGTAGCGCAGAGCGATGCGGTGCAGTCTTCGTGCGCCGGTCAGCTCGGAGTAGATGTTGGCGACCTGGGTGACGGTCGGTGCCCATGCCGAGAAGGCGGGATACGGCCTCAGTTGGTTCACCACGACGAGATCGGGCTCCACCTGCACGACCCTCGAGCGTTCAGCGGTCAGGAAACGCATGCGCGTATCCTGCCGCACCGAGGTAGCGGGGCTGTCGCCGGCGAGGTGGATCATGACCTCGTTGCGCTGCACGGGTTCCTTGCCGACGAAGCCCAGTGGCTGGACCCGATCGAAGAACCGACCAGGGATCGTGTCGTCCCAGTGAGAGTCGGCGAAGTACACCTCGCACAGAGCCTCCACGACCGGGGGACTGGCGTACTTGCTTTGGGTGCTCATGGCTGGCCTCGTGCTGGCCTTGTGAGCGGGAGGCCGGCCGGTCGAGCCGCCCATCCCGCGGGAGTCACTGCTGCTGCACGCGCAGCCGCCCGTTCTTGCGCTCGACGTCGTAGAGCTTGTTGCCGAGCGGCATGCCCGTCAGCTTGAAGTCGATCGCGTCGCCGATCGGGTCGTCCTGCACCTCGCCGTAGCGGATCGCGAAGCCGCAGGCGATGCGGAACACGTTGTCGAGCACGAAGGCGTTCGTGTAGAGGTCGACGCCGCGGTAGCGCGAGCCGATGCCAGTCTCCGGGCTGTAGTGCTCGAACGAGTTCGGCGTCTCGGTCCCCTCGCACGCGCCGCTGAGCATCGCCACGGTCTTCTTCAGCAACTCGGCCGCGAGCTTCTGCGCGCGCTTGTTGCCGCGCTCGGCCCAGTGCGTGAGGCCCTCGAGCACGTGGCAGTTGATCACCGGCCAGACGCGGCCGTTCCACGGGCAGCCCTTGCGCGTGCCCTTCCAGCGCCCCGACGCGTCGAACGTCGGGTCGCTGACCGCGATGCTCGGCACCGGGTACTTCGTCCAGAACTGCTCGCGGTCGGACAGCGCGTCGAGCATCGCCTCGACCTGCTTGGGATTCGGGATGTCGGTCGCGAGCGGGTAGAAGCCGACCGCCGCGCGCACGTTCGTCTTGCGGCGGTTGTCGGGGTCGAGGTCCATGAACAGCCCCGTCTTCTCGTCCCACATCTTCCGGCGGATCGTGTCGAGGATGACCTCGGCCTCGGCCTGGAACCGGTTGGCCATGGCCTTCTCCTGGATCTCCTCGGCGACCTTGTAGAGCCACTTCACCATCCGGTAGCGGAACACCGACGCGTCGATGCCCTTCAACCGGAACTGCTCGGTGAACTCGATCGCGCGGTCGGCCTTGTCGTCGATCACCGTGTAGCGGCGCGAGAACTCCTGGCCGGCTTCGAAGTGGTTGACGATGTCGGTCAGGCCACTGCCCTCCGGGTCGCGGTTGTTGGCGAGCCACTTCACGTAGCGCTGCATCGCCATCAACACGGCCTTCTTCGTCGCCTTGTCGGGGTGCACGGCGTCGAGCGCCTCGAAGCCGCCGCCCCAGTCGGCGTGGAAGAAGTCCGCGGCGTCGAGCCCGCTCAGGTAGACGCGGCCGGGCACCTGGCCGTTGTGGTGGACGTTCTCGAAGAACAGCTTGAGGCAGCCGCGCGCCAGCGCCGGGTCCTGCAGCCAGCGCGCCTCGCGCATGATCGCGGGCGTGCTGAACGCGCTCGGCTGGTGGAACGGGCCATTGCCCTCGCAGACCGCCGCCGACGAGTAGTTGCCGGCGCCGTGCGGCTGGCGCAGCAGCCCGAGCAGTTCGAAACGGTGGCGCACGACGCGCTCGAGTTCCTTCTGGTCGCAGGAGAACTTCGGCACCTTCTCCCAGAAGGACTGCCAGCCGCTCTCGTCCCTGTTGTCGGGGCGCCGCGCGCGGAAGTTCACGCCCTTGCCCTTGAAGACGACGTTCGCCTCGAAGCGGTGAGCGGCCTTCTGCCCGGCCTTCAGCGGCACGGGGCGGAACAGGCCCACGTAGACGCGCGAGCCGGCGACGATCGGGCTCGGCTTCTCCATCGGCCGCTTGGCGCGCGGCGTCGGCAGCGCCGTCATCTCGAACCACGGCGTCTCCTCGAAGTCCGGCCGGTCGCTGCCGCCCTCGGCGAAGTAGCCCTGCAGGCAGCGAGCGCCCTTGCTGTCGGGGCTGCCGTAGTGGATGTCGGCCGGGACCTCCGGCGCGGTGCCGTTCCGCAGCATGCGGCGGATGCGGAAGCTGTCGCCCTCCAGCGACACGGGTTCGCCCTCGGGGTCGGTCGTGGTCCACGAGACGACCGTGACCTCGCGGTCGACCTTGCCGCCGTTCGACAGTTCGAGTTCGGAGACGAACCGGTCGTCCTGCGTGACGAACCGGCGCTCGACCACCTTGAGCCCCGCGCCGTCCTCGAAGGTCAGCAAGGCGCGCCCCTGCTCGGGGACGATCTGCCGGCACGCCAGAACGAGCGGCCGGCCGTGTTCGAGGAATGACAGGAAGAAGACCGACGGTACGCAGGCGTTGCCGATATGCGCCTCGTCAGGGAAACCCGGCGCGTCGAGGAACCGCGGGAAGCGCGGCGCATAGAGGCAGTAGCCGCCGCCGGCGAGCGCGAACTTTTTCTTCTGGTTCATTCCGAAGTCCCTCGGCCAAGGTGCTGGCGCGCCGCTGGAGACAGGCTCTCGTTTGCGCCAAACAGGAAGCACGTCTCGCGGCTCACGGATCAGCTAACTTTCTTTATTGTCAGGGCTTGCGACAGAGCAGCTGGTCGGGATCGGCCTCGCGCGAATCCGGCGTTGCCGGATTCCAGTTGGGCCTCGGGATCCATCTTGATCCGTTGCCCTCGACAGTCAAGCGGTTTCCTCGGCCGCGGCCAGGAGTGCGGCGCGCGGGAGCGGGGCGAGCTCAGCCGATTGCCGCCGAGATCGCGCGGAACGGGTCGGTCCAGCCGTCGAGCGGCCGCCGTTTCGCCGCCGCGTCGAGCACCTGCGCGAGCAGGTTCGTGAGCGCGCGCCGCGAGAAGGCCTGCAGGGCCGTGCGGCGGCAGCCGCGCCTCGGTTCGCCGCGCGCGTGCGCCTCGACGAGCGCGCCGAGCGTCTCGCACAGAGCGCCGGCATCGGTCGGCGGCACGACCACCCCGGCCGCGAGTCGCCGCACCAGATCGGCCCCGTCGCCGGGCGGCAGCGCCGCGAGCACCGTGCGTTCGCTCGCGAGCGCCTCGTAGAGTTTGCCCGGCACGACGAGCGCGCGTTCGCCGTCCGGCACGCCGTGCAGCGGAACGAACACGGCGTCGGCGCTGCACAGCGCCGCGATCGCCTCGCGGTGCGGCACGTAGCCGTGCACGGTCAGGCAGTCGCCGACCCCCAGGCGGTCGGCCAGCTCGCGATGGGTCGCGTCGACGTTGCCGAACAGGTGCAGGCCGAGCCGCCGGTAGACGCCGGGCGAACGCTGCCGCAGCAGCGCGATCGCGTGCAGCAGGTAGTGGCCCGTGCGGCCGAGCTGTTCGATCTGGCGGTGGCGGTGCCGCAGCAACGTGTTGCGCGTGAACCCCGGCGCCACGTCGGCGGGGTGGAAGGTGCCCAGGTGCACGAGCCGGAACCTGCCGTCCGGCGGCGGGGCTTCGGCCCGCGGGCCCACGAAGTCGTCCTCGTCGTAGCCGTTCGGCAAGACCAAGGTGCGCGCGGGGTCGACCCCGAGTCCGACGAACGCCGCGGCCGCCGCGGGCACGTTGGCGATCACGAAGTCGGCAGAGCAGAGCGCGCGCCGCATGTGCCGCAGATCCCAACCCGCGTGCAGCGCGCTGCAGTAGCTGCGCCAGCCGTCGAGCGACCACGGGTCGCGCAGATCGAGCACCCACGGCAACCCGCATTCGCGCCGCAACCGTTCGCCGAGCCGGTAGACCGAGTAGGGCGACAGCGTGGTCACGACGACGTCCGGCGCGGCCACGCGCACGAGGCTCAAGGCGCGCTCGGTCGCCGCGTCGGCCCATTCGTCCTCGTCGAGCGAGAAGCGCAGGCGGCGCTGCACCCACCGGCGCAACGGCGCGCGCGCCGGAGCGTCGACGCGCTCCACGTGCACTCCGGCGCCGGCGAGCAGGGTCGGATCGTCGTGCGGCGCGTTCTCGTTGCGCAGGCCCTTGCCCGCGCTGAGCACCAAGGGCTCGACGCCGTGCTCGGGCAGGTACTTGCAGAACTTCGCGAACCGCTGCGTGCCGGCACCGCCCATGGGCGGGAAGTAGTAGGCGACGACGAGCGCGCGGATCACGGCCGCGCCCCCGCGCGAGTCGCCCCGAGCGCGCGCGCCGCGCAGGCCGGGTCGCCGCAGTCGTTGGTGTTGCGCGCGCGCCGGTCCTGGCGCCGCCGCCAGCGGATCGCCGTGCGCCGGAACCAGCCCGACTTCGCCTCGTCCTGGACGACGAGCGCCGGCATCGGCAGCACGTGCCCGAACCGCGGGCCCCACTTCGCGAGCAGCCACTGCGCCGCTCGTTCGTAGCTCGCGTCGATCCTGCCGGTCGACAGGTGCACGATCGGCGCGTCGATCGCGGTGACCCGCAGGCCCAACCGCGCCGCCTCGAAGCACAGGTCCGCGCCGTAACAATGGAAGCCCGGCACGCCGGGGTCGAACCGCAGGCCGGCGTCCCTGCGCACGGCCAGCAGCACTTCGTCGAGCGCCAGCACGTCGCACGGAAGCGGTGCCCAGAAGCAGTGCCCGTTCGGGTCGACGATGTGGCCGCGGTAGCGGCCGTTCTGCTCGCAGCCGACGAGCCCGGCGACGGCGACGTCTCGCCCCAGCGCGGCCACCGCCGCGGTGAACCTCGGCCAGAAGCCGGCGGGGAACAACACGTCCTGGTGCACGCAGACGATCCAGTCCGCCGCCAACTGCTCGATGCCGTGGTTCAGGCCCTGCGCCGCGTTCCAACCCCGCGGGTTCGGTTCGACGGAGAGCCACTCGGGCCACGGCTCCGCCGCGGCCCGCAGCGACGCCTGGCAGGCGGCGAACTGGGCCCGGTCGTTGACCAGGGTCAGCAAGGCGAAGGTGGGCAACTTGGCGTCGGTTCGGCGCGCAGCCGTTCCAGGACCTGAGCGAGGTCCATCGGCAGGGGGTCGGACAGTTCTATACGCACCCCCGTCCTCGGGTGGCTCATCGAGATGTGCTGCAGGTGCAGGAACAGTCTCGGCAGACCGTAGCGCTCACGGAAGGCTGCGTTGATGCGACCCTTGCCGTGGGTCGTGTCGCCGAGCACGTGGCGGCCGCAGTGGTTGGCGTGCCGGCGGATCTGGTGGTAGCGGCCCGTGAAGATGCGGCAGCGCACCAGCGCGCAGTGCCGGAAGCGCTCGACCAGCGCGAACTCGGTGCGCGCCTCGCGCGGCACGTCCTTCTCGTCGTGCAGGGGCCGGTCGCACGTCCACGCGTCGGCCAGACCGCGGTTGCTGCCGGGCCAGCGCAGCAGCGCCTGGTAATCCTTGTGCGCGTCCGCGGCGGCCAGCGCCGCCTGCAACGCCGCGGCGCCGTCGCGCGAGAAGCCGAACAGCAGGAGCCCCGAGGTCGCGCGGTCGAGCCGGTGGAACGGGTAGAGGAACCGGCCGAGCTGGTCGCGCACGGTCTGCAGCGCCGCTGGGGCATCGGGGTAGTGCTCGTCGCGGTGCACGAGCAGGCCGCTCGGCTTGCTGACGGCGACGAAGTCCTCGTCGATGTGCACCACCCGCAGCGGTGGGTGCGGCGGCGCCGGGGATGGCGCACCGGGCGGTGGGGGCTCGCCCGGCGGCGACATCGGCGGCAGTTCGGACATCGGGGCGCGGATTGGATCGGCGGGCGGCCGGGCAGACAAGCAGCAGGGG
>Ga0194127_10006779_pt1 | contig 12877 bp, 15 predicted proteins | sample TA2KigC100mmetaG_FD_148624 | JGI IMG/M metagenome (GOLD analysis project Ga0194127, IMG submission 148624) | Freshwater microbial communities from Lake Tanganyika, Tanzania - TA2015036 Kigoma Deep Cast 100m | ecosystem: Environmental > Aquatic > Freshwater > Lake | place: Tanzania: Lake...
CCCCGAGGAACCCGGCCTCCAACACCCGGCGGAAGTGCAGCGCGACCAGCATGATTGGCAGCGCGCCACCCGTCCGGTTGTAGTCGACGAGCAAGACGGTCGCGTTCCCAGCTTGCAGCGTGCAGCTCGCCTCGATGACACGCGTCGCCAGGATCAGGGCGATCGCGCGGTTCGCTTCGAGCACGACGGTGGCCGACAGCTCCGCCCCGCCCGTCAGCGAAGCAGTCGCGGTCGCCGCGACCGCGCCGATCCCACCGACGTGGATCCGATCGGCCAGAACGTTGACGGTCGCGTTCCCCGCTTGCAGCGTGCAGGTCGCGCCGGTCGACGGCACGCCCGTGATGACGCTGGTCGCGTTGCCAGCTTGACACGACGCGACCGTCTGGTGGATCAGGTCTTGCGTCGAGAACGTGGTGGCGCTGCCCGCGGACGCGCCAAGCGCGCCGTCGCGGACCCGGGCCGCGTCCAGATCGGCCGTAGCGGACCCGGCCTGCGCGCCGATCGCACCGGACTTGACGTTTTGCGCCGCAGCGGAAACGGTGGCCGAGCCGGCCTGCACGGCCATCGCGACTTCGATGACCCGCTGGCCGGCCAGCGAAACGGTCGCGCTGCCCGCCTGGGACGCGATCGTCGCGATGGCCTGCACCACGTCGGCCGTCAGGCTGGCGGTCGCCGTGCTGGCCTGTGTGGCGATCGTCGAGGGCACGACGCGATCGGCCGTCAGGTCAGCCGTAGCGGCAGATGCCTGGGCAGTGGCCGTGCCGACTGGAATCCGGTCCGCCGAAACCGTCGCGTCGGCTGCTCCGGCAGTCGCGTCGATGTCGGCCTCGAACGCCGCGACGATCACGGCGTCCAGGTCAGCCGTCGCGAGACTCGCGTCCGCTTCGATGACGGTCGGGACGACCCGTTCGGCCGTCAGGTCAGCCGTGGCCGCGCTGGCCGCAGACGGGGTCGACGACGCGACTACCCGTCCGGCCGTCAGGGTCGCGGTCGCCGAGCCAGCGATCGCCTGGGTCACGGCAGGGATCAGCCGGTCTGCCGTCAGGTCAGCCGTGGCGGTGCTGGCAACCGCCTGGATCGCAGCAGGGATCAGCCGGTCGACCGTCAGGGCCACGGTCGCCGATCCCGCGGCTGCCGTGGCCGTCGAGACGACGATGCGGTCCGCGTCGACGTTCGTAGTGGCTGGGCTCGCCGTCGCGGCAACAGCCGACGTGACGACCGTTACGGCCTCGGCTTCCAGGTCGGCTGTGGCGGCTCCGGCTTGCATCGTGGCCGTCGAGACGACGATGCGGTCCGCGTCGATACTCGCGGTCGCGGTCGACGCAACTGCCACGACAGACGCGACGACCACGCGCGACAAGGCCAGACTGGTCGTGGCGTTCCCGGCCTGCGTGGCGAGCGTCGAGGGCACGACGCGATCCGCGTCGACGTTTGCCGTGGCGGACCCGGCATTTGCGTCGAGGTCCGAAACGATCACCCGGTCGGCCGTCAGGTCAGCCGTAGCGGCGCTGGCTGTGGCCTGGACCGACGACGGAACGACGCGATCCGCGTCCAGATTGGTCGAGGCGGCCCCGGCGTCCACCCCCGCGTCCGCGACCCTAGCCGCATCCGCAGTGATCGAAGTGGTCGCGTTACCCGCCTGAACCGCGCCGTCCATCACGACGTGGATCAGGTCGCCGTTCAGACCGAGCGGCGGGTCGAACAGGGGGAACGATAGCGTGTTGGCTGGATCGGCTTGTGCCGCTAGCGCGGCGACAATGACCCGGGTGGCGGTCAGCGCAGCGGTCTGCTGACCGGCCTGCGCCGCGATCGCGGCGGTGAACGACTTCTCCACGACGAGCGCGTGGTGCCGCGATACGTAGATGTGATCCGGGTCGAGAAAGAGAGTCCGGATCTCGCTCTCCGTCAACAAGCGGTCCGACCATACGTGCAGGTCGGAGAACCCGATGACTGACGTCTGGAGGAAGTCGCCGAAGAGGATACGAGTCTCGATAGCCGGCGTGCCCGTCGGGCTGATGACCCGAATCCACGCTCCGGTGTTCTCCCCAGTCACCAAGTTGGTCGTCGTTAGCACCCCGTCGACCCAGAAGTCGTAGCTCCCCTCAGAGCCGTTCGCCTGGAATACGACGTGATGCCACGCGCCGTCCGCAACGGACTGGTTGGACTCGGCAACGTTCCACACGCCCTGCCCATTGCCCTGCACCGTGACGGTCGGCTTGCCCGAGACGATGCTGATGTGCGCGAACTCTAACTCCTCAGGATTGCCGAAACACACCACTCCGCCGTCGGACGCCGTGACGGCCAGCTTGACCCAGAACGAAACCGCGCCGGAGGTTGGGAGCGAATAGACGGCTTTCGTGCCGAGTGTGTAGTTGGACGTGGTGCTCGCATTCGTGAGCAGCGCCGCACCACGACCCCGACACGCGGGCGTCCAGACCACTTGTTTGGCTTCGTCGCGATAGAGACGCGACTGCATCGGGTCGCGATACTCGGAGACCACGTCAAGCGCTTCCCAAACCAGGATGTCGTAGCGCCGCTGGTCCAACAGTGACGCGCTCACCCTGAGGTTGCGCAGCAGGCTCGACCCGAAGTTGCGCCGGTCCCGATCGACCTGCCGGCGGACGTAGCCGCCCAGCTTGGGCGGGTCAACCGGCTCGACATCTTGTGTTTGCGCGTAGAGCTGGACGTCGCGCGCAGCACGGCCCGGATCCGGCGTGCGCAACCGGATGTCGATGTCGCCCGAGCTGCGAGGCTTTGGCGACTGGTTCTGGCCGGTTACATAGCTCGGGTTGAGCTTGACATCACGCTGCCCGCATGACGCGCACGGCGGGTGCAGGATGATGTCGACCACTTCACGTCCCGATCAGCGTGTTGACGCTGGCCCCGTTGATGGGTGGCGCGTCGGTCTTGTGCGCCACGATGTAGTGCTGGTCTGGGTAGAAGGGCGTGTTGAGCAGGTAGTTGCCCCGCGGGTCGCTCACGGTCTTGTCGATCAACAGGTCATCAGACGTGCGGAACAGCTTGACCACGCAGTTGCCCACGGGCGTGCCGTCCGAATTGCGCGTGACCCCGACGAACCCGTAGCGCGACGCGCCAGCAGGGCCGCTCTGCTCATACGGGCCCCACCGCAGAGCATATCGCCCTGGATCGTATGGGCTTCTGTCGTCGTGCAGCACCGACGCGCCCGCGCCGGGCCACCATTCGGTCTTGAAACTCGCCGGAGCGATCGGATCCTGGTCGTCGTGGATCACGCCGATCTGGCGATAGCTGGCCCCGGCCAAGCGCTGGTCGTCCCAGAGGAACGCGCCGCCCAGACCAGCAGAGCCAGCGACAAACGAGGCCATAGCTATAGGGGGTAGATGCGTTCGTTCGGGTTGACCAGGACTTCGCGATTTGGCACGACCAGCTTGGGATCGAGCCCCGCACCGTTCGGCTCCAAGATGCATGGCCGACCCAGACGGTTGCCGACCGCCGTCTTGGCCGCGTCGAGCATGCCGAGCGCCAGATTCACGTCCCCGACGTTGCCCTCGATGGACATCGCGCCGTCGTCCATGAGCGTCAGGGTGAGTTTGGCAACCGGCTTGTTCATGTCACTCGTCGATGGACACGTTGATGTCGCTCGCGACCGCGGCCGTGATGTTCCACACGACCAGCGAGGCACTGACCGGGATGATGAGGCCGCGCGGGAACGTCCAGATGATACCGACGCCGATCGTCGCGGCTCCGTTCCAACGGCGGTGGAACACGAGCGGCACCGTAGGCGAGGTGGCCCACGACAGCGCCGTCGTGGTCACGCAGACCGGCGCGCCCGGCTCGTCACGCTGGAATGTCGAGGTGCCGCCCGGCGTCACACCCTGCGCCTGCGGGCGGCCCAGGCCGAGCGACTGCGCCGTGCCGGTCGCGCCGATGATCGAGAGTTCCAGGACGGTCGCGCGGACCGCAGCGGTCGTGCGGATCTCCAAGCACGCCTGGGTGATCGTGAGGTTGGTCGTGCGGACGCCGATTGAGCCGATTGCCATGGTTTGCTTTTCCCGCTAGACGGTTTGGAAGTAGATGCCAGTGTAGCCCTTGCGATGGTCGCCCTCGGTTGCCGAGAAAGCCACGCCAGACAGGTTATGCACGACGATGCCCCACTTGCGCGGGAGGCCAAACCCACCGAAGGCTTGCATCAGGGACATGGGGTGCGAGACATAGGAGAGGCCGCCCGAGTCGGGCGTGTCGATCGCGCCGAGCAGGCGCAAGTTGCTCGGCTGGCGGAGCGTGATCGCACCGTCCGTGCCGGTCGCGTTGTCCGTCAGGTCGGTGCCGTCCTCGGACCCATACGCGTAGATGTAGACCGCGCGATCGCCACTAGGGGTTCCCGAAGCCAGCTTGACCCGGACTTGCACGATCGCGTCGACGAACGTGTTGCCCGTGTTGTCCACGAGCGTCGACTGTCGCGCCGAGCTGGCCGCGAGGCTCGCGAGCGTGACCACGATGGCCGTGGACGACCCGTAGGACAGACGCAACGTCGCCATACCGACTCAGCTCACGGCGAAGCCGTGTAGGTGAACGTGTTGATGCGCACGACGTCGTTCGTGACGAGCGCCGTGCTGGACAGCTCCATGTCGCCGCCACCGCCCGTCGCCGTGACGGTGCCCTGGAACACTTCGTTGTTGTCCCGGTTGCGCACGCGGAACTTCGCCGCCGTGCCGGTGCCCGTGCAGGTGCCTTCCTTGGGCAGACCGTTGGCCGTGGCGGTGCCGCCCGTCGCCGCGCCGAAAGCCGGCGGCGCGTTCAGGTTGATCGTGCAGAGCGTCGCGTCTGCCGCGGTCTGGACGATCAGGTCGCCTTGCGTATCGCCTGTGCCGGCGTCGATGGCATCGACCACGAGGTCGGCGAGTGAGTTTCGGATCGCGGTGACGTGTGTCAGGGCCATGGTCGGAGCTGTCCTGTAGTTGGGTCCAGGGCTCCGAGTCTATCGCGGGGTGTGCCCGCGCGCTACACCATGTTCATTTGGTGGGCTTGGGCTCAGAACTCGCAATGGCTTCGTGAGCCTGCAGTGCCGTATTCACTCGCTGGGCCAGCGCCTGGAGACCCTGCAGCGCGACGATCTCGTCCTGACCACCAGAGCCAACCCGGATGCGCAGGACGTCGATCCCTCGCTCGCCGTGACGGCGCGCCACCTCGGCCGCCGCGGATGAGCGCGTATCGGACATTGCCTCCCACAGCGCGTCTTCCGCCGTCCAGTCGGCGCTCTTCTCGACGCCCCCCGCAGATCGCGCCGGGATGAACTCGCTCGCGCTCATCAGGAAGAACAGGGCGAACGGCCAGACGAACTTGGTCACGTCGCCCAGGCCCGAAGACTTGGGTTGCGCATCATGCTTTGAAACTCCGTGGTGTAGCAGTTCGAACGCGAAGCACGTCGCTGCCGCAAGCATGATCCAGGCGATGACGTAAGGCAAGATCACGCGATCGAGCGGTGTGTAGCGATCGAGCGACGCGGTGACGCGCCTGATCGTCATGAGGCCGGCTGAACACGCGAGTAAGGCGAAGCCGGCCCGATCCCACTTGTTCCGCTCACACGCCGCACGAAACAGAACTAGGCCAGCGATCACAGCCTGCACCACGACGATCAAGTCGATCATTTTGGCGGCTCCGGAAGGTATTGGCGCTGCTCAGGAGGAAGGGATGCCCGATACTCACGAACCCACGAATGCCACGCGGCCTCGTGCGCGCGGAACTCTTCGCGCGGAACGAGCGTGGCGATGCGGTCAGACAACGCGGCGAGACGCTGCAGGATCATGTCGTTCTGGTGGTCCTGTTGCGTGAACTTCTTGTCGATGCCTCCCGCGGTGTGCGTCAGCGCGACCGCCGCGGTCAGCAGGGTCAGCACGAAGCCCAGCGAGATCCAGGTCTTCTCACTCAGGTAGGCGGTGACTCGCTTGGCTGCGCTTGGTGATGGGTTGAGTTCCTGGGCCGACATGATCGGTGACTGCGCTCCCGTCGCGGTGATCGTCGCTCACGGCTCGCAGGGCTCTCGGGTAGGTCTGCGAGACTTCACCCGCAAGAGTATACCCGGGGCAGCAGTCCTGATTCACGACGATCGCGCGACGGTCCGCGCGTTACCGACCCGGCGGAACAGGCTGCGTCGGGTTCTGCACGAGGCCCGGCGGCGGCGGAGGCGTCGGGTTGCCGAGCGCGGTCTCCAGCGCGACGCGGATCAGGTAGCCGGACCGCCGAAACGTGATCTTGTCCTCGGGCGAGATCGTCGCGGGGTCGAGCTGGCCTGTCAGCATGGCTTCGTGCCGATCGAGGACCGGACGGAGCGTTTGCTCGACGTTGCTCGCCTGGATCATGCCCGATTGACACGAAGTCAGCGCGAGCAGTGCGAGCAGGGATAGCAGAAGGTGCTTCATGGTTCTCTCCGTCAGGGCGCGGTCATGTGGCCGTCTGGTTTGGCGGCGCGGGGTTGTTGCGAACACGGGCGAAGCCCTGGCCTGCATCCGCGACGCCCTGCGCGCCGATGTAGACCATCACGAGATTCAAGACTTGTTCCTGCGTGGCGGCGTCGATCTGCAGGCCGATCTTGCTCAGGAGCGTGAACAGCATCCCGACCACCATCGCGAGGAACTTCTTGCTCTGCAGCATCTCGCCAATCGGCGACTTGCTGACGGGCATCGCGACGAGCCTGATGGGCTGCCCACCGACCTGCACGATGTTGGATGGCGCAGGCGGTGCGGACGGGATTGACGTCGGGATTTCGGTCACGGCGAGGTCTCCCTGAGCTGGGTAGGTCAGCGCACCGGGCCGCTGGCCAGCCAGCCCGTCACGTTTCCCAGGGCCATGCTCGCAATGCGCATGCCCACCGTCAGGATCTTGTCGAGCACGCCAGCGGCGGTCTCGACCACGCGGAGCTGATTGATCTCCAGCAAGAGCTTGACCTGACCGCGCAGCTCATCCGTCAGGGTGGTATGGCCCTGGCGCAGCGCGCGCGTCATGTCCTGCGCGATGTCGACTGCGAAGTTGGCCAGATCTTGTGCGGCTCCAGCGAGCACGCCGTTCAACTCGCCCTTGAGCAAGTCGGCGAGTTCGGTCGCGGTTTCGTTCCAGTTGACCTGGAGGTTCGGGCTGATCGGGGTAGTTGGTGCGGGCATCGTGATTCTCCGACGAGGGTCAGGAAGTAGCCTTGGATGCTACCGCGCTACCCGACAAAACACTAGCCCGCGCGAATCACATAGGCCGCCGCCATGGTCGGCTGCACGTTGTTGTGCGAACCGCCTACGCCAGTTGCGTCCGTCACGCCCGAAGTCGTGGCAAACGTCACGGCCGCGCTGCTCGGCGACGCTTCGCCGGTTTGCGCGCCGCCCGAGCCACTCGACATGTAGCGGTCCGTGAACGTGTGCTGATGTGACGGCATCTCGGAGGACGACAACGTGTGCGATTGCGCCCCGCCAACGCCCGCGAGAATCGAGCCCCACGCCGCGACAATCCGGCCCGCCACCACGCCGCCCATGTTGTCGATCCCGACGATCGCGCGACCGCGAAGGTCGGGCAGGACGAACGTGGTGCCTCCTGACGGTGTCCCGTATGCGATCCCGATCACGGCGAACAAGGCAGCGTAGGTCGTGCGCGAGACCTCACGGCCGTCGCAGATCAGAAACCCAGGAGGCACCGTGCCGCGCATGCTCGGCATGACCATCCCGATCGGCACTCCTGACGTCCCGCCCGTAACGGCAAGCGCGTCGAAGAACGTCTTGGTCACGGCGTCGCTCGCCGCGGTCGGATCACCCATGTCGAGGATCCGGTTCTCCGCCATGTCCCACGCCGCGCCCGAGTTCGTCATGGCGTTCGCCCCCGTCCTGGGCAGATACGCCGACGTGAACGCGAGGAACTGCGCGTCCATGTAGGAATCGATCACCAAGTGGCCCGACAGCGTCGGGATCCCGACATTGATGACGCGCTGACCGGGCAGCGACACGCCCATGTCGAGGTCGCCGGCCATCGGGAGGCCCGAGTCACGCTGCAGCACGGCCTGATCCGCTTCGTCTCGCTTGTCCTCGTAGAGGAACTGCACGACCTTGAACTGCGCGAGCGTGACCAAGTCCTGCGTGTCGGTCGCTGCCGCCATTCCCGAGATCTTGTTTCCGTCCAGGTCCAGCGGACCCTTCATGTAGGTCGTGGCCTCGGCCTCCTCGCCCACGCGCACGCCATCGCGATCGAGGAAACGCGCGGTCAGCAAGTTGGCCAACCGGATCAGCGCGTTCGCATAGCCGCGTAGCAGGTTCGTGCGCTGCTCGCCCATCCGGGCAACCCGGTTCTCCGGGCCACGACCGCCACCCGGAGCGTCCGCGCTGACGATCTCCAGCACGGTCACGGGATCGAGCAGCGGATACGGGTCGTCCTGGTTCGTCGTGGCCGCGCCCGTCAGCGGCGCGAGGAACAGCGCGGGCCACCCGGGGTAGAGATACTCGATCTTGACCGCAGCGATCTGAGCTAGCGCCTCGATGTTGCACTGGATCAGAGCCATCGCGTCACGTCTTGATTAGGCAGAGCATCGCGATCGACGGCTGCATGTTGTTGTGCGCCGCGCCCGAGCCGGACGACTCGGTTGTCCCGGAGAACGTCGCGAACGTGTTGGTCGTGGTGCTCGGGGAGGTCACGCCGGTGAGCGCGCCGCCCGAGCCGCTCGCGAAGTAACGGTCGGTGTAGCCGTGCGTGTGCGACGGGAACTCACTCGACGTCAGCGTGTGGGTTTCCGCACCGAGCGTCCCGCCCAGAACGTCGGCCTGGATCGCGGTCACGCGGTTCGCCGGACCCGTGCCGGACAACGCGCCGTAGTCGTCCATGCCGATCGTCGTGCGTCCGCGAAGATCCGGCACGTTGAACGTGCTCCCCGAGCCACCGAACGCATACCCGATCGCGCTGAACAACGCGGGGAACGTCACGGTGCTGAGCGCACGTCCGTCACAGAGCACCCACCCGAGCGGAACGGTGCCCCCGGCAAACGCCGACACCACGCCGGCCGGAACCGCAGCGATCGCGGCAAGCCCAGCGTCGACGTATGCCTTCGGCACGGCATCCTGCGGGAGGTTCGGGTATCCCGTGGTCGGCAGACCCGTGATCTTGTTCCCGCCCATCTGCAGGTTGCCCTGCATCGCAAGCGACCCATCGCGCTTGACGTAGCTGGTCTGCAACGTGCTGACTGTCGCGTCAAGCTCCTGCTTGCGCACGCCGTCCGCTCCATCAAGCGCGGCGGCCATGTTGATGATCTGGAACCCGCCCATGTTCAGGTTCGCAGTCATCGCGAGCGTGCCGTCGCGCCTGACGAAGTCTGTGCCGAGGTCGGTCTGGAGTGTGAGCACGAGCGCGTTGAGCGCGTCGAGCTGCTGCTTCGTAACGGCGTCCTGGTCTTCCGTCCCGTTCGCCACGCCCTTGACCTGATGCAGTGTCGGCCCGGCCGGGTCCGTCATGCTGAGCGCGCCGCGCATGTAGCTCGGGTCCGGGCTGCTGCCGCTTTGCGCACGCGCCCCGTCGCGGTGCAGGAAGTTCAGGCCCATCGCGTTCACCACGTCGATGAGCATGTTGACCGCCGCACGCAGCGTCTCGGTGCGCTTGTCGATTGCCTTCGGTTGCCGGTTCGCAGCCTCTGGCCCGACCGAGTCAACGGTCTGGATCGTGCTGAGTGCCGGATACGTGTTGTTCGGATCCGTCAGGTCCGTGCTGGACGGCACCGGGATCGTGGTGATCGGGACATGCGGAAGCGACTCGGTCATGGCTCAGACCGCCGTCAGGATGATGTCATAGGTCACGGTGTAGCCAGTCGCCGGTGCGATCACCGCAACTGGAGACGGGAGTGCGCGACCGATCAGGATGTCGGTCGAGTTGATCGTGCAGAACAGCCCGACCTCCGTGATGGCTTGCCCGTTCTGCGTATTGGGCGGGATCGTCGCGGCGTGCCGCACGGTGCCGCTCGCAGGATAGCTCACAGTGAGTGTCGTGTAGGTCACGAGCGGGGTGGGATCCGCGAGCGCCGTGTCGCCCGCGGCCGGAGCAGCCGGAGCTGCCGCGTTGCCCAGCTTGATCTTCGTCACGAGCAAGTCGTCGATGTCCGAGACGGTCTGCCCGCCGACCTGCACAGGTGGCGTGCCGAGGATGTGCCCGAGCTTGCGTGACATCCATTGTAGGCCCGACGTCACGATCAGATTCGACGTGTCCGAAACGACTTCGCAGTGGCGCGCCAGCATCGCGTCCGACACGGGGGTCTGGGCCAGGAGCCAATCCGGAACCCGGTAGATCCTGACGCGGCCTTCCACGCGAAGGTGGCTGTAGTGCTCGACGTTGCTCATGTGATGCTGACCGAATCCGAGACCGTGACGTGGTCCGCCGCGCCCTGCCGGTCACTGACGAACCACTTGATCGGGACGTGCGCGGGCAAGACGTTCCGGCGGAGGAACCGGGCGACGCGCTCCTTGGTCGCGTCGTCGATCACGAGCAGTGGCTCGCCGTCGCGCTCGGCCAAGTGGATGTTGATCTGACTGGTCGGGTAGTAGTGCGTGGCCGGGTTCGTCGGGCTCGCCTGATCGAACGAGAATGGCTTCTCGATCACGTCGGTCGGGTCGCCCTGTGGCTTGGCCCAGACGTGTGTGCCGTATCCCGCGAAGCCCAGCGCCCGCAGACCGTTCTGAATCGCAGCCGGCGTGCCCTTCTGCTGCATGATCCCGATGAACGTCCGGAGCAGCTCGCGCTTCGACTCGGGCGTCTCCTCGAAGTCGAAGTCATCCGCGCCGAACGTGTGGAGCAGAAGCGAGAGCATCGCGTCCGGGCACGATACCGGATCGACCAAGTCCTGGATGCGCCGCGTGTCGTATTGAAGCTGCGCCAGCATCAAGCCCAGGAGCATGGCGTAGTAGTCATAGATCTGCTGCGCGTCGAGCGGCCCGAACGCCTCCGTCCCGCGTAGCGCGCGCTGCGGCAGCGTCGAGTGCGCCCCCCACGTCCGCGTTGTCTGATCCCACCGCCACACCGAACATGCCGGAACGAGCACGACAGTCTCGCCCGAATACGGCGGCCGAAAGCGCAGCGCCTTGCCCGACGGCGTGTCGATCACGATCCCGACGTATCCAGCGAGCCCGCCTGCCCGCGTGAGCAAGTCGTCCGGGTCGTCCGAGAACGCGTCCGAAATGAGGAACGGTTCGAGGTCGCCGACTTTGTAGGTCACACCGCCATCCTCAGTCAGCTCGAACAGGTGCTGCACGTCTTTCTTGACGACCTGCCATGGCAGCACGGGGCGGCGGCCATCGGCTTGCTCGCCGAGGAAGTCCGCGGACGGGATCGGGATGATCTGGGTCGGCAGCGAGCCGAACAGGAACGGCACGATGAAGGTCGCGCCCTGGATGCTCGTCAGGACCGAGAAGCCGCCCGGCAAGAGTGCGAACGCATCCAGCACGTTCGCCGCGGTCAGCGTGAGCCTGGACAGCGTCAGGCTGCCGAGGAACACGGGCGTTGCGTCCGTGTTGCCCAAGACCTTCGGCAAGAGCTTGGGCGCGTTGACCGGCAGCACATCGGTCGGCACGACCATGGTGGTCGAGCTTCCCGAGTTCGAGAAGTTCGTGATCCACGTCGGGGCTTGAAGCGGCTCCAACACGGGCGTGCCGATGCACAGCTCGCGGTTCCCGTCCAGTTGGCCGATGTAGTAGAGAGTCATCAGGCAGCTCGCGCTGACTCCGTGTCAACCTGACACTAAAATCAGGTCAGACGGATAGTGAGGTCGTCCGCTGTTAGTTGGTCTGACGTGAGCAGCGACACCGCGCTCGAACGCTCCCACCACGCCAGCGGCTTGTCCGGGGTAGTGGTCGTGTCCTGCAGGGTCGCGCCCGCGATGTTCGAGATCGTAGCGGTGGCGGTCCAGGTCTGATCCGCCAGGACGACCTGCACGTTCTGGTTCGGAGCCGAGCCGGACAACGACGCGGTCCAGTTCGACTCCACCACGGTCTTGGGGTCGCCGCCATTGCCCGAGATGAGCGTGAAGCCAGTGCCGTCCTTCGCGGGCGTCGTGGCCGAACTGAACAGGTCGAGCGAGTCACCCGCCAGGATGATGCCCGCGACAGCGCCAACTGCCTTGTTCGCGCCGCTGCCCGTGCTGAGCTTGCCAAGCGCGATGTATTGCCCTTCCTGTGTCAACGAGTTAGCCATTTTGCACCATTTCCTTGATTGGTTCGCCTAGACGCGCATCGTCGGGAGTATGCGCAACACCGAGAAACGCGGGATCGCCCGACGACGCGCCCGATACGAAATGTGGACTGACCGTCGTAGTCGCGGTGAGCGATGGCGGCCGGTTGTCGACTACGAAGGGCTTTACTCGGTATCGAGCCACGGGCGCGTGCGAAGCGAACGCAACACGACGCGCAGCCGAAAAGGCGCGATCATCCAACCAGGAGACACGCACGGATACCGCCTCGTGGCGCTCTCCGCGCCGGGCTACGCACGAAAGACTTGGCTCGTCCACCGACTCGTAGCCGAAGCGTTCATCGGACTGCCGCCGTGCGACGGGGCACAAACCAACCACCGCGACGGCAACCGTAGCGACAACCGCGTTGAGAACCTGGAATGGGTGACACCGCGCGAAAACCGAGAGCACGGGTATGAAGTTCTTGGGCATGCTCGGCCGTTCCGCGGCGAAGCGAACCCACAAGGCAAGCTGACCGAGGAAGCAGCGCGCAAGATCTTGCGGTTGTGGAACAACGACCGGGAAAAGGCGCTTCGCGAGATGGGGCACAAGCGCCGACTCCCGCCTGACCACGTGCTGTCGCTCGCAGGGCTGGCTCGCCGTTTCGGCGTCAAGCTCAGAGCAGTGTGGCGTCTGGTGCATGGCGAAACGTGGCAGCATCTCAGGGGG
>Ga0194127_10006783_pt1 | contig 12874 bp, 12 predicted proteins | sample TA2KigC100mmetaG_FD_148624 | JGI IMG/M metagenome (GOLD analysis project Ga0194127, IMG submission 148624) | Freshwater microbial communities from Lake Tanganyika, Tanzania - TA2015036 Kigoma Deep Cast 100m | ecosystem: Environmental > Aquatic > Freshwater > Lake | place: Tanzania: Lake...
CCAGCTGCTGGGCGATCCTGTCGGCGGTGACAAACCCGATCCCGAAGACATCCGTCGCCAGGCGGTAGGGATTCTCCTTGACGACGGTGATGGAGTCATTGCCGTAATGCTTGTAGATTCTCGCCGAATAACCCGGACCGACACCGTGGGTTTGGAGGAAAATCATAATGGATCTGATCTCCTTCTGCTCCTCCCAGGCCTTTTTGATCATGCCGATCCGCTTCGCGCCGATCCCGTCGATCGCGGCCAGTCTTTCGATATCCTTTTCAATGACGCTCAGGGTCTCTTCTTTAAACCGCCTGACGATCCGCTTGGCCATGACCGGACCGATCCCCCTGATCAGACCCGAACCGAGATATTTCTCGATCCCATGGACCGTGGCGGGGACCATGGTTTCGGAATTAACGATCCTGAACTGCTCGCCGTATTTGGGATGATTCCCCCATTCGCCCTTCATGGAGAGGATTTCGCCGGGGGTGGGATTGACGATGTTTCCGACGACGGTGACCAGCTCCCTGCGACCCGGGACCTTGACTCTGGCGATCGTGTATCCGTTTTCTTCGTTGGTGTAGGTGATCCGTTCGATCTGTCCGCGAAGGCCTGCAAGGGTGTCGGAAGTCATCTTCAAGAATTATGCAGCGCTTTGGGTCGCCGAGAGTTCCGCGATGATCCCCTCCAGCAGGGAGGAGATGATGGTGAGGTCCGAGTTCTTGTCGAGGTTGGGAAGTATCTCGGGCTCCGGCAGCTCGCCCTTGATTTCCTTATCGAGTACCTTGCACAGGACGAGCATGATCTTGTTATCGAACTGGCTGTAGAGGCACTTCTTCAACTCCACGAGCGCGGTCTGCACATCCATCTTTTCCCGGTAAGGCCTTTTGGAGGCCATCGCATCGAAGGAGTCGGCAAGGGTAATGATCCTGACCCCGTCGCTAAGGGATTCCCGCCCTAGCTCATCGGGGTACCCGTGTCCGTCAAGACGCTCGTGGTGGTGCCAGACCATATCCTCTACATTCTTCCAGGGGAAGTTGATCTTCGCGGCGATATTGTGGGACAGGGTCGAATGTTTTCTTATTTCTTCCACCTCTTCCGGCGTAAAGGGCCCGACCTTGTTCAGCAGTTCATTGCTTATCGCGAGCTTTCCGACGTCGTGGAGGTACCCGGCAACGTATATCCCTTCGATGTCCCCGGGATGTCGTTGTCGTTCCATCCGAGCTCGCGCGCAATGGCAGACGAATATTTTGCAACCCTGTGCGAGTGGTTCTGGGTGTAGGCGTCCTTTGCGTCGATCGCCGCGGCAAAGGCCTGGATCGTCCCATGGTAGATGCGCCGCATCTCTTCGTAGAGTCTATGGTTTTCTCCGAGCTTGTCCGATAGGTCGATGAATAGGGAGTGATGGTTCAGCGTGATCGCGATCTGGGTTGCGATGATCTTTAGAAGCTCGAGATCTTCTGCCGTATAGGAGCCAGCCGTCACCTTGTCGCCGAGGAGCAGGGCGCCGATGAACTGGTCCCTCACCCAGAGGGGAACCAGCACCTCCGCCCCGATGACCGCCAGGAAAAGGGCGTCTTTAGCCAGACAGGGCTCGTTTTTCTCCAGCGCCATCAGTTCTTCGGCTCCGAGGTGCACCAGATCGGCCGGTGTAAACCCTTTTTGCGTCAAAGCATCCAGTTTTTTTGACGATCCGTCATACGAAAGGATCGCACCCTTGTTTGCCAGGAATGTGCCGGTGATCACATAAAACACCGCCTGCATCTTTTCATGAAAAGCGTTCTCAGAGGGGGTTTCCTGACCGAGGTCGGCGAGCGCCGAGAGGTTATAGAGTGCCCGTTTCAGTTCCGTGCTCATCTGGTTCCGGCTTTCAGGTATTTTATTGCGTCGCTTTCCACCGGGAAAACGATCATATGCTGTAACAAACCGAGCATCTCAAAGGTGTCGTGGAGGAACTTGGACATGTTGGTGCAGCAGATCGTGCCTCTGATATTCCTGAGGTCTTCCATGATCTGTAGAAGCAGGGAGATGCCGATGGAATTGATCAAGTCGGTTTCGCTGAAATTTACCACGATTTTCGTGATGCCCCTGCGGATGTAAATGCCGCATTCATTGACAAGACTCTCTCCCGAGAGATTGTTTAGATATCCTTTGGGGTAAATAACCGCGGCGTCTCCGACGAGCTTCGAGGCCACGCTGAATTGAACCGGTTTCATTCAACCCCCTCTTTGTCTTTGATGTTTTTTGTCATGATCACCCTCGTCCTGTCGTTTACCCTCTCGACCTTCACATGGTCCATAATCGCATAAACCAGTTTGAACCCCCAACCCCGCTTGATGCCCATCCTGAGTTTCTCTTCCACGGGGATCTCTTTTCGCGTCTCCGGCGAGAAAGGCTTTCCCGAGTTCTCCACGACGATCTCGAGCGTGCCCGGCCTGGTGATAAATTTCAGAAAGACCTTTTTTTCGTAGCTCCCGCTGTGCTCCATTGCGTTAATGCAGACCTCGATCAGCGCCAACTGCAAATAATTCAGGAACTCAGCGTCGAGGTTGCTGTTCTTGCCGATCTGCTCGACAGCCTTTGCAACCACGAGCTCCGCGTTCGAACTCATGGGGATCACCAGCTCAAAGCAGGATTCTTCTTTTTCCGAAAGATATTTCGCCTCGAAAATTTCCTTGGCATAGACGGTATCTCTGCCTTCTATTTCCTTCATGTAAAGGCAGCGAATGAAATCCTGGAGCACCGCGTCCCTCTCCCGGACAATCCCCGATAAGTTCAAGGAGGTCAGGATGACGGCGGTTTCGCTCTCGCTGACCCCGGATAGGATCGAAAGCCTTTTTATGTCGTCAAGACCCCCGTTATCCACCCAGTGCATCAGAATTTTAAGCATGGATCTTCGCCCTGTCGGGGTCTTCGCATAACGGTTCAACACCGAAGACCAATAGAACGCCGTCTCTCCACCGGAAACTTCAAAGCCGTAGCACTCGATCAGATCCTTTTGATGAAGCTCTTTCTTGCGCATTTTCCAGGCTGCCTTCGCAAGGTTCCTGATATAGAGAGGATTCCCTTTCAAGAGGGCAAGGAATTTCACTTCCCCGGCCGGCGGAGGGGTGATCTTCAGATTGGCAAGGTGAGCCCCGAAAAGTTCGCCGGCCGCGTCTTCCGGAAGAGGACCCAGCCGCATCTGTTCCGTCATCCCGATAAGGGAGTGGTCTGTGAAAACCGTCTCGAGCGCCCCGGCCGAGCCGGTCATCACGTGCGGGCAGAGACTGTTTTGCATCGATTCCCGAAAGAGGCTGATAAGACCGGTCGCATCGCCGAGGCTTGATTCATAAAGCGACGCAGCCGCATCGAAGTCGTCCAGCATCACGATCACCGGCTTTCCGCTTTTCTTCGCGGCAATGACCGGCGCCGATATGGCGGCGACAATCTGCCAATACACATCATTCTTGTTCACATGGGTTTGAAAGTCTTCGATGCAGTCGATCAGCCAGTACAGGCCGAGCGAAGATATCGCCGGCATGAGACGCTCAAAAGGCTCGGCGGCGCTTTGTACAATGGTGGAATCCTTTTTTTTAAACGCGACATATTGTCTAACGAATCCGCTGAAGTAGTCTTTCGCGAAATAGGCCCCTTTAAGGTTCGCCGTTTTGAAGGAGTAGTAAAACGGCACGACCTCATCTTCCCAATAGAGCAGGCGGTAAAGCTGCTTGAGAAGTTCCGTCTTGCCCATTCCCCTTGCGCCTTCGAGGAACACGTCCCCGCCCAAAGCGCTCTTCTTTAGTTCGGAGAGCCCCTTCAGGTAGTGAAGCTCATTTTCCCGGTTAAAAAAATCCTCTGCGGGAATGGCATTAAACGGCATGCGTCGCGCTCGCTCCTTGAGTTGCTAAAAAAATCGCTTTTTGGGCTTTTGTTGTATAATGGAAAGGGTGGGTCGTGTCAAGAAGATAGCTTGCAATGGTTCGATCTTTTTGCTAAAAGCTCCCGGGCGACGAACGGTCAGAGCTTACATTCACACATCAAGTCACGACTGAAACAACCGGGGCCTCGGCTGATTGACCGAAGAACGGATTTGAAGGCTCAAGAGGAGCGATCGGTGCGAGTGACACATGTTCGAAAACGTTAGCCATTTTGAAAAATCGGATATCGGACTTCGCAGATTCAACAACGAGGACAGCTATCTGGTCGTCGACCGGGACAGTGCTCATTACGATCTGCGGAAATTTGGACTTTTTTTGTCATTGCCGATGGCATGGGCGGACATGCAGCCGGGGAAATAGCGAGCAGGATGGCCTGCGAGGAAGCCGTTTCGGAATACTACAGCAATGCCGCTGCGCCTGTGGAGTGCGGCGATGAATGCGAATCGAAGCGGCAGAGGCTGGAAAAAACACTTCGGACGGCACATGAAAAAAATGTCGACTACGCAAAAAAACACGACGAATTACGGGGAATGGGCACGACTTTATCCGCCTTGGTGATTCAGGACGACAAAGCGCTCATCGCGCATGTGGGCGATAGTCGAATCTACCGGTTCAGAAACCATTCATCCGAAAGAATGACCGTCGATCATACGGAAAACCAGATCTTGATCGACAGGGGAATAATCCATCCGGGGCTGGAAAGCAATTACTGCTGCCGCCATATCATCACGCAAGCCCTCGGGGCAGGGGCGGATTTGGACTCCGTATTTACCAGGGTGGAGAGCGTCCGGAGCGGCGACCGCTTTCTCCTGTGCACCGACGGTCTGCATGATCTTGTCACAGACAGCGAGATTGAAAACATACTGATCGAACACTCCTCACCGCAGGCGACAGCCGACGAGCTGGTGAATGCGGCGATCAGGAAAGGCGGTCATGACAATGTGACCGTCATCGTCGTACAAACGTAAAGGAACCCCCGCCTTCAAATCCTTGCCAGGCCCAGAAAAACGGCGTGCAGGGCCGATACGAGGACGATGAAGAGCGCCCTGGCGCGGTCTCCGGACAGCGCGACGAAGCGGTAGCGGATCGAGAGGGAGCGGCAGCTCGTCACGCAGTCGCCGCAAAGGGTGCAGGAGAGGGCGGGTCGCCCTCGCTCCAGGTCCTCCTCGCTCAGGGCGTCGTACCGGCAGGCGCGGAAACAGGCCTTGCATCCCGTACAGGAGGGGTCGATGGGGAGGCGGAAGGGGGAGAGTCGGCCGAGCACCGTAGCGAGCACCCCGATGGGGCACCAGAAGAGGCAGTGGCTCATGGCGCCCGACCGCCTGGAGAACCAGGCCATGACGCCGACGCCCAGGATGCCGAACACCCCGCCGGTCACGGCAGCCGCATGGCCGGGAACTTCGGCAAATCCCATGAGAAAAGCGGCCAGGATAACGGCGAGTGCAAAGGCTATTTTGCCCGCCCGCATCCAGCGGGGAAGCGGCCTCGCAACGCGGCGCCGGGTTGCCGCAAGATCATCCCACGCCCCCAGGTAGCACAGGTGGCTGCACCACGCGGGCCCCACCAGCAACAGGGTTGTCAAGAACAGGCCGAGCATGAAAAATCCATCCCCCCGCCAGGCCGGTCCCGCCGCGATGACCGCGGGCACCGGCAGGTGGAGCTTCCCTGTCATGAGGCATTTCTCGAGACCGGCGAGGCCGAGCAGTAGCTGGCCGTAGAACACCACGGAGAAGAGGCGCCAGGTGAACCGCCTCCACCGGGGCTGGCGGGCTGGATCGAGCATGGCCCGGCAGACCAGGGCGGCATAGGCGGCCAGGAGCGCCGCCTCGGCCCAGCCCGCACCGGGCACGAACCTTTCGGCCAGCAGCATGGGTGGACGGACAAGCCCCTGCACGAGACAGAGCATGCCCAGGGAGAGAAGGCCCGCCGCCGCAATCCTCAACCGAGTCGTTGAATTGATGTTCCCGGTCCCATCGCCATGGGCCATGGTGCACCTCTCCGCGCAAGGCGCCAAGTTGTACAAAGATATCAATGCGCTATCTTACGGTGACTACAGCAGCCCGGCGTCCCCGGCGGGTCTCCCGTACTGCCAGGAGTCCTCGGGCCGGTAGCATTCCCGGTAGTCGGGATAGGTATACCGACCGATGTCCCGGTCGTTCGGGTGGACGAACTTGCCGCCGGCCTGCATGATCACCGTCTTCATACCCGGCGCGTTCTCGCGGACGATGCGCTCGAGCTGGGCCGGGTCAAGCTGCGTGTTGGCCCAGTTATCGTAGTGGTCCGGGATCAACACCTTGGTCTTCAGCGCCTGGCCGACCCGGAAGAGGTCCCAGGGGGTCATCTTGTCGGTTGCACCCGGGGCATTGTGACCCATATCGGCGATCGTTACATCGATCGTATAGGTATCGCCGATTGCCTTGTAACCGTTGTGGTAGAGCGAGTCGCCCAGAAAAAGGATGTTCCCGCCATCGGTTTCGAACAGGTAGCTCACCGCCGCCTCGCCGTAGGTGCGGGGCTGATCCAAGGGGACGCCGGTGCGGCGGGCGATGTCGTCGTAATTGACCAGCACCTTGACTGTGGCCCCGCGGACCGGCAGCTCGTCCCCGGGTTTGACCTGGATGATCCGCTCCTCCGGGACCTGGAACTTCCGCGTCTTGAGGATGGTGGACATGGGCCCCACATATTTGCATCGGGTGGTCGCCAGTGTGGCCTTGATCGTATAGATGTCGCAGTGGTCCTGGTGCAGGTGCGTCATGAAGGAGGCATCGAGAGTCTTGAACTTCCAGGGATCGTGCACCATGGGAGAGAGGCGGATCCAGTTGATCGTCTGCGCGCCGCCGATACGGCAGACCCCGCAGTAGTCATAGCTGGTGTACATCGAGGGCCCCGAGTAGCAATCGATCAGAAATACGCCGCCGGCCGAGGTCTTTAGGCACCACGAAGGCCCGCTCAGCCACCAGAGCGCCACCGTCCCCGGCGCGACGATGTCGTTTTCGATCTGCCGGTTCAGGAGGGTGCCCCACTCGGGAAACACCTCCTCCAGCCAGTCCTGCCGCGTCAGCGTCCGGTCTTCGTTCAAGTAGTCCCCCCGCAGAATCCCGCGGCCATCCCCCCTGCCCTTGTCGTTGTCCGTCATATTCTCCTCTCCTCAATTGTATAATTAGGGTTCCACGACCACCTTGATCGCGCCATCCTTCCGCCCGACAAAGGTCTCGACGGCTTCCTTATATTTTTCCAGCGGGAACCGGTGCGTCACCACGCGATCCCCCTTCAGGATCCCCCTTCCGAAGAGGCGGATGACCGCCTCCGACACATTCGGGTTTGCCCTCGACCCCTTGATCAGGATCTCGTCGAGGACCAGCTTCGTCCACGACGAAAAAGAGACCTCGTGGTCATCAAAGAACCCGGCCAGCACAATCTTCCCGCCTTTCCTGACGCTGTGCACGCACTGCTGCAGCGTCACCGCGGCGCCCGAGCATGCGACCACCTCGTCGGCGCCCCGGCCCGAGGTGATCTCCATGATCCGGGAGGGCGGGTCCTCGTTTTCGAAATCGATCAGCGCATCGGCCCCGACCTTCCCTGCAACCCCCAGCCGGTGGCCGCGACCCACCATGATCACCGTCGCGGCCCCCATCCCTTTGACGATCTGCATGGCGCACAGGCCGATGGGTCCGGGGCCGTAAACGGCCACCGTGCCGCCCGGCGTGACACCGATCAGCTTGACGGCGTGGAGGGCCACACCGGCGGTATCCACGAGGGTTGCATGGACAAAACTCAGGCTGTCGGGAATCTTGTTGATCGCCTTCACCGAGTAGGCGTTGTATTGACAATTCGCGCCCGGGGAGACAAATCCGTAATGCCGATGCCCCGTCTCCGGCTTGCCGTAGTTGAGGCAGATGGTATAGTTCCCCTCCATGCAGTTCCGGCAGGAGCCACACCCCCGATGGGCATCCCCGGCAACCCTGTCTCCCGCTTTGAACTCGGTGACGCCCTCCCCGGGACGAACCACCTCGCCCGACCACTCGTGCCCCATGACAAAGGGAAATCGCGGGGGCCACCCCTTCGACAGATGCTTGCCGTTGATCATCTCGGGATCGGTTCCGCAGATGGCAACGGCCCTGATCCTGCAAAGGACCTCTCCCGCCGCGGGGACGGGAACCGGCAATTCCCGCATTTCAAAGGTGTTGACCGCCGTGAGCATGCAGGCTTTCATGGTCCTGGGAATCATCCCGCCCTCATCACCCATCTTGTCTCCTTTCGCTGTATCCTGAATCGTTCGAAACTGATTCCTTCCCGCCAGGCATGGTTATGCGTACTTCTCTTCGCGGTAATGGGCCATCCGGACCTGGGGGTCCAGGTCGCGCTTCCTGAGGCGGATGCTCTCCGGGGTCACTTCGACGAGCTCGTCCTCGGCGATGAATTCGATGCACTGGTCGAGCGACATGGGCCGCGCGGGCCTCAGGATGACCGTCTGGTCCGAGGTCGAGCTTCGCATGTTGGTCAGCTTCTTTTCCTTGATGATGTTCACGTTCAGATCGGTCGAGCGGTTCCGTTCACCGACGACCATCCCCCCGTACACCTCGGTTCCCGGCGAGACCATCAGCTCGCCCCGGTCCGCCATGGCGTGGGCGGCGTAGGCGGTGACCCTTCCCGAACGGTCCGCCACGAGCGCCCCCGTCACCCGCTGCGGGATAGCACCGAACCAGGGTTCGTACCCCTCGAACAGGGTGTTCATCACACCGGAGCCTTTTGTATCCGTGAGGAAATGGCTCCGAAAGCCGATCAGGCCTCGCGCCGGAATGACGAACTCCATGTTCACCCGGCCGCTCCCTTTGTTCACGAGGTTGAGCATGCGTCCTTTCCTCACGGCGAGCTTCTCCGTCATGACCCCCACGAACGCCTCGGGAATATCGAGAAACAGACGCTCGACCGGTTCGAGTATTTTTTCTTTCTCCGTTTTTGTGATCACGTGGGGCTTCGACACCATGAACTCGAAGCCCTCGCGGCGCATCGTCTCGATGAGGATCGCCATCTGCAGCTCCCCCCGTCCGCAGACCTCGAAGGCGTCGGCCCGTTCCGTCGGCTTTACCCGCAGCGCAACGTTGCGGAGGATCTCCCGCTCGATGCGGTCACGGATGTGTCGGGAGGTGAGATACTTCCCCTCTTTGCCCGCCAGCGGGCCGCTATTCACAAAAAAAAGCATCGACACGGTCGGCTCGTCCACGCGAATCCGCGGCAGGGGCTGCGGACTTTCCAGGGAGGAAACCGTATCGCCGATATTCAGATTCGGTACGCCGGAAAAGGCGACGATGTCGCCCGCCTCGACCCGTTCCACCAGGACTTTCTTCAGCCCCACGAAGGTGTAGAGGGCGGAGAACCTGATCCCCGGTGTGATCGCCTTCTCGCCGCAGAGACTGTAGGTCTGGCGCATCTCCAGAATCCCGTTCATCAGGCGGCCGATGGCAAGTTGGCCTACGTAAGGATCGTAGTCGAGGTTCGTGACAAGGAATTGCGGGACCCCTCCGTCGTCCCCCTCGGGTCCGGGAATCGCCGCCAGAATCGTCTCGAAGAGCGGCGTGAGATCCGTCAAGCCGTCCCCGAGCCTCCGGTGGGCCACACCTCGCTTGGCGTTCGTGTAGAGGATGGGAAACTCGATCTGCTCCTCGGTCGCATCCAGGTCGATGAAGAGGTCGTAGACCTCGTTGATCACCTCCTCGATCCTGGCGTCGGGACGGTCAATCTTGTTGATGATCAGAACAACGGGAATCCGGCGGGCGAGGGCCTTCTTCAGCACGAAACGCGTCTGCGGCAGCGGACCTTCACTCGCGTCGACCAGCAGCATCACCCCATCCACCATGTTCAGGCTCCGCTCGACCTCTCCGCCGAAATCGGCATGACCCGGGGTGTCCACGATATTGATTTTCACCTCCCCGCAGTGGATAGCCGTATTCTTGGCCATAATCGTGATGCCCCGCTCCTTCTCGAGATCGAGCGAATCCATCACGCGTTCCTCGATGACCTGGTGGTCGCTGAAGGTCCCGGTCTGCTTGAGCATGCCGTCTACGAGCGTTGTCTTTCCGTGGTCTACATGGGAAATGATGGCGATATTCCGGATGTTCTTCTTACGCATGCGTTCCTCGATTGCCCCCTGTCAGGTTTGCCCACCGACTGCGGGAGGGCCTCCGGAGCCGCCCTCGTCGCGACGACGGGATCCCCGCTTCCGGGATCGCTTCCGCTTCTTGCCCTTGTCGCCGCCGCTGGTTATCTCCATCCGCTCCGCCGCCTGCGGTTCCGGCGCCTCTTCTATCGCCTCCCCGGTCGGCGACTGGGGAGCGGCCTGAAGGGTCCGCTGGTAATAGTCGTCCAAGAGCATGGCAATCAGGGGGGAGTCCTCTTCCGCCTCGGACAGGCTTCGGCCCAGCGGGATGAACCGCCGCATCCGCTCGTTCTCCAGACCGTCGCGCGACCGGAGCTTCGCCTCCAGAGAGGCGATGATCCGCTGGGCAACGATCGCCTCGACATCCTCGTCGGTAGGCATCGCCTTTTCGAGCAGATTGATAGTGAAATTCCGTGCGATCGAACGGAGGTTGAACTGCTCCATGCCGGCAACCAGCGTGATGGCGGTGCCGCTCGCCCCGACGCGTCCCGTCCGCCCCGCCCGGTGGATGTATAGTTCGGGGTCCTCCGGCGGCTCGTACTGGATCACGTGCGACAGATCGGGGATGTCGATCCCGCGGGCCGCCACATCGGTTGCCACGAGGAAGCGCAGCGCCCCCTTGCGAACCCGCCCCATCACACGCTCCCGCGCACCCTGGGCGAGGTCGGAGCTCAGCTCGTCCGCGTCGTAACCGAAGCGCTTGAGGACGACCGTCACGTAATGCACGGTCGATTTCATGTTGCAGAAGATGATTGCCGAGACGGGATTTTCCATCTCGATGATCCGGACGAGCGAGCGCTCCCGCTGCATCCCCGGGACGATATAAAAGACATGATCGGTCCCCGCTACATGGACCTGATCCCGGCTGAGGCTGAGAAACTCGGGATTGCGGAGGAATTCGCCGGCGAGGCGCATCACATAGGAAGGGAAAGTGGCCGAAAACATATACCCGTTGATCGCCCGGCGGGGGAGAAACTGCTGGACGCGCTTCATGTCGGGATAGAATCCCATCGAGAGCATCCGGTCCGCCTCGTCGAAAACGAGGATCTGCAGGGCGTCGAGATTGAGCGTCCCCTTGAGGAGGTGATCGAGTATCCGCCCCGGCGTTCCCACCACAATCTGCGCCCCGTCGCGGAAGGCATCGAGCTGGGGACCGTATTTCACGCCGCCGTAGACCACGGCTGTCCTTACCCCGCGGTCTCCGCGCAGGAGCTCCGTCTCGCGGGCGACCTGTTGGGCCAATTCGCGGGTGGGAACGAGGATCAGGGCCTGGCAGGCTGTCTTTGCCGCGTCGATCCTCTCGAGGATCGGCAGGACGAAGGCGCCGGTCTTGCCGCTCCCCGTCTGCGACTGGACCATCAGATTCCGCCCCGCCAGCACGTAAGGGATCGTCCGTGTCTGCACCGGCAGGAGTTTTGTCCATCCCGCCCGCGTGCAAGCCGCCCGAAGCGACTCGGGCAACTCTTGCAGGGTCACCTCCGGAAGGGCGTTCTCCGGTTCGATTACCCGCTCCCCATCCGACTTCGACGGGTGTGTATCCGTTGCGACCGGTTGCGGTTCCGGTCCGGCCTGTTCGACATCGACACTGCGATTCACTTCCATGCCACCTCTCTTTTACATATTTAATAGTTAAATGTACGCCTAGATTAACTTTTTGTCAAGAAATTTGCCTCGTTGCAACACTTTACCCCACTTCGACCACTTGCTTTTTCCCTGATAATCTGTTATCAAATCGGCCACATGTTATGAGATCACCGCACGGTTTGGAAACCATATCCAGGAAGTACGGATTGGAGATGTATTACCCGATTTGAGGTGAAGAGGGAATTATGCCTATCTATGAATTTTACTGCGCACCATGCAACACGGTCTTCAATTTTTTCTCTCGGAGCGTCAACACGACGAAAATCCCCGACTGCCCGAAATGCCGAAGGGTGCTGAAGCGGCAGATGTCCCTCTTTGCGAAGGTCAACCGCGGAAAGGAAGAACCGGCCGAGGACGGCATGCCCCAGCTCGACGAGGCAAAAATGGAGAAGGCGATGGCGATGCTGGCGGGGGAAGCGGAAAAGATGAACGAGGACGATCCGCGCCAGGCCGCGCAGCTCATGCGGAAACTCACCGACGCAACCGGGCTTACCCTGGGCGCCGGCATGGAGGAGGCCTTGCAACGCCTGGAAAAGGGCGAGGACCCCGATCAGATCGAGGCGGAGATGGGCGATCTCCTGGAAGAGGGAGAACCCTTCGTCTTCGAAGGAAAGGGTGCGAAGGGCGGCCGGAAACCTAAGCCCCGCGTGGATGAAACCCTCTACGACCTGTAAGGGTAATCCCTTTATACCCCCCTTCCGACCGGGTCAATGGTCAGAAGCCCTTCCGGGGTGTCGATAAGGAAATCGGGACCGACTGCAAGCAGCCTTTTCCGATCGTGCCATCCCCAGGTGACGGCCACGGATTTTACCCCGGCGGCTCGCGCCTCCAGGATATCCCCGCAAGTATCGCCGATGTAAAAGGCCATCTCCCGGAGAATCCCGTATTTTTCAACGGCGTGGTCGATCTTCTCCTTCTTGCTCAAAAGGAAGTCGGAGCCGAAAATCTCCGGGAAATAGGGATCAAAGCCGAATCGGACAAGCATCTTCCGGATAGTCGGGGATCCGTTTGAGGAGACCACCGCAAGAAGATGGTCCTTCTGCAGGGCGTCCAATACCGGGGCAAGACCTGAAAAGGGCTTCATGGCGTCATAGTCGAGTGAAGGGAAGATCTCCTTCACGGTCTGGGCGAAGACGGCCAGATCGACGCCCCGGGCAGCCATTTT
>Ga0194127_10006785_pt1 | contig 12873 bp, 10 predicted proteins | sample TA2KigC100mmetaG_FD_148624 | JGI IMG/M metagenome (GOLD analysis project Ga0194127, IMG submission 148624) | Freshwater microbial communities from Lake Tanganyika, Tanzania - TA2015036 Kigoma Deep Cast 100m | ecosystem: Environmental > Aquatic > Freshwater > Lake | place: Tanzania: Lake...
AAAACTGCTGCACGTCTCCCAGTACCGGCCACGCCGCCCGGCGGCGCCGGCGGCCGACGCCGAAGCCGGGACGGATCCCTCCCCCGCGCTCGAGGAGCGCGAGCCCCAGGTGGGGCAGGAGATTTTCGTGCGCATCGGACGGATCGACGTCCCGCGCAAGCGGATCTCGCTTGTGCTGCGCGACGAGGAGCGGGCGGAGCGGCGCCGCGGCGAACACGACGCCGTCGTCGGCGAGGTCGTCGAGGGCGTGGTGCGGACGATCAAGCCCTACGGCGTCTTCGTCGATCTGCCCTCCCTGGGCCCCTGGGTCAGCGGGCTGCTGCCCGGGGCCGAGACGGGCCTGGCCCGCGAGGTCGTCATGGCGCGCCACTTCAAGATCGGCGAGCGGCTGCCGGTCGAGATCATCGAGGTCGACGAGCAGGGCCGCATCCGGTTGAGCCAGAGGACGATCCGCGAGCGCGAGGAGAAGGCCTCCGCGCCGGCCGCCGCCGGCGAGGACCTGGCCGCCCGCGCAGCCCCTCCCGGCGGCTTCAACCTGATGGCCGAGGCGTTCAAGCGCGCGGAGAACGGTGGCCGCAAGGCGGAGCGATGATGCCCGCCTGACAGCCGATCGGGCCCGGACGGCGCGAAATGCGGCGTCCGCCGATCAGCGCCCGGCTTCCGGTCCTGCGCCCACGAGATAGAGATAGTAGTCGAGCAGCCGCCCGCTCGCCGGCTCGACCCAGTCCACCCGCTCGCTGCGCCAGGGCAGGCCGAGCCGGGCCAGTTCGCCTTCGAACCCGGCGGAGGGCTCGGTCGCCCAGAAGGCCGCCACGCCTCCCGGAGCGCTCCACGCCGCGACGCGCCGCAGCCCGGCCGCGGAGTACAGCCAGGCGTTCGCCGGAACGCTGAGCCATGTCGGGCCGTTGTCGATGTCGAAGAGCAGCAGGTCGAAAGGCGCCTGCTCCTCGCCGGGGGGCGACTCGAGCAGACCGCGCACGTCGCCGACCCTGCAGGTCACGCGCTGATCGGCGAGCGCCCCCCCGTTCAGCGCGGCGAGCGGCCCGCGGTTCCAGTCGACCAGCGCCGCGAAGAGCTCGACGACGAGGACCGACGCGACCCGGCGCTCGCGTAGCAGCTCGCGCAGCGTGATGCCCAGCCCGAGGCCGGCGACGAGCGCCCGGACCCGCCTGGCCGCGCGCGGTCCCCGCCGCGCGGCCAGGCTCTCCCGCGCCAGGAGCTCCTCGCTCGCCGCGACGTCGCTGTCCATGAGGATCGTCCCGCCGAGGATCAGCGTCGCCCCCGGCCGCGCGCCCCCGCGAAGGTGCAGGACGAGCCTGCCGTGAGGCGTCTCGGCCCGCAGGACCGAGCCGGGGTCCCCGACATCCATCGATCTCCCCCGATCTCCGGGCGGGTTTCCCCGGAGCCCGATCTCCTCCCGGAGTCTCTTCCCGCGCAGCCTACCCCCAGGCCTTCGCCGCAGCCTTGCGCCTCCCGCGCGCGGCGTCTACACTGCCGCCACGTTTCCGTGAGTTCGCGCCCGGGCAGCGCCTCCCGCCCGGCGCCAGCAGAGGAGCCGCGGCATGCCCTCTACCGCTCCCCGCCCGGCCGGCCGTTCCGGACGCGGGCGACGCCGAGGCGCCCCCCCCGGCAGACCGGCGCTGCTGCTGGCCGCTCTCTGCCTCCTGCTCGCCGCGCCCGCGCCCGGCCAGGAGGTGCCTCCCCTCCCGGCCGATCCTCCCGCGGAGGCGGCGCGACCGCAACCCCCGGCACCGCCACCGCCGCCGCCGGCCGAGGTGCGCGCCGCCGACACGCCCAGCGACAGCGGCCGCAGCGTGACCGTGCGCTGGTCGCCCCCCGCCGAGCCGGCGGGGGCGGGCGGGCCCCTGCTCGGCTTCCGCATCGAGCGGGCGACCGGCGCGGACGGCCCCTTCGCCGCCGTCGGGCAGGCCCCCCCGGGGGCGGTCCGCTACGACGACACCGGCGTCGACAACGGCGTCGCCTACTACTACCGCGTGGTGGCGACGCGCCTCGACGCCGAGACGGCCTCCGCCGTCGCCGGTCCGGCGATCCCCAGGCCGCAGTGGATCAACACGAACCAGTGGAACGTCTTCCTGATCCTCGCCCTGCTCCTGGGCTTCAACCTCTACTTCATCGAGCACATCAAGGCGGGGGGCAAGCCCTTCATCCGCAAGATCGCCGGCCTCGAGGCGGTCACCGAGGCGGTCGGCCGGGCGACCGAGATGGGCCGGCCGATCCTCTTCGTCCCCGGCATCCAGGACATGAACGACATCCAGACCGTCGCCGGGGTGACGATCCTCGGCTACATCGCCCGCACGACCGCCGAGTACGACTCGCGCCTGACCGTGCCGACGAGCCGCGCGCTGGTGATGACCACCGCACGCGAGACGGTGAAGGAGGCCTACCTCTCCGCCGGCCGCCCTGATTCCTACGACGAGAGCAGCATCTACTACATCACCGACGAGCAGTTCGGCTACGTCGCCGGCGTCAACGGCTACATGGTGCGCGAGCGTCCGGCGACCTGCTTCTACATGGGCGCCTTCTACGCGGAAAGCCTGATCCTGGCGGAGACCGGCAACTCGATCGGCGCCATCCAGGTGGCCGGCACCGCCCAGCCCGCGCAGCTGCCCTTCTTCGTCGCCGCCTGCGACTACACGCTGATCGGCGAGGAGCTCTTCGCCGCCAGCGCCTACCTCTCCGGCGAGCCGAAGCAGCTGGGCAGCATCAAGGGCCAGGATGTCGGCAAGCTGCTCGGCATGGTCTCGATCGTGATCGGAGTGACCGTCCTCTCCCTGGCCCTGGTCACGGGCTGGGAGCCCCTGCGGCGCGCGGCCGAGTTCGTCCGCGAGTTCTGGTCCACGGAGCTGGCATGATGCGACGCACGATCCCGCTCTTCATCACCGCCTTCGTCGGGTCGATCCTGGTGATCGCCTACTTCATCCCGCATCCCCCCTTCGATCAGCTGCGCGAAGACTTCAGCATCTTCTTCGACATCATCGCCGCGGTCGCCTTCATCCTCGGGGGCGGGAACCTGATCCGCATGCACGGCAACCGGGTCAGCCGGCGGGAGAAGGGCTACGGCTACAGCCTGGTCACCGTGATCGGCTTCGCGCTGGTGCTGGTCATCGGCCTGACCAAGATGGGCAATCCGGACGGGTTCCGGAACTCCTCGGTGACGGCCGCCGGCAGCTACTTCGACCTCGCCTACCAGTACGTCTTCCGCCCCTGCGCCGCGACGATGTTCGCGCTGCTCGCCTTCTACGTCGCCTCGGCCTCGTTCCGCGCCTTCCGGGCCAAGAACGTCGAGGCCTCGATCCTGCTGCTGGTCGCCTTCATCATCCTGGTCGGCCGGACCTTCGTGGGCGCCTGGCTGACGGCCTGGCTGCCCCCGTCGCTGGACTTCCTGACCATTCCCTACCTGGCCGACAAGATCATGACCGTCCTCAACTTCGCCGGGAATCGCGCGATCATGATCGGCATCGCGCTGGGGATCGTCTCGACGTCGCTCAAGGTGATCATCGGCATCGACCGGTCGTACCTGGGCTCGGGCTAGCGAGGAGCACGAGGTGAGCCGCTTCATCCGATTCGTCGAGACCTTCAACAGCCTCGACAAGCGCTGGATCTTCCTCGCCGTGGGCGTGGCGGTGGTCACGGCGACGATCTTTCGGCTCACTTTCCCCGAGATTCCCACGCCGATGGTGCGCGCGATCTACGACAAGGTCGAGACGCTGCCGGTCGGTTCGCGCGTGCTGCTCCCCTTCGACTACGACCCGGGCAGCGAGCCGGAGCTGCAGCCGATGGCCGACGCCTTCGTCCGCCAGTGCGCCGAGAAGGGGCTGAAGATGTACTTCATCGCCCTCTGGCCCCTGGGGCAGTCGATGGTCGAGGGCGTGATCAACCGCGTGCTCCTGGAGGAGTACCCGCAGCTGCGCTACGGCGAGGACTACGTCGACCTCGGCTACAAGAGCGGCGGCGAGGGCGTGATCGCGGTGATCCTGACCGACCTGAAGAAGCTCTACACGACCGACGCGCGGGGGACGAACATCGAGGCGATCCCGATGATGGCGGGAATCGCGAACATCCGCGGCTTCGACCTGATCCTCAACGTGAGCGCCGGCTACCCCGGCCTGAAGGAGTGGATCCAGTACGCCGGCACGCCGGGCAACATCCCCACCGCGGGCGGCTGCACCGCGGTCCAGGCGCCGCTGCTCTACCCCTACCACCCCGATCAGATGCTCGGGCTGATGGGCGGCATCAAGGCGGCCGCGGAGTACGAAGCGCTGATGATGGAGGGCTATCCCAAGTTCGCGGAGAACAAGGCGCGCTACCTGACGGCGCTCACCCGCATGGGGCCGCAGACGGTGGCGCACCTGGCGATCATCTTCTTCATCGTCGCCGGCAACGTCGCCTACCAGATCATGCGGCGGCGCAAGGGAGCGGCGCGGTAGGGGCCGGCGGGGGCGGCGCCGGCCGCGGGCCGGACGAGGGGCGACGACGGGGCGGGAGCGGAACATGAAGCGGATCGTCTGGTGGGGGCTGCTCGGGCTCGTCGTCCTGGTGCTCGCCCTGCGCGTGGCCGGCGGAGAGATGCGTAGCCCCTTCGCCGACCTGCAGGGGTTCGGGGTCTGGTTCGCCGCCTTCCTGACGCTGGCGATCGTCAGCTTCCTCTACAACGACAACCCGATCTACCGCTTCGCCGAGCACCTGTTCGTCGGCGTGTCGGCCGCCTACTGGATGGTCATGGGGTTCTGGTCGACGCTCGTGCCCAACCTGCTCGGCAAGCTCTGGCCGAGCCTGACCGCCCGCTGGTTCATGCCCGGCCTGGCCGAGCAGGCGCGCGATCCGCTCTGGTTCCTCTACCTCATTCCGCTCGCCTTCGGCATCCTGCTGCTCACCCGTCTCCTGCCCAAGGGGGGCCACCTCTCGCGCTGGGCGCTCGCCTTCATCCTGGGCACCACCGCGGGACTGCGCCTGATCGCCTACCTGACCGCCGACTTCATGGGGCAGGTCCAGGCCACGCTGGTCTCGGTCGCCGGCTACACGCCCGCCCTGACGCCGGGCGGCGCGGGGGTCTTCAGCTTCGAGCGCATGTTCTGGGACCTCGTCGCCGTCGTCGCCATTCTCTCCGCCCTCTCCTACTTCTACTTCTCCAAGGCGCACACGGGCGCATTCGGGCGCTTTTCGCGTCTCGGCATCTGGGTGCTGATGGTCACCTTCGGCGCCGGATTCGGCTACACGGTGATGGGGCGGGTGGCGCTGCTCGTCGGCCGCGTGGAATTCCTGCTGGCCGACTGGCTGAGCGTTCTGTAGGGCCGGCCGCGCGCCTGCCGTCCTCCGGAGATCGCGCCCGTCGGCGCCCGGTGTGCCGCGGCGTCCGGCAGCCCGCGCCCCCCGGAGGCCGCGATTCGACGGACTCGTCAGTCCTCGAGGAAGAACTCGATCGTCGAGACCACGCGCACGGTCTTGCGCCTCTGCCCTTCCTCGGTCACGCCCGGCGCCTGGTCGCGCGCCAGGATGACGAAGGCGCCCTGGTTCGCCTGGCGGATGCGCCCCACGCGGCTGCCCGAGTCGTGCGCGAACTGCTCCGCCGCCCGGCGGGCGTTGGCGGTAGCTTCCCGGATCATCTCCGGCTTCAGGTCGTTGAGCCTGGTGAAGAGGTAGGTCGGCCCGAGCGAGGGCCCCCCCTCGGAGGTGAGGACCACGCCCGCCTCGACCAGCTCGCCCACCGCCTGGCCGGCGCGCTCGATCTTCTCCGGCTCGTTCGTGCGCACCATCAGCGTCTGGCGGATGATGAAGCGGCTCTCGATCGGGCCGGGCGAACGCCAGGGGTTGGCCAGGAGGTCGGTCACCTCCAGGTTCTGCAGCTCGACCTGCGACATCTCGACGCCCTGGCGGCCGAGGAAGCCGAGGATCGCCTCCTGGCTGCGCCGGATGCGCGCCTGCGCCTGGGCGAGATCGTCGTGCGTCGCCGAGAAGCGCAGCGGCCACAAGGCGACGTCGGCCAGGACCTCGCGCTCGGCCAGCCCCTTGACCGTCACGAACCGGTCCGCCGTGCGGAAACCCGCCAGGCCGCGGCCCACGCTCGCTCCGCCGGCGATCAGCCCCGCGGCCAGGATCGCCGCGGCCACCCACGAGACGGCGCCCTTCATCGCTCCCTCCCCTATTGCTGCCCGCCGGAGCCCCTCGCCGATCAGGCCGGGCGGCTCCGCGCCGCCTGCTCCAGGAAGGCGGAGAAGGCCGCCGCCCGCAGCGTCCAGTCCGCCTCGCGGGCCACGGCGATGCGCCCGGACCGCAGCTCGCCGTCGGACGGCTCGGCGCAGGCGCGGCGAAGCGCCTCGTCCAGCTCGCCCCAGGTCGTGTAGAGGTAGAGCAGCTCGCGCAGCGCCTTCAGGCCGCGGCGGAAGGAGGCCACTACGGGCAGCCCCGTGGCCAGATACTCGTAGAGCTTCAGCCCCCGCAGCGTCTCCATCTCCGGCTCGCGCCGATAGGGGATGAGCAGCAGGTCGGCCGCCGGCAGCAGCGCCGCCGCTTCGCTCTGGCGCAGGAGGCCGAGGGCGGTCACCCGCCCGCGCGCCAGGCGCCGCAGGATCGCCTCGCCCTCGGACCCGACCTCGCCCAGGAGCAGGAGGTGCATCCCCGGGTCGGTCTCGAGGATGTGCTCGAGATCCTCGAAGCTGATGCGCGCGTCGATGCGTCCGAGGAAGGCGGCCACGCGCCGCTCGGCGGGGAGCCCGAGCCGCTCCCGGGCCAAGCGCCGCAGCTCCTCGTTCGCGGGACGGAACAGCGCCGCATCGACGCCATGCTCGATCACGGTTCTGGCCGCCTCGGGCCGCAGTCGCCGCTCCCAGGACTCGAGCAGGTAGCGGTTCACCGCCACGATGCCGTCGACCAGCGCCAGGCCCCGCTCCAGCTCCTCCTCGTAGGCGGCGGCGAGCGTGCGCGAGCGGGCCGGGGCGGGCGGATCCTCCAGGCAGTCGAAGACGAGCGTCGCCGGGAGGGCCGCCCGGACGGTGGAGAGCATCGCCGGGTGGTCGACGATCGCCGCCTGCGGTCGGAAGTCGGACGGCACCGCCTCGCCCGGCTGGCCCGCGGCGCGGACCCCGAAGAGGGTGCCGGAGAAGCCCTCCGCGAGGAGCGCCGCGACCTGCGACGCCCAGGCCTTCCATCCGGCCCGGGAGTCCCATCCCCAGCGCCCCGGGCGCGCCCCGCCCCGCGGCGGCACGACCCACAGGCGCTGCGCCGGCGCGGTGACGCCTGAGGCCCCCGGCGCCTCAGGCGCGAAGCCGCCGGCATCCCCCTGGAGGCCGAAGGGATGCGCCGGGTCCAGGTAGACCACGCGCCGCCCGGCCGCGGCCAGCCCGCGGGCCAGTTGCTGCGGCCTGCGGTTCATGCCCGCGAAGGGCTGGCTGCCGACGAAGAGCACATCCATCGTTCGCTCCGTGCGCCACGCGGGCCGGGCCATTCCCGGGCGCCGCGCCCCGGCGAAGACCGCAGCACGCCTGGGAGCGGATTGTCCCCCGGGCGGAGGGGGAACTCAAGCCGTGTCGAGCGTGGCGTGGCAACCGTGTCGAGAGCGGCGCGTCCGGAGCCGCCGCGTCGCCGGCGGCGCGACGACGGGCGGCGGGGCCTCGGGCGGCGTGAGGCGCGCGGTCTACTTCTCCGAGACCTCGACGAGCGTCACGCCCCAGAGGTGGGGATCGTCGGGAGCGGGCTCGTTCCAGGCCCCGAAGGCGTGGGAGTCGTCACTGGCGTAGCGCAGCGCGTAGCGGCCCGGAGCGAGTTGGAGGAGACGCTCGACGCGGCGGTTCTTGATCGCGCCTCCGGCAGGGCGGCTGTCCGCGTACTCCATCGTCCAGACCGCAGCCCCGGTCTCCTCGTTCTCGAGCCAGCCGAAGTCGAACATCTCGCCGCGGCGCCCCTCGCCCAGGGCCGTCAGGCGCACGGTCAGGGGCACGCGCACCTCGAAGCGCACGCTCCGCTCCTCGGAGTTCCCGACCGGCGCGATCGCGATGCGCGTCACACCCAGCTCATCCGGCTCGATCCGGCGCACGCTGCGCGCGTCGAAGCCGCTTCCCGCGCCGCGCACGAGGATGCCCCAGGCGTCGGCCATGAACGGCGGCTGCCGGCTCCATCCGGCGGACGAGTGCGCATCGTCGCTGGCGTAGCAGACCCGATAGAGGCCCGGCTGCAGGCTCACTCGCTCCTCGACGAGGCGATTGCGGCACTCGCCTCCGGCGTAGAGGCCCGGAGAGGACTCCATCGTCCAGACCGCCCGCAGGCTCAAGGGATCCTCGATCCAACCATAGTCGAAGTAGCGGTCGCGCCGCTTGTCTATCTCCCCCAGGCCGCGGACGAAGAAGTCGGCGGCTCGGCTCAGCCGGAAGTAGACCTCGTGGAACTCGCCGTCGCCGACGCGCTCGATCCGGGCGACGACGTTCTCGTCGGGCGGATCGATCTCGACCCGGGCGGCGTCCGCGGAGAGCGGCTCTAGCGGGACCAGCGCGAGGCCCCAGGACTCGGGATCGTGGGGCGGCGTGGCGTTCCAGTCGCCGTAGGCGTGGGAGTCGTCGGCGACGCAATGGATCTGGTAGCTTCCGGCGGAGAGCTCGATCACCCGGTCGAAGGCGCGGTTCTTGACCGCCCCGCCGGCGTGCTCGGTGTTCTCGAAGGCCAGTTCCCAGATCCGGCCGCCGGAGTCGCGGCCGCAGATCCAGGCGGCATCGGCGAATCCCTGGCAGTTCGCCGAGTACTCCCCCGCCGCGGTCAGGCGCGCCCGCAGCGGCGCCCGCAGATCGAGCCGGGCTCGGCGAACCTGCCCGTTGGCGAGCGGACCCAGGCGCAGCAGTTCGCCGGTCCTCCCCGGGTCGCTCTCCAGCCGCACGAACGCCTCGCGGGCGCTCGGCGCGTCCATGCGCAGGACGGCGCGCCAGTCGTGCGGCTCTCCGCGCTCGTTCCACTCGACGAAGCGGCGGCTGAGGGAGAAGTCGCCGAGCTTGAACAGCCCGAGGACGCGGATGCTCTTCTCGAGGGGGAGGTTGTCGCCGTGGGCGCTGAAGTAGAGGGCGTAGTCTCCGGCGGGCAGCAGCGCCTTCTCGCGCTGGCGGAGGTTCCCCTTGCGACCCTCGGGCTCGCACTTGGAGAGGTCCATGGCCCAGGCGGGACGACGGGAGCGCAGATCCAGGATCCAGGCCTGGGCGAGCAGGGCGCCCGTCTGGCGGGAGCCCGAGCCGACCACGTCGATCTCGATCTCGGCCGGGCGGGTGAGACCGAAGAGCTCGCGGTAAAGGCCTTTGCGGGATATGCCGTCGATGCGCACGACCTCCTGGTCGGCGGCCTCCGCGGGCGGGCCGAGCGCCGCGAAGAGGATGAGCCCCGCCGCGAGGCAAGGCGCGACCGCCTTCCCGGCCGCCCGCACGGTCGAACCCGATACCCGCCGGGCGCAGATCCACGGGGCTGACATCGTTCCGCCCTCCCGGACTCCCGGGCCTACCCCAAGAGCGCCGCTCGTCCCGGAGCCGTCGGTCCTGTCAGGCCTACGCGCTCCCGCACAGGAGGTTGCATCCGGCCTGGCCCTCCCGGCGATCCCCCCCCTCTCCCGCCAGGGCCTTCCAGGCCTGGTAGGGGCAATCTTCCGGTCTGCCGATTCCCTCCAGGCACAGGAGCTCCCGGCGCCCGCCCGGGCGCGCCCCGGGGCGCCGGGCCCGCGTCTGCACATCGATCAGCAGGCCCCGGGCGCAGCGCAGGCAGCGCTCCGGCTGGCCGGGCAGTCTGACGGCCGAGCTGCGGTCGAGCAAGGCCTGTTCCCAGCGCGCCGGGGGCTGTCCGGAGCGCTCCTCGACGCGGATCCGGCGCAGGGGCTCGCCGACCAGACGCCCCCGGTCGAGCCGGATCCAGCCCTCGGCCTCGAGCCTGTCGCCCGGCGCCAGCCGGTGGCGCTCCTGCTGCCCCCGCGGAAGGCGCAGGTAGAGGGCGTCCTCGAAACCGTGCAGGCCGACCCAGGCGGGCATCAGCCGAGCCAGGTAGCCCCGCAGCCGGCCGCGCGCGCGCGGGCCGTCGGACTCCTCCACGAGGTGCGGGCGGATGTCGGTGATCTCGCCGCCGATCTCGCACAGCCGATGCGCGTGGCCGTCCAGCCACTCGTCGAAGAGCCGGCACTCCTCGCGGAATTCGGCGAACGCCTCGGGGGGCAGGAGGACCTCGGGCCGGCGGTGGATCTTCTCCTCGGCGTAGTGCCGGCACTGCGTGCAGTTGTTGCCCACGTGGCGGTAGCCCCGCGGGCAGGCCCCGCCCTTGCCGAGGAGCTTGCACTTCCAGAGGAAGCTGACGCAGCCCTCCGGATGGCAGCGCTTATCGCGGAGCACATGGTGGGCCGACACGCGATGGTCGAATCTGCGGTGCGCGTCGTGCCGGCAGAGGAAGACATCCTCGCGTTTGTAGCAGTTGCGCATGGCGGTGCGATTCTAAGCGCTCCCGGCCGCGGCCGGGCAGGCCTTTCGACGCCCCAGGCCGCGCCGGCCGCCGGGGCTGGTCCCACGGCGGGGCCCGGTCCCAGGGATCCGCTCCCCGTGGACAGCGCGCCGCGGCTCGGCTATCCTCTCCGGCTCGCGGGACGGGCGGGCGACGGCGCACGCCGCCCCGCCTGCGCGAGCGCCCGCGCCCCGGGTCGCGGGCCGACGAGGAGGAGGAGCCATGCCTGAGCGGGCGACGGCAGGACGCGAGGACAAGAGCGACGTCAGGGTGACTATCTCCCCGGGAGGCCCGCCCGGCAACGAGATCTCGGTGCGCAGCTCGGTCGGCCGCCTCTTCGGGCCGCAGATCGAGCGCGTCGTCTCCGGGACGCTCGAGCGGCTGGGCCTGCGCGGAGCGCGCGTCGAGGTCGACGACCGGGGGGCTCTCGATTGGGTGCTGATGGCGCGCGTCGAAGCGGCGGCCAAGCGCTTCGACCCGGCGCTCGCCGGGGAGGCGCCGCCAGAGTGGGCCGCGGAGCCGCGCCCGACGCTGAAGCGGCGCCTGCGGCGCTCGCGCCTCTACCTGCCCGGCGTCAATCCCGATCTCATGCTCAACGCGGGCATCTTCCGGCCCGACGGCGTGATCCTCGACCTCGAGGACTCGGTCGCTCCCGCGGAGAAGGACGCCGCGCGCATTCTGGTGCGCAACGCCCTGCGGGCGGTCGACTTCATGGGCGCCGAGCGCATGGTGCGGATCAATCAGCTCCCCGCCGGGCTCGAGGACCTTCCCGCGGTCGTCGCCCAGCGCGTCAACCTGATCCTGATCCCCAAGGTCGAGACGCCCGCCGACGTCGTCCAGGTCGCCGACGCGACCAACCAGATCGCGGCTCGCCTCGGCCTGCGCGATCCGATCTGGATGATGCCCATCCTGGAGTCGGCCCGCGGCGTCTGGAACGCCTATGAGATCGCCTCGGCCTGCGAGCAGGTGGCCGCGCTCGCCTTCGGCGCGGAGGACTTCACCCGCGACATCCAGGCGCAGCGCACGCTCGAGGGGCGCGAGAGCTTCACCGCCCGCTCGCTGGTCGTCCTCGGGGCCCGGGCCGCCGACGTGCAGCCGATCGACACGGTCTTCTCCGACGTGGGCGACGAGGAGGGGCTGCGCGCGAGCACGCTCGAGGCGATCTCGCTCGGCTTCGAGGGCAAGGGCTGCATCCACCCGCGCCAGATCCGGGTGATCCACGACGCCTTCCGTCCCAGCGACCAGGAGATCGCCTACGCGCTCCAGGTCAAGGCGGCGATGGAGGAGGCCCGGCGCAGCGGCGCGGGCGTCGTCAGCCTGGGCAGCAGGATGATCGACCCCCCGGTGGTGGCGCGAGCGCTGCGCACGCTGCGCGTCGCCGAGGAGATGGGCATCGACGCGGCGGCGGCCGCCCCGGCGGCCAAGGCCTGATCCGTGCGGAGCGGGCCGCCGCGGGCGGGCCCGGAGAGAGAGGAGCAAGTCGTGGCCGAGATGGTCGTCAACGCGGTCGGGCGGCGGGTGCCGGCGGAAGTCAACGGCAGGGCGCAGACGCCCTTCCTGGGCGTCGGCCGGTTCGAGCCCTCCGGCAGGGTCGCCGCGCCCCCGATCCGCGCCTGCCATCAGTATCCGCTCGACAAGCGCGCGCCCTCGCTGCGGGCGGCGCTCGAGAAGGTGGGCCTGCGCGACGGCATGACGATCGGCATGCACCACCACATGCGCAACGGCGACATGATCGCCGTGCCGCTCTTCGACACGATCGCCGAGATGGGCGTCAAGGACATCGTCTTCGCCCCCTCGGCCCTCTTCCCCTGCCACGAGCCGCTGATCAAGCACCTCGAGAGCGGGGTGATCCACCACATCGAGGGCTCGATGAACGGCCCGATCGGCCGGTTCTGCAGCGAGGGGCGGATGCGCGGCCTGGGCGTCCTGCGCTCCCACGGCGGGCGCTATCAGGCGATCCAGGACGGGGACCTGCACGTCGACATCGGCCTCATCCCCGCCCCCAGCGCCGACATGATGGGCAACGCCACCGGCGCCTACGGCCCCTCGGCCTGCGGCTCGCTCGGCTTCGCGCTGGCCGACTCGGAGTACGCCGACCATGTGATCGTCGTCACCGACCATCTCGTCGAGGTGCCCTGCATCCCCTGGGAGATCCAGGGCATGAACGTCGACGTCGTCGTCGAGATGGAGAAGATCGGGGACCCGAGCAAGATCGTCTCCGGCACGACCCAGATCACCAAGAGCCCGACGCGGCTGCTGATCGCCGAGTACGTGGCCGACTTCATCGAGGCTGCGGGCTACCTGGGCAAGCCCTTCCAGGCGGGCGCGGGGGGCATCGCCCTCGCCTCGGTGAAGTTCATCGCCGAGCGCATGCGCGCCCAGGGGCTCAGGGCCCCCTTCGCCCGA
>Ga0194127_10006789_pt1 | contig 12869 bp, 9 predicted proteins | sample TA2KigC100mmetaG_FD_148624 | JGI IMG/M metagenome (GOLD analysis project Ga0194127, IMG submission 148624) | Freshwater microbial communities from Lake Tanganyika, Tanzania - TA2015036 Kigoma Deep Cast 100m | ecosystem: Environmental > Aquatic > Freshwater > Lake | place: Tanzania: Lake...
GGGGGCCGAGAAGGGACTGCGGCTCGCTGCCGCGGTCTGGCCCTTCTGGGAGGCGCGCAGCCACTTCACGCTGGGACGGGGCCTGCTGGCGCGGGCCATCGCGCGCGGGCGCGAGGCGCTGGGCCCGACGCCGGCCCTGGCCCGCGCGCTGACGGGGGCGGGCAACCTCGCCTGGGCGCAGTCGGACTTCGCCCCCGCCAAGACCTGCTTCGCCGAGAGCCTCGCCGTGAACCGCGCGCTCGGCAATCGCCAGGGCGAAGCCGTGGGACTGGGCAGCCTCGGCCTGGTCGCCATGGACAGCCTCGGCCTCGAAGAGGCGACAGCCCTCTTCGGCGAGGCGCTGGCGCTCTTCCGCGACATGGGCGACCGGCTCGGCACCTGCCGGACCCTGGCCAACCTGGCCATCTGCCTGCGCAACCAGGGTCAGCCCGAGGAGGCGCGCCGCCTCCAGCTCGAGAACCTCGCGATCCGCCGCGAGCTGGGCGACCTGCGCGGCACGGGGCTCGCCTTGTACAACCTCACGGTCATCGCCCTCCAGCTCGAGGAGTGGGCCGCGGCGCGCGGACACGTCGCCGAGGGCCTGCGCCTCTTCCGCGAGCTCGAGGACCGCCTGCACCTGGCCACCTGCCTGGAGCGCGCAAGCGAGCTGGCCGCGGCGTTGGGCGAGACGCTCCGTGCGGTGAGCCTGCGCGCCGCCGCCGCAGCGCTGCGTGCGGCGATCGGCGCGCCCGTCCCACCCAAGGCGCTCGAGGAGCGCGAGCGCTTCCTGGCCGCCGCTCGCGAGAAGCTCGCTCCCGGGGACTTCGCGCAGGCCTGGGCGGCGGGGGAGCGGGCCACCTACCAGGATGCCGTCGCCGAGGCCCTGGACTGGCTCGAGGCGCCGGCCTGAGGCGCGCCGATCGGGCTCCGCTCTTCCTGCGTGACCTTTTCGCCCGGAGTGTATAGGATCTTCACGTTCTGCGGCCGGCCGCCCCCGGGGGCGACCAGTCAAGTGATTTACTGGCTTGTTGTTGCGAAGTGGGCCGACGCGAGCCGGTGGGTATGCGGCTTGCGGGGGCGGGGGCGTCGGCAAGGAGGAGAATGGCTCGCCTGCATGTCCACATGCGGCCCGGGTGGTTCCCCGCGGCTCTGCTCCTGGCGGCCCTCCTGTTGCCGGCGGGCGGCTGGCTACCCGCCCCCGGGGGCGGATGGGCCTCGGCGGCTGCGCCGAGCGCCGCTGCGGAGGCCGCGCCCGCGGCGCGCGCGCTGCGCGTCGAGTCCATCGCCTTCAGGGGGCAGTGGAAGACGCGCGAAGCCCTCCTCGCGCGGACCCTCGCTCTCGCGCCCGGCGATGCGGTGGACGCCGCGGCGCTGGCCGCCGCCCGCGCGCGCCTGGTCGAGACGGGCTGGTTCGACGCCGTCGACGTGAGCGCGGAGCCGGGCAGCGAGCGGGGGCTGCTGCGGGTGCTGGTCAGCCTGCGCGAGCGGCAGCGGCCCTACCTCGACACCGGCTTCGGCTTCCGCGACCCCGAGGGCTGGTACCTGACGCTCGTCGGCCTGCGGGTCGAGAATCCCGTCGGGCTCGGCGGGCGGGCGACGGCGGGTCTCCAGCTCGGCTTCCGCACGGCGGGCGCCGAGGCCGAGTGGCTGCAGCCCCTCACGGCGGGCGGCGCGCTGGCGGCGCGCCTGCGCCTGCGCATCCAGAACGAGAAGCTGCTCTGGTACGAGAACGAGCCGGGCTGGATCGGGCTCTACGACGAGCATCGCCTGGACCTAGAGCGGGCGGAGGCGGCGCTCTCGCTGATCGCGCGGCCGCGGCGGCCGCTCGCGCTCGAACTGGGCCTGAGCGCGGCGAGCGTCGAGCCCGAGGCCGAGGGCGAGAACCGGGACACGGACGCCGAGATCCCGCCCTATCGCCTGCCGCCCGCATTCCAGGCCGAGACCGGCAGGCGGCAACTCACCGGTGCGCTCGTTGGCCTGACCCTCGGCGAGGGCGGCCTGAACGGCGCGCCCGGCGCCTCGCTCAGCCTGCGCGGGCGAATCGCCAGCGAGGTGCTCGGAGCCGAGGCCGACTACGCGCGCTGGACCTTCGCCGCGCGCGGCACGGTGGCGCTCCCCCCGGGCCATCGCCTGGCCCTCGGCCTGCGCGGCGGCTGGGTCGGCGAACGGGCGCCCTACTACGAGCGCTTCCGCCTGGGCGGGTCCTACTCGCTGCGCGGCTTCCGCGACCACTCGCTCTCGCCGCCCGAGGGCCACGACGGCTTCTTCAGCGGCGCGCTGGAATACCGCGTGCCCCTACTCGCCGCGCGGCGCGGCCTCGGCGATGAGGAGCGCGGCGACGGCCGCGGCGCCAGCCGGGGCCGCAATGGTGAGCGGCTCAGTGCGCTGGCCTTCGCGGATGCCGGGCGCGGTTGGCTCGAGCGCGCGGGCGCGCTGGCCGAGCCGGACGTCGACTACGAGGAGTGGCAGCTCGGTGCGGGCTACGGCCTGCGCCTGACGCTGCCCTGGCTGGGCACGCTGGGCCTGGATGTCGGCTTTCCCGTGACGGCCGGCATCACGGGCGAGCCGGTCTGGGTCTACCTCACGCTGGGGCATAGCTTCTAGTGCGCGGGACCCGGCGCCTGGCGGGGGCACGAGCGGCAGGATTGGCAGCCGCTCTTGCAGCGCTCGTCGCTGCAAAGGCTCTAGGAGTTGAACAGAGCACGCGCGTGGAGCGCGTCGAGCTGTCGCGCGCGGCGGACGCACTCGTCGCCGACATCGAGCTGGCCGCGCTGCTCAGTCCACCCGTCGAGAACACCTTGAGAAGCGGACTGCCGGTGGTCGTCGATCTCGCGATCGAGCTGCGGCCTGCCGCGGGGCGCGCGGCGGGGCGTCTCGTGCGCAGCACCCTGAGCTACGACGTCTGGGAGGACCGCTACCGGCTCGAGCGGGCCGGCGCGCACTGGGACTACGCGGACCTCGCCGCGCTGCGCGCGGCCGCCGCCCGCTACGAGGCGCTGCCGCTGGCGGCGCTCTCGGCGCTGGGCGCGAGGAGCTTCACGCTCAGCCTGCGCGTGGCGGTCGATCCGCTGGGCGGGGCCGAGCGCGAGCGGATGGAGAAGTGGCTCGCGCGCACCGTGAGCGACCCGGCCGACCCCTCGGCGCGCGAGCTGCGCCTGGACCTGGGCGCCCTGCTCGGCAGCGTCTTCGGCGGCAAGGGCCCGCAGGGTTGGGGGCCGGAGCGGGTGGTGGGGCCGGTCGCGCTCGGCGCGCTGCGCGAGCGCGCGCCGGCGGCACGACCGCCTGCGCCGCCCCCGGGGGCGGGTGAGAAGGAGGCGCCCTGACGATGAGCTTGCGTCTGCGGATCTTTCTCGCCTTCGCGCTGCTGGCGCTGCTGCCCGCGCTGCCGGTGACCCTGGTCGTGCGCGACTTGCTCGAGGGCAGCTTTCGCGTCGGGCTGAGCCCGGCGCTGCGCGAGGGGCTCGCGGCCGGCGGCGAGGCGGCGCGCGGCTGGCTGCGCGCCGAGCGGCGCGAGTTCGAGCGCGAGGTCGGGCTGCTCTGGCCTGCGCGCGAGGCGATCGCCTGGGGCGAGGAGGCGGCGGCCGACCTGCCGCCGGAGGAAGCGCCGGCCGCGCCGCCCATCGCGCCGGCGGCCGATCTCGCGCTGCTGCGTCTCGAGGCCGCGGGCCCGGCGACGGCGCTCGCGGGCGACTGGCCGCCGGAGCGCGTCGCGGCGCTCGGCGAGTCGGCACGTGCGCTGGCGCCGGCGGGCAGCGCGGCCCCGGGAGCGCCGCTGTATTCCGGCGAGGCCGACCGAGGCCGGCTCGAGGCCGTGTTGCCGCTGGGGGATCCGGTGGCGGGCTGGCTGCTCGTCTCGCGGGCGCTGCCCGAGGCGCTCGCGCGGGATTTCGAGCAGGTCGTGGCGGCGCATCAGTTGCAGGCCGGGCTCGAGCTGGAGCGCGATCGCCTGCGTGGCGGCTTCCTCCGGCCCTTCATCATCGTCTACGGTGTGGCGCTGCTCGTCTCGCTCGCGGCGGCGGCCCTGCTCAGCACGCGGCTCACGCGGCGGCTCGCCGCGCTCTCGGCGGCGGCGCGGCGCGTGGGCGCGGGCGATTGGTCGGCGCGCGTGCCGGCGGCGGGCCGCGACGAGGTGGCGCGCCTGGGCAGCGCGTTCAACGAGATGGCGGCCGGCCTGGGCGAGCAGCAGCAGCGGCTCGCGGACCTCGAACGCCTGGCCGCCTGGCGCGAGATGGCCCGCAGCCTCGCCCACGAGATCAAGAATCCGCTGACGCCGATCAGCCTGATGGTCCAGGAGATGCGCGACCGCTATCGGGGCGGCGACGCCGCCTACGCGGCCTTCCTCGCCGAGAGCGGGCGCATCGTCGAGGACGAGGTGGAGAGCCTGCGCCGCCTCTCGCGCGAGTTCAGCGCCTTCGCGCGCACGCCGGAGATGCACAAGGAGACGGCCGACCTCGGCGCGCTGCTCGCGGATCTGGCGCGGCTCTATGGCAGCGGTTCCAATGCCGAGCGAGTGGAGCTTACGATTGACCCGGCGCTGCCCGCCTTCGCCTTCGACCCCGAGCAGCTGCGGCGCGTCTTCAGCAACCTCTTCGAGAACGCGCAGGCGGCGATGGCGGCGCTGCCCGCTGCGGAGCGGCGGCTGCGCGTGGACGCGCGCGCCGAGGCGGGGCGGGCGCGCGTGGATGTTGTCGACAGCGGGCCCGGCGTGCCCGAGGCCCTGCGCGCGCGGGGCTTCGAGCCGCACTTCAGCAGCAAGGCGGGCGGTATGGGCTTGGGGCTGGCGCTGGTGCGCAGCGTCTGCACGCTGCACGGGGGCGACGCGCGGCTCGTCGTGGACGGCGCGCCCGGCGCGCACTTCGTGGTCGAACTGCCGCTGGCGGAAAGGACGGAGCCATGACCAGGGGCCGCCTGCTCGTCGTCGACGACGAACTGAACGTGCGCCGCAGCATGGAGATGATCCACGAGGGCGCGGGCTACGAGGTGCACTGCGTGGAGACCGGCGAGGCGGCGCTGGACTTCCTCGCCGCCTGCAGCGAGGGCGCGCGGCCGGATCTCGTGTACCTCGACATCCAGATGCCGGGGATCGATGGGCTCGAAACCCTCGCGCGCATCCGCGAGCGCTGGCCGGGCCAGGCCGTGGTGATGGTCTCCGGGCACGCCAACGTGGAGGGCGCGGTGAGCGCGATGAAGGCCGGCGCGCTGGACTTTCTGGAGAAGGGCTTCAGCAAGGCGCGCCTCCTGGCGACCACCGCGGCCGCACTCGAACGCGGCGAGCTGCGGCGCGAGGTGGCCGCGCTGCGCGATCGCGTGGAGGGCGCGGGGGAGATCCTCGGGCGCAGCGAGGCGATCGCAGCCCTGCGCGAGCAGATCGCGCGCGTGGCGCCGACGCCGGCGCGCGTGCTGATCACGGGCGAGAGCGGCACGGGCAAGGAGCTGGTGGCGCGGGCGATCCACCGCGCGAGTTTGCGCGCGCGGGCGCCCTACCTGCGTCTCAACTGCGCGGCGGTGCCCGAGGAGCTGATCGAAAGCGAGCTGTTCGGCGTGGTGCGCGGGGCCTACACGGGCGCCGTCGAGACGCGCGAGGGCAAGTTCGGCGCGGCGAACGGGGGCACGCTCTTCCTCGACGAGATCGCCGACATGAGCCCGCGCACCCAAACGAAGCTGCTGCGAGCGCTGCAAGAGGGTGAGATCGAGAAGGTGGGCAGCCACGAGGTCGAGAAGGTGGACGTGCGCGTGCTCTCGGCCACGAACAAGAAGCTCGAGGACGAGGTGGCCGCCGGCCGCTTCCGCGAGGACCTCTACTATCGCCTGGCCGTGGTGCCCATCCACCTGCCGCCGCTCAGGGCGCGCAAGGAGGACATCCCGCTGCTCGCCGCGCACTTCGCCGCGCGCTACGCCGAGGAGAACGCGCTCGCCGCGCGCGAGCTGGACCCCGCCGTGCTCGCGCGGCTCGCGCGGAACGACTGGCCGGGCAACATTCGCGAGCTGCGCAACGTGGTGGAGCGGGTCTTGATCATGGGGCCGGGCGAGCTGCCGGCGGCGCTGGGCGAAGGCCGACCCGCCCCCGGGGGCGGCTTGCCGAGGGGCGAGGCCGAGCTGCTGGCGGCCGTCGCCGAACGCCTGCTCGGGCGGCCGCTGAAGGAGGCGCGCATCGGCCTCGAGAGGGCGCTGGTGAGCGCGGCGCTCGCGCGGCACGGGGGGAACGTCACGCGGGCGGCCAGCGACCTCGGCCTCGAGCGCACGAACCTGCACAAGAAGATCAAGCAGCTCGGCATGGAAGCCGACTGACCCCCGCACGGCTTTCGTGCTAGGATAGGCGGCGCCGCGGGCGAGCCGCCCGCTGAAGGGGGGGACCGCCGATGACTGCCAAGCCACGTGGTGGAGCGAGCATTTCCACCATCGGACCTCGGCCTCAGAGTGAGTGGATCGGTGGCATCGAAGCGGCGCCATTCCTCGTCGGTCCGCGCGGAGCGGCCAAGCGGCCGCTGGTCGTGCTCTGGGTGGAGCTGCCCGAAGGCTTCGTCGTGGGGGCGGATGTGGCGGAGGCAGACGATGCCGCTGGGGTGTTGGGTCGCACCCTCCAGGCCGCAATGGCCCAGCCGAAGATCGGATCGCCGCGGCGACCGGGCCGTATCCGTGTCGCCTCCCAGGAGATGGCCGAGGAGCTTCGCGATCTCCTGGGTGAGGGATTCCCAATCGTCGTCGCGCCGACGCCGGAGCTCGAGGAGCCCTTCACAGCGCTGGAAGCGTCCATGGAGAAGGCGGGCGACGCGGACTACGAAGTGGATACCTGGCTGGGCGATGGGCTCGTCGAGCCCAAGACGGTCGCCGACCTGCACCAGATCGCCGCGGCCTTCTACCGCTTGGCGCCCTGGCGCGGGGTCTCGGACGATCAACCGATTCGCGTGGACATCCCCGCGCTGGACGTCGAAGGGGCTTGCCTCATCATCTTCGGCGGTATGGGAGAGAGCTTCGGTTTCGCCATCTTCCCATCGCTGGCGGGCTACGAGCGCTTCGTGGCGGCGGCTGACCAGTTCGAGAAGCGAAAGCGGCGCCCCGACCTGGGCACCGGCTACCTGGCGCTCAACTTCGAACCCGGAGCCGAGCAAGCCGACGCCATGCGTCGCGAGGTGGCGGGACACGGCTGGCCGGTCGCCGGCGCCGATGCCTACCCCCGCGTCTACCGCCGTGAGCGCGATGGCTTCCCGCTGCCCCTCGAGGATCGCGACGTCAAGATCGTCAGTGCCACGGCCTCGGCCTTCGCTGCCTTCTTCATCAGACACGGGAAGCTGTTCTCCCAGGACTTCATCGAACCTGTCTGCGAGTCCTGCTACGACAGCGATGACCTGGAAGTGATCTTCTGCGTGCCCTACGAGGCCTACGCCGACTTCACAGTTGATGGCGAGCTGCCGGGGCGGGCGGGCCGGAACGAATTGCCCAAGCCGGGACGCAACGCGCCTTGTCACTGCGGCAGCGGCCGCAAGTACAAGCACTGCTGCCTGTCCCGCGATCGAACCGCGGCTGCCGAGAAGTCCGGTCCCTCAGTTGGAGAGAGCTTGGTGAGCAAGCTCACGCACTTCGCCGAAGACCGCTTCGGCGATGCCTGGCACCGCCACGAGCAGGTCTTCGTTGATCCGCAAGACAGCATGCAGCTTTGCGGTCCCTGGTCGCTCTACGGTTTCGAAGTCGAAGGTGCCACCGTAGCCGATCACTATCTCAAGGCGCGCGGCGGGAAGCTCTCCACCGCCGAACGCGCCCTGCTCGAGGCCGAGCGCGCCGGCTGGCTCTCGATCTGGGAAGCGATGGCGGTCGAGCCTGGCGCCGGCCTGACCCTGCGCGACCTGCTCACGGAGGAGACGCGGCAGGTCACCGAGAGAGCCGCCTCGCGCGCTCTCGTTCGCTACGACGTCATTCTCGCGCGGGTGATCGACTACGAGGGTGGCTCTGTACTCAGCGCCCTTCACCCGCGCTTGCTGCCGCCTGCGCACGGCGCGGAGGTGCTGCGCGTAGCGCTCGGCCGGTTGCGCCGCCGACGCGCCGTGCGGGTGGAGCGCCTGCGGGACAGCAAGTTCGGCGAGTTCCTGATCCGCCGGTGGGAGAGGGAGGTCGCCACCGTGGATGCGTTCCGGACGAGGCCGATTCAGCTCAACAACATGGACGGCGACCCTTTCGAGATCGTTCGCGATCGCTTCGCGATCAAGCCCGGATCCGCCGCGGAGGTCCGGGCGCGGCTGGCGAGCCTGCCGGACGTCGATCTGCCGGAGGGAAGCAAGGGGCCGATCGTTTTCATGCAGCCCTCAGGTCCGGCGGGTTCCCAGCGCGCGCCCATCCTGGTCGGTCGCGGGGTGATCACCGGTGAGGTCCTGACCCTGGACACGAACTCCGCGTCGCGGGCCGACGCCCTGCGCAAGCGCATCGAGACCGCCTGCCGCTTCCTGATCGCTCACGAGGCGCGCGAAACCCAGGACCTGCCGCCGCTGGCTTCGGATGACGATGCGCGGAAGGGCTTGCGGGCGGTGCCGGACCTGGACGATCAAGAGGTAGCGCTCGAGTTCAAGCGGCGGCACTACGCGACTTGGCCAGATCATCCGCTGCCCGCGCTGAGGGGCAAGACGCCGCGGCAAGCGGCGCGGACCGCGCAGGGGCGCCGCGACCTGGACACTCTGCTCAAGTACCCCGAGAACATGGAGCTGCGCGCGGAAGGCGAAGCCGGCTTCGACTTCCGCGCGCTGCGCCGCGAGCTGGGGCTCGAGTAGCGCGCCCTACTCGCCGCCGAAGTAGAGCGTGAAGCCGGCGATGACGCTCCACTGGTCGTAGTCGAAGTCCTCGGCGTCTGCGAGGTCGGCGTCGCCGAGGTCGCGGTCGGCGTCGATGAACTCGAAGCGCGCCTCCAGGAACATCGCCAGGCGCGAGGAGCTGGCGAACTCGGCGCCGGCGCCGATGAGCCAGCCGAAGGCGCTGTCACTCGTGTCGGCCTCGAGGTTCCCCAGGCTCTCCTCGAGATCGCCAAAGTCGTAGCCGATATAGCGCCACTGCGCGCCGGCCGTGGCATAGGGCGTGAGGGCCGCGAGCGGCAGGTAGAGGCGGGCCATCGCCGAGACCGGCACGCTGTGGGCCTGGTACTCCACGCGCTCGCCGACCGCCGGGGTGACGGTGAAGTCCTCGTCCAGCTTGTAGGCGATGGCGCCGACGAAGCCGAGCAGGGCGGCCGGGCGCAGCTCGACCTGCGCGCCGAGCAGGGGGCTGCCGCTCTCGGCGTCGCCGGAGGCGCCGTAGCCGCCGTGGACGCCGAGGCCGAGGCCGGTGGGCGCCGCGAGGGCGGCGCCCGTGGCGAAGTCGAGCACGAGGGCAATGAGGCTGAGCATCAGGGTGTGGCGCGGCTGCATGGGGGCTCCCCCTTGAGGTGAGATGGGACTTCGGGCTGTTTGCCGTCCTCGCGAATGCTAGGCAGGTGACGGGCGCCTGTCAAAGAGGGGTGGACGGCCGGCCGGCACGCCGTGAAGTTTGCTCACGCCCCCGGAGGCCGGGCCGGGGGCCGCAACCGAGCGGACAGATTGGTTAAGCGATTGATATAGTGTCAGTTGACCAGATGGTATCCGCCCCGCATCGGCGCGGGGAAGCGGGCACGGGCCTTGCCTTCACCCCCTCGGAAGCCAACCCCCGAGCCCCGAGGAGGCCACCTGATGAAGCACCGACTCCACCCCTTCCGCGCCCTGTCCCTTCTGGCCGTGCCGCTCACGGCCCTCTTCCTTCTGAGCGGCTGCGAGCACACTACGCCTAGCGAAACCCCGCCCGACGCCGAGGTCGCCGCGGACTTCGCCGTCAGCGCACAGTCCGCGGCCACCGTCAACGAGAACCTCGAGCTGGCCGAGCTCTTCGCGAATCCGATGGGCACGGCCGCCGACGGTCTCGGCCTTACCGAAGACACCGCCTTCGATCCCTGGACGGGCGATGGCGTCGACTTCCCGCAGCTCGCCCTGCTGAACGCCGAGGGCTTCCGCGGCGCGGCCGGCCTGCGCGCGGGCTTCGCGCTCACTGCGAAGGAGAGCCGCAAGGCCACGGCCGCGCTGCCCGAGTTCTCGGACAGCTTCGAGCGCGCCGAGGGCGACACTCTCTTCGTCGAGTACATCGCGAACGGCGTCTTCACGGGCCTGAACGCCGTCATCGAAGCGGCCGGGCCCGACATGGTGCGCGTCGTCAGCATCCGCGACTTCCTGCATCCCATGCCCTTCCAGCCCGAGCACACCGAATCCGAGCTGCTCATCGACACGCAGGGCACCCTGCTCGACAACAGCGACGACGAGATCCACCGCGCCTGGATGCTCGAGGAGTGGGCCAGCGGCCAGCGCGCCGAGGGCGAGATCCTGCCCGCCAGCGGCAGCGGCCCGATCGGCCCGGACACGCTGGTCGTCGCCAGCTTCCGCGTCGACGATCCCATGCACCGCCCGCTGGTCGAGTGGGTCGAGAGCGAAGCCCGCATGGAGCCCGGCGAGCTGGACGTCGACGGCGATGAGGTCATGCACCGCTTCGCCCACACCGTCCACTTCCGCAACGGCGCCGAGCACGAGGCCGTGATCGAGGCCGTGGGCGGCGGCGCCATCGTCGACGGCAGCGAGGTCACCATCGTGGCCACGCACACCGCCGCGCCGGCGAATCCCTGGCTCGAGAGCGTGGTCGATACGATCCGCGGCAACCTGGGTGTCCTGACCGACGAGATGGACGACCTGCTGCTCGAGATCGGCCGCGTCTCCACCTTCGACGGCGAGACCGCCAGCGGCGACTCGCCGACCGCCACGGTGCACTTCCTCCCCGAAGAGCCCGTCGGCGTGGGCGAGGAGCCCTGCGGCGGCGAGTTCACCGAGGAGATCTTCTACGCGGCCGGCTGGTGGCTCCAGCACGCCCTGCGCGAGCTGGACATCAACTGCGACGGCAGCGGCAGCTACCACCTGCTCCTCGAGTTCCTCGACGGCAGCACCTTCGAGCGCACGATCACCTGGACCGGCGGCGTCGCCACCCTCAGCGAGACGCGCCCGAACGGCACCACGGTCGCAGGCACCTTCAACGAGAACACCGGCCAGTACAGCGTGGTCACGACCTTCCCCGCCGGCAGCGATCCCATGAGCCGCGAGCAGACGGGCACCGTGCAGGAAGGCAGCATCACGGCCCGCGACGAGCGCTTCTGGCAGGACGACCACGCCGACTACCGGACCTTCACGGCCACCCGCACGGCCGCGGGCTGGACGGCTTCCGGCCAGTGCGTGCTGGGCGACTCGACCGAGAACTTCAGCGTCACCGGCAGCGAGGGTCTCTTGGAGGGCGAGTGGAGCCGCACGGCGCCCGGCGTCAACGCGAGCGGCGAGTACACGCTCGAGGCCCTGGACGCCGGCGGCGCGCACCTCGTCTTCAGCGCCCGCGACACCCTGGCCGAGGGCAACCCCAGCGCCGAGGGCGACTTCTGGTACGCCGCCGACGGCAGCGGCCACGGCACGGTCACGATCACGCAGTTCGGCGTCACGGTGACCTACGAGGTCACCTGGGACGGCGACGGCGACGGCCACCTCGCCGACGGCGAGGGCAACCAGATTCGCCTGGGCCGGCGCCACGGACAGCAGTAGGCTGAGTCAACCAGTCCGCTCGAGCCGGCTCCCGCAAAGGAGCCGGCTCGGGCCTTTGCGGTACGAGGCCGCCGGGCGCGGCGAGCCCGCGGGGAGAGCCCCAGATCACGCCGGATTCGGGTTTCCCTTCCAGCCCTCTCCCGGCAGGAGCGGCAGCAGATGATCGAGCACATAGGCGAGAGCAGCAGCCGGATCCCAGCTCGCGCCGCTGGCGATGAGCGGCACGATCATAGGTCCACCTCGATCCGCTCGTTGACGATCACGCCCCAGCGCCGATCGACCGGACCGCCGCGCGTCGATCGGCCCGGCCGCAGGGCTACGCTGCGGGGCTTGCGCTCGGCGATGAGGGCCGCCAGGGCCGCCGCTCGCTTCCCCTCGCCGATCTGGTCGAGCAGGTATCCCAGGCGTTGGGCGAAGACGATCTCGGCACCGTCGGCGGCGGCTTTGGCCAAGAGGCTGGCATCGAGACGCTCGGCCAGCTCGGCGAGCACCGTGGCGACGTTGCTCAGCCCGCCGGCCGCAGCGGCGTAGCGAAGGAGATCGACGGCGGTGGCTTCGGGCGTGGAAACGAGGATGCGGCCGGTGGGGGTTTTCATCTCCAGCGTGGGGGTCTGTTGATGGCAGCGTTTGGTCAGGAAGCGAATGCGGGCGCGACCCGCGAGCACGGGCCGGACGGGTATGTCCGTCATGATCTGGAACTCCTGCGCTTGCTGATGGGCCGCGCCGTGGAGGCCGGCTGCGGAGAGGAGGCCGACGTAGTAGGCCCGGCCGAGCTTGCGCATCAAGTCATCGATGAACCAAGTGGGCGGCGGGGCGCCTGCGGACCGGTATTCGATGGGGACGATGACGTAGAATCCGCGCTTGGGGGCGATGAGCCGGCCCTTCGCCGCCAGGCGCATCACCGCCTTCTTGAGTACCGGACCGCTGCTCCCAAGCGCGGCCATCGCCTCCTGGCGGTCGAAGCAGTAGCGGCCGCTGGCCTGAAGGCCGTCCACGAACTCGGCCAACGCCCCCTGACGGGAGCGGCTTTCGCCTGGCATCGCCCCCACCTCCATTCGCTATCGATTGCAAAAAGTACCTCAAGATGGCACTTTTTGCAATCAATGTCGTCGATCGCCGTGCTGCTCGGCCTGCTCGCCCTCGGGCTTGGCTGGGGCAGCGCTTCAGCGGGCGAAGCAGAGCTTGCCGGCCCGCGCCGCTGGGAGCTCGGCCTGGGCGCCCACGGCGGCTGGGCCCATTTGGAAGAGGCCGCCCCGGACGGCTTCGCGCTCACAC
>Ga0194127_10006791_pt1 | contig 12863 bp, 10 predicted proteins | sample TA2KigC100mmetaG_FD_148624 | JGI IMG/M metagenome (GOLD analysis project Ga0194127, IMG submission 148624) | Freshwater microbial communities from Lake Tanganyika, Tanzania - TA2015036 Kigoma Deep Cast 100m | ecosystem: Environmental > Aquatic > Freshwater > Lake | place: Tanzania: Lake...
CGTTTTAATTTGTTCATACAAATGTTTTTACCGCAAATATACTGTACTTCGAGTACGCGCGGCTATTGAGAGGCGGACTGGATTTTTATCCCGTTTATGTGTAATCGGGAAATTTCATGTAAGTTTGTTCTTTCAACTTCGCGATATGCAAACGATAAGAAAAGCATTTTACTGTATGGCCTTCGTCCTATTGTGTTGTAGCAGTGCGAAGGCCCAGATTGCCGGAGGATTTACTTTCGAAGGCCTCGACAGAACCTATACCGTGTATATTCCGTCATCCTATACACCGGGCGACCAGTTGTCGCTGCTTATGTCGCTGCATGGACTTACTCAGACCGGAAGTATCATGATGGGGTATACCGGCTTTAATACCTATGCTGACCAGTACCATTTTATCGTGGTATACCCGGATGGCATCAACAACTCCTGGAATGTTGGTTTTTCCGGCGGAAGTACCGCCAATGATGTCGGCTTTTTATCAGCCTTGATCGACACCCTGCATGCCCGTTACGGCATTGACCTGAACAGGGTGTATGCCACCGGCTTTTCAAATGGAGGCTTTATGAGCTACAAGCTGGCCTGCGAACTTACCGGACGCATTGCAGCCATCGCCCCTGTGGCAGGAACCATGACCGATGAAGCCTGGGGAAACTGCCAGCCATCCCGGCATGTGCCGGTGATGCATACACACGGCACCAGTGATTTTGTCGTGTTTTATAACGGAGGATTCGGGAATAAGTCGGTGGAGCAGGTTCTGGAATTGTGGAGGGGATTCAGCAACTGTCCTGCCGTGGCCGTGGTTGTCAACCTTCCCGATCTGATCCCCGAAGGATCAACCGTGCAGACCCACACCTGGGCTCCCTGCGATGATTCGGTCGAAGTGGTTCATTACAAGGTGATCAACGGCGGACACACCTGGCCCGGGGCAATTGGCGTAAGCGGCGTCGGGAATACCAACCAGGACATCAGCGCCAGCGATGAGATATGGAAGTTCGTGAGCCGTTTCTCGCTCAACCTGCCCACGACAATACCCGATGATATCTCCTCAACGATCCGATGCTTTCCAAATCCATCAGCAAACAAGGCCATCAATATTTGCTATAACCGGCTGACAGCTCCGGCTATCCTAACCCTCTTTTCGATGGAAGGGATCAGGGTATACACCGCAACGCTACCTGCCGGCTCTGACCAGCACAAAATCTCTCTTCCAGCCCTGAATCAGGGTGTGTATATCGTGAAATTCCAACTTGAAAAAGAGCACTATACGGCCAAGTGGATCGTAAAGTAAGGTGTGTTATTGGGTTTCACTGCTTTTAAAAAAATCCATCATATAGCCATTGAACACCTCGCTATGGGTCTCCATGGGTGAATGTTTGGCCTTGGGGATGACGATGAGCTTATCAATGGGCATGTTGTTGAGGATGAGTTTGGCCGAACTCAGCCTGATCCAGGTGTCCTTTTCGCCCCAGATAGCCATGACCGGGATAGGTTCCAATACGTCAGCGTCGAATCGGCGGATCTCTCTGGAGTTGCTCCAGATGGTCAGGGCTGAAGCTGCAGTCCCCTCGATCAGCAGGGGTTGAAGGTATCCAATTACGGCTGTTGCGTCGGGTTTCTTCACATAGAGGTTTTTCAACATCCGTCTTACTGTTTTTTCCGTGATCAGATTCTTCTCAAGGATGTCTGCGAGCGTTTGACTGATCTTTTCGTTTCTTACCAGTGTGATGAATGCCCCGTTCCAGTCCTTGTTCTTCGAAAAGACCATCCCATCTACGATCAGCAGCGACTGGGTTCGATCCAATCGGGTCAACGCCATGGCTTCTGCGATGCCACCTCCCATGCTGTGTCCGACCAGGTTCCACTTCCGCTTGTCGCCACGATCGATCACATCGAGCAGATTCCAGAGGATCCGCGCCCGGTTGCTCTGCGAATGGTTGATGCCGATGCGGCGATCGGAATAGCCAAAGGAAGACAAATCTACGGCTACCACATAATACCCCGCTTTTACCAGCGTATCAATGTTGTTTCTCCAGCAGAAAGTGTTGCCGGCAAAGCCATGGATGAACAACACCTTTCCCCGGGAACCTGCAAGCTCACCCCAGGTATGGTAATGGAGCCGCACCGAGTCAACCGTTACAAACCGGCTGTTTTCAAACGGTTTGGGCACAGGAAAGCCCACCCGAAGCCGGTCTCCGGTACCTTCAACCATCTTTCGCTCCCAGTCGCTGCCATAGCCCGGCTGAGAAGGTCTTTTGGGAACACCCCTGCCAAAGCCGTTTTCAAGTAATTGATGCCCTTCGGTTTGCTTGACGTTCCCATCAATATATTTCATGAACAGGTAATGGTAAAACGCCTTCCATTGCTTAACGAGCTGATTTCCTGTTTGAACCGAATAATCGGTCAGGAAATCTTTTGCCGTTGCAGGATCCTCGCGGTACATCGCAATGGCTTTTTTATCGTTTTCCCGAATTTCGCTAAAGATTGTCGATTCCAGTTCCTGTTGGTATTTTTCAATTTCCGGATGGATGACATTATACCTGGAATACGCCCAGTTGTTCACCTGGCTGAAGGTCCAGAAAGCCGATGTCTCCGACCAGGCGATCATCGATCCGTTACCCACTGCATAACTCTCCGGGATCTCATGAATACCACAATACATTGGCGCAAAGACACAACCATCCGCATCGTCAACGCCAAACCAGAAAATCCCGCCGATGGGATCGGGCAACCAGGACCTGGATTGCGCCACAAAAGTGTATCCCGTCTGTTGGGTGGCCACGGCCCTTTCGTTCAGGTATTTCACCCCATCCACCTCAAACTCCATCGGCCGCCAGCGGTAGGGTGACTGGTAAGGCCCGGCACCCAGATCGAAACGCATATCCATCGGCGTGTCTTCATAGTGGTCCCGCATGGCATCCATGACCATTTCAAGGGTGACAACAGTATCCGCTTTAACCCACAGCGGGAGACGGTTTGAAACAAATCCGTTGGGATTAGATGAACCATCCGCTAATTGCTCATGACGCATCAGCTTACCCTGAGCATATGCCGTATACAGCTTGTTTTCACGAACTTCTTTGTCGATCTTCCGGAAAAACGACCAGACCCGGGCATCGCAGTAACGGGCGCCGCCAAAATCCACAGGATTGTAAACATCAGAAAAGCTGAAAGCCTCATCAGATCCCCGGTAGAAGCCATGATCCCTGGCAAAACGAATAACATCCGGCGAATGAAAAACCGTCTGCTCCGGATCGTCCCATTGATTGACAGATTGGAACGGAAAGGTTGTGATCCGCGCCTGGTTGGCATGACCGCTGACATACCCGTCGGGGATCAGCCGGGCTACCCACACCGTCCCTTTTCCATATCTCCCCCTGCCGATCATCTCCAGGATCCAGGCCTCACTTTTGTCGGACACTGCAAATGATTCTCCCGAGGAAGCATATCCATACTGATCGGCCAATGCTGTCATCACCTGGATCAGCTCGCGGGCAGTTTTCGCCCGTTGCAACCCGATCCTCATCAGTGATCCGTAGTCGAGGATCGCTCCCGGCTGGGATTGCAGCGAATCCAAACCGCCAAAGGTCGTCTCCCCAATGGCTACCTGGTGCTCATTCATGAACTGGATCACCGTATAGGTGTGTGGTACTTCAGGTATTTGACCCAGAAATTTCCCGCTCTCATAATGATACACATCGCACATCGACCCCGGCTGATGGTCTGCTGCCGGGTAAAAGGCGATCGCCCCATACCGGGTGTGTGAATCAGCCGAATAAGTGATCATCACCGACCCGTCCTTGCCGGCACCCCGGGTGACGATGAGGTTGGTGCAGGCATAGCTATCGGAAACAATAAGAAGGGAAAAAATCCACACTGAAATAGCAAGGATACTGTTCTTTCGATTCATAGGAATTAGATGTTATTGAAGAAAATGAAAGTAATTTTCCGGGGTGATTGTTTCAAATCTGGCATTGGGGTATCCATTCTGGAAAGTTTTCGGAAGACGGGCCTTCTTTTCCGGATTCCATTTAAATTCATAAGCAGCGAACTGGCCATCCTTTTCCTCAATATAATCGATCTCCTGCTGTTGGGAGGTCCTCCAAAACCATGGATTAACGAATTGATTATGATACTTGTTCCATTTGTACCGCTCACTCATCAAAAAATTCTCCCAGAGCGCTCCTTTATCTGTTCGCAGGTTAACCGGATTAAAATTGGCGATCAAGGCATTTCTGACACCGTTATCAATGAAATATATTTTCCTGCTTTTTTTCAATTCATTGCGAACATTTCTGCTCAATGCCCGCAACCTGTATATGATAAACGCCTGTTCAAGCAAATGGATATACCTCTCGATGGTCATTGGATCAGCATGGACGATTTGTCCCAGTTCATGCAGGGACACTTCAGATCCAACCTGCAGGGCAAGCGCTTCAAGCAACGTGTTAAGCATTTCCGGCCGGCGCAAATCCTGAAAAGCAAGAATATCTTTATACAGATAACTGGAGGTGATATTTTTCAGGATCTGACCAGCATTGGCTGGATTCGTCACCACCTCAGGGTACATCCCGAAAAGCATTCTTTGTTCAAGCAGACGCTTTTCTTCCATTTCTCCATGATCCTGCACCAGTTCCAGGACAGAAAAGGGATGCAGATAGAATTCCACCTTCCTCCCTGTTAACGGCTCTGAGATCCTGTTGGCTAACTCAAAAGATGACGATCCCGTAGCGATCAGTTGCACATCCTTTATCTTGTCTACAGCAAGTTTGATGGTTAGTCCGATATTCTCAATCCGTTGGGCTTCATCGATCATAACTATGTCATGGCCTGCAAAAAGTGATTTCATCTGACTGGATGTTACATGCTGAAGTTGTTGTCTGACATCAGGCTCGTCGCCATCGAGCATAAGAATGTTGGCTTTCAACGATTTTGCAAGCAACGCAAGCAAAGTGGTTTTCCCCGATTGCCGGGGACCATATACCACAACAGCCTTCCCCTTGAATAAGCTCTTTTTAATGGGCTCCAATATCTTTCGAAGGATCATATGGAAAGTTTTTTCAAAAATATGAATTTTTCAGATTATAATCCGAAATTATTATAATATTTTATGATTATATTCCTAAAAACTTATGTTTTTGACGCCGGTCAGAACCGGAAATAAATGGATGGGTTGAACCGGCTGGCATTGATATTGGCCTCGGCCGAAAAGGTGATCATCACCGAGCCGTCCTAGCTGGCGCCCGGGCGACAATCAAGTTTGTACAGGCCATGTCAGGCCAGGATGGTATAAACAGCAGGCATACCGCAAAAGCAGCAATTATCAGGGAATTACGCATCATGGAACAGTTTTTTCGCTTAGATAGGATAAATGGACGATTTGCTGTAGATTGGAAGTTGGATGTCGGAATAGACCGAATATCCTGAGTTAGCAAAACTGGTTAATCCCGTAGGAATGAAATTATTTGATAAATAAATATAAATTTATTACGTAAACCTTATAAATTTTACTAAATTTGTAAAGTCAAAATATCAAATTTATGCTCGTTCACCGTGATATTCAACCTGTTATCGAGAAACAGCTTTTTAGGGGCAAGGTTATTATTCTCTATGGTCCAAGACGCGTTGGCAAGACAACATTATCCCATCAATTACTTGCTGGTAACGAGCAAAGCAGGTATATCAATTGTGAGTTGCTGGAGCATAAATCACTATTGGAAACAACAAACAGTAAAAATCTTAAAAATGCACTTGGAAGCTATCGTCTGGTTGTACTTGATGAGGCACAGCATATCCATGATATCGGCAGGATATTGAAGATCATCTCTGATACACTTCCTGAGATTCAAATCATTGCAACAGGTTCTTCAAGTTTTGAACTGGGCAATAAATTATCTGAACCCCTGACCGGCCGTTCACGCGAGTATCTGTTGTTGCCATTCTCTATTGCAGAAATTTCATCTATTTCAGACAGGATCAGCATCTCCGCGGATGTGGATCAACTTCTTCGTTTTGGACTTTATCCTGAAGTATACAGCAAACCCGAACAGGATGCTATTGAAGAATTAAGCCAAATCTCGAGCAAATATCTTTACAAAGACATCCTGGAGTTCGAACAGATTAAAAGACCGGCGCTTTTGGTAAACCTTCTGAATGCCCTGGCATTACAGATAGGACATGAAGTCTCCCTGAATGAACTGTCAAGGATGTTAGGGGAAACAATACCCACCATTCAGCGATACATCGAGTTGCTTGAGAAAGCATTTATTATTTTCAGGCTTCGTTCTTTCAGCAGGAATCTTCGAAAGGAAATTGCAAAAGGACAAAAAATCTATTTTTACGATCTGGGTATTCGGAATGCCCTGATCAGGAATTTCAATCCCATGAAGCTCAGGAATGATACGGGAGGACTGTGGGAGAACTTTTGTATTTTGGAACGGCTGAAACGAAACATGAATCGCCGCTTGTTTGTCAATAGTTGGTTTTGGCGAACATATGATCAGAAGGAAGTAGATTATATCGAAGAGGAGGGCGGACTAATAACAGCAGTGGAATTTAAACTGAACGCAAGAGGTGCGCCGAAAGCCCAAAAAATATTTCAACAAACCTATCCCGAATCAGTTTTCATGACCATAACCAGGGATAATTTCTGGGACTTTGTTCTCTGATCAAAAAAATCATCGGGTGACTGAATAAAAAATCACCGAACTCCCCTAATGACGTATTCGACGAATGATCTCTCCAAATAAGCCGAATTACAAATTAATTTCTGGCAACTCATTCGTGAATTCGAGAATTCGATGCATTTCATTCGGTCTATTCGACATGCTTGTTCATTTGTGAATTTCTATTAACTGCAAAGGCGCGAAGACACAAAGAATTCGAAAGACACTGTTCACTGCGCCTCCGCGCCTCTGCGGTGAAAAGCAACTTTTGCAACACCTATCTCATGGCAAAATGACCGGTATGTCTGCCCGTTGATGATGATCACCGCATCGTGATCACACGCTCCCTGTCCATAATCCAGTGTAATCAAGGGCAAACCGGTCACCTCAAGGGTCAGTACACCCCTGGAGACCCATTCACAGTTCAGTTTTTTAACAATGGGCGTTGTAATGGTATACACATAGTCCAGCCCATCCGAAGTCACACCATGCGCCTCTCCGGTCATCTCATAAACATCATCCCACCAAACCCAGATGGTTGCAGCTCCTTCGGTCCATTCAAGTTGTCTGGTTGAAATCCAGGTAACTGTACCACCGTTGTTGGCCTTAATGATGGAACCGTTTTCATTCGTCTCCCACCAGAGGTTGTTTGAGCTGTTCACCCCTTTATTGATATCGACCTTTGTTCCCAGCACCTGGTTATCATCCACAAAGTATTCATCAAACGTATAGGTGACAACGGTTCCCACAGCCCAGTAAGATCCGTTGAACGCACAAAGGATTTTTCCCCGCCGGTATTGGCCGTCATTGCAGTTAATAAAACACATGAGCCGAAAATCCAGCAAATACTGTTTTTACTCAAAGTTCAGAAAAAACGAAAGCGTAATATCTTCAGGCGATAACCGGTTTTGTTTAAAAACAGCTGGGGGTAGAATACTTTAATAACGCGAATGATATCAATATATTGCCTGAACATACCTTTTGTTGCGTAAGTAAACACATCCACCTGCTCAAAAGCAAGTTGAAGGAGAAAGGTAAAAAACTTCGGTCTCTTCGTACCGGGATGCGATTTCTATTCTGGTTCCATTGGCATGGGAGGAAAAGAGGCGATGAACGATCTCCGGGTGGTTATTATGGGCTGACAAGTGCGACAAAACCAGGAACTGCAGGTCAGGGGACCGGTTATTCAGGAAGAGTTCCAGTGACTGGTTATTCGAAAGATGGTCTTCTGTTCCGATATAATAGCAGTTTCCGTTGCTTCCGGAATTGATTGAGGCGAGATACAATGGCATGGTTGCAAAGATCGCTATTTTGCAACAACGCCAAGGATCAGAACCGGAAGTAAATAAACGGACTGAAATCCGTGGCCACGATATTGGCCTCGGCAAGGAGGAGGAATACGACTGCGAGGAATGACAAGAGGATCAAAGATCTCCCCCCCGGCTGGTCGTAGGTTTGGTCAATCCACCGCTGAATGCGTGATGAAGAGGCCCAGAAAGAGAAAAATACGGCAATTCCTAAAATAACCCAGAACTTCAGATCCAGACAAACATCATTCATCCCTGCACTAAAGGAGAACATCTTTCCCAGGTACTGAAACGCCGAGGAAAAGGAGTCTGAACGAAAGAGCACCCAGCCCAGGGTGAGGATGAAGAAGGTGAGCGGCACTGCCAACGGTTTGCCGCGTTTCTTCAGAAAGCGTAAAAGAACCAGCCGGTCGATGATCAGGAATATACCATGGTAAGCGCCCCAGGCGATGAACGTCCAGGCGGCGCCATGCCAGACCCGTGGAGAGTTGATCCGGGTCAAGGGCAAAGATCGCATTCACCGTCACCCCGAGCACATCGGCCACCAGCACCTTTTTAGCCAGACCGATGGCAAACCGGTAAAACCCGGTAAGCTTGTGATCGATAGATGAGGTGGCCCGCCTGTCGGCGATTTGATCCGCGAGCTGCCCCGGCCTGACAATCGGTCCGGCCAGCATCTGCGGGAACATGAACAGATACAAAGCATAATCGTGCCATGACTTGAACCCCGGAAAATGCTTCCGGTACACATCGATGGCGCATGAGAGCTTCTGAAAGGTGATAAAAGATATCCCTACCGGCATGATGATCTCCGTCCACCGAATCGGCCACGAGCCAAAAAGCATCCCCACCTCCGACACCTGGCCGATAAAGAAATTCATGTATTTGTAATACAGCAGCAATCCCACGTTGAGTATTACCAGATGCATAAAGATAAGGAAGCGAACCCGTCCGGCATGACGCTGCATCTCGCGAAGCAGAATGTAATCAAGGATCACCGAGGCAGCCAGAATAAGCAAGAATCCGGGAGCACCCCAGGAATAAAACACCACGCCGGATAGCAGCAGAAAGTGATTCCGGAAATGCCTGGGCAACAACCAATAGATCACCAGGAACGGCGGGAGGAAGTAAAGCAGGAAGAGGCTGCTGTTAAATGCCATCGGTTACGGTTTTTGTTGTTCCTGGTCTAACATAAATTGGGCGTCCATCCGAATCTGATCTTCCAGCGGTCTCCTGTACTTCCGGGCCTTGTCTTTTACGCTAAGAAGCCATCCCGGGTCTTTCCGGATCTTCTCGATCACCTGCTCATGCCTGATCTTCTTGTATTCCGGATGATCCGGCAGGCACTTTTCAAAGAAAAGGTCGGTAAAACCATACGGGAAAAGCTGGAAGGTCGCTTCCGTCACCATCAGGATCACCAGGTCCTGGCTGAATAAGGTTTCTTTCAGGTCAAGGTCTATGACAGACCCGGATCTGTAATTATTCACATAAATGTCTTTGAGATAAAACCAGTAAACATCCCTTTCGAAGACATTCGCAGTGGTGCCCGAGTAGGTAAACCCCCACCAGTAGCTGTCGCCGATAGCGACAACCTTTGGGCGCACTTTTCCTTCCTGATGGTACTGAAATCTCGGATATGGCATGGGATCGTTCGGCACCGGTCGCCACAGGTTCATCAGCTCCCCGATATCGTAATCGGTGTATTGCATCGAATCCGACATAAAAACGGTATCCCATCCGAAATCGGGCAAGTCAATATTTCGGAGATCTTCAATGTAACGGAAGAGGCTGTCGGAGGCCAGGGCGATGCCGTAGGAAGACCAGTGGGTGCCGTTGAGCGGGTAAAGTGGATAGGGTGTCTTGCCCCGCAGGCTCCTGAACCAGGCATTCATATCGATAAAGTGGATCCCTGAGCCATTCAGATGCTCCAGGTAACAGGAATAATTCGTGACCGGTCGGCGGGCATAGCACGAGGGTACATGGTCATCATAAAACGAGGCTTTCCCGGGAGCGAAGATGAGGAGGAAGTCGACATTGTGCTTGTGAAGTTCATCCTGGATGATTCCAATCCGCCGGACGATGCGTATGATTTCCTCTTCTCCGCGAAACACCAACCCCCGTGCATTTTGGACATATGATTCGATGAACAGCTGGCGGTTTTTGCCGATAACAACCCCGGGAGCCGATGAATGGTGGAAAACGGTATAATCGATCTGGTTCCGGGTCCGGATCAGGGCTGGTCGAAAACCCATTTGTTCCTCAAGATATTTTTCAAAAGAAGGCTGGAATCGATGGTTGAAATAAGAGGAAGCGGATAGTGGTGGCCGTTTAGTAGTATCAGCGATTCCCAGCAGCGGGGCCTGTTGGATAATTTTGTATCCCTGCTGAAGCGCCTGCAGGAGCACGAATGAAAATACAAGCACCAGCGGAGTGTATCTCAAAAGCCTCATCAGATGGAACGATTGATCCGGTTTCTCCGACAAAAGTAAACCATTTCCGGAAAGAAGATTTCTTCTTCGAGTGCATAATCCTTTGGAACGCAGATAACCGTAAGATTTGTTCCCCGAGAACGATCCATCCCATTCATAATCAAAGATTCAAGCCTCATAATTTATAATTACTAGAACACGGATGACACGGATGCAACAGATCTGCACAGAGTCATCTGCAAAGTAAAAACGCTGATCTTTTGAACGTAACAGAGGAATATCGATCAACGACCTGTGATGTCTGAGCTGATCTCAGAAATCGTTGTTCGTTGCCCGTTGTTTGATAAAATGGGAAATTGTCCTTTGACAATCAAATGGTACATTTCCAATTGTCCCTTGTACCTCTTCTCGATCAGATCTCAGAAATCGTTGATCAATGTTCGATATTTGGCTCACCCTTAATCAGTTAACAGCAATCAGTAAGAGGCTGACTAAAAAGTCTTTTTTTTGAACCGCAAAGACGCAGAGGCGCAAAGAACGGGTAATCAATATTTATTTTCTCAGCGTCTCTGCGCCTCGGCGGTGAAATAGTTCTTTTTGGTCAGCCTCAGCATGCAAACACAACGCTTATCCCGGACTTTCGTCCAATCCCCTTGAGCAGCGGAATATCGATCAACGATATGTGAAGTTCAATCCGATCTCAAAAATGACTGATCATTCGGAATGCGGGATCGTCAGGATCTTGCAAATGCTATTAATGGACCATATTTCCCATTATCTGCCAGATGGATAGCCTCGAGATAGTTCTTTCTGTTTTCTCCTTTTTTTACCAGGTTCGTCGAACCCCATGAAAAAACAGGAAGGCTGAAACCGTGAGAGATCAGTATATCAGCCATTAATCGCGAATGTCGTCCATTTCCATTAGAAAATATGTGGATTTTGACAATCCTGTGTTTAAACCGGACTGCTATCTCATCTGGTGGAAAAGTCTTATTCTTGATCCAGTACTTGCAGTCATCCAGGAGGATCTTGATTTCTGTCGGGATCTGAAATCTATCAACGCCTATATTCTTGTTCGTTTTCCTGATCTTCCCAGCCCATTTCCAAACATGTCCAAACATCCTTTTATGAAGTTCAAGGATGAAGTCTTCTGACAGAATTTGGTCGATGGTAAATTTCTTTCGAAGTGACCAGGCTACAGCCAACTCGATATTTTTCTGCTCGAATTCATCCAACTCCTCTCTTGTCGAAATGGTTTTGATCCGGATGCCGACTTTTTCCTCTTCGTCAATAGGTGTCTGTCCGTCGATATAAAAATGTTCTAGTCCCATAGGAATCGCGGCATTTCACGTTTAATTTCCAGCGCTTTTTCAAGAATGGCCTTTTTGATCCGTTCCTCGGTATTTCCCTGGTCTTCCAGGATCATGCTGGTGGCGGTTCGCCGGACGATCTCCGTGGCGATCTCCATGGCTCGTGTTTCGATCATTTTCTCCAGAGAAACAGATCTTGGTATAAAGCCATAGAAAAGCTTCATGTCCAGTGATGAGGCAGCCTGCTGAAGGCTTTTCAGTGTTATCGTTCCGTTCTTTTCCCGTATTTCCATCTCCTTAGCTCCTTGTGCCGTCATGTTCATCCGTTTTCCAAGTTGTTGCAATGACATCCCCAGGGCTTTACGCACAGCGTGTATCCAGCCCTCGGGAGGAGCACCAATCTCCTCTATTTTGCGTATTTGCCGGATCTTTTCATCCACCTGATCCAGGATCAATGATTGTGTCTTCATAAACAGATAGCTTTAAGTCTATTTTGCAAAATTAAACATTTATATTAAATTTCCTTACATTTTTTACACATTTATATTTATTATTGAAGTCATACTCTTGCAGTCATTGCGTAATTAGTTCATTTTATGTTACTTGCATCATCCATGGTATCCGTGCCCGGTTGTTTTGCCACAATGGGAAATGCGGTCTGATCTCAGAACTCGTTGTCCGTTGCCCGTTGTGCGATACAATAGAAAATTGTCCTTTGACAATCAAATGGTACATTTCCAATTGTCCCTTGTACCTTTTCTCGATCCGATCTCAGAACTCGTTGATCAATGTTCGATATTTGGTTCATACTTTCTGCTTTGACTCAATCTGCAAGCATCTTATCAGGGGGGCAGTATCCCGGAACAGGGGGTCAGGATGGATCGGAATCTACACTTTGTCATGAAGATCCGGATGAATCGAGAGGTTCACGGGAGTTTACCCCGATTTATCGGGGGTTCTGTGAGAGGCTTGGGGGTGAAACTCCCCCTTGCCTACTCGACGTTCTTGTTTTTGTCTTTATATATGTCGTTAACACTCACCAGCTAAATTAGGCAATAATCTAAATGCTTGCAAGACATTTTGAGAGTTCTTAATTGTAGTGTCAATAACAGAACGCAACACAGCAAAGCGGCGAGCCCCTTCAAAGGCATTGAA
>Ga0194127_10006792_pt1 | contig 12863 bp, 10 predicted proteins | sample TA2KigC100mmetaG_FD_148624 | JGI IMG/M metagenome (GOLD analysis project Ga0194127, IMG submission 148624) | Freshwater microbial communities from Lake Tanganyika, Tanzania - TA2015036 Kigoma Deep Cast 100m | ecosystem: Environmental > Aquatic > Freshwater > Lake | place: Tanzania: Lake...
ATTCGTGAAGGCACTCCGATAGGATTCAAAATGATGTCCACGGGCCTGCCATCAGGCAAGAATGGCATATCCTCCTCAGGTAAGATGCGTGAGATAACACCCTTGTTCCCGTGTCTCCCTGCCATCTTATCCCCGACTGAAACCTTACGCTTCTGAGCAACCCATACACGTACAAGTTGATACACACCTGCAGGAAGATCATCAGTATCACGAGTAGAGATTTTAACGTCGATCACCTTGCCCCACTCACCATGCGGGACCCGAAGAGAGCTATCCTTCACCTCACGAGCCTTTTCACCAAAAATTGCCCGCAACAGTTTCTCTTCAGCCGTCAATTCTGTCTCGCCTTTGGGGCTAATTTTTCCTACCAGAATAGATCCGGGACCTACTTCAGCACCTATACGGATAATACCATGTTCATCCAGGTCGCGAAGGCTTTCTTCGCCTACGTTAGGAATATCTCGCGTGACCTCCTCCAAACCTAGCTTGGTCTCCCTAGCCTCTATTTCATATTTCTCGATATGGATTGAGGTGAACTTATCCACCTTAACCAGCCTTTCGCTGATAATCACGGCGTCTTCATAATTATAGCCACGCCAGCTCATGAAAGCACAAAGTATATTCTGGCCCAAGGCAAGTTCACCATGCTCTGTAGCTGAACCGTCGGCAAGAACTTGCCCCTTCTTGATCTTGGCACCTTTGGACACAATAGGACGCTGATTAACGCAAGTCCCCTGGTTAGTTCGGACGAATTTCATTAAAGGATAAGTACGGTTCCCGCCCTTCTCTTTCACTATCAAGTGTGCACTATCGACAGACTCGACAATGCCATCCTCTCGGGCAAACACTACCTGTCCGCTATACTTAGCCACCTCGCTCTCCATCCCGGTAGCTATAATAGGGGCCTCGGGATGTAGCAAAGGCACCGCCTGGCGTTGCATATTAGAACCCATAAGAGCTCTATTGGCATCATCGTGTTCCAAGAATGGAATAAGAGAGGTGGTAACGCTGAAAACCTGTTTTGGTGAGACATCCATATAATCAATGTGCTCTGGCGATTCCTTCGAGTATTTACCTCCTCTTATAACACCAACCTTTTCCTCCACGAACTCGTTTCGCTCATTAAGAATGGCATTAGCCTGAGCAATAGCATATTTTTCTTCCCTATCGGCAGTGAGGAAATCAACTTCTGCAGATACAAAAGGAACGACCTTTATCACCTTACGAGATTGAGCGGCCAGCTTCTCCACCGTCTCTTCAGTCACAACCGTCCCCTTGCTGACCAGTACGTTGCCTTTTTCATCGAGGACGTCTTCAGAGACTTTTCTACCCAACAAGTTTGCAGCTTTACTAGGCACGCTGTGTATCACCCTGAGATAAGGAGTTTCAATAAAACCAAGAGGGTCAACTCTAGCATAGGTGGCTAGAGAGCCGATGAGCCCAATGTTGGGGCCTTCAGGCGTCTCAATAGGACATATCTTGCCATAATGTGAATGATGCACATCACGAACGTCAAAGCCAGCTCGTTCGCGAGATAGCCCTCCTGGCCCCATCGCTGATAGCCGGCGTTTGTGAGTCAACTCGGAAAGCGGATTCGTCTGATCCATAAATTGGGAAAGCTGTGAGCCACCGAAGAACTCCCGCATTGCAGCCACAATAGGTCGGTTATTGATCAAGGCGGTCGGAGTTGCTTCAGGACCAAGGATACTCATCCTTTCCTTTACCGTACGCTCAAGCCGTAACAGGCCAATGCGAAACTGGTTCTGTATTAAATGACCGGCTGTACGCACCCTTCTATTGCGCAGATGGTCAATATCATCCGACTGTTCGTAACCATTGTTAATTCGAATAATCGTTTTCACAATGGCAACAAAGTCTTCGCGTGTCAAAGCACGGTGATCCTCGGGAATATTCAAGCCAAGCCTGCTATTGAGCTTATATCTGCCAACCTTGCCCAAATCATAACGTCTCGGGTTAAAGAAAAGATTGCTAAGCAACGCTTGCGCATTATCAGGATTTGCTGGGTCGCCAGGGCGTAAACGCTTATAAATGTCAATCAAGGCATCATCTTTATTCTTTACGCCAGGCTCCTTATCCATCGTAGAACGAATATAAGAGTGTTCAGCCCCTGGCTTATCAACATCTTCAAAAAGGCTGAAAAGCTCGTCGTCGTTATCAAACCCAATAGCGCGTAACAGAATAACGACAGGGATCTTCCTTTTGCCATTTACCTTCACATAGATGACATCTCTGCCTGAAGTTTCGAATTCCAGCCAGGCACCATGTTCTGGGATCAACTTGGCAGTGCATAACTCGCGGCCGCTTGTAGCATCTTCCTGAACGCTAAAATATATGCCGGGTGAACGCAGTAGCTGATTTACTACAACCCTTTCCGCTCCGCTGATAACGAACGTACCTTTCGCCGTCATCAAGGGCAAATCACCGAAGAATATCTCTTGTTCTTTTATTTCACCAGTCTCTTTAACAAGCAACTGCGCTCTAACATAGAGTGGTGCTGCGAACGTCATATCGCGCTCACGGCATTGCTCCATTGTATACGAAGGTTGACGAAATTCGTACCCCACAAAATGTAACTCCAGGCGATTACCAGTGAAGTCCTTGATGGGAGATATCTCTTGAAAAAGCTCCATCAATCCCACTTCTTGAAACCAGCGAAAGGAATCAAGCTGAACCTGAATGAGATTGGGAATCTCTAAAACGGAAGGCAACTTGCCAAGTGATTTTCGATTATTCAAGTCAGCGCTTGGCTTACCCGATGTCAATACGTTAGACATGCGTTCAATAACTCAGAAAACAAAACAAGACAAAAGAAGTCAGAAAAAGAGCAAACTCACCTACGGGCTGTAACCGAGGAAAGCCCAGAAAACAGGCTTGGATTGAAATGGCATCGCTATGTTGACTAAGTAGTATAACACTCATCAAAATTCTTGTCAAGGGACACACCATCATGTATAATGAGCCCAGCCCTCCCCAGACTCAGGATGTTCTGAATGAAACCAAAAAAATCCATATTGAGCATTTTCCCATTTAACACGACGATAAACGACCAAGACCACCTCGTCATAGGCGGTTGCGATGCCATGGCTCTCGTTCAGGAATTTGGTACACCCCTTTATGTCCTCGACGAATTCACTATTCGCTCTAAATGTCAAGAGTTCCAATTCGAGTTCAGCAAAAGATACTCCGACATTTTAGTCATATATGCGGCCAAGGCCTTTATGAATCCGAGCTTGGCTAACATCATCAAGCAAGAAGGCCTGGGCATGGATGTTGTTTCTGGTGGCGAGCTAAGCATTGCCCAATCGGTGGCTTTCCCACCGGAGAGAGTCTACTTCCATGGAAATAACAAAACATTAGATGAGCTAAAGCTTGCCTTAAACCGGGGCGTCGGACGAATAGTAGTTGACAATCTATACGAGCTAGATTTGCTGAACAGGCTAGCCCGGGAAATAAATAAGAGACAAGATATCCTATTACGCATTAACCCCGGAGTCGACCCTCATACCCACCATTTTACAACCACCGGAATACTCGATAGTAAGTTCGGCTTTCCCGTGGCCACGGGCCAAGCTGAAGCAGCAATAGTTCATGCCTCTTCAGCATCCCACCTTAACCTACTGGGGCTACACTTCCACCTGGGTTCTCCCATCGCTGGGACCTCTCCTTATCAAGTGGCCATTGAATTGGTACTGAAATTCGTCGAAAAAATGAGAGCGAAACACGGCTTCGACCTGAAAGAATTCAGCCCAGGCGGTGGTTTTGCCGTACAATACACGCTGCACGCAAAAATACCCAGCATCAGCGACTACGCGGAAGCGATAGTTTCAAGGCTCAAGTGCATCAGCGACAAACTCAACCTAGCGTATCCGCGATGTGTTATAGAACCAGGAAGGGGAATAATAGCCCAGGCAGGCGTTGCCTTGTACAGTATCGGCTCAATAAAGGAAATTCCGAGAGTTCGCACTTATGTTGCAGTTGACGGTGGTATTGGAGACAACATCCGCCCAGCACTCTACCAAGCAAAATATGAAGCCATAGTTGCCAATAAGGCAAGACAGGAGGCGACAACCAAGGTAACGATCGCTGGGAGATACTGCGAATCAGGCGACATCTTGGTTAAAGACGTGGTTTTACCCCCCTTGTCACCAGGTGACATTATAGCTATCCCGGTCAGTGGCGCCTACTCCATACCTATGTCAAGTAACTACAATATGGTTCCCAGACCTGCTATTGCAATAGTCAAAGATGGTAAACCACGTCTAGTACGAAGGCGCGAAAGCTATCAAAACCTCATGAGCTTGGACACAATTTGAAGGGTATTATGTGGAAAACAATCGGCCAGGACAAAGCCATTGCCCTAATTGAAGGCAGCCTAAAGACAGATAACTTGGCCCATGCCTACTTGTTTGTTGGACCTGAACACATAGGCAAAACTACCCTGGCACTTGATCTAGCACGAGCCGTAAATTGTCAAGGAGAGAACAAACCCTGTACCCAGTGCCAGTCCTGTACGAGAATCAGCAATGGCAAACACGCCGATATCATAATGCTGAGCTTAGATTCGCCTGACATTCCCGGAGATGATAAGGAACGCACAAAAATAGGGATCAAGAAAATACATTACCTCCAGAATAGCGCCAGCTTGCCACCATATGAAGGTAAGTTGAAGATATTCATCATCGATGATGCCGAACACTTATCCAACGAAGCAGCTAACTGTTTACTCAAGACACTGGAAGAACCACCCCCAAAAGTGCTTATACTCTTATTGGCATCTGATGAATCACAGCTGTTGCCTACAGTTGTTTCCCGTTGTCAGAGACTGGAATTAACGCCAGCATCATTCACAGACATAGAAGAGATGCTCTTGCATTCCGTCGGGATTGACAAGGAGAAGGCGAAGCTTTTGTCGAGATTGTCACGGGGCTGCCCAGGGTGGGCCATAGGCACTATCGCCAATGATGATTATCTCGCAGAACGTGCTGAAAAGCTAGCACAAATGTCATCGTTGCTTAGTGAAGATTGGGGGCAACGCTTGCTTTACATTTCACAGCTCCGACCCGATAGAAAATCTGCCGAGGAACAAATACGATTCTGGCTAGACTGGTGGCACGACTTGATGCTGGCTAAGTGTGGCTGCCAGCAAGCCATTATGAACACAGATCAGATGTCAACGCTCAAGAGATGGACACAGGCATTGAGCCTGTTTGAGATCAAGGACTTTATACACGTTTTGAAGAGGTCACTAGCCCAGATCGCAGTAAATGCCAACCCACGTTTGATACTTGAATGCCTTATGCTCGACATGCCTATCAAGCCCTTATAGTGATAAAATACACAGCATGCACACCCATTAGACCACTGAGAAGCATATGCCAGAAATAGTTGGAGTTCGCTTTCAACAAGCCGGCAAGTTGTATTACTTCGATGCTGCCGACATCCCGATAGAGATAGGTGACTGCGTCATCGTCGAGACCAACCGTGGCCGAGAGTTAGTCAAAGTGATTATAGCCCCTAAACAATTACTATCCAGTGAAATCACGGAAACTCTCAACCCGGTGATTCGAAAAGCAACACCTGCAGACATACAACGCGCCCAACATAACCAAGAAAAAGCAGACAAAGCATTGAGACAATGCCGTGAATCTGTTACTAAACTCAACCTCCCCATGAAACCCGTATCAGCTCAACACAACCTGGAAGGAAATCACCTCACCATCTTTTTTACCGCGGAAAAAAGGGTTGACTTCCGCGACCTTGTTAAAGAGCTAAGCCATAACCTAAGAACACGCGTCGAGCTGAGACAGATTGGCGCCAGAGACGAAGCCAAGCTGATCGGCGGCTTAGGCAAATGCGGTTATCCATTGTGTTGCACATCCTTCCTGTGCGAGTTTACCCCCGTTTCCATAAAAATGGCCAAGGAGCAAGAGGTAGCACTCAACCCCATGAAAACCTCAGGGGTTTGTGGCAGACTTCTTTGTTGCTTAGGTTACGAAGTGGAGCAATATCGAGCTATGAAGGAGAAGCTACCAGCACTGGGTCAAGAGGTATCCACACCACTGGGAAAAGCAAAGGTCACTGGACTAAATCCTTTGTAAAGAAGCGATATCTGTGGAACTAAACTCAGGGGCACTATGGAGCTAGCCGTCTCTCAAATAAGATGGCAGATGAAACCACCGCCAGAGAAGCAGGAGAACAAAAGCTAGCTACTGATGTACATACTTCTGCCATATAGTATAAGTGCGAAGGTAATGATAGGGAACATAGAAACCATCATCCCTCGGTGCTTTTGGATATGACAGCAGCGGCATCCTAGCTTCGGCAGGCGTGCGCCCAGCCTTACGTCGGTTACAGGGAACGCAAGCGCTAACCACATTCCCCCAATTATGCTGTCCGCCTCTTCTACGAGGAACAACGTGATCTAGAGTAAGCTCGCGTGTCTCGCGGCCACAATACTGGCACGTATAGCCGTCTCGGTGAAAAACCTCATGCTTGGTCAACTTCCGTTGCCGTCGCGGTCTCCTGACATAATATGCAAGCCGAATAACAGACGGGACATCAAACACGCTTTCGACCGAATGAATATTCCCTCGCCCATTCTCTAAAACTTCAGCTTTGCCATGGAACAATAGGACAACTGCGCGCCGCACCTGACAAATATTGAGCGGCTCGTAGTTCTGATTGACCACCAGTACTGGCGAATTGACTATCATCTTGCTACCGCTAAATTTAGCGGTATTTTAGCAGCAAACTCACTTACCGACAACAGCTAAGTAGACGAACGACGCCTAGTTGGACTTTGTGGCAGCTTAGCACGTCTAGCTGCCCCTCTATCGCCTCTGTAATCAGGCGCCATAATATTGAATACCAAACTAATACTGGGGTCTACCATCCTCGAACTGATTCGGTTCTCTATCTCGTCTAGCGAAAAGCAGGTAGTAATCACTGTGGCCAGCCGAGCATTGTAACGATAGTTAATCAATTGATATAGCTTTTCCTGTGCCCAAGGAGTAACAGATTGCTCACCGAAATCATCCAGGATTAGCACTTGAACCTGTTTGATTCTCTCAAAGAGTTCGTCGTACGAAGTTTTGCTATCCGGGCTAAAGGTAGAACGTAGATGATCCAATAGATCTGGCACTACAATAAAGAGAACAGGCTTACCTTCTTGTTTGAGATGATTGGCGATAGCGGCCGCCAAATGAGTTTTCCCGCAACCATTAGTACCCTGGAAAATCAGCCAGCCTTGGGGAGACTGAGCAAAATTAAGTGCCAGGTGATAGGCCTGCTCTAAATTCTGACGTTCCTCAGGCATGAGATTCAACCGCCTATAGTCGAAGTTTTTGAATGTCATCCTCCGTAGCAGCTCTAGATCCAAACTAGCAAGGTAAGGCAAAGAAGACAAAAGACTACCGAGCACATACACCCTACAAAGCTCAGTATCTGCCAGATGTCCTCGAAGGCTATCGCCGAACTCCTCTATCGGCACATCCGCAGTAATTACAGTAGCCAAACGAGCATTGAAACGATGATCTAGCAGTTGCTCCATCTTTACCCGTGCCCAGGCAGTAGTCGTTGCCATATTCAGATCATCCAGAATTAAAAGAGGTGTACTCTTGACTTGCTCAAATAGCTCATCATGGGTGATATCACTATTAGGACTAAAAGCAGAGCGGAGGTGGTCTAACAAATCAGCAGCGCCCATATAGAAAGCAGGGCGTCCCAAACTTAAGCAATAGTTAGCTATAGCGCAAACCAAATGAGTCTTGCCACTTCCTCCAGGTCCGATAAATACTAACCAGCCACTGGGAACTTCAGCAAAAGCTTTCGCAGCATCATAGGCCCGACTGAAAAGTCCTCGCAAGGCGTCATCATCTTGACGACCAGCAGGAGTGAGATTCTCAAACGTCAACCGTGATAGTGCACCAAGATTGCTCCGTTGCTGAAGCTGATTAAGCTTCTCTCTCCTGAGATCCTGCCGACGACATTTGCACGGTGCTACACGACTATAATCAGTTTTTCCTGATGGCAAAACAGGATAAACCAAGCCAGCTCCCTTGCACAGAGAGCAGACATTAGCAGCCGGGTCTTCGCCCTGCTGCTCAGCGCCTGACCATGTGCCCGTATTTGCCCCTGACATACTTGGCAGAGTCGCTCTCTTTTTCAGAATCTCGCTTAGGCTTTCCATTGAACTTACCCTCGGTGGTCCAACGTTCCAAAATACGTGCAACATATTTCCAGCTACGCTTATTAAGCCTAACTGCTTCCCGAAAAGCACTCTCAATCCAATCATGCGGATACAGCTTTTCAGCCTCTTTCAATTCCTCAACAATCATGGGAGTGAGTATGCCAATGTTCTGTTCGTAAAGCGCAAAGATGTTGGGCTGTAGAAAAGCATCACCAGTTTTCACCTTCCGGACCATGAAATCGGGTGATTGCACCTCTCCTCTTTCGACTTTGGCAACGAGGTTCCTTTCCGTCTCCGCATTTATCAAATAAACATCTTCGAGCTTGCCACCTCGCTGTATCTCCAGATGAAGCAAAATACCATGCTCAACAGCCAAAGTTAAGGCACGCGTAAGCGTCTCTTCTCCCTGTCCAACTCCCTTGGTTATTCCGTTCATAAGAACGGAGTCGGCCAGCAGCTCCTCACGAGCTACAAAACGCGGATAACCTCGGCGACGGCTCAGCAACCACAGAATATGCAGCACTGTTTTTAACTCATCAATATCCTCAATGCGTGGCAGCACCATGGTAAAAAATTGATTAGGCACAGGTGTCACTTCCGCTTTCCCTACAAAACCCGCAAAAGGCTTTTCATACATCGTAGCAATCTTCGAAAAACTATCTCAGGCAGCGCTTACCTCGACTTCCAAGTCTTCAAACTTGGTAATCGAAGATATGAATCTCAATTTGCGCTCGCCAGTAGGGCCATTTCTATGCTTGGCAATGACAATGTCGGCAACGCCACGAGGATAGGGAGTAGATTCAATGTCATAGTTCTTTCTCCAGTCTTCTTCACGGATATACATCTCATCCCGAGAGATAAAGATTACCACATCAGCATCTTGTTCAATGCTGCCACTATCCCTCAGGTCAGATAATACAGGCTTGTGAGACATACGCTGCTCTACAGCACGGCTCAATTGTGAGAGTGCAATTACTGGCGCACTTATCTCGCGAGCCAGTGCTTTCAACGAACGTGTAATCTCACTTAGTTCCTGAACACGGTTATCTCTTCTTGATTCATCACGAATCAATTGGATATAGTCAACAACAATCAAATCAATAGGATGTTCGAAATGAAGCCGCTTTGCCTTCCCATGCATTTCCACCATTCTTAATTGAGGTGAATCATCAATGAAAATACGTGCGTCAGCAAGTACACCACTGGCGTCCATTATCCTTCTCTCTTCTCGTTCCGTATACTGGCCCAAACGAAGTCTGCCACAATCCACGCCAGACTCGCTAGCCAACAGACGCCTCGCTATATCCTGCCGAGACATCTCCAAGCTAAAGATGGCCACGCATGCTTTCTGGTTGATAGCTGCATTCCTGGCAATATTGAGAGCAAGGCTGGTTTTGCCTGAACTAGGTCTCGCGCCGAGAATAATCAAGTCAGAGCGTTGCAGGCCACCTAACAAATCGTCTATGGCCGCAAAATTAGTGAGTACATGCGGTATCCTCTGCTCTTCCCTAACAGGTGGCTCCGTCTCCTCAAAATATTGACCCAACACTTCCTTGAGGGAGACGAAGTAGCGTGGGCTTTGCTTGCGTAGGACTGCAAACAGAACATCCTCTGCCTTGATTACTGCGTCATCGACGTCAGCATCGGCTTTATACCCAATGGCCGCAATCTCGCCGGCAGCCTTTATCAACTGCCGCATTACATCGAGTCTCGATACAATCCGGGCATAGTATTCGATGTGCAAAGAAGTAGGTACAGAGGCAACCAGATGGCTCAAGTAGGCAGCTCCACCAACCTCCTCTAACTTATTCTGCTGTGCCAGCTCACGGGCCACAGTTATCTGGTTTATCGCCTCGGCACGTTGGTATAACCTGAGGCAAACATCGTAGATCCACAGGTGCTCCGGGATAAAGAAGGCTTCAGGTTTCAGAGAAGAGGCAACTTTGAATACGGCATCACCATCAACAAGAAGCGAACCTAGTACAGCCTTCTCTGCCTCAACATCATGAGGCGGCAAGTTCTCGCTATTCATCTTCGATCCCTTCCTCGACAATCACCTTGACCCTTGCTTCCGACCCAGGAGCTAAACTAACCGTTATTTCGTGGCTGCCCAGTTCATGCAAGGGCTGGCCTAAATTGACTTTCTTCCTATCTATTTCGAAATCCACAAGCTTAGAGAGTTCGGCCGCAATGATGGCACTGGTGATAGAGCCATGTAGACGCCCTTTAGCACCCGCCCGAGCCTTGAAATGCAATTCCTTGCCATCCAAACGCTGAATCACATCGCGCATGGCCTCTTGCTCACGGACATGACGCTCTGCCCTCTCCTTAGACGCCGTTTGGGCCGCCTTAATGGCCGACGACGATGCTGGCAATGCTAACCCTCTGGGAAATAAGAAATTACGGGCATAGCCATCTGCCACCTCCCGTATCTCACCACGTTTACCCTTTGAGGAAACATCTTCCAAAAAGACGACTTTCATGTTACTGTCTCCAAAAATTATTGCTTAAAATATGGGTAAGCCGGTGCTGCTGCCACCTCTATTTTACAATCTAATGACCTCATATTTCTAACCATATCTACCCTAAAAGTCAGCTTCCGCCCATAGAGCCAGTAAACTCGGATTTTATTTCAGCCAGAACCCTCGGCTCACTCACAAGGTCGACAACCGTCATAGCCAGAGCCTTGGCGGCATCTAATACACCATCACTGGCAGTTTCTGAAGCCGCAGCACGAGCAAATTCCTCAGAATGCAATAAAGTGCCCGGGGACGCAATAGCAATGGTGGGATGAATAGCGGGTACCACCTGGCTGACATTGCCCATATCAGTGCTGCCCAAGCTATTAGGAGAATCCAGAGGCTCCACCTTACGTCCCAACGCTTCCAAATTATTGGCAAAAAGCTTAGCGAGCGTACTATTACCCTTCAGTGGCTCATAGAGCACATCCCCCCATCTGAATTCTAACCTTGCCCCAGTTGCCAATGCCGCTCCCTCTAAGCAACCCAACACCTTCCGTTTTAGCTCTTCAAGATATGCATTATCAGGAGCGCGAACCAATAACTTGGCAGCAGCATAAGCTGGTACCACGTTAGCAGCATAGCCACCATGCGTGATTATCCCGTGAATCCGAGCTTTGTCCTTAATATGCTGCCTCAAGGAGTTGATAGCATTGAAAGCCAAAATCATTGCCTCCAGGGCATTCACCCCCTGGTCAGGATATGCAGCAGCATGTGATGCCTTACCAAAGAACTCTATATCTAAACTGACACAAGCAAGCGCTTCACCAGTAGCCCTATTTCGTACGCCAGGATGCACCATCAAGGCTACATCAACTCCTTCAAATACACCAGCCCTCAACAAGCCAACCTTGCCACCATAAAGCTCCTCCGCCGGAGTCCCAAATACAACGACAGTGCCACCGCAGTTATCAGTAGCGACTCTGCTCGCCACGCCAGCACCTACAGCCGCGGCAGCGATCACGTTATGCCCACAAGCATGGCCTACGCCCGGAAGGGCATCATACTCCGCAAGCAAGGCAATGCACGGCCTCCCGCTGCCATAAAATGCCTTAAAGGCAGTGGCAAATCCACCACTCCCCACCTCTATCACAAAGCCATTATTGCGAAGGAAATCGGTCAACCATCCGATAGCCTTAATCTCCTCAAATCCGAGCTCAGGATTAGTATGAATCTTAAGGCTTAACTCGACCAGCTCACGGCGATAGTCATCCACCTGCTGGCAGGCTTTGGCCTTCAGATCAGCTTTCGACAGAGTTTTCTTAGGCATGTGGAACAAAGCCCTCGACAGACTGCAATTATACTCTAACTGCACACGGTGTTCTATAACCAAGTAAACTAAAGCGCTACAGGTCAGCCAAAACTCGCATAGCTTGACTTTCAAAAATACCGCAACTTATAATGACTCAACTTCACAAAAGGCTTTCAACGAAGTGCGAATTAATGTTGCGCAACTACTCAGAGCACCTATCGGTTCAAGTAGCAGCTACCAACTGGATGAGACTACTGGCAGAGAAGGGGCCAGACACGTAGAAGGCGAGGTAACAATCAGTCGTACCAGGCGTGGTATTATGGTCAAAGCAACGATAACAGCCCACACAACAGGTATCTGCAGCCGCTGCCTCAATCCTGCAGATTCCACACTCAATCTCGATATAACGGAAGAATTCCTTCCTGGGGAGATTGTTTCTGCTGACGTGTCTCGGCAAGAAAATCTCGACACCTCGACTATCATCGATGAGAACAACGTACTAGATTTGAGTGAAGTGATCCGCCAATATACATTGCTAGCAGCACCCACCAAACCACTATGTATGCCAGAGTGTGCTGGGCTATGTCCTACCTGTGGTCACGACCTCAACAAGGGACCATGCGAATGCCCACCACAGATTAGTGTCAAACCGATAGTGGAAACAGGTACACTTCGGAAAGGAGAATAGTTTTAAATGGCACCACTGCCCAAAAAAAAATATCCAAAGGCTAGACAGGGTAAAAGACGCAGCCATCTGGGCGTAAAAGTCCCCGCGCTTGTGAATTGTCCACAGTGCCACAACCCCAAACTACCCCACCATGTATGTCAGACCTGTGGGAGTTACAATGGACGGGAAGTGATTGAGATAGCTGCCCCCAAGAAA
>Ga0194127_10006794_pt1 | contig 12860 bp, 5 predicted proteins | sample TA2KigC100mmetaG_FD_148624 | JGI IMG/M metagenome (GOLD analysis project Ga0194127, IMG submission 148624) | Freshwater microbial communities from Lake Tanganyika, Tanzania - TA2015036 Kigoma Deep Cast 100m | ecosystem: Environmental > Aquatic > Freshwater > Lake | place: Tanzania: Lake...
TCCGTGAGTGCGAGCGCTCCAGCCGCGGCGGCCTGCCAGACCCCCTGCCAACGATCGACCTCGCGCTGCCCCTGGCGGGCCCGCTCGACCGAGCACGCGAAGCGCTTGCGGTGCACGATGCCTTCGTTCTCGCGATGCATCGCAAAGGGCAAGAGCCTCTTGAGTCCGGCCTTGGCCCGATCCCAGTCGGCCAGGTGGATGGCGACGGCGCCCACTTGCCGGTCTTGCGAGCGGACCTCGAACGCCGCCCGCATGCTCACGAGCACCGCGCTGCCCGATTCGCTATCCCGGTTGGTCTCCGAGGCAAGGGTCGACTGGAGCTGCTGGGGGATGCCCGAGGCACCCAGCACGATGTTGCGCGTCATGGCCACCACCTGGATGGGCGGCACGTGCACGGGCCGGACCCCCTTCCAGTGGAGCTCTGCATTTGCGGCATCCCAGCTCGTGCTGACCTGGATGCGGGAGCCTCCCCCCTCGGTGGTGAGCGAGAAATAGCCGTTGTCCACCAGCTCCTTGCCCGCCATCCCCACCACGGCCGCCAGCCTGTGCGCCAGGGGCACCCGCCGAACGAACCGTGACTCGAGGACGACGGGCATGAAACGCCAGAGGTTCCACAGCGTCACCCAGCGGGTTCCCTGGGAGTGGTTGAAGACCTCCATCCAGACCAGCAGCGTCGGTGTACCCTCGAGCGGAACGGTGACGCGGCAGCGCGCCGCCAGGTCGGGAGTGACCACCTCCCCTTCGATCCCGGACGCAAAGAGCTGCGTGGCAGCGCAGATCATGTCGGAGCGGTCCGACAGCGGGTGGTCGGGGCCGACCACCGGGTGGACCAGCCCCCCTTCCATCACGAACACGCGGTTTCCGGCAACCTGCGGAGGCACGAACGGATCGCCGCACAACGAGACGAGGTGGCCTTCGGTGGACACCAGAGGATAGAGACGTCCGTCCCCGCAAGCGAGAGCCGCAACGGATGCGTTGCCGAATCGGTTTGCGGTCAGCGGCTGCATGCCCGCGGCACTGCGCTCCGCGGGCGGAGGCGGCGCATAGCGGAAGACCGCCTGCTCGAGCTCGTTGAAGTAGGCCGTGCCCCAGGGCCCGGACAGTTGCGGGATCCCCTCCTTCATGGGGACATTGTGCCCGCAAGGGCCGAGCGAGTCAACGCACCAAACGAGTTTTCCTCGACAGGGAGGACGTGGTAAGCTGTTCGGGTTCGACCGGGGGAGAAGCATGAGGAACTGGTGGTTTCTGCTGCTCGTGGCGCTGGGCTGTGCATGCTCATCGGGGCAGTCCGGACCGACCTTCGAGGTCTACGGAGACGGACTTCCGGGGCGGGAGGATGGCGCGGTCGACGCGCCCCCGATCGCGGGGGACGCCGGCGTCGAGCAGAGGGGGGGGATCGACCCCCTCCCGTGCAAGGAGGACGAGGACTGTGACTCCGGGCTCTGCCTGACTTCGCTGATGGAGCCGGCCTGTGCGCTGGCGTGCGATGACGGCGTGTGTGATGTGATCGGATTCAGTTGCTACGCCATCAAGGGAACCGCTCCGGACGGCTCCAAGCAGCTTTGCGTTCCGCGTCTTTCCCTGCTCTGTCTCCCCTGCCAGGAGGATGCCGATTGCCGGCCGGTGCACGGGAGCAGCCAAGCCCGCTGCCTGATGCTCGGCGATGCCGGGACGTTCTGCACGGTCCCCTGCGTCCAGCACGCCGACTGCCCGCTGGGGTACAAGTGCATGCCGTTTGCCGACGAGGAAGGCAAGCTGTCGGGCCAGTGCCAGCCCAAGATCGACCAGTGCGTCTGCAGCGAGGTCGGCAAGAAGGTGAGCTGGTCGTCCGGGTGCGGCTTCGTCAACGAGTGGGGTACCTGTCTGGGCGAGGCCACCTGCCCCAAGTCGGGTTCCGCGTACTGCTCGGCCAAGGTCCCTGCGGACGACGTGTGCAACGCGCTCGACGACGACTGCGACGGCGACATCGACGATGGCGGCCAGATCGGAGAGCCGTGCGGCAAGAGCAAGAAGGGCGTCTGCAAGATGGGTATCGTGGTGTGCAAGGATCTGCAGGAGCAGTGCGAGGGGAACATTGATCCGACGGCCGAGATCTGCGACGACCTGGACAACAACTGCGATGGCCAGACGGACGAGGAGTTTCCCGAGGAAGGCGGACCGTGCGGTGTGAACCAGGGGATCTGCAAGCAGGGCAAGACGTGGTGCAACAAGGGGACGCTGGCCTGCAAGGGGAACGTGGACCCCGGGACCGAGAGCTGCAACGGGCTGGACGACGACTGCGATGGCGGCACCGACGAGGAGCTGCCGGGCTCGGGCGATGTCTGCGGCAAGACCGTGGGGCAGTGCAAGGAAGGGGCGAAGGCCTGTTCGGGGGGCAAGTGGATCTGCGCCGGGGAGATCCCCGCTGCAACCGAGACGTGCGACTCCAAGGACAACGACTGCGACGGTGCGACGGACGAGGAGCTTGCCGGTTCCGGCGACACGTGCGGCAGCAACGCCGGGGTCTGCAAGACGGGCACGAAGAAATGCCTGGGGGGCAACTGGATCTGCGAGGGTGAGGTCACCGGCTCGCCCGAGGTCTGCGACGGCAAGGACAACAACTGCGACGGGCCCGTGGACAACGGGCTCGGGACCTCGACATGCGGGCAAGGCGTGTGCCTCCACACCGTGGACAACTGCAAGAACGGCGCCCCCCAGTGGTGCAATCCGATGGAAGGGGCCTCTCCCGAAGTGTGCGACGGCCTGGACAACGACTGCGACGGAATCATCGACCCCGGCTGCCCCGGCGACGGCGACCCGTAGGACGGCGGATTCCCAGTCCCGTGCGTTGCCGAAGTACCGTCAGGGCCCGTGCAGGAACAAGTCGTGCACTCGAGAGCTGCGGCAGGCCTGCCTGGCGGGTCGGGGCGAAGCCCACCGGCCGTCATGTCTTGGCCGCTCCGTGGGGGCGGTGCGCCAGCGGCGTGATAAAGACTACTCCTGGTCGGACTTCTCGTTCTCGGTGGGGTTCTCGGCGGTGAGGCGGTCGCCCAGCTTCTCGCGCAGGAGGTCGCCCAGGACCGTGCCGGTGCGGCCGCGCTGGCGGCGCTGGAACTCCTCGGCGGACTCGTTGGCCTCGCTCTCGAGCAGGCGCTTCACGGAGAGACCGATCTTGCGCTCTTCCGGAATGAGGCTGATGACCTTGGCCCGCAGCACCTGGCCGTCGGTCACGACCTTCCGGATGTCGGGCACGCGCTCTTCGGAGAGCTCGGAGATGTGGACGAGCCCTTCGATCTCGTCGCTGATCTCGACCACGGCGCCGAAGTCGAACACCTTGGTGATCGGACCTTCGATGACGGTTCCGATAGGGAACTTGCGCTCGATGTCGAGCCACGGGTCGCCGTGGAGCTGCTTGACGCCCAGAGAGAAGCGCTGGTTCTCGACGTCGATGCTGAGCACCTTCGCCTCGATCTCCTGCCCCTTCTTGAACATCTCGAGCGGGTTCTTCGGCTTGGTGGACCAGGAGAGGTCGGAAACGTGGATGAGCCCGTCGATCCCTTCCTCGATACCGACGAAGACGCCGAAGTTGGTGATGTTGCGGACCTTGGCTCGAATGACGGCCCCCTCGGGGTAGCTGGCCTTGAGGTTCTCCCAGGGGTTCTCCTCCACCTGCTTCATGCCAAGGGACATGCGGCGGTTCTCGGAGTCGATTTCCAGGATGACGGCCTCGACGACATCGCCGACGGAAACCATCTGGCTCGGGTGCTTGACCCGCTTGAGCCAGGACATCTCGGAGACGTGGACGAGCCCTTCGACGCCTTCCATGAGCTCGATGAAGGCACCGTACTCCGTGAGGCTGACGACCTTGCCGGTGATGCGCTGGTTGACAACGAACTTCTCCACGACCCTGGTCCACGGGTCATCGGACATCTGCTTGAGGCCGAGCGAGACGCGCTCGTTCTCGGGGTCGAACTTGAGGACCTTGACCTTGACCTCGTCACCGACGCGGAACAGCTCGGACGGGTGGTTCACCCGGCCCCACGACATATCGGTTATGTGGAGCAGGCCGTCGATGCCGCCGAGATCCACGAAGCAGCCGTAGTCGGTGATGTTCTTGACGATGCCGTCGACGACGCACCCTTCCTGGATGCGTTCGAGGGTCTTCTGCTTGAGCTCCTGCCGTTCCTTCTCGAGAAGGGCGCGGCGGGAGAGCACGATGTTGCCCCGCTTCTTGTTGAACTTGATGACCTTGAACTTGTAGCGCTGGCCGATGAACTTCTCGAGGTTGCGGACCGGGCGCAGGTCGACCTGCGAGCCGGGGAGGAATGCCTTGACTCCGATGTCCACCGTAAGCCCGCCCTTGACCCGGCCGGTGATCACGCCCTCGACAAGGTCGCCGCGCTCGGCAGCCCGGTCGATCTCGTCCCAGATCCGGAGCTTGTCGGCCTTGTCCTTGGAGAGTTGGATCATGCCGTCTTCGTTCTCGAACTCGTCGACGTAGACGGAGATACGGTCTCCCTTGCTAACGCCGATCTTCCCATCCGGAGCGATGAACTCATCGAGCGGGATGCGCCCTTCGGACTTGTGACCGATGTCGACCATGACGTAGTCCTTGGACACCCAGATCACGGTCCCCTCGACGATCTCGCCCTCCTTGACCGACTGCGTCTGCTCGTGCTCGGCCAGCAGCTTCCCGAAATCGTCCATCTCGTCCACGTTGCCCTTCAAATCCTTGTCACTCATGTTGCGGTAGGTCCCCCTTGTCAGAATTTTGCAGGCTTTCGTCTGCAATGGCGGCTAAAATACCGGGGTCGGTGCCGCTTGTCAAAGCATTTGTTGCTTTCAAGCCGCTTGTCAGCAGGGACGTGGCGTGGTAAACAGTCGGGCGGCAAACGGAGGGGTGGAATGAGCTGCGAGAAGCCGGAGCATGATCGACTGGATGCGACGTCCCATGCTGGGCGGGTGTTGTTCGATACGCGTACGGTGCTGCTGTCGGGAGAGGTCAACGACCGGCAGGCATCTCAGGTGGTGACGCAGCTCCTGGTCCTGAACGAGATGGACAGGACGCGGCCCATCCGGCTCCTGATCAACTCCGGGGGGGGGGCCATCTCGTCCGGCTTCGCCATCTACGACGCCATCCGCTACATCACAGCGCCGGTGCAGACGGTGGGCACGGGGCTCATTGCCAGCATGGGGGTGACGATCTTCCTTGCCGTGCCGGGCGAGCGCCGGTTCAGCCTTGCCAATGCGCGCTACATGATCCACCAGCCGCTCATCGCGGGAACGGTCGTGGCGCCGGCGTCCGACCTCGAGATCAACGCCCGCGAGATGATCAAGCTCAAGGATCGCCTCAACCATCTCATTTCCCAGGCCACCGGGCAGACGCTCCAGAAGGTCGAGAAGGACACGCTTCGCGACTACTGGATGGATGCTTCGGAGGCGCAGGCGTACGGTATCGTCGGGCGGATCATCGAGACCGAGAGCGACCTCGGTTGATTTGGGGGTGACCCTGTTCCCACCATCCACACCTTGCGGGACCGCGGGGAGCTACGTGGGGCGGCACAGGGGGGGACGGCCGGCATTCTCGGCGCTGCTCGCTCTCTCATCCCTTTTCTGCGCAGCAGTCGTCCTCTGCCCTCAACGGGATGGGGCAGCGGCGTTCACGGTCGATTCCGCTGGAGGCGCCCGCGGCGCACAGGTGCGTGTCGTCGCGACACTGGACGCGGACAGAGGAGAGATATCGGGAACGGCCTGGATTCCGCTCCCGCTGGCGTGCCGGGAAGGGAAGCTCTCCATCCGCCAGCATCCCAACCTGTACCGTGAGCCGGAGGCGGACCTCAGCGACGTGACGCATCCGCAACGCTTCCCCGGGGGGTTCTCTCCCGGATCCATGGATCTGGGTGCTCTGATCCTGGAAGGGCAGCCGATCCCCCATCCCGGCGCCTGTCCGGCCGGCGTGAGGCCGGAGGGGCTCGAGCGCTCATCGGCCGGAGCGGGTTCGGGAGCGGACGAATCGGCCGCAGACCTGAGGCTGGAGGTCTCTTTCGTCACCCGCATGCCGCATCGGTACGGGCCGTTCGGCGCGCTGGACGGGAGGGTGACCGCGTTCGGAGGCTGGTTCCCGGCCCCGGAGCCTGAGGCGACCGTGGGCGCTACGCTTTCCTACGACATCGAGATCACGAGTGTGCGGGCGGGCTACCTCGCCGTGGACTCGCAGCTCTCGAAGGTCCGGCGGGGGGGGGCGAGGCGTTTCCGGTTCGCTTCGGTGATGTCTCCGCTGTTGCTGTTCAGGCCGGACGGTGTGCTGGTTGCGGGGCAGACCGCCTCGGGCAGGCGCCTTCTGCTGCTGACCGACGAGGATTCTGCGGGGACGGAGCGGACGGTGCGGTTGATGGCTGCCGCTGCGGCGGCGCTGGAGCACCCGGTGTCCGCTGCGGGGCCTGGCAACGGGATGCCCGAGAGCGAAGGGCCTCGTGGTGTCGCCGAGCGGCCGTTTCTGCTCCTGGAGGCGGGGCTGCGCGAGTCACTTGCCCTGCCCTTTCCCGGCGGCGTGCTGTGTGCGGATCTGGCATTTGCGCTGACTCCCTTCTCTCCGCTGCTCCAGCAGCATCGGGAGAACCTCTACTCTGCAACGGCAGCCGCGCTGCTGCTCGAGCGTGGTGCCGCGGGTGTGTTCGACGCCCTTCTTGCGCTGAACCTGCTCCAGTTCCTGAGCTGGGAGCGAGGCAGCAGCGACCCGATCTTCCTGAGGCGGTTCTTCCGGAACCTCGAGTTCTGGGGCTCGCTGGACAAGATGGGGAGCGATCCGCAGGCCAACTTCCAGACATCGATGTTCTTCACGCCGGAGCTGCCCATCGACATCGCCCGCCTGCCCGATCTCCAGGGGATGGAGGTTCCTTCCCCCCGGACCGCTGCCCGCCTGGTCGTGCTGACTCTGGGGGCCGACCGGACCGCAGACGCGCTGGATGCTGCGCTGGGCAGCGGGAAGCCGCTCGCTGCCGCCCTGATGGACCGGGCAGCGGGGGACGGGGAGCGGCGGGCGCTGGAGCTTGCCTTTTCCCCCATCGACGTGGATCTGGAGCTTGCCGGCGTTCGCCGCGTGGACGGGATGTGGGTGGCCAGGGTGTGCAAGCGGGGCGACTCGGGAGCGTACCCGGTCGAGGTGAAAGCACGCAGAGGGCGGCACGGTGAGCTTGCCATGGCCGTGTGCCCGGACGAGTGCTGCGACGTTTCTCTTGCCGGATTCAGGAAGCGACCCGCGGTCGACATCGACCCTCACGGGGTGTTCCTGCAGCGGCAGGACACACCGGACGACCCCCGGCTGAACGATCGCAGCTACCCGGATCTCAAGTGGATCGTGAACCGGCCCTACATGTCGTTCAGCGGAGGTGACGTGCTGCCCTCGGCCGGTGCCGACCTGAACGTGCAACCCCGGTGGAACCTGCACCACATGGGTTTCCTGGCACCGACGCTGACCGATTCCCGGGTTGCGGCTGCGGCAGGCTGGCGCTACTCGTTCGGACCGAAGGTGCGCCCCAACTTCCTGTCGGAGAGCATCTCGCTGGCGCTGCGCGTGGCCGTGGCCCTGGACGGAGAGGGCGGCAGCACGTTCGGTCCGATGCTGACGTACGTGCACCTGACCCGGCAGAGCCGCATGAACCCGTTCGAGGGGAACTGGAGCTACCTCTACCTTTGTCCGGTCGCATCCTGGGGAATGGATCGATTCGGCGCCCGTGGGGGCCTGATGTTCTCGCAGATGTTCGGTACGTCGCCGGACCATATCTTCGCGGTCCGGCTGAACCTGGACACGGGCGGCGGCTGGCTCCCGCCGTGGGAGATCCCGGCTACCGGAGGGGCGGAAGGGCTCCGGGCCCTGGCCACCTACGCTCTCCCCGGAGTGCACCGGGTGTCGACCAGCCTTGAGTACCGGCTGATGCTGATGCGGAGTCGGACGAGGAACCTTGGGGACGTGGTGTGGCTCAACGGGTTGCAGGTGGCCCTGTTCATCGACGCCGCGACCGTGGGACGAGAGCTGTCCCACGTGGGGAGGCCGCAGAACATCTGGACCGACGTCGGCGTTGGACTTCGCCCCCACTTCGATCTGTTCGGGGTCATGCCGAGCATCTTCTCGTTCGACCTGGCCTACCTGCTGCCTGTCCTGGGCGCGGCGGGGGGAGGGTTCAACGGTGTCCTGAGCTTCTACCAGCCCTTCTAGAAGCTGTAGCACCCCTTGATGGTCTTGATGTCGCAGATGTCCTTGGTGGCGGGGTTTCCGTCGCTGCACAGTGAGTCGTCCGGCGTCCAGTCCTGGCTGTTGGACCCGGGCTTGCACAGGGCGCAGGAAATCTCCGGGTGCACGGCCCCGCTGTCGTAGCAGATGAGGTCGATGAAGCACTTGTCCGGAGCCACGCTTGCCAGCTTGCACTCCCCGGTCTGGCCCGACCAGGAAGCGCATTCGATCGGCTCGGGGCACGCAGATACGAGGAGCGCGACGTCATCGATCAGCAGTTCCGCACCGAATTGGACCGTCTTCTTCATCCTGAACTTGATATCCGCCTTTCCCGAGGGTTGCGACGTCACGTCTGCGACGAACCGGTGCCAGAACCCGTCGCACGTGGCCTGGGTCACGGTGACAACGACCTTCCCTCCCACAGAGACATCGAGGGTCCATTGGACCTGCTTGTTCGTGCAACGGGCGAAGAAGCTGAGCATCGACTTGCCGCCCTCCGGCACGGACGGGATCCAGACGCTTCGGTAGAAGTAGCTGCCGTCGTCCGTTTTCACCCGATAGTAGCGGTGACTGCGCGTGCCTGTGTTTGCCAGGAACGGATCACCGGCAGCGTCCTTGACCGCCCACGGGTTTGTCTGATCGAAGAAGTACTTGAACGTGGGGGATGGCTGGCCGGGGTTCTGCCCTTCGAACCCCTCGAAGAAGAGCCTCAGCTTCTCCTTGCAGATCTTCTCCTGGCTTCCAGGAATCGTGCCGCTGCAATCCTCGAACGCGCCGCAATCCACGTCATTCAGACAGCACTTCCCGCACTCGCAGAGACCCTTGCTGCACTCCTCCCACGCGGCGCAGGTGCCGCACGTGCCGCCGCAACCGTCATCGCCGCATTCCAGCCCTGCACACTGAGGCGTACAGCAGGTCCCGTTCGCCAGACAGGGGTGCCCTGCCGGACACTGGCCGCATACGGCGCCGCAACCGTCCGGACCGCACTCCTTCCCGCCGCAGACGGGGGTACAAGGTTGGCAGATACCGGTGGCCTCGGAACAGATGGTACCGGGAGCGCAGGTACCGCAGGTCCCCCCGCAGCCGTCCCCTCCGCACACCCGTCCGGCGCAGTTGGGGGTGCAGCAGGTGAAGTTCTTGGTGCAGACCTTGCCGGCCGCGCAAGTGCCGCAGCTCCCGCCGCAGCCGTCATCTCCGCACACCTTGAGTGGAGAGATGCAGTTCGGCGAGCAGCACTTCCGCTTCGAGCACACCGCCGCTCCGGAGCAGACGCCCCAGGGCGTCCCGCACCCGTCGTCACCGCATTCATACTTGCCGAGCACGGCGTCTTCGCAGACCGGGCTGCAGCAACTCTGCTCGTAGCAGACCTTCCCCGGACTGCAGTCACCGGCGCTCTTGCAGCATCCGAGGATGGGGGGGAACAGGCACAGGCTTCCGTCCTCGGTGCAGGTATCCTCGGTGCAGATGTCACCGTCCGAGCAAGGCGGGGTCTTCGGGGCACCGGGTATGCAGTTCCCCGAGTTGTCGCACTTGTCCGCTATGGAGCACGGTTCTCCGTCGTTGCACGGGCTTCCCGCCTTCGCCTTGGCGTACTTGCACCCGGTGGCCGGCTCGCACGAGTCCACGGTGCAATCGTTGTCGTCTTCGCAATCCAGGGCCGGTCCCGCGACGCACAGGCCGTCCTGGCACGAGTCGCCGAAGGTACAGGCCGAACCGTCCTGACAGGGGGTGCCGTTCGGCAGGCTCGTCAGGGCGCAGGCGCCGGTGGCCGGATTGCACTTGTTCTTCGTGCACGCAGTGTCCTGCCCCGTGCCACAGGTCACGGCGCTGTCCGGAAGCGGAAGGCAGTCGAACACCTGGCCGGCGAACTGGCACGTCAGAAGGCCGTCGCACAGGTCCTTGTCCTTCGCCGTGCAGTCGGAATCGACGTGGCAGCCGCACAGGTCCGCCCCGGCCTTGCAATTGCCGGCCACGCCGCACTTCCCGAAGGGGGTGCAGATATCCTGGGCCCCGGGCTCCGAAGACGGGAAGATGCAGTTCTGCCCCTCGGTGACCGGCGCATGAACGCAGGCCCCCGCGGCATCGCACGCGTCCTGCGTGCAGTCATTGAAGTCGCTACAGTCCACGGGCGGAGCGATGCACTTGCCCTCCGCGTTGCACTGGCCGGTCCCCGTGCACGGATCCGAGTCCTCGCACGGCCCCCCCGGCTTGGGTGGGTAGATGCAGCCCCCCGTAGCGGGATCGCATCCGTCGTCGGTACACGAGTTCCCGTCGGAGCAGAGCTTGCCGTTCCCCTCGCACGCGCCGTCCGCGCTGCAGACGTCGCCGGCGGTGCACTGGTTGGCGTCGTCACAGGCCTTGCCGACGTTGGGGGCGGCATCATGCGCACAACTGCCCGTCGCCGGATCACAGAAGTCGAAGGTGCAGGGATCGTCGTCCGAATCCACACAGCTGATCTTGGTCCCCTCCTGGCACAGCCCCTTCTCGCATTTCCCCGAGCCCGTACATTTCTGCCCGTCGTCGCAAGCAGCACCCTCGTTCTTCGCCTGGAGCACGCACTTGCCGGTCTCCGGCTGGCAGAGGTTGTCCGCACAGGTATTCCCCTCGGGGCAGAACACGATGGTCGACTTGTCCACCTTGCACCCGCCGTCGACGCACACCTCGACGCCGTTGCACAGGTCGCCGTCGTCTCCGCACTCCTCGTCCTTGTTGCACCCGCCCACGCACTCGTGCAGGACCGGGTCGCACTTGGGGTTCAGGGGGAACAGAAGCGAGCAGGGGATGGGCTTGGACCAGGCCCCTTTGGCGCAGTCCAGGACGGTCTTCCCTTCCGGGCCGCACCAACTGGATCCATCTCCCACCTCGACCAGCTCGGCCTCGTCGCCGACTGCGAGGCACGCTTCGGACTCGAGCGTACAGAACGAAACGTCGGCCCCACCGAGCGGGAGCACGCAGTGCCCCTGCTTGCACGCCCCGTCGTCGGGGCACGGCTCGCCGCTGTTGCACACCCCCTCGTCCACCCCCCCGTCACAGTCGTTGTCCTTGCCGTCGCAGGTAAGCTCGGCGCTCCCCTGGTACGACGCGACCTTGGAGTAGTCGCACATCCACTTCCCGGCGGTGCAGGCGGCCTTGACGGCAGCGTCCTTGCACACCCCCTTCGACTTGCAGAGGGCCTCAGGAAGGTCCTTGACGTCCCCTGCGATGCCCTCGTCGGTCAGCCCGTCACAGTCGTTGTCCACTGCGTCACAGAGGGTCTCCTCCTCCTCGAAGAACTCGGGATTCGTTGCCGAGTAGTCACACTTCCACTTCCCCTCCTCGCACACGATCTTCGCCAGGCCCGTGCAGACCGGTCCGGCGGTCTTGCAACCCGACAGCTCGGAGAACGAAGGCTCATCGTCCGTCTGGCCATCGCAATCGTCGTCCTTTCCGTTGCACAGCTCGAAGGAGAGGCAGGTGCTCCCCTGCTGCCCGTAGCCCGCAAAGACCGCTGAGAAGTGGCTGAGCTGGACCCACGCCAGGCCGCTGGCCAGGTCGGGCCAGGCCGGCACGGTCTCGAACTGCCCGTCTCCGCCCACGAAGCCTTTGACCAGGGCCCACTTGTCGGCCTCCACGTCCTCGGGGCTGACGAGGGGAAGGCGCACCACCACCGACTTCGAGAACTTGGTGCCTGCGGGAGCCAGGTCGAACACACCGGTCACGGCCACGGCGTCATCCGGCAGCTCCTGCGATGAGACGCTCACGCCGATGGTCACCTTCTTGGACAGCGCTCCGGGCGGAACGACCAGCAGCACGCCTCCTGTAAAGAGGAAGGTCCCACCGTCCGGACCGACTTCGTGCTCGGCCTGCTCGACCATCTCGGGAGGAGCGGCTTCGTCCTTCGTCGCGTCGAGCAAGTCGTCCGGGTCGCCGCGCAGATCGTGGATCTCAACCAGGGAGTCCCGATCGGCAGGCAGGTCAGCCGTCGCATCGGCCTCGACCGCCTCGCCGGTCACGGCGTCGGCCTTGTAGGGGACCTTGCGCTCGACCTCCTTGATGCAAGCGACCGCAAGCATCGGGACGAGCAGGAATAACCAGTGCGCAACCGTCGACCGCATCCGCTCCCCTCCTGGACTCAAGGCAAAGGCAGCTCGAAAGTGAGCCCTGCGCTTCCGTCGGGGGTCACCCCGGGCAGAAGCCTCCATCCGGCGACATCGGAACCGAAGATCCTTCGGACGGGGAGGGGCCACGAGAACAGGACATCCAGCCCCGCCAGGATCGATACCGCGCCGAGAACGTAGCTTGCGACGCTGAGCCCCTGCCACGTCCGGGCGCTGTCGATGCGGTCGTCAAACCGGCTGTTGTAGTCGGGCAGGAAGGGGTCAAGCGCATCCGCCTCGTCTGCGGAGTCGAACGCCTTCCAGTGCATGGCAGCGCCGCCGCCGACAAGCAGTGCCCCGCCCCCCACGAGACTCCAGCCGAGCAGGGTCCATCCGTCGATCCGGCCTTCGCGGCCGACGGTCACCCCATTGCCTTCGTCCCCGTTCCCGCCGAAGGTTCCGCTCCTTGCGGCAGCAACCTCCCGGGCTCTCTCCTCCGCTGCGGCTCGGGCCTCTTCCTCGGCTCGGACCTTCGCATCTTCCTCGGCGGCGGCCCCGGCCTCTTCCTCGGCTCC
>Ga0194127_10006797_pt1 | contig 12857 bp, 13 predicted proteins | sample TA2KigC100mmetaG_FD_148624 | JGI IMG/M metagenome (GOLD analysis project Ga0194127, IMG submission 148624) | Freshwater microbial communities from Lake Tanganyika, Tanzania - TA2015036 Kigoma Deep Cast 100m | ecosystem: Environmental > Aquatic > Freshwater > Lake | place: Tanzania: Lake...
AAGCGATTCTCAAGAGAGAATCGCGCAGGTCCCCGAAACGAATCGGCCTCGAGCCGATATCGTGAAGGGGGTTTCCAACATCATTCATATAATTATTCTTCACCACCACAACCGTTTTTTAAGGTGTCTTGTCTAACAATGCTATCATCTCCTGCACCATGCGGTCGCGCTTGACCTCGGAGGGCTCTTCCCCGCCACCCATCTCCGCCATGCAGGCCGCCGCATACTCGCGGAAGAACACCCGGCTGGCCGACTTCACCGCTGAGTTGACCGCAGCCAAAAGCTGCATGATCTCGCGGCAGTCGCGTTCTTCATCCAGCATCGTCTGCACACCGCGTATCTGCCCTTCCACCCGCTTCAGCCGCTGGATCATCTTCGCTTTCGTTTCATTATTCTCTAATTTCATCTGCAACATTCCTGTTTTGTTGCCGGCGCACGGCCGGCGATTGATCTAACCCGCTCAGGAAAACCCGCCGCCGCTCCCACAGCTTCCCCCATAGGACATACTGCCGCCACCGCCGCCAACACTCGATGAAAAGCCAAAGCTGGCCGACGCGCTGATCTTCTTGTAGGTGTGTTTGGCGCCGCAGTTGGGGCAGGCCTGGCTCAGGTCCGCTTCTGAGAAGCGCACCAGTTTTTCGAACTCTTCGCCGCATTCCTCGCAGCGGTATTCATACATGGGCATGGTTCATTCACCTCTTTGCTATATACTCTACCCCAGTATAGCATTAAATGATGAGGTGTCAAGGGAAATGTTACAGACATTCATGGCTTTAAGAAAATTACCATTTCTTCTTGATCATTCATTTTCAAGAAATTTGATGTGCAATGGATCAGTGCTTTACCGCAAAAGGTGCCCAGAATCAAAGGATTTTTGATCCAATAAAAATAGAGAACTCAAAATTAGAGCTCTAGTTAGGTAGCGGGAGCTTGCACCCTGCAGAGCGTTTTGTCCCTCGCAGGGTGTTGACCATGGCTCCCTTAATAGGGCGTTCGAACCAACTTAAAACAAAAGATCTCCAGATTGGAGACCTTCTTCAAAAAAGGTAGCGGGGGTTGGATTCGAACCAACGACCTCCAGGTTATGAGCCTGACGAGCTACCGCTGCTCTACCCCGCAACAAGGACTGCAATCTTACCATGCCGCCAATTCCATGTCAAGCGCAGCGGTTTTCTATGCGCAGCGGTTTTCTAGAGGTCCAGCAGACCGCTCAAACCCTGTTCATAAACCATCAACATCTGTTCCGCTACTTCCTCCGGCGTCAGCGCGTTGGCGGGCATCTTGAATGGCACTTTCTTCCAGAACGGGGTGTCAACCGCCTCCGGACGCACCAGGGTCACCCTTCTTCCCTTGAGTTCCTTCTCGAGCACCGCAGTGTAGGCTTCCAAAGCTGCCTTGGAAGCCGCGTATGCGCCCATGCCGGGTAGAACCAACCGATCGGTATACGCGCCAAGGAAAAAAAGATGCGCATCATCTGCCAGCAGCGGGAGACAAGCCTGCAGCGCGTACTGCGCGCCGTTCAGGTTGGCGTCGAAAATCCGCTGCCAGTCCTTTGCTTCCATCTGCCAGTTTCTGGCCAGCAGGATATCTCCGGCTGTATAAGCCCACAGGTCAATGGTGGAAGTAAATTGCGCAGCTTCCAGCGCCATTTGCTGTATATCCAGGAGTTCAGTAAAATCCGCCTCGATCAGCTGATATCCCAGGTTTTCTAATGGTTGAGTATCCCGGGCGGCGGCGATCACGTCAAACCCCTGCTCGTAAGCCTGTTTAGCCAGCGCCATGCCGATGCCGCCGGATGCGCCCGCGATAAATATGGATTTTTTCATCAATGAGTCCTTTTTGGTTAAAATTAGACCGGATTCTCAATCCAACAGCGATTGACATTCGATTGTGTCTGGTTGGGATCCGGTTGGTTTTTTTAGAATTTTCAGATAGAATTTTTTTGGCGTTGAGGGTAAAAATTATGCCTATGTCTGAGATAAAGAATCTTGATGATGTGTTCCTCTCCCTGGGTATCAACCTGGCCGGGCAGGTGGAGGTCTCACTTCAGGCTGGCGATCCGGCGATTCTCACGGACTACCTCCGCTGGCAGCAGACCCGTATGGCCAGCCAGGGAATCAGCCATGCCGACACGCTGGAAATGCTCAAGCAGGCAGGCGCATCCATCGTAAACGGATTGCCGCAGGATCAGTCGGTCAATTTACGTGAATTCTTCTGGCAGGCGGTCAGCCAATTAGAGCAGTCTGCGCCTGAGAGCATACACACGATTTCTTCCGACCCGGGTGAAGCTGCCGAGGAGTATACGCGCCTGCTGCTGGCTCATGATCGTTTCGGCGCCACGCAGTTGATCATCGGTATGGTCAAAAATGGTGTGCCTGTAAAGGATATCTACACCCACATCTTCCAGTATGCTCTCTATAATGTAGGCCGTCTCTGGCAGACCAACCAGGTCACGATCGCCTAGGAGCACTATTTCACCGCCGCGACGCAAATGATCATGTCTCAGTTATATCCCTATATCTTCAATAGCGACCGCATCGGCAAGCGCATGGTGGCTGCCAGCGTGGATACCAATATGCACGATATCGGCATCCGCATGGTGGCCGATTTCTTCGAGATGGCCGGTTGGGATACATATTATCTCGGCGGCAACACACCGCCCGAAGCGATCATCGAAGCGCTCGAGATAAACCAGCCCCATCTTCTGGCATTGTCAGCCACGATCTCCCAGCAGATTGGAATGTTGCAGTCAACCATCGAACGCATCCACGAGCGATCGGCATTCAAGGCTCTCAAGATCATCGTTGGAGGCCATCCCTTTAATATTGTCCATGATCTTTGGCAGAGGGTCGGCGCTGATGGTTGCGCAAAAAGCGCCGAGGAAGCGGTGCAGCTGGCGCAGCAGCTGACTTAGCAATTTTTCAAAGGGAGAGAAATTTCAGTGGAGCGCAAAGACGAATTCTTCATTCTGGAAATCAACTCCTCTGGCGATATCCTCAGCGTGCTCCATCAATCTGGTGAAAGCCAATTTCCCTTTCTTGTAGATCAGAATCTTATTTCATTGGTTGAAGAAGGCAGCCGCGAGAAGTTTTCACGCCTGCTCATTTCCCTTCGCGGGCAGGACCGTATCTCTACCTGGGAACTTTTTCTTAGATCCGAAAGCGACGCCAGCCAGGTGAGTGCGGTCTATCTCGCTGGCGTGAATCATGAAGGTCGCGTGCTTATTTATGGCGGCGGAGTACCGGACTGCATCCCGGCCGCGGAGGATTGGCTTCGGGTCCATCCGGATACATTACCTGCAGGGATGCTAAGTATGTTCGACCAAAATTCATCTGGAATCACTCCTGAAGCCAATGACAATGAGACATTCGATGAGATGACCCGCCTGTATGGGGAACTGTCCGCCATGCAGCGCGAACTCGCTAAAAAACAGGTACAGTTGGAGCAGCTCAATGCGACCATCAGCCGCTACGCCACATCTCTGGAGGATATGGTAGCAGAACGAACGCAGCAGTTGCAGGAAAGCGAAGCGCGCTTTCGTGGTATTTTCGAATTTTCTTCCCTGGGGATCGCGATATTGGATGAGCAGGGCAACCTCCTTTCCGCCAACCAGTCGCTTTCTTCAATATTGAACAGGATTTCTTTCGAAGAGGAAACAACCAATATTGCAGCGGCCCTCTTTCAGCCGGCAGGGTTGGATTTCCAATTGTTATATCAACAGCTGAACCAAGGCGACCTGACACAGGTTCGCTTTGAGACAGATTTAGATTGTCAGGATGGAAGCAAATGTTGGGTGGAGATCAACTTCTTTCTTGTGCCATTGGAGGGTGGGGCTCCGCCTATCGCCATCAACCTGGTCGAGGATATCACCGCCCGCAAGGACAGCGAACAGGCGCTGATCCAGGCGGAAAAACTGACCACTGTTGGCAAGATCGCCGCATCGCTGGCGCATGAGATCAATAATCCCCTGCAGGCGATCATGGGAAATATTGACCTGGCCAGTGAATCCTTGGACAAGGATGATCCCTCACAGCGGCGCCTTCTTGTGGCACGTGATGAGCTGCAACGGGTGAGCCGTATCGTCTCCGAGCTGCGCAGCGCGGGCCGCAAACCCGTGCAAAGGAAAAAGTCACTTTCCCCGGTCGAGGAGGTTGTGGATACAATCGCCAGTCTCGTTCGCAAGAAATGTGAGGAAAAAGGGGTTGGCTTTTCCGTCAAAGCTGGAAAATCACTTCCCTTGGTATGGATGGATAGCGAGCAGATCGAACAGGTGCTGCTCAACCTGGTGGTCAATGCCATTGAAGCAACTCCATCTAAAGGCAAAATCTCGATCGAAACCCGATACAGGAAAAAGCCTTCAGGAATTGACATTTTGGTTTGCAATAACGGCGATCCGATCCCCGAATCAGTAGTGAATCGCATCTTTGAGCCTTTCTTCACCACCAAGGAAGAAGGACTTGGCTTGGGTTTGCATATTTCCAGGCAGATCATGGATGCGCATAATGGCACGATCGAACTGGTCGGCGAACAAAAACAAACTTGTTTCAGAGTTTTCCTTCCTGAACCGGTAAAATAAGAATGGAGATATTAAATGATTCAAACCCTGGTAGTCGATGACGAGCAGAATGTGCGGGAATTCATTAGTGAAGCTTTGGAACGCGTTGGGCATACGACTACTCAGGCAAAGAACGGTGAAGAGGCTCTTGAAATTTTACGTGACCGCTTCTTTGACCTGGCAGTTCTGGACTTGAACCTGGGGGGGAAAGCCAGCGGCCTTCGTGTGTTGGAAGCCATTCGCTGGCGTTGGCCCGAAACCGCCGCCATCATCCTCACCGGACAGGGGTCGCTGGAATCCGCCATGCAGGCAATCCGCGAAGGTGTCGATTTGTATCTCCTTAAGCCGGTGGTAACCGCAGATCTGCGCAAGGCGGCAGAGGATGCCGTAGAGAAGCGCCGTCAATTTTTTCAACAAAAGTCAGAGGAAGCGGCTCAACCGGTCCTTGAATGCGGGCCGGTAAATATTAATATCGAGAAACGTTTGGTATTCGTAAACGGGGAGGAAATCTCTCTTACACCGCGCGAGTTTGTTTTATTGGTCCATCTCGTGAAAAACTCACACCGTGTCGTGCCTCCCAAGGAACTCGCCCAAGTGGTGGGGGATTTCACGCCCGACAATCAGTATGAAGCCCGCCAGTATATTAAGTGGTACGTGCATGAACTTCGCAAAAAGGTCGAGAATGAACCCGCAAAGCCACAGCTGATCGCCACCATTCGCGAAGGCGGCTATCGCTTTATTGGCGGCGAATAACCTTTAATCTCCCTTTCCAACCGAATCCCAACCAAACCAACCGTTTTCAAACGCAAGTTCAACCCAACCCGGGGGGTACGCGCGTCCCCAGGCCATAAGATAGTGTCAAATCATGTAAACCAAAGGAGTAATAAAAGACATGAAGAAGACATTAGTTATTAGTTTGTTAGCAGCACTGCTGATCGCAGCGTGCGCGCCTGCCCCGCAGCAGGCGGTAGAACCCACCCCCATGCCCGCCGAACCCATGGAAGAACCCATGCCGGATCTGGTGGATGTCGCGGTGGAAGCCGGTTCCTTCTCCACCCTGGTAGCGGCCGTCCAGGCCGCCGGTCTGGAAGACGCCCTGCGCGGCGAGGGACCCTTCACGGTCTTCGCCCCCAGTGACGAAGCTTTTGCCAAACTGCCCGAAGGCACCGTCGAAGCCTTGCTGGCCGACCCGGCTGCCCTTTCCCGCATTCTGCTCTACCATGTAGTGCCGGGCAAGGTCATGGCCGCCGATGTATCTGATGGTCTGACCGCCGAGACACTGCGCGGCGCAGAAGTATCCTTCAGCATCATGGAAGGCATGGTCAAGATCAACGAGGCCAATATCGTCGCCACTGACATCGAAGCCTCCAATGGCGTCATTCATGTGATCGACTCGGTCATCCTGCCGCCCGCCGATCTCGTCGACGTGGCTGCCGAAGCCGGTTCGTTCAACACCCTGATCGCCGCGGTGCAAGCTGCCGGACTGGAAGAGACCCTGCGTTCCAAAGGCCCCTTCACGGTCTTCGCGCCCACCGATGAGGCCTTCGCCAAGCTGCCCGAAGGCACAGTTGAAGCTCTGCTGGCCGATCCGGAAGCCTTGGCCAATATCCTGCTGTACCATGTGGTTCCGGGTAAAGTGATGGCTGCCGATGTCTCAGACGGTTTGGAAGCCGAGACTGCCCAGGGTTCATCCGTGCGCTTTGCGATCCACAGCGACGGCGCCCCAGCCATCGAAGGTGTGCTGATCACCGCCACCGACATTGAAGCCTTCAACGGTGTGACCCATGTGATCGACTCGGTCATCCTGCCACCCAAGGACATCGTGGATACGGCCATCGAAGCCGGTTCCTTCTCCACCCTGATCGCGGCGGTGCAGGCGGCAGGACTGGAAGAAGCCCTGCGTGGTGAAGGCCCCTTCACGGTCTTCGCCCCCACTGATGCGGCCTTTGCCGCCCTCCCGGCTGGCACTGTGGACTCCTTGTTGGCAGAGCCGCAAGGCGCGTTGAAAGACATCCTGCTCTACCACGTGCTGTCCGGCAAGGTCATGGCGGCCGATGTTACGGATGGCCTGGAAGCCGAAACCCTCCTGGGTCAGATGGTCAGCTTCGCCTTGCACAGCGGCGGCGCGGTCACCATCAATGGCGCGCGCATCATCGCAACCGATATCCGCGCATCCAACGGCGTGATCCATGTCATTGACGCGGTTATCTTGCCTCCCTCCTAATCAACTTGTTTCACCTTCCTTTCTTCAAAACAGGCATCCATCCGGGTGCCTGTTTTTTTAATACATCATTGATAAATGTCTTATAGTGTTTTAGTCTAAGATATTAACGAGAACTTTTTAAGGAAAAAACTATGGCAGTTTTAGCCGAAATGAAATGCACCATCTGCGAGGCAGGCGATACCCCACTCGATAAGTTCGAGATCGCGCAATACCGGGATCAGGTCCCCGAGTGGGAAATCCAGCGTGAGGATGAGATCGACAAGATCAGGCGCATCTTTAAGTTCAAGGATTTCGCCTCCGCCCTGGCGTTCACCCAGGCAGTCGGAGATCTGGCCGAGCAGGAAGGCCACCACCCGATTATCACGCTTCAATGGGGTAAGGTAACCGTGGTTTGGTGGACTCACGAGATCCACGGGCTGCACCCCAACGATTTCATCCTGGCCGCCCGTACTGACCAGGCGTATAAGGAAGGTCATTTTGAAGCATTTTAAGCGTGACAATTCTCTGGCATTCCGCATTGCCATTGTAGGCGCCGGTAATGTCGGTTCGACCTTTGCCTATGCGCTTTTACTCAGCGGTCTGGCTGGCGAGATCGTTTTAATCGATGCCGACAAGGAGCGTGCCGAGGGCGAGGTGATGGATCTCAACCATGCACTGCCATTGGCTCGTCCAGCGCGCGTCTGGCAGGGCAACCTGGCGGATTGTACCGGGGCGGATGTGATCGTTGTTTCAGCAGGTGCCGCACAAAGCAAGGGTGAGACGCGTATGGATCTGTTAAAACACAACATCGCCGTATTCAACGAGATCATCCCGGCCATTACTCGTTATAACTGTGAGGGCATCTTGCTCATTGCCACCAATCCGGTGGATATTCTGTCCTATGCCGCATGGAAACTTTCCGGATTCCCCGCCAACCGTGTGATCGGCTCCGGCACCGTACTCGATACCGCCCGCTTCCGCTCCATCCTCAGCAATCGCCTCAACCTCGACCCACGCAACGTGCATTCCTACATCATCGGTGAGCATGGTGATTCCGAGGTGCCGGTCTGGAGTCTGGCCAACGTGGCAGGTATGCCGCTCGAGGATTACTGCATGTCTCTGGGCTGTGAGATCGGAAAGGAAGAGCGCGAGGAGATCAACCGACAGGTACGCGACGCGGCTTATGAGATCATCGCTCGCAAGGGAGCCACACATTTCGCGGTGGCGGCTGGCCTAGTGCGCATCGTGGAGAGCATCCTGCGCAGCCAGAATAGCATCCTCACTGTTTCCAATCTGATCAGCGGTTATTACGATATCAATAATATTTATCTTTCGCTGCCGGCGATTATCAACGAACACGGCGTGCGTAACCTGTTGGAGTTGAACCTGAATTTTAAGGAACAACGGGCTCTGCAGGAATCCGCTGCTGAAATCCGCGCCAATCTTGACCTGTTGGATATCCATCCCCTTATTCCCCTGCGCCGGGTTAAACCTCTCCACGGCGACCCTGAGCCGCGGGCTGAGTAAATATCTTCCCTAAGAGAAGTTATCCTGAGAAGTTGCAGATTGCTTCGTCCTTTAGGGTTCGCAATGACATCCCAAAAAGTGTCATTACGAGAAATGCGCAGCATTTCGAAGCAATCTGCTGCAATTGTTCTCATTTATCGTGAAGTGGATTTGATATTAGGCATTCCGTTCATCCAATCCAATCGAATTGTCATCCTGCTCAAAGAGCACCCCGCGTTTTTTGCGCTCTTTGAGTCGAGTGAGCGCAGCGAGTGCGAAGCCTACCCGCCCCGGAGCGCGAAGCCTACCTTCAGGTACTGGGAACCGTACCCTTTAGGGTAAGGATCTCGGATTGATACGAGAATGCTTATGAACCGCGTTTTTGTAGGTTGAGTAGCTCAAAGAGCACTCTTCGAGTGAGAAACGAAACCCAACATTCACTCAAGCATACAAAAAATGTTGGGTTGGAAAAACACCAACTTAACCTACTACCACTGTGGATAAAAAGAGCGAGAAAAAGAAAATCTAGTCCAGGAAATGCTTCGCCCACAACTCAAGGCACAGCAGCCCCCACACATTTCGCCCGAACGCACGCTCCGAATCCAGCAGCGGCGCCACCTTCTCCGTCTCGAACCATCCGCGTGAGCGTGCTGACTGGCTCAGCAAGGTATCGCGCACAAAGGAGCGCACCGGGTCGCGCTGGTACCACTCCGAAAGTGGCACCGGGAAGCCCATCTTGTCCTTGCGCTCCACCACACCCTGCGGTAGCAGGTGGCTGACCACTTTGCGGAAGATATGCTTGGATCGGCCGCCCTCGAATTTAATCTTGGGCGGCATGCTGGCTGCCAATTCGACAATGCGGTGGTCCAGCAGCGGCACGCGCGACTCCAGGGAAACCGCCATGCTGGTGCGGTCTTCCACGTGCAGCAGCGCGGGCAGCAAGGTCAGGATGTCAAAGCGTGTCATCTTGTTGATGTATGAGCCCACCCCGCCCGAGTTGAACACATCCGAGAAAGCTTCGAAACTGTCATACCCCCGAACCGCGCCGGAAAGGCCAGCGCTCAACATCCCGCGCAGTTCAGTCCCGCGGTCCACCAGGCGGAAGTAACGGGCATCCTGCCCGCCGAAAAGTTCATCTTTCCAGAAATAGCGCAGCATCGGCTCATATCCTGCCAGCTGGGTCAAGTTCGGCAGGATCGTGTCAAAACGCACCACGTATTTTTCGTCTTCCTGCGTGCCCTGGATTCCCCCGCGGATGCACTCCTCCAGATACGCCACCAGGTAGCGTGTGTATCCGCCGAACACCTCATCGGCTCCCTGACCGCCCAGTACCACCTTGACGTGCTGCTTGGCCAACTTGGAGACCATCAATTGCGGGAATATGCCCGGGCCGGCCGCTGGCTCATCCATCGATTGTATCAACCCCGGTAGTTCATCCACGAACTGATGTTCATCCGGATAGACCTCGTGATGGATGCTGCCGGCCTGCTGTGCAGCCATGCGTGCGTAGCGCGTCTCGTCATACTTTTCACCGTCCTTGAACCCACCCGAAAACGAGTGGAATGGACCGTCCAGCAGCGAAGCCGCCAGGCAGGTGACTGTGGAGGAATCCAGTCCGCCGCTCAGGTGCGCGCCCACCGGCACGTCCGCGCGCAGTTGGATGCGCACTGCATCTTCCAGCAGCCCGGTCAGGCGGGATTCAAAATATCCCGCTGTGTGGTCGGTGTCCACATGAAAGTTCAGGTTCCAGTACTTTTGGATCTTTGTCTGCCCGTCCGGCGTGACCATTACCCAGCAACCTGGTTCCAATTTGCGAATATCTTTAAATAAAGTTTTATCTTCCAGGCAGAATTGGAAGGTCATGTAATCGGACATGCCCTCCGGGCTCATCTCCGGCCAAATCAGACCCGATGCGAAGATCGCCTTGACTTCCGAACCGAAGACGAAATGATCTTTATTATGAAAATAATAGAAGGGTTTGATGCCCAACCGGTCGCGCACCGCGAAAAGCGTCCGTTCGGCTTTGTCCCAGATCACTAGTGAGAACATGCCGTTCAGTTTTTCGACCGCCGCAGGACCTTCAGCCATGAACAGCCGCAGAATCACCTCGGTATCGGAACTGGAGAAGAACTGCGTGCCACGACTCTCCAACTTTTGACGTAGTTCGAGGTAATTATAGATCTCACCATTAAAGATGATCTGGAAGCGACCGGATTCATCTGCCATCGGCTGGTGAGCGGCTTCGCTCAGGTCAATGATGCTCAGACGCAGGTGGCCCAGTCCCAGGTTTTGGTCAAAAAGGAATCCCTGGTCATCCGGGCCGCGGTGTTGGATGGTTTCCGCCATCGCTCTCACCACGCGCTCTTCCACGCGCTGGCCAGGATTAAAGTGATAGATACCGCAAATGCCGCACATAGGGCTGATTATAGATTAATTCTGGAAGCTGTCCTGCGTCGTTTCAGAGCGCTGAGTTTATAAGTTTCGACTGCTTGGGTGGGGGTTTCCCGATACATCCTTTTCAATCCTTTGTACTGTGAGCGCCAACCGCTAAATGGCCACCAGTATAGCATGCCCATCATCAGATATCCCAACATGGTCAGGCTGCCAACCATTTTGCTGCCGCCCTTTTTCTGGTCGTATCGCAGCACAAAGGGCACTTCGGCAAAATGGCAGCCCAGGATGTTCAGTTTAACGATGATCTCCAGTGTGGATGTAAAGCCCATGCCGCGTAGTTGGATCAGGTTGTTACCGAAGATCTCCAGCGCATCCTGGATCACCGCGACACGATAAGCCCGATAACCGCAGGAATAATCGCTCACTCCTCGGATGCCGAATACCAGCTTCATGAACAGATTGGCTGACCGGCTGATGAAAGCGCGGTAGGCGTCCACCCCCAGCTGCCCTCCGCCCGGTTGGAAGCGCGAAGTGTTGACCACATCGTAGCCATCTTTCAATTTCTCGATCAGGTCAAACAGATACTTGGGTTCATGTGTGTCGTCGCCTTCTATGCGTACGATGAAATCATCTCGCTCTGCCCGCCAGGCAATGAATTCAAAGCCGTCGCGTTCCGTCTCGCCTAATCCACGGTTGATCGGATGCTCGACGATCTCCAGATTCAATAATCCTTTGGATTGGGTGAGGATGTCGGCAGTCTGGTCGGTGCTGCCGTCATTGACCACCACCAACCGGTAGTCCTTGCCTTCCAGGGCTTTCTGCATTTTCTGGATTAATTGGGGCAGGTCGCCCTGCTCGTTATAAGCGGGTAATAATATCCAGATCATAGTGAGTTATTGGCTGAAATCACCCAATCTTACCAGAACAAAACCGGCTTGAAGGACTTGTTTTTTATCCCACAGATTCCGGCCATCGACCAGCAACTGGTTGGACATAAATTTTTCCAGTTTAGAAAAATCAATGGACGTATATTCGGAGTGTGCAGTCACCAGGGCAGCAGCGCTGCATCCGCTCGCTTTTTCATATAGATCTCCGGCAAATTCTTCCACAAACGGATCGTGAATGACCACTTCCGCGCCCGACTGGTCCAATAATTGGCGCAAATATTCCGCAGGTGAATCCCGAGTATCATCCGAGTTCTCCAGGTATGCATAACCCAGCAGCAGGATCCGCTTTCCCGACAGGTCGCCGATCTTAGTAGCGATCAGGTCGCGCATATGGCGCGGCATATCGCTGTTGACCGCCCGGGCTGCGGGGATCAGCCGCATATCCACATTTTTATCTCTCACACTGCTGGCCAGCAGCCACGGATCCTTGGGGATGCAGTGCCCGCCCACCCCGGCGCCCGGCAGCAGCATTTCCCGTCCCGGTGACTTGCGCACCAGTTCGCGCACACGCCATGCGCTGGCGCCTAACGCTTCGCTGATGAGCGCGACCTCATTGGCAAAAGCGATCTGCACATCCCGGTAAGCATTCTCAACGGTCTTGACCAGCTCTGCGGTGATCCAGTCAGATTCGTCCACCTCGGCTTCAACCACCTGCAGGTACAACTCCTTCATTACAGCGGAGGTCTCGCTGCTGTCGCCGCCCACCACACGGCTCATCGCGCGCAAGTTCGCCAGCAGTTTCCCCGGCATCACCCGTTCCGGGCAATTGCCCAGGAAAAAATCTTTCCCGCAGATCTTTTCGCTGGATTCCTCCAGCAGGGGTTTTACGATCTGCTGCATGGTGCCCGGCATGATGGTCGATTCGACCACCACCAGCACACCCTTTTTCATTACGCTGCCTAAAGACTTCAGCGCCGCCTTTAACGCCTGGTACTCTGGCACATGCTGGTCATTGACCGGTGTTTCCACATCGATCAACACCACATCACGGTCCTCCAGCGCATGGATATCAGTGGCTGCCTTGAACTTGCCCGTATGGGTCACTTCGGCCAGCAGTTCAGACAGACCCGGTTCATTCCCCTCTATGGGAGAAATACCCTGGTTGATCTGCCCTACGCGTTCGACTTTGATATCGACGCCGGCCACGTCGTAACCTTTTTGAGCAAACAACGCCGCTACCGGCAGACCGACATAGCCGAGCCCAATCACGCCGATCCGGGCGCTGCGGTCGGTGATTTTCTTTTTTAGATCC
>Ga0194127_10006801_pt1 | contig 12855 bp, 8 predicted proteins | sample TA2KigC100mmetaG_FD_148624 | JGI IMG/M metagenome (GOLD analysis project Ga0194127, IMG submission 148624) | Freshwater microbial communities from Lake Tanganyika, Tanzania - TA2015036 Kigoma Deep Cast 100m | ecosystem: Environmental > Aquatic > Freshwater > Lake | place: Tanzania: Lake...
CCCCGTCGAGGACTTCGCGACCCACCCGACGACCGCCGAATCGCCTTCGGTCCTCCACTACACCTCGGGCACGACCGGCATGCCCAAGGGCGTCCAGCACGTCCACTCCTCGCTCATCGCCCAGTACCTGACGGCCAAGTGGGCCCTGGACCTGCGCGACGACGACATCTACTGGTGCACGGCCGACCCCGGCTGGGTCACGGGCACGTCCTACGGCATCATCGCCCCCTTCGCCCTGGGCGTCACCCAGTGCGTCCTCGACGCCGGCTTCTCCGCCGAGGCCTGGTACAAGTGGATCGAGAAACGGCGGGTCACGATGTGGTACTCGGCGCCGACGGCCATCCGCTCCCTGATGAAGGCCGGCGACGAGCTGGTGCGCAAGCACGACCTGTCGTGCCTCCGGCATCTGGCCAGCGTCGGCGAGCCGCTGAACTCCGAGGCCGTCGTCTGGTCGGAGAAGGTCTTCGGCAGGCCCTTCTACGACACCTACTGGCAGACCGAGACGGGCTCGATCGTCATCGGCAACTTCCCGGGAATGGAGGTCCGCCCCGGCTCGATGGGCAAGCCCTTCCCCGGCATCACGGCCACCGTTCTCGACCCGGTCAAGAACGAGCCGTACCCGACCTACGGCAAGATCGGCCTGGTCGGCCTGAAGTTCGACTGGCCCTCGCGGATGCGGACCTACTGGAACAACGAAGAGGCCTTCCGGAAGAAGTTCCGGGAAGGCTGGTACATCACCGGCGACCGCTCCAAGCTCGACGCCGACGGCTACTTCTGGTTCGCCGGCCGCGACGACGACATCATCAATACGGCCGGCCACCTGGTCAGCCCGTTCGAGGTCGAGTCGGCCCTCCTCGAGCACCCGGCCGTGGCCGAATCGGCCGTGGTCAGCAAGCCCGACCCGATCAACCTCGAGGTCGTCAAGGCCTTCGTCGCCCTCAAGCCCGGATTCACGGCCAGCCGGGACCTCGACCTGGAGATCATGAACTTCATCCGCAAGAAGCTCTCGCCGCTGGCCATGCCCCAGGAGATCGAGTTCGTCGACGCCCTGCCCAAGACGCGCAGCGGCAAGATCATGCGCCGCATCCTCCACGCCAAGGAGTGGGGCGAGGAGATCGGCGACACCTCCACGTTGGAGAACGACTGACGGGGACATGTTCGGAATTTTCTTGAATTCGGTACGTGTCCCCCACTTGAATAAAGGAGCTTTCTCATGGCCGAAGAACTGAAAAACATCGTCCTCGACTACGTCACCAAAGAGTACCTCGAGGACGACAGCGAGCCGTTGACCTACGAGACGCCCCTCATCTCGGGCGGCATCGTCGACTCGTTCTCGATGGTCTCCCTGAAGCGCTTCCTCGAGAACAAGTACGCGATCTCCATCCCCGACGACGAGGCCACGCCCGAGGCCTTCGACTCGGTCAACAAGATCGTGTCCCTCGTCGAGCGCTTCCTGGCCAAAAAATAGGGACGATGGGGACATGTTCCGGTTCCTCTCGGATCCGGTACGTGTCCCCCTATTAAGATGAGGAGTTAATCCATGGCCTACAGCGATAAGATCCGCGAAACCTACCTGAACCAGCTCCGGGGCATCCGGGAGGCCGGCCTCTTCAAGCAGGAGCGGTTCATCCACTCGCCCCAGGCGGCCGACATCGAGGTCGAGTTCCCGGCCGGCTCGCCCCTCAAGAAGGTCATCAACATGTGCGCCAACAACTACCTCGGGCTGTCGTCCCACCCCGACGTGGTCCAAGCGGCGCACGAGGGGCTCGAAACGCGCGGCTACGGCATGTCGTCGGTCCGCTTCATCTGCGGCACCCAGGACATCCACCGCGAGCTCGAGGCCCGGCTGACGGAGTTCCTGGGCACCGAGGACACCCTGCTCTTCCCGTCCTGCATGGACGCCAACGCCGGGGTCTTCGAGGCCGTCCTGACCAAGGACGACGTCATCATCTCCGACCGCCTCGTCCACGCCTCGCTCATCGACGGCATCCGCCTCTGCTCCGCCATGCACGACACGATCAAGCACTCCGACATGGGGCACCTCGAGGAGAAGCTCCAGCTCCACGCCGACAAGCGCTTCAAGCTGGTCGTCACCGACGGCGTCTTCAGCATGGACGGCGACACGGCCAAGCTCGACGAGATGGTCGCCGTCTGCGAGAAGCACGACGCCATGGTCCTGGTCGACGAGTCCCACGCTTCCGGCTTCATCGGCAAGACCGGCCGGGGGACCCACGAGAAGTGCGGGGTCGTCGGCAAGATGGACATCATCACGACGACCTTCGGCAAGGCCCTCGGCGGGGCCTCCGGGGGCTGCGTTTCCGGACGCCGCGAGCTCGTCGAGCTGTGCCGGCAGCGGGCCCGTCCGTATCTGTTCTCGAACACCATCGCCCCGGTCGTCGTCGCCGGCGTCCTCAAGGTCATGGACATCATCTCCAAGTCGACCGAGCGGCGGGACAAGCTCGAGCGGAACGCGGCCTACTGGCGCAAGGGCCTGACCGAGGCCGGGTTCGCCCTCAAGGAAGGGGACACGCCCATCGTGCCCGTCATGCTCTTCAACGCCAAACTGGCCCAGGACTTCTCGCGGGCCCTCTACGACGAGGGCATCTACGCCGTCGGCTTCTTCTTCCCGGTCGTGCCCCAAAGCCAGGCCCGCATCCGGACCCAGATCTCGGCCGGCCACGAGACCCGTCACCTCGACAAGGCTTTGGACGCCTTCGTCAAGGTCGGCCGGAAGTTCGACATCCTGGGCAAGACGAAGCAGGAGATCATCGCCAAGTACGGGATGTAGGGGGCAGGAAAACAGGGCAAGGGACGGCCCGGGGCCGCGCGGCCTTGAGCCGTCCCTCTTTTTTTCGCGCGGTCAGGCGGCCGCCCGGGCCTCGCCCTTGGCCGCGGCCCGGGTGAGCAGGGACACGACGATGAGAGTCAGGAAGCTCAGCGGGATCGAGACGATGCCGGGGTTCTTCAGGGGGAACGGCGCCGTCAGCGGGTCCTTGCCGTAGAGCTCGTACATCGTCGGCGAGCAGAGGATCAGGCCGATCGACGAGAAGACGCCGACGAAGATCGACGCCGTGATGCCCCGGGCGGTCGTCCGTTTCCAGAACAGCATCATGACGATCGACGGCAGGTTGGCTGAAGCCGCCACGGCGAAGGCCAACCCGACCAAGAAAGTGACGTTGACGCCCTTGAAGAGGATCCCCAGAACGATGGCCAGCGCCCCGACGGCGAAGGCGACGACCTTGCCGGCGTTGACCTTCTGCCGGTCGCTCTTGATGACATTGGCGTAGCGGTCGAGCAGGTCATGGGCGACGGCGCCGGAAGCGGCAATGATCAGGCCGCTCACCGTGCCCAGGACGGTGGCGAAGGCGATGGCCGAGATCATGGCGAACAGGAACGTCCCGAAGGACCGGGCCAGCAGCGGCGCCGACATGTTGTCGTCGAGCAGGTTGACGACCCCGTTGGTCATGGCCCCCAGGCCCATGAACAGGGTCAGGATGTAGAAGAAGCCGATCCCGGCGATGGCCACGATGGTCGACTTGCGGGCGGCCGCCGGGCTGGGGACGGTGTAGTAGCGGATGAGGATGTGCGGCAGGGCCGCGGTGCCCAGGAAGAGGGCCAGCATGAGCGACAGGAAGTCGATCCGGTCGGTCGACGTGCCCTCGACCTTGAAGCGCTGCCCCGGCCTGCGGATCTTGTTGCCGGCGGCCAGGACGGGGTAGTGCACCGTCAGCCGGCCCCCGTCGTCCTCGAACGAGGCGTTCTTCCAGAGCTTGACCCGGCTGTCGCGGTCCCCGATGAGCGACAGGAACTTGAAGGGGCCCAGGGGGCCGGTCTCGGCCGCCTCGCCCGTCCGTCCGGCGATCACGGCCATGTTGCCGACGGTGCGCAGCTGGTTCTCCCGGGAGGCCGGGGCTCCGTTGAAGGTCTGCGTCCCGTCGGCCAGGCGCGCCGCGAACTGCGACTCGAGGAGCGTCAGGCCGCCCGCCGCGGGGTCGGCCTCGACCTTCCACCAGCTCTCCTGCCCGTCGCGCAGGAGCTTGACGAAGCGCAGGCCATTGGCCTCGCGCACGGCCGCGATCTGCCAGGCCGGGTCCTCGAGCGCGAGCGACCCGCCGGCCTCGGTCGCGGCCAGGGTCCGGTATTCCTGGAACGGCACGCGGCCGCCCTGGTCGGGCTTGGTCGAAAGGCCCCGGATCAGGACGACCGTCACCAGGACGAGCGAGAACACCAGAAGGAGGGCGCCCTTGATGAACTGGACGTAGGTCGTCGAGGTCATGCCGGCCGTGGCCACGATGGTGATGACGATCAGGCCCACGAGGACGACGCCGACGGCGTGGGGCAGCCCGAGGAGGGGCGTCACCAGGACGCCCGCGCCGACCATCTGGGGGATCAGGTAACAGATGGAAACCAGCAAGGTGCTGATGGCGGCCATCAGCTTGATCCCGCGATGGTTGTAGTTCGCGTCGAGGGCGTCCGTGAAGGTGTACTTGCCCAGCCGCTTGAGGGGCTCGGCGACGATGAACAGAGCGACCACCCAGCCGGCCAGGTACCCGATGGAGTAGAGAAAGCCGTCGTAGCCGGCCGTGGCGATCATGCCGCAGATGCCGAGGAAGGACGCGGCCGACAGGTAGTCGCCGGCGAAGGCGACGCCGTTGACGCCCCAATGGATCCGGCTGCCGGCGGCGTAGTAGCCGCTGGCCGACTTGGCCCGCCCGGCGAAATAGAAGGAGATGCCGAGGACGAAGCCGACGAAGAGGACGAACAGGACGATCGAAAGGACGTTCATGCCCGCCCTCCCTGGGGATCGGCCCCTTGGAGGCGCTTCTCCCGCCGGCCGCAGGCCCGGTTATAGATGAGGGCCAGGAGGAGGGCGAAGACGATCAGGCCGAAGCCGTAGACGACGGCCAGATTCAGCCCGCCGAACAGGACCTTCTCCATGGCGCTCGGCCTGACCAGGTTGATGACGACGGGGCCGGCGTAGACGAGCGCGTAGAGAATGAACATCCAGGCGCCCAGGCGCCGCTTGTACGAGAAAGCGGGGTCCGCCCCCGTTTTCGCCGCTGGTTCATGCAACATGGGCCTCTGCCCTCCTTTTTTTGTGTCCGGCCGGCCTGTTCCGGCCCGTGTATGGGCCCGTCCGGCTGCTCGCGTGGCTAGCCTTTATCTCATAGCCGGGGGAAAAAATCAAGGACGCGGGCCGGGCCCGGCGCGGGCGGGACGGGCTATTGACAGCGTTTCCGCGGAGGTGCTATGGTGGGGCGGCCCCCTCGAGGGACCCGGAAGCCAAGTGCCAGAATCCGTCCGCATCAACCTCCACGGCCACTCCCATCTAAGCGACGGTGAGCTCACGCCGGGCCAGCTGGCCGAGCGGCTGGTCGCCGCGGGGGTCCGGACCGCGGCCCTTACCGATCACGACACGATCGAGGGACTCCCCGCCTTCCGCGAGGCCTTGACCCGGAAGGGCGTCGGTTTCGTCACGGGCGTCGAGTTGACCGTCGTCGACCTCGAGGAAGGGGAGAAGCACATTCTCGGATATGGCTTCGACCCCGACAACAAGGTCTTGGGAGACCTTCTGGGCCGGGCCGCGGGCCTGCGCCGGCCTTCCCCCCTGCAGGCCTTGTCCTCCGCGTTCGACAGGACCCGGTCGCCGGCCGAACGGCTGGCCACGGGGGCGGTCTCGCCGGGCGAGGCCATCCGCGCTCTCCACGAGGCGGGCGGCCTGGCCGTGCTCGCGCACCCGGTAGTCCCGGGGCAGAAGCCCGATCTCGCCGCGCTGGAAAAGCTGGTTTCCAAGTTCAAAGGCCTGGGATTGGACGGCATCGAAGCCTTTGGCTCCGCGTATTCCGAGGACCTCAGTCGAGACCTCGTGGCCTTAGCCGGCCGGCATGGCCTTCTCGTCAGCGCCGGCAGCGATTACCACGGTCCGGAGCTCTCGGCTTCGACGGAACTCGCCATAGACATGCCAGAGACGCTTTGGCGGGGCTTCCGGGACGGGCTCCTGCGGCGGGGCGCGGGGATGTCCGTCCGCCCGCCCCCCAGGGATTCGGCCGCCCGCCGCTCACTGCCGCGGCCGCATTGGAACGCTTTTCTTCTCAGGATCATCCTGCCTACGGCCCTGGCCATCGGGCTCTTCGTCGTCTTCTTTTTCTGGGTTCTGATCCCCGCGTTCGAGGGCCGGCTGCTCGAGCGCAAACGGGACACCATCCGGGAACTCACGAACGTCGCCGCCGGCATCCTGGCCGAGTACGACGCCGACGTCCGGGCCGGCCGGCTGCCGCTCGCCGAGGCGCAGAGCATGGCGGCCGGACGCATCCAGGACTTGAGATACGGCAACGAAGGCAAGGACTATTTCTGGATCACCGACATGCGGGCGCGGATGATCATGCATCCCTACCGGACGGACCTTAACGGTCGGGACGTCTCCGACTTCCAGGACCCCCGCGGCGTCCGGATCTTTGTGGAGTTCGTCAACGCCCTCCGCGACCAAGGCGACGCCTACGTCGAGTACGTCTGGCAATGGAAGGATGACCCGGACCGGCTGGAGCCCAAGCAGTCGTACATCAAGAAGTTCGCGCCCTGGGGATGGATCCTCGGGACCGGGCTTTACCTGGAGGACGTCCAGCGGGAGATCCGGGCCATGGCCGCCCGTCTTGTCCAGGTCTCCATCGGCATCACGGCCCTCTGCGCCATGCTCCTCCTGTTCGTCGCTGCCCAGAGCATGCGCATCGAGCGGCGCCGGGCCAAGGCGGAGGACGAGCTGCGTGAATCTCACGAAAGATACCGGACGCTCGCCGAGTCCGCCACCGAAGGGACCCTGATGGTCCTCGAAGGGCGCCCGGCCTTCGCCAACCCGACGCTCCTCGACCTGCTCGACGTCACCGAGGACGAGCTCTCGCTGCTCGACCTGGCCGAGGTCTTTCCCGGCCTGGCCCTGTCCCAGCTCGAGGGTCCGGGACCCCCGGCCTCCGAGGAGACGGCCCTCCGGCGGCGCGACGGCTCGACGGTCGACGTCACCCTCTCGGCGGCCCGGCTCTCGTTCGCCGGGCGCCCGGGATTGGCCATCGCCGTCAGGCCCCTGCGGCCCGGCCGGCGCGGCGGGGCCGCGGCCGGCCGCGGCGACCGCGACCGGGATAACCTCATCGCCGACCTCCAGGCCTCCCTGATGTTCCTCAATGAGCCGGTCGCTCCGCTCGCCGGCGATCCCGTTTTCTGCGACATCAGGGACTCCGTGGCCGGAGGAGCCGCCCTTATGACGGCCCGGGGAGCGACCGCGGTCGTGGTCACGGCGGAGGGAGAACCGGTCGGGCTGGTCACGGACCTTGATATCCGGGCCCGCCTCGTGGCCCAAGGGCTGACGGGAGAGACCCCCCTGCACGCGATCATGAGCGCCCCGCTCGTGTCGATCGAGAGCCGGGCCCTCGTTTACGAGGCCATCCTGACCATGCGGGAGAGGAACGTCGACCACCTCCTCGTCCGGGACGAGATGAACAAGGTGACCGGCGTCGTCCGCCACCGCGAGCTCCTGCTGTTCCACAGGTACTCGCTGGCCGTGCTCACCCAGGAGATCCGGCACGCCCCGACGCCCGACGCGATCGCGGCCGCCCGCCGCGGCCTGCCCAACCTGGTCAAGGTCTTGGTCGAGGGCGGGGCCAAAGCGCGCAACATCACCCGGGCCGTGACCGCGGTGACCGACGCGGTCGTCATCCGGCTTCTCGAGCTCGGCGCCGCGGACCTCGGGCCGGCGCCGGCGCGGTTTTCTTTCCTGGCCCTGGGCAGCGAAGGCCGGGAAGAGCAGACGTTGGCCACGGACCAAGACCACGCCATCGTCTTTGAGGACGCGCCCGAGGAGGCCGTGGCCGACATCCAGGCCTATTTCCTCAAGCTGGGCCGGTTCGTGTCGGAGGGCATGGCCCTGGCCGGGTACCCGCTCTGCCTGGGAGAGGTCATGTCCGGCAACCCGCGCTGGTGCCAGCCGTTGAGGGTCTGGAAGGGGTATTTCGCCGAGTGGCTCAGAACGGCCGAGCCCAAGGACATCCTCGAGCTCAAGATCTTCTTCGATTTCCGGACCGTCCACGGAGAGGCGGAGTTCGCCGCCGAGCTCCGCCGCCACATCGACGGCGTCCTCGCCCAGGAGCCCCCGTTCCTCCTCCACTACGCCCAGTACACCCTGCAATACAAACCCCCCCTCAGCTTTTTCGGCCATATCGTCACCGAGGAGGGCAAGGAAGGCCACCGGACGTTCAACATCAAGGATGCCATGATGCCGGTGGTCAATTTCGCCCGGCTCTACGCCTTCCGCCACGGTGTCGCCGACGTCAATACTCTCGACAGGCTCCACGCCCTCCTGGGCCTCGGCACGCTCCGCGAGAGCCTCCACGACGAGGCGGCCAAGGTCTATGATTACCTCATGCAGCTTCGTCTGGCCCGCCAGGCCCGGGCGCTCGACAGGAACGAGGCCCCGGGAAATGACATCGATCCCAGCGAGCTGACCCACATCGAGGAGACGCTTCTGAAGCAGGCCTTCGCGCAGATCGCCAACATCCAGAAGAAGATCAGCTTCGATTTCCTCGGCGCGGCGTGACGGCTCCCGGCTCGCCCGTCGCGTCGGGCCAAGTTGACCCGCGGCCGAAATCTGATATATTAATCCGCTCTGACGAAACGGGCTCACGTTGCCCAGAGGAGATCCGCATGCCCAAGCGCTGGTCGATGGCCCTGGCTGTTGGGGCCGTGATGGCCGTCGTTCTCTCCGCCCAGTACACGCCGTGGCTCTATTGGACGTTCCTGCCGAAGGGCCAGATGGACGAGATCGTCGGCGAGGCCTCCGGCGAGGCGGCCTGGAACACGGTCGCCGAGATCAACGCCTTCAACCGCGAGCGGTTCGACGACGAGTACACCGGGCTCTTCTTCGAGACCCGGGTCGTCCTCCGCAAGCTCGAGCAGTACGGGCTGGCGGGCGTCGAGGTCGTCGCCTACCCCGGCGGGCAGGCCTGGCGCCCGCTCAAGGGCGAGCTGTGGGAAACGAAGCCCGGACGGAGGAAGATCGCCTCCATCAACGACATGCTGCCGATGCTGGCCGCCGGCAGCGCCTCGACCGACGTCACGGCCGAGCTGGTCTGGATCGGACGGGGGACGCCCAAGGAGATCCAGGAGGCCAAGGTCGACGGCCGGATCGCCGTCTGCGAGGGGAGCCTCGGGGCGGCCTACGGGGCCTCGGTCCAACAGGGGGCGCTGGGGGTCGTCTCCATCAGCACGTCGCGGCCTTTCGAGGACCCGCTCCAGATGCCCTGGGCGGGCATCTCCGGCCGCCGCCGGCCGGGGTCCGAACAGGCCGAGCCCGCCGGCCAGGAGCCGAAGTTCGCCTTCCAGCTGAACGCCCGCGAGGGCGACATCCTCAAGCGCCGGCTGCTCGCGGGCGAGAAGATCACCGCCCGGGCCGTGGTCGAGTCCAAGACCGAGACCGTCGACCTCGAGAACGTCGTCTGCCGCATCCCTGGCTCCGATCCGTCCGCCGGCGAGATCATCCTGTCGGCGCATCTTTTCGAAGGCTTCCAGAAGCAGGGGGCCAACGACAACATCTCCGGCAGCGCCGGCATCCTCGAGGTCGCCCGCGTCCTCCACACGCTCATCGAGGAGGGCCGCCTGCCCCGGCCCAAGCGGACCATCCGCTTCATCTGGGGCCCCGAGTTCTCGGGCATCGGCCTGTGGGTCCAGGCCAACCAGCCGCTCATGGAGAAGACGCTCTGCAACATCAACATGGACATGGTCGGGGAATGGCTGTCCAGGAACCAGGCCTTCTTCTGCCTGATGCGGACGACCTATGGCAATCCCCACTACATCAACGACGTCATGGAGAACTATTACCGGTATCTCGGGGAGGGCGGACGGGAGCGCATCCAGAACCGGAGCACGCCCTTCCGGGTCCCGGTCCGCGTCGTCGCCCCGACGGGGTCCGACGAGCCTTTCGCCTATTCCATCGAGACCCACTACGGGGCCTCCGACCACGAGGTTTTCAACGACTGGGGGGGGCATCATGATGATCGCCTGGCCCGACACCTGGTACCACACCTCCGGCGACACGGCCGACAAAGCCGACCCGACCCAGCTCAAACGGGCGGCGATCATCGGGGCGGCCGGGGCCTACACCGTGGCCGCCGCCGGCGCGGACATGGCCGCCCGGATCGCCGGCGAAACGGCCAGCAACGGGACGAGACGCCTGGGCCACCAGCTCGTCGTCGGGCTCGAGACGCTGAACGGCGCGGATGCCGGGTCTTTGGCCGAGGCTTACAAAACGGCCCGCTGGACGATCGAGGCGGCCGTCATGAACGAAAAGGAGACACTCGATTCCCTCCTCGAGCTGGCCCCGGGAGACGCCGCCCTCGCCGGCCATATCGGCCGGCTCAAGCAGGCCGTCCAGGCCGCCGGCGACGCCCAGGTCCTGGCCCTCGAGGCCCACGCGGACGCCGCGGCCCGCAGGCTCGGCGTGAAGCGAGGGACGATCGTCCTCTCGGACCTCGAGAAAAGGGCGGCCCGGTCCGTGCCCCGGCCGACGGCCCGGGTCCGCGAGAACGGCTACCGGGAGTATCAGAAATCGATCACGGCCGTCCCGGCCGCCGAGAGGGCCAAATATCCCGTCGCGGGCAAGGATCTCGCCCTGGCCAACGCCAACGAGCTCCAGCTGCTCATCGACGGCCGCCGCAGCGTTCTCGACATCAAGAAGATGCTCGACGCCCAATACGAGCGGAAGTCCACTCTGCAGGCCATCTTCAATCACATCGAGGTCCTCAAGCTGGCCGGCCTGGTGGAGACGCGATAAGGGCCGCGGGCCGGGAGGAAGGCCATGAAGCTCCGCCGGAAAGACGCCTTTTGGTTCGGGGCCGCCGTCCTGGCCCTCCTGGCCCTCGTCTTCGCGGCCGGCTGCCGCCGCCCCGAGCCGCCGGCCCCCGTCGCGAAGCACGTCATCCTGTTCATCGGCGACGGCATGTCCCTGGGCTCGGAGATAGCCGCGAGCCGCTACCTCTACGGCCACGACCGCGGCCTGGCCTGGCACCCCTTCGCCGTCAAGGCGTACGTCGCGACCTGGGACGTCACGGCGTACGACAAGAACGCCGCCGCCGAAGGCCGGCCTCCGTACCGTGAAGGGACATTCAGCCCGTCCATCGGGTACGACGCCCAGCGCGAGGGGCGGGCGCCCCACCCGTGGGACACGCTGTTCCCGGCCCCGGCGGGGGCCATGAGGATCCGGCCGTCCGTCGATTCGGCCGCGGCCGCGACGGCCATGGCCACGGGGCGAAAGACGGCCTCGGGCCGCGTCTCCTGGCTGCCCGACAAAGGCCCGGAAGGGCGTCTCCGGACGCTTGTCGAGGATTACCGGGAGGCGACGGGCGGGGCCGTCGGGGTCGTCAGCACGGTGCCCTTCAATCACGCGACACCCGCGCCCTTCGTCAGCCACAACATCAGCAGGACACATTATTACACCGGCTATAAAGAGAAGCCCGGCACCGGCATCGCCGACGAGATCATCCGTGAGACGAGGCCGGACGTCGTCATCGGCGGCGGGCATCCGCTGCTCGCCAATCCCGGCCTCGATCCGGACAAGGGCTACATCTCCGCCGCCCTGCTCGACGAGCTCCGGGCGGAACGGGAATACGTGTTCGTCGAAAGGGAGCCCGGCGTCGACGGAGGGGTCGCCCTGCTGGCCGCCGCCGAAAGGGCGGTCGCCGAAGGCCGGAAGCTGTTCGGCCTGTTCGGCGGACCGGAGGGCAATTTCGAGACGCCTGTCGCCGGGGACAGCCCGGGCTCGCCCTCGGTCGCCCGGGCCGCCCTGGAGAACCCCGCCCTTCTCGACGCGACGCTGGCGGCCCTGCGGGTCCTGGGCCAAAATCCCAGCGGCTTTTTCGTCATGATCGAGCAGGGCGACATCGACTGGGCCCACCACGACAACGATTTCGGGCGGATGATCGGCGCCATGTCCGACCTCGAAGAGGCCGTTCGGGCGGCCGTCGCCTATATCGACATGCCGGGAGACGCCGTCGATTGGACGGGGACCCTGCTCCTCGTGACGGCCGATCACACCACGGGCCTGCTGAGGCTGGACCCCGGAAAGCCGATGGGCCTCGGCGACCTGCCCCGCCAGGACCGGCTCCCTGACGAGGACCTCAAGGCGAAACGGAAGGCGGCCGGCGCCGGCTACGTTTCCGAGTTCGTCTACCCCGACGGCGAGGTGAGCTACGGCACTTCGGGGCATGCCAACGAGCTGGTGACCCTGTCGGCGACGGGGGCCGGGGCCCGTCTCTTCATCGACTACAAGGGTCTGTGGTACCCGGGGCCGATCATCGACAACACCCACATCAACGCCGTGGCCCGCCGGGTCCTCGGCCTGGGACCGCTGCCCCGCGGCCCGCTCCCCTGAAGCGAAGTTACTTGAGCTCGCGGATCCGGATCGTCCGGAACTCGACGAGGGAGCCGTGGCCGAGGAAGCCGATGTGGCCCCTTTCCCGGGCCAGGCCGGGGTGGTCCCGGCCGTCCACGGTCCCTCCGGCGCTCGCCGCGTCGAGGTCGGCGTCGACGACGGTCGTCCCGTTGACGACGACCGTGACCCGCCGCCCGCTGACCGTGACCTCTTCGGAGTTCCATTCGCCCACGGGCCGAAGGACGCCCCGCCTGGCGGCCACGACCCCGTAGATGGAGCCGTGGTACTGGTAGGGCCGGAGGTCCCAGTATCGCGGCGAGCCGTCCTCGAGGACCTGGATCTCCATCCCGGCGTAGGCGGCGTCCCCTTCGAGGGGGGCCCTAACGCCCAGGCCGTTGTTGGCGGCCGGGGTCAGCTTGAAATCGAAGCGCAGAACGAAATCGGCG
>Ga0194127_10006805_pt1 | contig 12846 bp, 9 predicted proteins | sample TA2KigC100mmetaG_FD_148624 | JGI IMG/M metagenome (GOLD analysis project Ga0194127, IMG submission 148624) | Freshwater microbial communities from Lake Tanganyika, Tanzania - TA2015036 Kigoma Deep Cast 100m | ecosystem: Environmental > Aquatic > Freshwater > Lake | place: Tanzania: Lake...
ACGCCGACCGGGCTGCGGACGCCGCGGAGCCCGAGTTGCCATCGGTCGGACCCCCGACCGGACGCCAGAAGGTGGGGGGCGAGGACCTACCCGGCGTGGCCGGCCGACGGCACCCGACGATTTGGGGCGCAATCCAGACCCTTGAAGGTCACCGGACACTTCATCTTGGGCTCGAGGCCGCCGCAATCGACCCCCTCCCCGGCCTTCTTGCCCCCGCACCCTTCGCCGTCCCATCCCTCCAGGGCGTAGCACGGTTCGAGCCCGCTCTTCCCGGACAGAAGGTTGCAGTAGGCCAGCGCCTCCCACAAGTTCACGCACTGAACGGGATACTCGCCCCCAAGGGCAGGTAACCCGCCGTCCTGGGGAGCCGACGGGTTGTTCCCCATGACCGACTCCCAAGCCGCCTGGGTCGTCTCCGACTCCGCCATGCAGAACGGACGCGTGATCGTGACGTGGTGGACCGGGCGTTCAAGGCCGTACTCGAAGGTCCCCGGCTCGTCCTCCGGGGCGCCCATGTCGAACTCGCCGGCCGGAATCCTCACGAACCCTGGCTCGCACTCGAACTCCACGCACTGCCCCTCGCGGCACACCTCCCAGCCCGAACACTTGCCGCAGACCCCGCCGCACCCGTCGTCGCCGCACTTCGCGCCGTCGCAGGCCGGCTGGCACGCGTCAGCGGCCCCCTCGTCATTCGCGGGCGCATCATTCGCCCCGTCGGCCCCCTTGTCCGGCACCGGGTCCGGCACGACCTGGTCCGGGGGCTCGTCGGGCGGTGGAGGGTCCGGGAGGGGCACGTCCTCGACGGGCACTTCGGATGCTTCGACGCCGTAATCGGTCACGTCGGTCGCCGGACCGGCCTCGTCCGCGCCTGGGGCGTCCGCCGGTACGCCCGCGTTGTCGGAACCCCCGCCGGTACGGCACGACACGCAGAGGGCACTCGCCAGGAGAGCCACGAACAACGCGTGCCGACGCATCGGATCGCCTCCCCGCGGCCAGTGGACGTCTCGACCTAGTCTCGCGCCGCGGCAACCGCGCGTCAACCGCGCGCGCGACTCTCCCTCCCGCGCCGCTACACCTCGTAGCATCCCACGTCCCAGCCCAGGCCCTTGGGCCGCGACACGAACGTCCCCCCATTCTTGTTCAGCGCGGGACTCGCGATCCAGGGAATGGCGAATTCCCCGGGCGGCACGCCCTTGTCGATGCACTTGGATCCCGTCGCCAGATGGTACAGAGGGTCCGCGGTGACGAATCCGGGGGCGCCGGCCGGCGAGGTCTCCAGGAGGAAGGGGCCGTACTTGAGCGGGCTGTCGACCTTCTTCGCGCACTTGTAGAACGAGCAGGCATTCGCGAACACCGGGTTCTTCGTCTTGTTCGACTCCCCGAAATCGACGAACACCCCGACCGGCCAGTACGCGAAGATGCAATTGACCAGGCGGACCTCGTAGTACTTCATTGCCTTCGGCATCACGCGGACGGCCACCCATCCTTTCTCTGGGGACGAGGACGCTTCAGGCCCGATGAACGTGCAGTTCACGATGAAGAACCGGTACGTCGGCTCCCAACCGATCTGATGCGGATCCGGCTTCTCAAACCCAGCTACCCCCCCGCCATTCCCGCCGCTGGACGAGGGATTCGTTGAATACCCGCAGTAGCACGTATCGCGCCCCTGCCCGTGCGGCGTGAAGTCGTCCTTCTTCGGCGGGTCGTACCAGGCCGGGACGAGGACAGCCGCAACAGCGTGATCCTTCGGGGGGTCCGGCGGGTTCATCGGCGGAGACCATCGGAAGAGGCAGTTGTCGATCTGCACCGTTCCGAACGTCGAGAAGCCCTGCTGGTCGCCCTGCGTGCTCAACAGGACGGGTGCCGTGACGTCGCACCTTGCGATGCGCCCGCCGAACCCGTTCGCCCCCACGAACCGCCAACCGATCCGGTCCGCGGTACACTCGACGATGTGGACCTGCGCCAGGAGCGCGAACGAGTAGATCCCATACGACAGGCCGGCGTCGCCCGGATGGCTCGGGCCGCCGGGGTCCGCCGCCCCGAACCGGCAGTCCGTGAGCCGGATCGGGTTCTCGATGAAGTTCTGCGGCTTCTTCGGGCCCGGCACGCTGATCCAGCCCACCTTGATCCCCACGCCGGGCTTGTCCCCCGAAGCAACGAGGTCGCAGTGCTCGATCGCGAGGCCGCCGGTCGGAAGGGCGCTCGCGATCTCGACGCAGGCCGCCCAGTCTACGAACTTGTCGGACTGCTGATACCCCTCGGGCCGGCTCACAATTCGCAGCCGACCACGCTCGTTCTTGGCCCCCGGAGGGAGCGGCAAACCGGCGGACTTGCCGGCGAGCGCAGGCTTCCCGACCGCCCCGAACTCCACCTTGCCCGAGCCGACGGCGGTCACCCGGAACACCGCCTTGTTCGTCCCCTTGGACGAGCCGACGCTGATCCTCGCGGTGCAGCCCCACTGGGCCATGATCCGCACCGGCCTGTCGACCACGATCGTGTCGTCCTCGATGTGGCCGGAGTCGATGAGGACCGCCTTGCACTTGGCGTCCTTGATGCAGTACGCGATCGAGGGCCGCGGCGGGCCGTACGCGTTCCCGGTTTCGTCGACTGACCAGACCGCCATCGGATCGCCTCCAACTCGAGATGCCCGGCTGCCGACCCGGACGATCCGACCTCACTTCTGCCGCAACACGCCCCGGATCCGGAAGCAGATGAACCCGCCCGCCTGGCCGGTCAGGGGCCACCGCACGAACCGGTCCAGCCGGTATCCCTGCGGCGCGTCCGGGCGCCGGTTCGCGAACAACGACCCGGCGTACTCGAAGTCGGGGCCGGAGAACGGGGGCACCTCGGCTCCGATGGTGGACCATGGTCCGTCGAGCGCAGGGGCGGTCTCGCCCTTGAAGACCACGTTCGAGACCACCGGGATCTGGAGCAGGAACGCGAGGCTGTCCATCCCCTCGCAGTCGATCCACTCCTCCTGGTCCTGGACCAGGTCCGTGTTCGCGTTCTTGAAGTGCACCGTCACCCAGTCCTGCACGAACTCGGCCGACGCGACCGCGGCGTAGCTCGCCGGCCCGGCGGCCTGCTGTCCGGGCATGCCGTAGCGCAGGCGGAAGCTCGCCTTGCGCGCCTCCCCGGCAGGGTTGTGGACCCGCCACCGCACCAGCCTCTGGAGCTTGCTGACCGCGGCGTAGTGCGCCTCCAGGTCCAGCACCTCGTCCACCTTCATGCCGCTGGCCCCGCCGGACCACGATTCCAGCACGGTCCACGGACCTTCGTCCGAGTTGGACGTCTCGATGAAGAAGTCCATCCCGGACGCGCCGGCCCCCTTGCCGGCGAGCAGGAATATCTCCACGTGGATCGAGACCTTGCCGATGCACAGCGTGTCCAGCCACTTCGACCGGCTCTGGATCACGTCCCCACCCGCCGAGCCGACCGTCACGGTCGTCAACTGCTGCCAGCGCACGAAAGCGTCCATCATCCCCTCCTCGCGACAGGCATCATCCGCAACCCGAGCATCCCGGGCCCCCTCGAACGCGTCAGCCGACGGGCTCGATGACCGCGGTCACTCGGAAGCACGCATTCCACGCGTGGCCGTTCACGGTCTCGCTCAACTTCCACCGGAGGTAGCCCTCGACCCGCTGCGCCTGCGAATAGGTCGGCTCGCGACCCAGGAACAGCGTGTAGGTCCCCGGCTCGGTCCACGAGGCCACGGTCGTCCAGGGGCCTCCGGCGTCCGGGCCGGTCTGGATGCTCAATGTGGGATCGGCGTCCGTTCCGTTCAGTTCGAAGACCTCGACGACCAGGATCACGTTCTCTGCCTTCGCGGCCCACAGCCACGTGTCCCGGTTCTGGTAGAAGGTCACCGGCACCGAGCCCCCGAGTCCCTCCAGGGTCGTGACGTCCTGCAAGACCACGCTCTCCACGGCCTTCCTCCTTCGACGAGTTCCTGCGTCCCAAATACAAACCGCGAGCCGGGTGATTCCTTACAGGAAAGATGTCTGACCCAGCCGGGACGCGCCGACGACGCGCTGGACTCCTTGCGCTTCACCCCGAGCGGCCGGTGACGTCAGCGGTCGCGATCGCGGTCGCGGGCGGGCGCCGCACGCCGGGACGCGACCCGGCGGAGCCTCCGGAGCGCCCGGTGCCTGGCCACGTACACCGCGCCGACGTCGCAGCCCCGCCGGCGCGCGACCTCGTCCGGCGACTGCTCCTCCAGGAAGAGCGCCAGAATGAGACTCCGGTCGCGGCTGCCGAGACAGCGGCCGGCGAGGAGTCGGGCGACCTCGCTCCGCGCCGCCGACGCCTCCTCGGCACGCTGGACCGAAGCTTCGGGACCAGGGTCCGGGTCGGCGAGGCTGTCGTCGGACAGGGGCTCCGACAGCCGCACCCGCCACTTGCGCATCTGCTTGAACGCAGCGTACCAGGTCCCGCGGACGATCCACTCGCGGACGTCATCGCGCTCGGTCCGCCCGATGCCCTCGCCCTTCCGGACCCTGGTCACGAGATCCAGAAGGGCATCCTGGACGCCGTCCTCCGCCCAGCCGTCGAGTCGCCGGACCCGGACCGCCAACTCAGATAGCATTGCACTATCCAGCAGTTGCAGGACATCGCCCCCCCCCCCCCCCCGCTCGACCCCTCAACGACAACGCCGGATTCCTCGAACGGATTCGACATGTTGGCCCCCCTCCGCCGACCGATACCCCCCGAATCGCACGCGGCCGCCTCTGCTCCTCGACCGGAGCAGTCAGCCTACGCACGGTTCCAGGGCAACATCCGCACTTCTGCATGGAGCATATCCGCCGGCCGACGGGGGTGTCAAGGCATCGAATCGCCCGATCATTCGGCCGAATGCACGACCGTGTGCGCGATCCGCGCCTGCGGCCACCGGGGGCTCCCTTGAGCAAGCCCCCGGATCGGCGCGGGCTGCCCGGCGCCGCTGCTCGGCCGGGTGCACGGGACGAGCCGGCCCAGGACCAGGCGGGACGCGGCGGGACGCCGCGGGACGCCGCGGGGCCTTACGCGCCGGGGGCGGCGCGGCGACTCGGCGCGAGGCGCGAGGCGCGCGGCGCGAGGCGAAGTGCCGGGTGGCGACCGGCGGGTAGCGCATGGGGCCTGGCGCAGGCGGGCGGGGCGGGATGGGGAGCCCGCGGGATGGGGGGCCCGCGGGCTAGCGGTGACGGCGCTTCTTCTTCTTCTTCTTGCCGTCGTCGGCGTCCTCGGCGGATGCGTCGGCGGGCGCGGATGCGTCGGCGGGCGCGGATTCGCCGGCGGGCGCGGCCTCGGCAGGCGCGACGTCGCCCGGCGCGGTCGGGACGACCGCCTCGAACGCGAGCGTCTCGGAGCGGGATTCCAGGACGGCCGCCGCTTCGAACGCCGCAGCCTCGGCCGCCGCGGCTTCGGCAACCTCCGCCTCGGCCGCCTCGACCGGCGCCTCGGCCGGCAGGACCACCGCCTCGAACGCGAGCGTCTCCGACCGGGACTCGTCCGCCCCGCGCACGTCGTCGCCGCCGAACTCGAGCGCCGGCATGGCGCGCGTCGGCTCCGGCGGCTCCTCGGCCGGGGGCTCGTCGAGCAGCGAGCCGGCCTCGGCCGCGCCTGCCGCCGCCTCGGCCGCCGCGTCGGCCGCCGGCTCGTACGGCCGGTCGAACGGCTCGGGCTCGGACCCCGCGTCGGCCGCCGGCTCGTACGGCCGGTCGAACGGCTCGGGCTCGGACGCCGGGGCCGCGTAGGGATCCGCCGCCGGCGCAGCCTCCGGCGGAGGCGCATCGAACAGGGAGGCCTCGACGACCGGTGCCGCGGCAGCCGGGGCATCGGCGATCGGGGCCTCGACGGCTGGGGCCGCCTCCTGGCGCCGGCCCTTCTTGCCCTTCCTGCCCGTCGGGGCAGCCGGGGCGGCCGGCTCGGCCGCCGCGGCAGGCTCGGGCTCGGCGCCCTTCTCGGGCTTCGCCTCGAGCGCAGCGCCGAGGCGCTGGCCGGCGAAGCGGGCCACGTAGTCGTTCAACAGGTCGTCCTTGCCGGGCACCTTGCTGTGGCGCTCCAGCAGGTCGATGACGAGGCGGTCCATCGGGGCCTCCAATCGAGGGGTTGCGGCCTCCGGAAGACCCGCATCCGCGCGGGCGGGCCGGGGACGCGAACGGTCTATGATTGCAGCGTCGCCAGCAGGGCGTCAAGTACCTTCGGCGCCCCGGCCGCGTCGGGGATGCCGCCCTGCGCGAGCAGCGGATTCCCGCCCCCGCGACCGCCCAGCGGACCCAGCGCCGCCTGGAGCAGCAGGTTCGCCGGACGGCGCTCCGCCACGTCCTTCGTCGCCGCGAGCACGACGGCCAGCCTGGCGCCGTCCGACCGCGTCAGCAGGACCAGCCCGGACCCGACCTTGTCGCGCATCACGTCGGCCAGCTCGCGCATGGCCTTGGGGTCGATCTCGTCCGCCGAGACGACGGACACCTTGATCCCCCCGGCCTCGCGCACGTTGCCGGGCGCGCCGCCGCCGGAGCCGCCGCCGGAGCCGCCGCCGGCCTTCCACCCCGCGCCGCTCGCGGCCGCCTGCACGCGGGCGTCGGCAAGGTCCTTCCGGAGCGCCCGCTCGTCCGCGATCATGCGCTCGACGCGTTCCGGGAGCGTCGCCGGGTCGGTCCTGAGCAGCCGCGACAGGGACGAGACCACGCGGTCGCGCTCGCGCAGGTACGCCAGCACGCCGGGCCCGGTCAGCGCCTCGAGCCGCCGCACGCCCGCGGACACGCCGGCCTCGGACACGACCTTGACCAGCCCGATCTCGCCGGTGCGCGAGACGTGCGTGCCGCCGCACAGCTCGCGCGACCCGCCCATCGCGACCATCCGCACCACGTCGCCGTACTTGTCCCCGAAGAAGTGGAGCGCGCCGCGCGCGACCGCCTCGTCGAACGGCAGAACGTCGGTCGTGATCGGCGCGTCCTCCAGCACCCATGCGGTCACGCGGTCCTCGACCGCAACGATCTCCTCCTCGGTCATCGGCCCGGTGTGCGAGTAGTCGAACCGCAGCCGCTCCGGCGCCACCAGCGACCCGCGCTGGCGCACGTGCTGCCCGAGCACCTCGCGCAGCGCGCGGTGCAGGAGGTGCGTGGCGCTGTGGTTCTTGCGGGTGAGGTCGCGGCGCGCCGCGTCCACGACCAGGCGGACCCGGTCGCCCGCCTTCAGGACGCCCTCGGTCACGCGGACCCGGTGCGCGATCACGTCGGGGTGCGGCCGCCGCGCGTCCAGCACGTCGCCCCTGCCCCCCTGCCACTCGACGCGACCGGTGTCGCCCACCTGCCCGCCGGACTCGCCGTAGAACGGCGTGCGGTCGGTCACGACGTCGGCCTCCCCCCCGGCCGCGGCCTCGCCGTCGGGCGCGACGAGCAGGACCGTCGCCTCCGCCACGGTCGTCTCGTAGCCCAGGAACTCGCTCCCGTGGCCCCGCTCCAGGCAGGCGGCCACGAGGTCCGCGCCCTGCGTGCCCGCGGCCTTCCAGCTCGCCCGGCCGCGCTCGCGCTGCCGCTCCATCCGCGCCACGGGGCCGTCGTGGTCGATGCCGAGACCGTGCTCCTCCGCGATCACCTCGGTCAGGTCCGCCGGGAACCCGTTGGTGTCGTACAGCGTGAACACGGTGTCGCCGTCGAGCGTCTTCCCGCCCGCGGCCCTCGTCGCCGCGATCGCGCGGTCGAGCAGGTCCATGCCCGACGACAGCGTTCGCAGGAACCGGTCCTCCTCCTGGCCCGCGACACGCTCGATCACCGAGCGCGCCCCCTCCAGCTCCGGCCAGGCCGCGCCCATCACCCCCCCGACCTCCAGGCAGATGCTCGTGAAGAACGGCCCGCGCAGGCCGAGCTTGTGGCCGAACCGCAAGGCGCGCCGCATCAGGCGCCGCAGCACGTAACCCCGCCCCTCGTTCTCCGGGTAGATGCCGTCCGAGACCAGGAACGCGGTCGCGCGGGCGTGGTCCGCGATCACGCGGAGCGCCACGTCCGTGTCCTCGTCGCGGCCGTAGCGCGCGCCCGCCACCTCGGCGGCGCGCTCGATCAGCGGCATGAACAGGTCGGTCTCGTAGTTCGACCGCACCCCCTGCAACACCGCGCAGACGCGCTCGAGCCCCATGCCCGTGTCGATCGACGGCGCGGGCAGCGGAGTCAGCCTGCCCGACGAGTCGCGGTCGTACTGCATGAACACCAGGTTCCACAGCTCCATGAACCGGTCGCCGGGGTCCTGCATGGACGTGCCGCGGTACGTCGGGCCGCGGTCGATGTGGATCTCGCTGCACGGGCCGCACGGGCCGGTGTCGCCCATCGCCCAGAAGTTCGAGGGGTCGGTCACGACGCGGCCCGGGTCCACGCCGACCTTGTCGAGCCAGATCGCGCGCGCCTGCTCGTCCTCGGGGTGGATGGTGACCCACAGCTCGGCCGGGTCGATCCCGTAGACGCGCGTCAGCAGTTCCCACCCGAACGGGATCGCGGACTCCTTGAAGTAGTCCCCGAACGAGAAGTTCCCGAGCATCTCGAAGAACGTGTGGTGGCGGGGCGTGCGGCCGACCTGCTCGAGATCGTTGTGCTTCCCGGACACGCGCAGGCACTTCTGCGTGGTCGTCGCCCTCCGGTACCCGGGGTCCCGCAGGCCGGTGAACGCGTCCTTGAACTGGACCATCCCCGCGTTCACGAACAGCAGGGTCGGGTCCGCCGGGGGGATCAGCGAGTGGCTCGCCACGACCCTGTGCCCGCGGTCCGCGAAGTACTTCAGGAACTCCGCCCGGATCCGGATCGACGTCTTCATTCCTCCAACCCTCTGGTTTCTCTCTGCGGTCTCCGCGGTCTCCGTGGTCTCTGCGGTCTCTGCGGTGCCCCCCCCCTCGTCCCCCCTACCTCGTCGCATCCGGCGACCCGGACCCGATCCCCTTGCACCGCAGGGCGAAGTCGGCCGGGTTGGTGCACTGGGAGATCGCCTCGTCGTAGCTGATCCACCCGTCGCGGTACAGGCCCATCAGCGACTGGTCGAACGTCTGCATCCCGTACTGCGCCTGCCCCGCGCCGATGGCGTCGGCGATCTCGTCCATCGCCTCGGGCTCCATCAGCAGGTCCCGGATGCGCGCGGTCACCAGCATGACCTCGACCGCGGGCACGCGCCCCTGGCCGTCCTGGCGCGGGACCAGCCGCTGGCTGACCACGGCGCGCAGCGTCTCCGCGAGCTGGAGCCGGGCGTGCCCCTGCTCGCCCTGCTCGAACACCGAGATGACGCGCGTGAGCGTCTCGCGCGCGTCGATCGTGTGGAGCGTCGAGAGCACCAGGTGGCCGGTCTCGGCCGCGTGGAGGCCGACCTCCATGGTCTCGCGGTCGCGCATCTCGCCGACGACGATCACGTCCGGGTCCTGCCGCAGCGCCGATCGCAGCCCGTCCGGGAAGCTCACGGTGTCCGTGCCGACCTCGCGCTGGGTGACCACGGACCGCCGGTCCTCGATCACGTACTCGATCGGGTCCTCGATGGTCAGGATGTGGCACGAGCGCACGCGGTTGATCTGGTCCGCCAGCGCGGCCAGCGTGGTCGTCTTCCCCGAGCCCGTGGTCCCCGTCACCAGGACGAGCCCACGCCGCTCGTTCGCGATCGTCGTGGTCAGCGCCTTCGGCAGGTTCAGGTCGGCGAGCGTCGGGATCTGCGACGGCACCACGCGCATGACCGCCTGGGTCCCGGCGCGGCTGCGGAACAAACTGGCGCGGAGCCGCCCGATCCCCGTCTCGCCCCACCCGAAATCGACCTGCCCGCGCTCGCGCAACTGGACGCGCTGATGTTCCTGGATCACGCCCTCGAACAGCTTCATGACGTCGTCGGAATCGAGCACGGACATGTTCTTGGGACTGACCAGGTCCATCGGCCCGCCGCGCCGGAAGATGGGAGGACGTCCGGGCTTCAGGTGGATGTCGGACACCCCTTGCGACATCGAGAACTTCAGGATCTCCGTCAGCGTGAACGGCAGGTCAGGCATCCGCAGTCGCTCCCTTGACGGGCAGGCGCCCCGCGATCCCGTGCTTCGACAGCACCGCCTCGGACACCTGGGCCAGCACGTCCGGGTGCTCCTGCATGTAGGCCATCGCCTGCTCGCGGCCCTGGCCGAGGCGCTCGCCGCCGTACGAGAACCAGGAGCCGCTCTTCTCGAGCACGCCGCTCGCGCCGGCCAGGTCCACGACCTCGCCGAGCCGGTTCACCCCGCCGCCGTACATCAGGTCGAACTCGGCCTCCTTGAACGGCGGGGCCATCTTGTTCTTCACGACCTTCACGCGCACCCGGTTGCCTCCGGACGCGCCGTCCGCTTCCTTGATCTGCTGGCCGCGGCGGACCTCCAGGCGGACCGACGCGTAGAACTTCAGCGCGTTGCCGCCGGTGGTCGTCTCCGGGTTCCCGTACATCACCCCGATCTTCATGCGGATCTGGTTGATGAAGATCATGCACGTCCGGGACTTCGACAGCACGCCGGACAGCTTCCGCAGGGCCTGGCTCATCAGGCGCGCCTGGAGGCCGACGTGCGACTCGCCCATCTCGCCTTCCAGCTCCGCCTTCGGCACGAGCGCCGCGACCGAGTCCACGACCACGACGTCGACCGCGTTCGTGCGGACCAGCGTCTCCGCGATCTCGAGCGCCTGCTCGCCGGTGTCGGGCTGCGCGAGCAGCAGGTCATCGATCGACACGCCGAGCTTGCGTGCGTACGTCACGTCGAGCGCGTGCTCCGCGTCGATGAACACGGCCAGCCCGCCGCGCCGCTGCGCCTCCGCGATCGCGAGCAGGGTCAGGGTCGTCTTGCCGGACGACTCCTGGCCGTAGATCTCGACCACGCGGCCCTTCGGGTAGCCGCCCGTGCCGAGCGCGATGTCGAGCGAAAGCGATCCGCTCGGGATCACCTCGACCGGGGCGATCGACTCGCCCTCCTTCAGGCGCATGATGCTGCCCTTCCCGAACTGCCGCTCGATCGTAGCCACCGCGACCGAGATGTTCCGCTCGCGGTCGTCGCCCGCCGCGGCCGCGCTGCCCTTCGTCGTGTCCTTCGCCACCGGTCCCTCCTGGGTTTCCAAGGCCGATGCGGAATCTAGCAGATGGGTGTGACATGGGCAACGGCGGGGCTGCCACCGTCGGACCGACGACTGCGGTGCCACGGCTTGCTACGGCACCACCGCCACGTCGTCGAGATAGACCACCCCGCCGGGGTACGACTGGCCCGCCGGAGCGTAGACGCGCACGGACAGCCGCACGTACGCGGCGGTCGCGGGCACGGTCACCGTCCGCGTCATCTGCCGCCAGTCAGCGGAGTCGGTCGTGTACTGGTTCGAGTAGTTCGCGCCGCCGAACGCGACGTGCGACGCGTCGAACCAATGGTGGATGAGGGTCCCGCGGCCGTGCGGGTCGTTGTCGTAGAACCACATGGACAGGGTCACGGTCGCGTTCGGCGTCACCGGGTGCTCGGCCGCGACGAAGTCCGTCTGCGCGTTCTCGGTGCCGGTGCGTGTCAGGCGCACCGAGTGGAGCCCGCTGTGGCGGAGCGTGTCCTCGCGAAGCGCGGTCACCTGCGCGTCCGCGGTCCAGCCTTCCGGCGCCTCGGGGTCGCCGGACCAGCGCTCGAACCCGCCGTTCGGGACGTTGTTGCAGGATGCGACGCCGGGCTTCGACCCGTCGGCCGCCACCCCGTCGCGGTCGCAGACCGTCCAGGTCTTCGCGCCGTCGCCGGAGAAGACGTATACAAAGGAATAGGTCCCGCCCGTGACGAACGAGACGTCGGCCGAGTACCCGTCGTACCCGCCGGCGTCCGCACCGTACGTCGCGGGCGAGCAGTCCATGGCTGCGAGGTTCGCCGGCCACGGGATCATGGTCCCGGACCTCGTGCAGACCATCGCGTCGATCCCCGGGAGCCGCCCGGCCTCCGCGGTGCCCGCCGCCTGCACGCCGCCGCGGACCGTCGTCGCCTCGGACGGCTCGGTCCAGAAGCTCGACGGGGGCTCGATCCCGCAGCCCGTGATCGCGACGTCCGCGACGCAGCCGCCGTGCTCGTCGTGCCAGCCGGCCGCGCACTCCCGGCAGTCCGCGCCGCCCCAGCCGGTCGCGCAGGCCGCGCACGCCGGGGGCGCCCAGTGGCCCTGGCACGTACACTCGCCCGCGCCGCCCGCCTGGATCGAGCACGTGCCGCGGCCCGAGCACGGGTCCGGGCTGCACGGGTCGTCGATGCAAAGCCCGCTCGCGATCGGGAACTCCACGAACCCGGGCGCGCACTCGCCGCACGCGGCCCCGGCGTACCCGTCGGCGCACTCGGCGCACGCCGGACCGTCGAAATGGCCCGTGCACGTACACTTCGCGGCGCCGCCCGCAAGGACCGCGCACGCGCCGTGGCCCGAGCACGGGTCCGGCGTGCAGGGGTCGTCCACGCACGTCCCGGGCGCGCCGGGGTCGGCGACGTAGCCGCCCGCGCAGTCCGCGCACCCGTCACCCGCGTAGCCGTCGTCGCACGCGTCGCACGCAGGGCCCGCGAAATGCCCGGTGCACGCGCACTCGTGCCCCCCGCCGGCCAGGACCGCGCACGCGCCGTGGCCCGAGCACGGGTCCGGCAGGCACGGGTCGTCGATGCAGGTCGAAGGCTCGCCGGGATCGGCGGTCCAGCCGGCCGCGCAGTCCCCGCACCCGTCGCCCGCGTAGCCGTCGTCGCACGCGTCGCACGCAGGGCCGGTCCAGTGACCCGCGCACGCGCACTCGTGCCCCCCGCCGGCCAGGACCGCGCACGCGCCGTGGCCCGAGCACGGGTCCGGCAGGCACGGGTCGTCGATGCAGGTCGAAGGCTCGCCGGGATCGGCGGTCCAGCCGGCCGCG
>Ga0194127_10006810_pt1 | contig 12836 bp, 8 predicted proteins | sample TA2KigC100mmetaG_FD_148624 | JGI IMG/M metagenome (GOLD analysis project Ga0194127, IMG submission 148624) | Freshwater microbial communities from Lake Tanganyika, Tanzania - TA2015036 Kigoma Deep Cast 100m | ecosystem: Environmental > Aquatic > Freshwater > Lake | place: Tanzania: Lake...
GGTTATGAGCCTTCGATACACGATAAAAAAGGCCTCTGGATAGGCCCCTTTCCGGACGGTACTATGCATGAAGAATGGCTTGGCCTTTGCGGCCAGGGAGATGGCAAGTCCAGTCCCTTTTTAAGGCACCTGCGGAAGGCTTATTTTATGTATCAGGAGAAGTGGAGATAAACCAAAAGGAGGTTTGCTGATGAAAAAGTTGTTAGTATTTTTACTTGCCATAGTTTTACTGATTCCGCTTTATAGCTATGCACAGGAGGCAGCGCCTGCAACGGCTAATAAAAGCTTCGTGGTTTATACCGAGAAGCGCGCTCCGGAGAATCACTACATACCTTCAGGCTGGATGGGCGATGTAGGAGATATAAAAATGAATGACCAGGCTATGGATAACCCGCATTCCGGTACAACCTGTATTCAGTTTACCTATAGCGCTAAGAAAACGCAAGGGTTAGGTTGGGCAGGTGCATACTGGCAGAATCCGGCGAATAACTGGGGTACTAAAAAAGGCGGATTTGATCTTACCGGAATGACTAAGCTTACCTTTTGGGCCAGGGGCGCTAAGGGCGGCGAAGTAATCCAGAAGTTTAACGTAGGCGGAATCAAGGGCACTTATCCGGACACTGCTGTGGTAGAGTTAGGACCGATTGAGCTTACCGACAGCTGGAAGGAATACACTATCAACCTGGTAGGCAAAGACCTTTCCTATATCAGCGGAGGTTTCGGGTGGGTCGCTACTTCTGATTCCAACCCTCAGGGAGCTACCTTCTTTCTAGACGATATAAAATTCGAGGCAGACCCCAATATGAAGCCTTTAGGCAAGCAGACGCAGAAGATGCCTTTTTATGTTTATGCTGATAGAGGCTCGATGAGTAACCATTTTATAGCCTCAGGCTGGATGGGAGATTACGGCGATGTAAAGTTTGATGGCTCAAACAGCGAAAATCCTTATTTAGGGGATACTTGTATTAAGTTTACCTATACTGCCAAAGGCGCGCAGGGAGCGCGCTGGGCAGGGATATACTGGCAGAATCCCGCTAACAACTGGGCTACTGTTGATGCCGGGTTTGATCTTTCAAAGGCCACCAAGCTCACTTTCTGGGCCAGGGGCGCTAAGGGCGGAGAGCGCATTGAAGAGTTTAAGATGGGCGGTATAATGGGAGAATTTTCTGATTCTGATAGCGCAGGCATCGGCCCGGTCATCCTGAATAAGGATTGGACGCAGTACGCAATAGACCTTAGCGGAAAGGACCTCTCCTATGTCATCGGAGGTTTCTGCTGGGCGTCCAATGCGGATGTGAATCCCGAAGGCGCCATCTTCTATCTGGATGAGATCAAATACGAATAACCCAATCAACATTAGGGACGGTTCTCAACTCAAGGCAAAAGTGTCCCTTTTAGGGACACTTTTAAGGGGGTTTAAGAACCGTCCCTTACTTACTTGGTTTAGCGCTGCCCTGATTCTCTCCTTGTTTTTTTTATTCCTCGCTAATAAGGGTAACCCCAAGGTTTATATACAAAAGCTGCGCAACGGCCATTACCGGCTGATGGTCCAGCAGAGGCCTTATTTAGTAAAGGGCGTCTGCTATAGCCCCATCCCTATAGGTAAAAATCATGAATATGACTGGTGGTCTGACCCCAGTAAGCCCTGGCTGGTAGACGGCGAGCTGATGCAGAAGATGGGGATTAACACGATCAGGCTTTATCAGGCGCATGAGAATGCGCAGGCGGTAAGGACAGTTATCCGTGACCTCTATCAACGCTACGGCATCCGCACCATCCTGGGGCACTGGCTGGGTTTCTGGGAGTATCCCTGTCCTTTATATGCGGATAAGTCTTTTCAGGAGAGGATAAAAAAAGAAATCTTAGAGATGGTCTCACTCTATAAAGACGAACCGGGGCTGCTTTTGTGGATCTTAGGGAATGAAAACAATTATACCTGTATGGGCCAGCTGAATCCCTGGCCTTCAGAGGAGGTTGATAAAGAGGCTGACCCTGCAAAACAAAGAATGCTGCGCGCCAAGATATATTATTCTTTTGTCAATGATATTGCCAGGGATATCCACCGCATAGACAAGAATCATCCCGTAGCCTTAGGCAACGGAGAGCTGGTAGGCCTGGATATCGCAAGCACGGTCTGCCCGGATATTGACCTGGTTGCCTGCATCATCTATCGCGGAAAGACCTTCGGGAATATTTTTAAATACTTAAAGGCAACCTTCGATAAGCCGATCCTACTCAGTGAATTCGGCGCAGATGCATATGACGCCTATCTTCAAAAAGAAGATCAGAATATGCAGGCATTTTTTCTGGAATCACAGTGGCGCCATATTTACGAAAATACAGCCAATAACAAAAAAGGCGCTGGAAACTGTATCGGCGGGACTATGTTTGAGTGGAACGATGAGTGGTGGAAGCATAACGAATCAGACCCCTCAACCTGGGATATTCATGATACGGGATCAAACTGGTCTAACGGCAGTTACTATTTCGATATCCAAGTTAAGGACAACAAGAATATGAATGAGGAGTGGTTTGGCCTGGTAGCGCTCTCTCAGGATCTGGAGAACGGCCTGAACAAGCGCTCACCGCGCAAGGCCTACTATGTAGTTAGGGAGTTCTGGAAGAACTCTACGGCAGGAGCTAAAAAACAATGAAGACAAAGGCCCGGATAATTTTAAGCCTGTTCTTATTCTGTTCTAGCCCAGCAGTCTTTGCCCAGCAGGATAATAAATTAGTGAATCTCACCAAGCAGATTATAGAGTCCAGGGTCAATACCGAGCTTTATGCCGGTTTTGATGAGTTAAAGGAGATTTATTTTAAAGACCACAGATATACCGATTTTGTGGAGTTTCTACTCTCGCTTAATAAACAACGCAAAGAACTGGAGCCTTTTACGGATTATTATATTGCCCTTGGGCGTTATCAGCAGCTTAAATACCTGGAGGAGTCTCAGGGTTGGGATGAATATTTTAGCCAGGGTAATTTATACAGAGACCAGATAAGCTCGGGCTGTCAGAGGGTAATCAAGGCTACCAGCCCTAAAGATAAGCTAAATGTTGGCGCCAGGCTGATACTTTGGAAATATCACCAGGACCAGCAGGATTCTTTTGCTCAAGAGGCCTTGGCCAGCCTTATGGAAGGTGTTTTGGAATACGCAAAAGAGGCTATGGATTTTGTTCCTATTAAGCAGGCAGCAGATGAACTTTCCTCATACAACGAAAAGGCCAAGGCCAAGGAGCTTTATCTGCTTTATGTAAATAAGCTAGTGGGTTACGGCCGGGTTACGGATGAAGAACTAAAAAAGATTGCCGCTGGTTTTTACCATGAGAAAAACCTAGAGCTCTCCGAGACGATCTATGATATTTATCTGGAAAGGTTAGCAAAGGGCCTGTCAAAGGAAAAGTTTTTGGCGGCTATGATAGAGGTCGCCAGGCAATTCTCTTATAAAGAAGAAGGGCCCATGGATGCTGCTTATGCCGAGAAGGTTTTCCAAAGGATAGAAGGGATAGGCGGCCAGGAGGCCTTTAATGAAGAGTTAACCTACTTACGCGGCTTTACCCTGGAGAAATCCAAGGATTATCCGCGGGCCGGCGCAATTTATCAACGCGTATATGACCGGTATCTGACCGGGGTCCACCGCGACGAAGTAGAATTTAAGTTAGGTATTATTCATACCTACATATTTAGGGATATAGAAAGCGGAAGGAGTTATTTTAGCAAACTTTCTCAGAGGGCAATCCCCAGCCCGCAATCCATATCCAGCCTTTACCAGTTAGGCCTGCTTGCGCAATGGCAGAACGATCCTGTTAAAGCTAAAGGGTATTATGATGCGCTTCTGGCTTCTACCGGAGGTAATTTTCCCGAAACCGTTGCCTTGGCAAAAGAAAGGATCAAAGAGCTTCTTGAGTCAAGGCCTATAGAATATAACCTGCGCACATTTTTGGATGTTTCTCTGCGTCCGGAAAACTCTATCTTTGATATGACTAGGACAGATTTACGGGCATCTCCCTACAAAACAAAGACAGACCATGATGTGCTAGTAAGGTCAGAAGCCATGGGGTTAGAATCAGGGTGTATGGACGTTGGGGTACAATACCTCTGGTCCGGCCACTTGGGTACGGAGAGGCCGGCCACAGAGCAATCAGCATTCAAAACCTCCTATATACATAATGGCACTAAGGAGATAAACCTGGTGGTAGTCTCGCCTTCAGGTATTATTGATAGAAATATCGATATGGTAGATGTTTATCCCGCACCCAGCCCCGCGCTTTACGGGGCGGGCGGGATCCCGCTCCATAAGAGGAACCAAGCAGCCAGAAATCACGGCGGTTAAGCCGTGGAGCTCCATTAGTTCTTTAAAATACTTGACCTAGGTTAATTTTGGTAGTATAAACAAGAAAATTGCCTTCGGCAATAACTTAATGCAATTTTCGAAGTGGTATAAAGGTTTATACTTTCCCAATACCACAAGAAAAGTTATTTAAGAAATTAAAAATCCCCTGAAGAAGGCCCTCCTATGCGCAATGTAGACCTGCACAAAGATAGGCTCAGCGAAAAAGAAAGACGTAGTATCGAGATACTGGAGATCCTGCGGCGCCGCGGCCCTATCAGCCGCCCTGATATCTCTAAAGAGATGGGCATTAACGTAGTAACTATCTCTAACTACCTGGATGATTTTATAAAAAGCAAACTGGTTAACGAGAAGGAATTAGATGTTTCCGAGGGAGGCAGAAGGCCTGCGCTCCTTGATTTGAATCCTCAGGGTGGTTATGTGATCGGAGTAGGGCTAAATCTTATGAGCATGGTCGGCCTTTTGGTGGATATAAAGGGGAATATCATTACCAAGGCCCAGATTGCCCGGCCAAAGGCTTCGGTGAAGGAGATAGCTGAGTGTTTGCTCGATATCATACGCCAGATACTCAAGCGCTCTAAAGAATATACAAACGATATCCGCGGCGTGGGCATAGGCATGGCCGGGTTAATTAATAAGAAAAACTGGTCAGTGCACTGGCCGCAGAAGACAGACCATAATTATACCTACGCCTCTGTGGACCTGCCCCTGGGGGAATTAGTAGAGAAGGAATTTAACCTGCCTGCCTTGGTTGAAAATGACGCTACCTGCGCCTGTTTCGGAGAGCACTGGCTGGATTTAAACCGGGAGCTCAAAAACTTAATTTATATGTTCTCCGGAGTAGGCTGTGGTATAATGATTAACGGCGAGGTTTATACCGGTACGCAGGGTTATGCCGGAGAGGTTTCTATTTACAACTACAAAGAGGAGGATCTTTTTAACTGTAGCCTGGGCGGAGGCTGCTTCCTTAAGCGCTGGGAACTAGATTTAGGGGGCGTCTCGGAAGTAGAGGCAATACTCAGCCGCGATAAGGCTAAGGCAGAGAGGTTCTTTAAGATAGCCAACACTTCAAAAGATACTATTGACTTAAAAAGTATTTTTCTTGCTGCTAAGGAGCAGGAGCCGGTCTCTTGCGCTACCCTGGATAAGGCAGCCAAGAAATTAGGCATTAAGATTGCCTACCTGGTGAATCTTTTAAACCCGGAAGTAGTGGTAATCGGCGGCGGCCTTGAAGAGGCAGGAGAGGATTTCTTGGGGAAGGCTAGCATCGCCGTGCGGGAGTGGTCTTTTAGGGAAGCCACTGCGGACTTAAAGATTATTTATTCCAGATTAAGAGAGAACGCGGTAGCCCTGGGAGCAGCGAGCCTGGTTACGCGTAAGATATTCGCCGGCCTATTGTAAAGGAATACGGTGGACGACAGAACTAAGCTTATTATAATCATCTTTTTAGCAGTTGTCTTATTAATCAGCCTGGTTGTTAACCTGCAGATTTACGGAGCCAAGAAGACAGTAGAGCAGGAACTTGGCTATGCCAAGAGCGAAAACGAATTACTCTCTAAGAAATTTCAAGAAAGCCGCAAGGAGAACAAAGATCTCCAAGAAAAGCTGGATACCCTAACCAGCGAACTCGATAATATCTCCCAGGATAATGAAAAGCTCCAGAGGAAGCACGATGAGATGACCAAGAAATACGACGCGCTGCTCGTGGAAAAAGAAAAACTGGATGAGAAAATGAAGGGGCAGGCAAGCCTGCTGCCGGCTGCACCCTCAAAAGAAGAAAACACCTACTGGGCTGAGTTAGTAAAGGAGAAGACAAATCTAGAGCTGCAACTAAAGACCCTTAAGGCCGGCAATGAACAGCTCAAGAGCGAGAAGGGCGCGTTAGAGGTTACCCTAAGCAATCTTATGCGCGAAAAGCAGGACCTGCAGGAGCAGTTCCGGTATCACCAGAAGATGCTGGATAATATGGCCTCCGAATTTATCTGGGAGAAGAACGCCAGATTCCAGATGCAGGATAAGCTGGCACCCATAAAGAACGAGAATGCGTTTTTAAGGCGTCAGTTAAGCATAGCCAGCAATAATAAGGCGAAATTACAAAAGAAATTAGAGCAGCTCACCGCCGAGAAGAATATCCTGGAGCGCAGGATTATTGAGATTGAGATATTTTTAAAAGACAGGCTCTCGGGTATGGGAGATGTGAGGCAGCAGGCAGAAGAGTTGTTAACTCAGCCCAGGGATACGGGGGCGCAGTATAAAAAAGAATCAGTAGAGCTACCGCAGATAGTGGTACGTCCTCAATCAGAAACCACTTCCTATAGAGACTCGCAGGACCCATTCTTTTTCGGCAATATTTTAAGCGTCAATGAAAATAATAATTTCGTAGTTATAGATTTAGGCGAGAATGCGGGTGTGCGGCCTGGACAAAAATTCCAGGTTTACCGCGGCAATGAGGTGATCGCCAACATAGAGGCTATACAGGTACGCAAAGATATTTCCGCCTGCGATATAAAGAAACAATCTATCTCTATACATGCGGGAGATAAGGTAAAATGAAGTCCTTATTCCCGGAGGGGACAAAGAAGTGCGTAAGAAAAAAATAAATTCCACAACCGTCTCAATAAATGACGTTGCCCGTTTAGCCGGGGTTTCCATAACCACGGTTTCCCGCGTAATCAATAAGAGCCCGTCGGTCAAGAGGAAAAACCGCTCCAGGGTCTTAGACGCAGTAAAGCAACTTAAATTTGAGCCTTCTGTGCTCGCGCAGCGCCTGGCTACCGGAAAGAGCAATGTGGTGGCCTTGCTCATCCCGCGCTACGAGGGCATATTCTATTCTTTCTATGCCCTGGAGCTGATACGCGGTATAGGCACGCTTTGCGAGGCGTTAAAGTTAGACCTGCTCCTGCATCTTACCGAGGTCAATGCAACGCTTAGCCTGCAAGGTATAGGCGGGATAGTCTTCGCCGATATTATCGGCAATAAGTCGCAACTCCAAGAGGCCCTAGCTAAGGGCATCCCTTCGATCGTGATCAATAACCGTGTCCAGGATTTAGAGGTTAGTAGTATCTCGGTGGATAATGTTGGGGGCGCAGAGAGTGCGGTAGATTATTTGTGTAGCCTAGGGCACAAAAATATAGCGCATATCACCGGAGACCTGGTAACGCAGGCATCCCTCCAGCGCTTAGAGGGATATAAAAAATCCCTGAAGAAAAATAAAATTGAGCTTAACCAGGAGTATATCGTTAAAACCGATTATTCGCGCGGACAGGCGCGCCAGGCAGCGGAGAAACTTATCCAGATGTCCAGCCCCGCAACAGCGGTGTTTGTGGCCTCTGATTCCATGGCCCTGGAAGTAATGGCAGTGGCAAGGGAGCTGGGTAAAGATATACCCAAAGATCTTTCAATCGTAGGCTTTGATGATAACCCCTCAGGTCTTTATGGGCCGGTGGCCTTGACTACCGTAAGGCAACCCCTGGTGCGTATGGCCCAGGAAGGCGTAAAAGAGCTGAACTCTATAATGCATGTTGATAAAAAGGCCCCGATAAAAAAGATAGTCCTTCCTACAGAGCTGGTGATCAGGGAGTCCTGTCGTCCCCTCGGATCCTAACACAATTTGTTGTGCCCTATTCTAACGCATACACAATATATAGTATTTTTCTATTGACAAACTCAAAGAGAGGGTTTATAATTCTGGAGCAACTATAAACCTCAAGTCTTTTTAAATTAGGAGAAAGAAATGTCACTGAACTTATCAGAGAATGCGCTTAAGGTACTGGAGAGGAGGTATCTGAAGAAAGACGAGGCAGGCCATGTTATCGAGACCCCGCAGGAGATGTTTAGGCGCGTGGCCTCTGCCATAGCCGGGGCAGATAAGCTATACGGTAAGAGCGATAAAGAAGTAAAGGAACTGGAGGATTCATTTTACAATATTATGTTCGCCCTGGAATTTGTCCCTAATTCTCCCTGCCTTATGAATGCGGGCAAAGACTTAGGGCAGCTCTCCGCCTGCTTTACCCTGCCTATCGATGATTCTATGGATTCCATCTTTGAGACCTTAAAGGCGACCGCCATGATACATAAAAGCGGCGGCGGAACTGGTTTTTCTTTTTCCCGGCTGCGTCCGAAAAACTCGGTAGTAAAAACTACCGGCGGAGTTGCCTCCGGCCCGGTCTCTTTCATGAAGGTCTACGATGCGGCAACCGAGGCGGTCAAGCAGGGAGGCACCAGGCGCGGGGCAAATATGGGGATTTTAAGAGTTGACCATTCCGATATAATGGAGTTTATCACCTGTAAAGAAGATAATAAGGAAATCAATAATTTCAACATCTCTGTTGCCGTCACCGATGATTTTATGCAAAAATTATCCAAGGCAGAGGAATATGATTTAATTGACCCCCATGCCAAAAGCGTAGTCACGAGTATTAATTGTAAGGATGTCTTTGATTTAATAGTCAGGCAGGCGCATAAAAACGGCGAGCCGGGGATTATTTTTATTGACCGTATTAATCAATATAATCCTACCCCGCAATTAGGCGCAATCGAAAGTACCAACCCCTGCGGAGAGCAGCCGATTCTGCCTTATGAGAGTTGCGACCTGGGTTCTATAAACCTTGCCAGGTGTTATAAGAAAGTCGCAGGATGGCGTTATGAAATAGACTGGGATAAGATCAAGGAAGCCACACGCCTTGCGGTTTATTTCCTGGATAATCTTATAGATGTAAATAAGTTTCCGCTCCCTGCAATAGAGGAGGCTACTAAGCGAACGCGTAAGATCGGCCTGGGCGTTATGGGTTGGGCGACCCTTTTGATCCGCTTAGGTATACCCTATGATTCCGAAGAGGCAATCGCCCTGGCCGAGGAGATGATGAGTTTTATTTTAAAAGAGGCAACTAAGAAATCAGAAGAGCTGGCTTTAGATAAAGGGGTCTTCCCCGCATTTACGGGTAGCGCATATGATAAGGAAGGTGGGCTGCGCCTGCGCAACGCCACCCTTACTACTATCGCGCCCACCGGGACCATCAGTATTATTGCCGGCCCCTGCTCTTCTGGTATTGAGCCTTTATTTGCTATCTCTTATTACCGCAAGGTAATGGATAACGATAAATTAGTGGAGGTTGATCCCTTATTTGAAGAGATCGCACGCGAGCGCGGCTTCTATAGCAAGGAGCTGATGGAGAGGATCGCCGAGAAAGGCTCTTTACATGAGCTTAAAGAGATACCCGAGGATATAAAGAAGGTCTTTGTCACTGCGCACGATATATCCCCTGAATGGCACGTGCGCATGCAGGCAGCCTTTCAGAAATACGTGCATAACGCAGTCTCTAAAACTATAAATTTTGCGCACGAGGCCAATATAGACGATATCAAGAAGGCCTATCTTATGGCCTATGATTTGGGCTGCAAGGGGATTACGGTTTATCGCGACAGAAGCCGCGAAGAGCAGGTTTTGAATATTGCGCGTAAGGAAGAAAAATCCCAGGCGCAGATCTTTGACGCCGGCCTTATCGCCCCGCGGCCGCGTCCTGAGGTAATCAGCGGAACGACCACAAAGGTAGCTACTGGCTGCGGCAACCTTTATGTGACCATTAATACAGATGAAGAAGGAAAGCCCTTTGAACTCTTTACCCAGATGGGTAAGGCAGGCGGTTGTGCTGCCTCTCAGCTTGAGGCTATAGGCCGCTTAGTCTCCCTGGCCTTTCGTTCTGATATAGAGGTAAAGTCAATTATAGAGCAGTTGCGTAATATACGCTGCCCTTCTCCTTCCTGGGAGAAAGGGCAGCGCATATTCTCCTGCGCTGATGCTATTGCCCGCGTTATTGAGAAGAGACTGGTAGGCCAACAACAGCCGGTCGCTGTTGCCGCAGAGGATATGGAGGTAGCTATGAAGCACTCGTCTAATGATGCGCCTGCTCCTCTTGGATTAGGCATTCACGGAGATATGGTGGGTGTCTGTCCTGACTGCGGAGGGACCTTACGCCATGAAGAAGGCTGCATCAAGTGTCAAGCCTGCGGTTTTTCTAAGTGCTAATCAATGAAAAAAATATTGTATATAGTTTTAGATGGTCTAGGCGATCTTCCTATCGCAGCTTTAAACAATAAGACTCCCCTGGAAGCGGCATTTACCCCCCAGATGGACCGCCTGGCGCAAAGAGGGAAGAGTGGCTTGGTGTATCCGGTAGGAAAGGGGATTGCCCCGGAATCCGATATTGCCGTAATCAGCCTTTTAGGTTATGACGCGCATAAGTATTATACGGGAAGGGGCCCCTTGGAGTCTTTTGCCGAAGGCCTGGATATTGAAGAAGGGAACTTGGCCCTGCGCGTAAACTTCGCTACCTTAGCCGAAGACGGCAGCTCCATAAAGGACCGCAGGGTAGGCAGGAACCTGACTACAGAAGAAGCTACGGCCCTGGCAAAAGAGATTAACTCAAAAGTCGCGCTCTCTAGTGCGACTTTTGAGTTCAAGAATACCATCGGGCATCGCGGGGTATTAGTAATCAGAGGCGTGCGTTCTCAATTATCCGGATGGATTACTAATACTGATCCGGCCTATGACCGGGAAGGGGTCTTTGGGATAGCCAAAGAGAAGTTTGAAAATTTATTAGCCAGGTCCACAGCCATGCCTGGTTATGAAGGTTCGGCTGAGGCAGTGGCATCCGCAGGGCTTTTAAATGAATTTACCGAAAAATCGAATAAGGTCCTCAACGAATCATTATTGAATAAAAAGCGTATATCCGAAGGCAAGCTTCCTGCGAATGTGATACTCTCTCGCGACGCCGGGGATCGCCTGCCTAAGTTTCCGCCGATGGAGAGTCTTTATAATCTTAAGTTCGGCTCTTTTGTGCAGATGCCGGTTGAAAAAGGGATAGCCCTTTTAACAGGCATAGATATCATCGATATCCCGGAGTCTACAGGCCACCTGGATGTGGATTATCCTATTTGGGCCAAGGTTGCTTTAGAGTCTATCGGTAAATACGACGGGATCTATGTGCACATAAAGGGCCCGGATGAGCCTGCGCATGACGGTGATTACCAGCATAAAAAAGAAATCATCGAGGCTATTGATAAATTTTTCTTCGCTAACCTCTTGCCTAATCTGGATATTTCAAATACCATAATCGCCATAACAGCGGACCACTCTACGGTCTGCGCTGTCAAGGCCCATACTGCCGACCCGGTCCCCTTGTTAGTCTGCGGCGGAAACGTCAAGCCCGACGGAACGCTTAGTTTTTCAGAGAAGACCGCCAGGCTTGGTTCCATCGGAGAGCTCCTGGGAAACCAAATCATGCCTTTCCTTATAAAATCAGCCTCCCTTTAAATCCCAAGCAAATGGATAAATATGATGTCATAGTAGTTGGCGCGGGGCATGCAGGGATCGAGGCTGCTTTGGCTGCGAGCCAGTTGGGATGCTCGACCCTTATGCTTACCCTGGATGCCGGCTCAATTGGCAGGATGAGCTGTAATCCGGCGATCGGAGGGGTGGGCAAGGGTCAGTTAGTTAAAGAGATAGATGCCTTGGGCGGGGCAATGGCTAGGGCAGCTGATAGCTGCGGTATACAATTTAGGATACTCAATGCCTCAAAAGGAGCGGCAGTGCAATCTTCCCGGGCGCAGATAGATATGGAGATGTACAACCGCTATATGATAAAGCGGGTCGCTAGTCAGAAGAATCTTTATCTAAAAGAAGCAGAAGCAGAAAAGCTCCTGGTTCAAGATAGCCAGGTAATAGGCGTCTTAACCGGTAAAGGAGAAAGCATCCTGGCCTCTTGCGTGGTTCTTTCTGCGGGGACTTTTCTCGATGGCCTCCTGCATCTGGGGCTTAAACATCATAGCGCTGGCCGTATTGGCGAATCTAGCAGCCTATCTTTGGCCAGAGACCTAGAAGGATTAGGATTTAGGCTCCTGAGGTTTAAGACCGGCACCTGCCCGCGCCTGGATAAGGGCTCTATAGATTACAGCAACCTGATTATACAGGAAGGCGACTTTCCTCCTCGGCCATTTTCCTTTACCACTAAAAGCCTAAAACAAAAACAGATACCCTGTTATATTACCTATACTAATAAGAACACACACCAAATTATACTGGATAATCTACGCTACTCTCCGCTTTATGCCGGAATAATCAAGGCTACCGGAGTACGCTATTGCCCTTCCATAGAGGATAAGATTGTAAAATTTAAAGATAAAGAGCGGCATCAGATATTCCTTGAGCCTCAAGGCTATAAGAGCAAAGAGGTTTATCCTAACGGCCTATCAACCAGCCTGCCCGAAGAGGCGCAGCTTAAGATGGTGCATTCTATTGCAGGATTAGAAAAGGCAAGAATTATCCATTTCGGATACGGCATAGAGCATATGGTGATAGAGCCAACTCAGCTTTATCCTAGCCTGGAGACCAAGTTGATCAAAAATTTATACAGCGCAGGCCAGATAAACGGGACTACAGGATATGAAGAGGCGGCAGCCCAAGGCCTGATTGCCGGGATTAATGGGG